>Ga0070741_10021209_pt1 | contig 10134 bp, 12 predicted proteins | sample Coa_R1_4_FD_66440 | JGI IMG/M metagenome (GOLD analysis project Ga0070741, IMG submission 66440) | Surface soil microbial communities from Centralia Pennsylvania, which are recovering from an underground coalmine fire - Coalmine... | ecosystem: Environmental > Terrestrial > Soil > Unclassified ...
CCCGTGTCTCACCAGCCGGCCGCGAAGCCGTCGCCGCGCGGGTCGGAACCGCCGATCCACGCGTCGCCGAGGCGGAGGATCGCCTGCCCGACGCCGAAGCCGTGCGGGAGCACGGCCCGCCGCACCTCGTGCCCGAGGGCGCGCAACGCCTCCTCCTCCCCCCACAGGCCGGGCTCGAGCTCGACGGCGCCGTCCGCCTCGACGCGCCAGCGCGGCGCGTCGAGCGCGGCCTGCGGGTCGGCGCCCTCGTCGACGAGCCGCAGCACGACCTGGAGGTGGCCCTGCGGCTGCATCGCGCCGCCCATGACCCCGAACGGCCCGAGCAGGCGGCCGCCCTCGAGCAGCAGCCCGGGGATGATGGTGTGGAACGGCCGCCTCGCGGGCGCGAGCCGGTTCGGGTGCCCGTGCTCTTCGACGAAGCCGGCGGCCCGGTTCTGCAGCACGATCCCCGTGCCGGGCGCGACGACGCCCGAGCCGAACGAGCCGTAGACGCTCTGGATGAGCGACACCGCCATGCCCTCGCCGTCGACCGCGCACAGGTACGTCGTGCCGCCGCGCGGGAGCGCCGAGGCGAGGGGAGCCGAGGCGCGGTCGGGCCGGACGAGGCGCCGCCGCTCCGCCAGATGGGCCGGGTCGAGCAGGAGCTCGGGGAGCGGCGCGTCGGCGACGTGCGCGTACGCGTCCGCGAGCGCGAGCTTCATCGCCTCGAGCTGCGAGTGGAGGCCCGGCTCGAGCCCGTCGTAGAGGCCGAGGGCGATCAGCGCCGCGGCGCCCTGGCCGTTCGGCGGCAGCTCGCAGACCTCGACGCCGCGGTAGGCGAGGCGCAGCGGCTCGACCCACTCCGAGCCGTGGGCCGCGAGATCGTCCTCGGAGAGCCAGCAGGCGGACGCGATCGCGGCGGCGAGCTCGCCCCGGTAGAACGCCTCCGGCCCCTCCTCTGCGAGCCGCCGCAGGGTCGCCGCCAGCTCCGGCAGGCGGAAGCGCTCGCCCACGCGGGGCGTGGGCCACGGGGCGAGCGGCGCCGACGCCCACTTGTGCGCGATCCGCGCGGAGCAGGCCAGCCCGCGGGCGGCGAGGTCCGCCGCCGGCGCGAGCGCGGCGTCGAGGCCGAGACGCCCGAACCGCTCGGCGAGGTCGGCCCACGCGCGGACGGCGCCGGGCACGGTGACCGAGCGCGGTCCCGCCGCCTCGACACGGGCATCCGGCGGCAGCTCCGCCGGCGAGCGGCCCGATCCGTTGAGGCCGTGCAGCCGGCCGCCGTGCCAGACGAGCGCGAAGGCGTCGCCGCCGACGCCGTTGTCCGTCGGCTCGGCGACCGTGAGCACGGCGGCTGCCGCGAGCGCCGCGTCCACGGCGTTGCCGCCGCTCGCGAGCGCCCGCAGGCCCGCCTGCACGGCGAGCGGGTGGCTGGCGGCGACCATGGCCTCGCCCGCGACGGCGGGCATCCGCCGCCAGCCGCTCGCTCGGCCGGCGCCCGCGCGAAAGAGGAGGTCGACGTCCAGCTCCACTCCAACGAGCATCGCACGCAGGTAGGGTCGCGGGGTGCACGCCTTCGACGTCGAGCGCACGCGCCGGGAGCTATCCGAGCGGGGCGGCGGCTACAGCGTGGTGCACCAGTCCGCCGGTCTCGAGATCGGGGTCTACGTGCTCGTGGCGCCCGAGCCCGACCGGCAGCAGCCGCACGAGTTCGACGAGGTCTACGTCGTGCTCGAGGGGAGCGGCGTGCTGGAGGTAGAGGGCGAGGCGACCCCGCTCGCCGAGGGCGGGGCGCTGTTCGTGCCCGCCGGCGCCGAGCACCGCTTCACCGCCTACGAGCACCTCTCGCTGCTCGTCGTCTTCAACGGCCCGCACTCGGGCTGAGGGCCATCCCAGCCGGAGCTGCGCTCGGCCGGTCGACGCCGGTCGGTCGAACGCACGCATGCAGCCGCATCCATGCCAGCGGCCCGCGGACGGCTGCCCGGGGGCCGCTCGTCGATCCAGCTCAGGCGCCCTCGACCACGACGTCGACTGCGATCGAGGCGCGATCCGGCAGCGCGCTCCACACGCGATCCCGGGAGCGGCGACGCCGGACGACCCGACCGACCTGACCCGCCCCGACTCGTCGAGCCGCCGGCGGCCCCGATCTCGCTCTCTTGTGCCAGGACCGGGATGGTGCTGTCATATGGCGATGGTCGGTCGGCGGGAACGCATCCCGCACTACGACGACCCCGCGGAGGTGGGCAGGCGCCTCCACGAGGCCCGCGAGGCCGCCGGGTTGAGCCAGCGCGAGCTCGCCTTCCCCGGCTGCAGCGCCGCGTACATCTCGCGCATCGAGCGCGGCGAGCGGATTCCCTCGCTGCAGGTGATGCGCGAGCTGGCGCGGAGGACCGGGGTCTCCGAGGCGTACCTCGCCTTCGGCTCCGAGCAGCTGCACCCCGAGGTCGCCGAGCACCTGCGCGCGGTCGAGGCAGCCGAGACGAGCGGCGACGCGCACGCGCGCTCGCAGGCGTACGCGGCCCTGGGCCGCGCCGCGGCGAGGGTGGCGCGCAGGCTCGCCTCGAGCTCGGGTCGCGGCTGAGGCGGCCTACTGACCCGATCCTTGCGCCACGAACGCCGCCACGTCGCGGATCTGCCGTTCGCTCAGCCGGCCCTCGAACGAGGGCATGGCGCCCTTCCCGTTGCGCACGCGATCCTCGACGAGCGAAACCGCGAGCGCGCGACCGTCGAGCCTCGGCCCGACGGTCCCCTTCGAGCCCGCCGCCGCGAGCGTGTGACAGGCGCCGCATCCCGCCGACGCGAACACGCGCGCACCGGCGGCCGTGTCGCCGGCAGCCGCCCCCGTGCCGCCACTCGTGACGGTCACCGTCACGGTGTGGCCTGCGGGAGCGCGCGAGTCGCGGCCGAGGAAGAACCCCGCCACGCCGACGGCGAAGGCGAGGCCGAGCGAGACGAGCACGATCGCGCCCTCGAGCGCCGTGACCGTCCACGCGCCGGCCGGCCGCCGGGCCGGCTCCGGGATGCCGCGCTCGTCGAAGGTCGCCACCCCGCCCTTCCCGCGCAGCGTCTGCAGGACGTTCCAGAAGAAGGGCGCCTGCGCGAGGGCGAGCACGAACACGAACGGGATCGAGACCCGCGTCAGCGTGTCGTACTCGTGCGGCAGCACGGCGAAGCGGCGCGGCGCTCCGTTCAGCCCCTGCACGAGCCAGAGCCCGAACACGACCATGCCCGAGCTGAAAGTCAGCCACACGTGCGTCCAGGCGAGGCGCTCGCTGTAGAGCGCCTTCCCGGTCAGCTCGGGCAGCAGCGCGTACGTCGCGCCGAAGACGAGCAGGCCGATGTTGAGGAGCGCCATGTGGTGGAAGTGCCCGACGATCCAGAGCGTGTTGTGCACCGCCACGTCGAGCGCGATCGTCGCGTTGACGATCCCGGACAGGCCCGCGAGCAGCCAGCCGACGAGGCCCAGGAAGAGCGCGGTCGACGCCGGCGTCCAGCGGAAGGAGGAGCGGTAGATCGTGAAGCCGAGGCTGTAGAGGGAGAGCGCCGACGGCAGCACGAGCGCGAACGTCGTCGGCTGCATGGCCGTGTTGATGGCGCCCTGCACGCTCCCCTCGGGGTAGTCGAGGTAGACGTGGTGCGCCCAGACGACGACGTTGGCGATCGCCGCGATCCCCCAGGCGAGCGCGATCACGTTGCCCGCCACGAGCGGCCGGCCCGCGTAGCGCGGCACGAGCAGGTAGTAGAGCGCCGCCGCGGGGAAGAGCAGCAGGTAGACGACCGGGTGGCCGAACCACCAGAGGACGTTCTTCGCGAGCAGCGGGTCGACCGAGACGCTCGGCGCGAACGCCTGCACGAGCTGGATCACGAGCAGGACGGCGAGGGGCAGCGTCGCGACGATCATGTCGAGCGCGATCACGGCAAGCGGGATGACGGGATAGGCGACCGGGACGGGGTTCGTCGCGAAGCGGCGCGGCCACAGGTAACCGAGCCCGATCGCGACGCCGTAGCGGTTCGCCCAGTTGCGCGAGACCGCGTGCAGCGCGGGCCCGAGGACGGTGTGCAGGATGCCCAGGCACCACGTCACGATGGCGAGCCCGGCGAGCAGCGCCGACGCCGAGAAGACGGCGGTCGCCCACTCCCCCCACGCTCCCGCGCCGTGCAGGGGCAGCGGGTAGAGGAACACCCACGAGGCGCCGAAGTCGAGCAGCAGCGTCGACACGACGATGCCGAGCACGCCGGTCACCATCAGCCACCACGTCAGCCGGGCGAGCAGGAGACCCGCGCCGCGCACGGGGAAGCCGACCGAGGCGAGCACCCACCAGGCGAGGCCCATGACGGCGAATCCCGCCCAGCCGAGGAAGGCGCCGAGCCCGTGCGCGGTCATGATCGCGTAGAAGAAGTCGGGGCGCAGCCGGCCGAGGCCGGCCTGGCTGTCGCGCATGAGCACGCCGAGCAGGCCCGAGACCGCCAGGATCGCCGTCGCGGCGACCGTGTACCAGAGGGCGAGCGCGCGGGCGACGTCGCGGCCGCGCTCGTCGATCATGCGGTCACCTCGAGCGCCGCCTGCATACGGTCGTGGTCGAGGCCGCAGAACTCGAGGCAGAGGAGGCGGTACCTGCCCGGCTTCGAGAACGTGTGCACGACCTTCTGCGTCCGGTCGGGCGGCACCTGCACCTGGAAGAGCAACCGGTTGCTCGCGTCGTAGACGCCGAGCCCGTGGTTGACGTCGGTGGAGGTGACGTAGAAGACGACGGGCCGGCCGGCGCGCACCGTGGCGGGGTCGACCGCCCAGGCGAACTGGACGCCCGTCACCCGCACCACCTGGGCGCCCTTGCCGGCGCTCTCGCCGTAGGGGACGAAGAAGATGGTGCCGAGCAGCAGCGCCGTCATCACCGCCAGCACGACGAAGAACCACGTGCGCTCGCGGCGCTCGAGCCGCTCCCGGTCGACGGAGCGCCGCCGCAGGGTCGAGGACCAGACGAGGATCGCCACGGTCGCGCCCACGACGACCGCGATGCCGTACGCGACGGCGATGACGGTGCCCGTCCCGCTCACGCGGGCGATTCTCCCCCGCCACCCGACCGCCTCGATGCGAACCTTCCCGCAGACCGGCTGCGGAGAACCCGCACACCTGCACAGGCGGCCGCCCGTCGCCGCGGCGGCGCAGGCAGACTCTGGGCGTGCCTCCCGAGCCGCGGCCAGCGAAGCGCCCGCCCGTGCCGGCGCGCGCGGGCGTCCGGCGGCGCACGCTCGTGCTCGCGCTCGGCGGCGCGGCGCTCGCAGCGGCGCTCGCGGTCGTCCTCAGCGTCGTGCTCGCCGGCGGCAAGGGCTCGACTCCCGCGAGCGTCGTCACGGACATCGCCGACCTGTCCGGCATCCCGCAGCGCGGCCTCGTGCTGGGCAACCCGCTCGCGCGCGTCACCCTCACCCAGTACGTCGACACCTCCTGCCCGGTCTGCAAGGACTACGAGTCGGGCACGTTCCCCACCCTGGCGCGCGAGTACGTGCGCGCCGGCAAGGTGAAGATCGAGACGAGGCTGCTCGACTTCGTCGGCCCGTCGTCGCCGCGGGGACGCGCGCTGGTGCTGGCGGCCGCGCGGCAGAACCGCGCCTACCAGTTGCTCGAGCTGCTCTACGCCAACCAGGGCGACGAGGCGCGGGACTGGCTCACGGACGACCTCGCGCGCGCGCTCGCGCGCCACGTTCCCGGCCTCGACGTCGAGCGGCTGTTCGCGGACGCCGGCAGCGCCGCCGTCGCCAGCCGGGCTGCGAGCTTCGACGCGCAGGCGACCGAGGACACCGTCCGGGGAACGCCGACCTTCGTGCTGACGACGCCCGACGGGGTGCGCCACCTGCTCGGCGCGGGCAGCCCCGGTATCGAGCCGTTCCGCCGGGCGCTCGACAAGGCGCTCGCAGGATGACCGACCGCACGCTGCGCCTCGCCGTCGCGGCGGTCGCGGCGGCGGGCACCGGCGTGGCCGCCTACCTCACCTGGGTGCACTACCACCCCGAGGCGCTCGTCTGCACCCGCGGCGGCGGCTGCGAGACCGTGCAGCGCTCCGGCTACGCCGTCCTGCTCGGCGTCCCGGTCGCCGTCTACGGGCTCGTCGCGTGGAGCGCGGTGCTCGCGCTCGTCGCCTGGGACGCGCCGGCCGCGCGGGTGGCGGTCGCGGCGATCGCGCTCGTGGCGGTCGTGTTCGCCGCCTACCTGGTCGTGCTGCAGCTCGCGGTCATCGACGCGGTCTGCGTCTGGTGCATGGTCAACGACGCCGGCCTCGTGCCGGCGCTCGCCGTCCTCGGCTGGCTGCGGGCGAGGCCGGCGGTCGACGTCGCGCGGGCCGGTCCGGAGGCCTGAGCGGCGGCGACGGCGACGGCCTACGTCATCGGCACCTGGCGGAGGATGCTCGACTCGATGCGGTCGAGGATCTCCGTGAGGCTGTCGCCCGTCGCGGTGATGCCGTGGTTGCGCAGGCCGATCACGGCGTGCGCGGGGTCGGGCTCGCGCGCGATCAGGCCGGCCACCGCCTCGGCCAGCTCCTGCGTCCCGCAAGGCCAGTTCACGTCCGTGGCCGCGATGCCCTCCATCCAGGCGTGCACGTGCAGGATCGCGCCCACGTCGGGATGCTGGCGGTAGATCATCCAGTGCTCGATCGCGTCGACCGAGACGCGGCGCGGCTCGATGCCCGGCGGCACGCTGAGCACGATCTTCCCGTTCGCCTCGTCGTAGTCCTTGACGAGCAGGATGTCGCGGCCCGGCACCTCGAGCTGCGTCTTGTCGACGCCGCTCGCGCTCATCCAGAAGCGAGCCTCGTCCTTGCGGGCGGACAGGTTCCCGTAGGAGAGGCCGCCCACCGAGTAGAGGCGCATCACGTGGCGCAGGTCGCGCTCGCTGAGGAACTCGTGTACCGGGAAGGGCGCGGGCAGCAGGTCGAGCTCGCCCATGCGGCGCCCGGCAGCCCCGATGTCGGCGGTGATCTCGTCGCCGTCCCAGAGCTCCGGCTCGAGATCGGGCACCCACTCGTTGTCGATCACGAGCTTCGACGTGGCGAGCGGAGCGAGCCGGTCGTAGATCTCCGCGGGGTCCTCGGAGACGCGGTACGTGCCGCGCTCCATCGTGGTGAACCAGACCCCTTCGCCCGGGACGCGCAGCAGCACGACGTTGGCGAGCGTGCGCACGAGCATCGGGTAGGTCTCCCTGAGCACGTCCGCGGGCACGGCGCCGAGCTCGTAGAAGCTGGCGGAGTAGGTCCCGCGCGACTTGCGGCGGAACGCCTTCGGGTTGGCCGCGTCGACCATGTTGAGCACGAAGTCGGCCTCGTCCACCGAGTCGACGCGGGCGAACCCGGCCTGCTCGAACTGGGCGGCGACGGAGCCCACGAACGCCTCGAGCCCGGGCGACGTGGCCGTTCCCGCGACGGCGTAGCGGCGCATGGGCGCGAGTCTATCGCCGCGGCGAGAGTGTGCCGCGAGACGCCCGCTCAGGGGACGACGAAGCTCGCCCCTACCGGACCGTGAAGGCGATCCGCTGGCCCGCCTGGTAGTGGCCGGCGACGTTGCAGTAGAGCACGTAGCGGCCGGGCTTCAGGGTCAGTCTCAGCGTCTTGCTCGTCCCCGGCTTCAGCGGCGAGATCCGGCCCAGCGGCTTCAGCGAGACCTTCGCGCCCTTCACCGGCAGCTTGCCCACCGGCAGGCTCGTGCGGACGACGTCGAACTCGTGGTCGATCGCGCCCGTGTTGCGGACGTCGAAGACGACGGCGCCGGCGGTGGCCGACTTCGGCGACGGCACGACCTTGAACTCGCTCAGCTTCACGCTCACCGTCGTCTTCGCCCCCGCCGCGAGCGCGGTCGGGAGCGCGATGGCGGCCACGACCAGGGCCGCCGCCAGGGGTGCCTTGCGCATGCTTCGACTCCTTCCTCGGACGGACCGGGCCGTGCACACGACCCGCTTCGCGTCCACCGTAGCCGAGAGCCGCAGGCGCCCGCGCCGCCGGCGAGGAGGCGGGCGCCCGCGCGAGACGTCAGCGAACGACGAATGCGGCCCGCTGGCCCGCCTGGTAGTGCCCGGCGACGTTGCAGATGAGGACGTACTTGCCCGGCTGGAGGGTGAGCGTGACCTTCCGGGTCGTGCCGGGCTTGACGTCGCCGGACTCGCCCACGCGACCCTTCTCGCTCGCCTTGCCGCCCGAGACGGGCAGCTTGGCCGGCGCCCGCGTCGTCCTGATCACGACGAGCTCGTGCGTGAGCGCGCCCGTGTTCCGGGCCACGAACGTGACCTTGCCCGCCCGCACGGACGCGGGCACGGGGACCAGCTCGAACTCCTTCAGCGTCACCTTCACCGACGCCGAGCCGGCGCCCGCGCCGGCTGCGAGCGCTCCTGCCGCGAGTCCGGCCGCGGCGACCGTCACCAGCTTGCGCATGCGAGCTCCCTTCGACCTCGTGTGGCCGACACGACATCGCGCCGGCGGGCGGCTGGCATCCGCGGGAATCCCGGCGGCGACTGCGGGAATCCCGCACGCTTGGTGGGGCTCAGCGGAAGAGGTCGCGCTCGCGCGGGATCAGGAGGTCGGCGCCGCGGCCGTCCCCGGCCGCGTCGGCGCCGCGCACGACCGCCGCCGGGATGCCCGCGGTCTTTCCCATTACCAGCTCCGCGGCCGCGGCGAGCTCGTCCGCCACGGCGATCTGGGTGGTGCGCAGCTCGTAGCCCGCGGCGTCGCGGGCGCCGCGCAGGTCGCGCAGCGCGGCCACGCCCGCGAGGCCGAGCGCGACGTCCGTCGTCCCCTGGCGCCAGGCGCGGCCGAACGAGTCGCTGACGACCACGCCCGGGGCGACGCCGGTCAGCTCGCGCAGCCGCTCGCGCAGGCGGGCGGCCGACGCGTCGGGGTCGAGCGGCAGCAGGACGAGCGTGCCCGGCCCCTTGGCGTTGGAGGCGTCCACGCCGGCGGAGGCGCAGACGAAGCCGTGGCGCGTCTCGGCGATCACGAGCGGCGGGCGGGCGCGCACGACCGCCCGCGCCTCGCGCAGGATCACCTCGACGTGGCGCGGGTCGGCGGCCTCGCCGGCGAGCTCGCGGGCACGCGCGCCGGGCTCGACGTCGGCGAGCGAGACGACGCGGCCCTCCACCTTCGACACCGCCTTCTGCGCCACGACGACCACGTCGCCCGGCTCGAGCCCGCCGGCGCGAGCGGCCGCCTCGGCGAGCAACGCCCCCAGGTCGTCTCCCTGCTCGAGCTCGGGCAGGCCCGTGAGCGGGATGACGCGGAGCTCGCCCCGCCGGGGCTCAGAGCCCCGTGAAGCGGAGCCCGGCATGGGCCTTGTAGCGGCGGTTCACGTTAACGATCACCGCCGTCATTCCCTCGAGCGCGCGGGCGCTCGCGAGCGGGCCCGCGTCGATCGCCCGGCCGCCGGTCACGCGCTCCGCCAGCTCGAGCACGAGCTGCTTGGCGGAGGCGTCGTCGCCGCAGACGCACGCGTCTTCGTCCGGTGCCCCGTCGCCGCCGAGGTTGGAGGCCGCGAGCGAGTGCAGGCCGGCGACGACCGGCGCGTCGAGCTCCGCCTGCACGCGCTGGGCAAGCGCGGTCGCCTCCGGCGTGGGAAGCACGCCGTTCGGCGTGAAGCGCAGCTCGGCGGCGACGCAGAGCACGGGCGTGGTGCCGATAGCGGCGCGCAGGCTCCGCGCCGTCGCGAGCGCGGCGTCCGCCTTCGTCGCGAGCACGACGAGGTCGGCGCTGCGGGCAGCGTCGTCGTTCGTCGCTCCCTCGACGCCGGCGCCCGCGGCGATCTCGGCAGCGCGCGCCGCGTCGCGTGAGCCGATCACGACCTCGTAGCCGGCCTCCCGCAGCCGCCTCGCGAGCGCCGTCCCGAACGCCCCCGTACCCCCGACGAGCGCAACCCTCACAACCGCGCCGCCTCCGCCAGCACCGCCTCGGCCAGCCGGCGCGCCGACTCCTCGTCGCGCATCAGCGTCTCGGTGGCGACGAGCGGGACGGGCGCGTCCGCCGGCACGTCCGACACGTCGACCACGAGCGCGTCGATCAGCCCCGCGTAGCAACCGGCGACGTGCGCCGGCGAGGTGCCTCCGGCCATGCGCGAGAGCATACGGTCGGCCGGCCCCTTGACGGCGCGGCCGCCGACGAGCGGGCTCACCGCGACGCAGCGGAC
>Ga0070741_10021210_pt1 | contig 10134 bp, 9 predicted proteins | sample Coa_R1_4_FD_66440 | JGI IMG/M metagenome (GOLD analysis project Ga0070741, IMG submission 66440) | Surface soil microbial communities from Centralia Pennsylvania, which are recovering from an underground coalmine fire - Coalmine... | ecosystem: Environmental > Terrestrial > Soil > Unclassified ...
TTTCTGACAATCCTGGAGGAGAGCTGCCCTGTGATTAAGCTCGATATTATTAACGAAGTGGTTAACAAAACCGGCATCACCAAGACCAAGGCAGAGATGGCCGTGGAAACCGTCTTTGAAAGCATGAAGAAAGCCCTGGCCCAGGGTGAACGCATTGAGCTGCGTGGATTTGGCGTGTTTAACGTACGTCCGCGCAAGACCGGCATCGGACGCAATCCGCGCACCGGCGCTGAAGTGAGTATTCCTCCGGGAAAGGCCGTGCGCTTTAAGCCGGGGAAGGAGTTGCAATCGATTGATTAGAAAAGGGCGCTTGGGCGATTAGATAGTCATTCGCTTATACGATCATAGGATCGTTGCTTTTAGCGACTTTTTAGCTTTAGCAGCTTGTCAGTGCGCCGCTCTCCGATTGTTAGTGTAGACATTCTCCGATTTTTTTAGTGCAGGCGTTTCTTCGATCGCAGCAATCAAGGCTATCAGTTCATGCCGGACCCTATCCCTCAGGAATATCAAGTTTACGATCCCACGCGACATGAGATCAGGGTGGTGGTTATTGAGCCGCCAAAGCACCGCTATTGGCTGCATGCGCTGCTCTTGCTGGCCACGATCTTTACCACGCTGTGCATTGGCGCTCGAATGCAGTACGGCTTTGAGCACAACATTGGGCTTTTTTCTCAGGATGCTGATATCTGGCCGTGGCTGTGGATTTTAGAGGATTGGCATCGGTTGGGACTTGGCGTAGCGTACTCGGCTTGTGTGCTGGGAATTTTAGGAGCACATGAGCTGGGGCATTATGTCTACTGCGTCTTGCGGCGCGTGTTTGCCACGCTGCCGTTTTTTATCCCAGCGCCTACTTTGATCGGAACGCTGGGAGCGTTTATTCGCATCAAGTCGCCGCTGCGCAGCCGGGCTGATCTTTTTGATATCGGCATTGCCGGGCCGATTGCCGGCTTTGTTGTAGCTGTGCCTGTCCTGATTTTTGGCTTGCTGGCGTCAAAACCATTGACTGGCCAGGCGCTTGCGAATACTTCGCCGGAGACGAGCCTGGTCCTTGGCTTTCCTTTGATTTTCAAGCTTGCACATTGGGCGCTTGGCGCAGCAGGCGTGCACTCTGCCGCAGTACAAGCGCCGCTTGCCAGCCTTTACTTGCATCCTGCCGCTGTAGGCGCGTGGATTGGTATGCTGGCAACCGCGTTAAATCTGCTTCCAGGCGGTCAGCTCGATGGCGGCCACATTATCTTTGCTGTGAATCCGCGGCTGCATCGCCCCATTTCATTTATTAGCATTGTAGTTTTGTTGGCCCTGAGCTGGTATTACTGGGAAGGTTGGCTGCTGTGGGCTGTAGTGCTTCGCTTTACAGGAAGCCGCCATCCTGACGTGCCCATCGCTCCGCCTCTCAATCGCACGCGCCGCGTATTGGCGATCTTTGCCCTGATCATGCTTGTACTGACCCTCGCGCCTGCGCCTTTCGTTGGCCCTAACAACGGCTTGAGTCAATACTTCAAACACAAAGCAGACCAGCAACAGCAAAACATCGCGCCATCAAAGCAGCGATAGCGCATCCACATCGATGATTACATTTGTACGCGGCATCTTTTCTGTATCTGCAAAGGCCAGCATTCTCCTGAGCGTTGCGTTCAGCTTCTCGCGGCTGACGGCTTTCAGTATGAAGTGATAACGAAAATCACGCTTCAATCGCATAATCGGCGCCACTGACGGCCCCAGCACGCGCACGCCCTCATTGCGCGTCGATTCAAACCATCGCCCCAGTTGGCCAGTCCAGCGCATGGTTTGCTCAAGCTTGTCACTGCGCACCAGCACATTGGCCAGCGCGCTAAAGGGCGGATAGTGCATCCATTTGCGGAAGCGAACTTCTTTCTCGTAAAACCCTGCATAATCGTGGCGTTGCGCAAACTGAATGGCGTAGTGATCAGGATGATAGGTTTGCAGCACGACTTTTCCCGGCGTCTCACCACGCCCTGCCCTGCCTGCGACTTGCGTCAGCAACTGAAACGTCCGCTCGGCAGCGCGGAAATCCGGAAAGCCCAGCGCATAATCCGCGCCCACCACGCCCACCAGCGTCACTCCGTGCACATCGTGCCCCTTGGCAATCATCTGCGTGCCCACCATCAAATTGATTTCGCCAGAATGAAATTGGTTGAGCACGCGTTCAAAATCGTTGCGGCTGCGTACTGTGTCACGGTCCAGCCGGCCAATCCGCGCCTGCGGAAACGCCTCATGCAGTCTCTCTTCAACTTTTTCTGACCCTGCGCCAAGAAAAAAGATGTGCTCACTGTCGCACGCCTTACAGCGTTGCGGCACGGCCTGCCGATAACCGCAGTAATGGCACTCCATGCGGTGCGCAGCCTTGTGGTAGGTCATGGCGATGGTGCAGTTCTTGCATTGTAACGTCTCGCCGCACGCGCGGCATAGCACCACCGACGAATACCCGCGACGGTTCAACAGTATCATCGCCTGTTCGCCGCGCTGCAATCGGTCAGTCACTTCCTGGATCAGTTGCCGCGAGAAAATCTGGTCGCTGCCGGTCTGTTGAAACTCAAACCGCATATCCACCAGTTCCACCTCTGGCAATGGCCGGCGCTCCACCCGCTCCTTCAACTCAATTAATTCGTACTTTACCGTTTCCGCATTATGGTAAGACTCAATGGATGGCGTAGCAGAGGCCAACACCACTGCTGCTCCGGTCAATTTACCGCGCATTACTGCAACATCGCGACCGTGATAACGCGGCGTCTCTTCCTGTTTGTAGGATCCATCGTGCTCTTCATCCACTACGATCAACGCCAGGTTCTCAACCGGCGCAAAGACCGCAGAACGCGTACCCACAACAATCCGCGCTTTCCCGCGACGAATGCGGTGCCACTGTTCCGCGCGCTCATCGGCAGAAAGCGCCGAATGCAGGATTGCTACCTCGTCGCCGAAGACCTGATGCAGGTTGGCCGCCGCGGCAGGAGTAAGCCCAATCTCAGGAACTAAAAGAATTGCTGAACGGCCTGATTCCAACACGGTTTGCATTGCTGCCAGATACACTGCGGTCTTGCCCGACCCGGTCACACCGTGCAGCAACTCCACGGAAAACAGCCCGCTCTCCACCGACCGTAAAATCGTTGCCAGCGCCGCCTTCTGCTGCGCATTAAAGATGAAGTCCAGATGCGATGGCCCGCGCTTCTTCATCGTGCTTACACTGAACCCTGCCGGCTCTTCTATCAGCTCAACAATCCCTCGCTTCACCAGTGTTTGCAGCGTCGTTCGTGGCACGTCCAGCGTTCGCACCTTCTCCACTAGTGCTCTTCCCTGCTGTTGCTGCAAAAACTCAACAATTTTCTGCTGGTTCTCATTCAGTTTGCCGCTTGGTTTTCCAGGAAGAAGCTCCTTAAGCACCGCCACCTGAACCGTCCGGCGCGCATCACGGGCAGAAGAAGCATCTTCCCGCACAATCCACTTCTTGCGCAGGAGCAAATCCAGCACCTGTCGGTTCGCTCCTGTAGCAGAGCGGATCGTCCCTTCCAGCGCATCGTCGGACATGGAGAGATAATCCAGCACAGCGTACTCAAGCATCTGCGTATCAACATCCTGCTTTGAGCGCCGAGACGAGCCGACAGTCGCCGAAGCGTGCAGCGCCTCATGTCCTGCTTCTGTAATGCGGTATAGCTTTGCTTTTTTGATCTCCGCTGCCAGCGGCAGCATGGTACGGTAAACATCGCCAATTGGAGCCAGGTAATATTGCGAAATCCACTGCCCCAGCTTCATCAATCCATCATCGAGCACCGGCTCTGAATCCAGCACCTGGAGAACGGCCTTAGCCTGCATGGAAGGAGCACGATCATGTAACGCAATCACCACACCGGACATCCGCTCCGCGCGAAAAGGAACCAACACCCTCCCGCCCACCACTGGCTCGCGGTCGGCAATCTTGTAAGTAAACGCCATGTCCAGAGGGACCGGCAGAGCTACATCGCAGTAGGTAGGCATGAGGTAAAAGGAGATTGTACGAGAAATGCCTTATTAGCTCCGTCTCTTTTAATCGGTATAATCCCCCTCGAATGAAATTCCTGCTTGTGACAATGCTGCTGTTCTGTTTCGTCCAGTACGACGCCTGCGCCGAAGAACTGCGGAGCGTCACGCAGGAGGAAAGCGCGCAGCACCTGCTCAAGAACGTCGACCCTGTCTATCCAGCTATGGGGAAGCAACTGCATATTCAGGGCGAGGTGAAATTGCGAATCGCGATTTCCGATACAGGAGCAGTCCGACTCTTGGAAATCGTTTCTGGATCGCCCATCCTGATTTCGTCCGCGGTTGAGGCTGTCCAGCAGCGGCGCTATTCTCCATTCGTTGTAGATGGCCACGCTGTCGCCGTGCAGACCACGGTAACCGTGCCGTTCTCCTTGGGCGACACCCCTGCACAGATCAAAGATAAGAACGCCAGAAATGATCTGTACTTCAAGACTATCGATTCATGCCGTAAACAAATCGCGGGACGGCAGTTCTCGCCGGCCGAAGAAACATGCCGGAAAGCAGTCACGCTTTCCGAGGAGCTTGATCCTGCCCGAAAATTGGAACGCCTGGTAGCGGTGCGGGAAATGGGCAATCTCTCTTTTCAACAAAAAAAATTTTCGGACGCCCTTCACTATTACGAAGCTGAGCTGCGCATCGGAGAAACGTTTCTTAATTCGACTGACGACGACCTGGCTGCTGCGCAGTACCATGTAGCAGACGCACTCTGGGGCACAGGCCACATGGAAGAAGCACACTTGCAATTTGAAAAAGCGGAGAGCGGATTTAAGCAGGCGGCGGCCAATATTGATTCCGCCTTTATCAAAAATGAATACGCCAAGGAGTTGAAATGGACGCTGAGAGACCATGCGGCCATGCTTCGCCAGATGGGTCGCGCGGAAGAAGCCGGGAAACTGGAGAAAGAAGCAGCGGCAATCGTGGTAAAAGAAGGCCTGCACCCAGAGGACTAGCGTTACTCTGTCGAAGCTTTGGCTGGCGGCTTCAATCCCAGCTCTTTCATCGCCATCTGCAAATCTTTCCATGCTTCTTTTTTCTGCCGGGGATCGCGCAGCAGGTACGCCGGATGGTAAGTCACCAGCAGCTTTGAATTTTTAAACTCATACCAGCGGCCGCGCAGGTTGGCCATGGAATCATTTACAGCAAGCAGGTTTTTGGCCGCCACTGCGCCCAGCGCAACAATCACCTTCGGCCGGATCACATCAATCTGGCGCATCAGGAACGGCGAGCACGTATCGCACTCATCTTTTTCCGGCGTGCGGTTTCCCGGCGGCCGGCACTTAACCACGTTGGCAATGTAAACATCTTCGCGCTTAATGCCCATTGCGGAAATCATATTGTTCAAAAGCTGTCCCGCTCGGCCCACAAATGGCTCGCCCTGCGCGTCTTCATCGGCCCCCGGCCCTTCGCCAATAAACATGAGATCGGCATTCACATTGCCTACGCCAAAAACAAGCTTGTTTCGCCCTTTATGCAAGCGGCAGCGCGTGCAGTCGCCAATATCTTCGCGGATGAGCTTCAGCGCCGCAGGTTTGTCCTGAATCACAGGCAGCGGCGAATCAAAAAGAGAGCGTCCCCCGCCAGCCGCACGCATTGGCGCGACATCAGACGGAGATTCCTTAGCCGCAAGCGTTTCATTGGGCACTTCTGGCCCACCTTCGCGACGATAGAAATCGTAAATTCCCATCTCGCGGTAATAATCAACGCGGGCTGCAAGTTGTTTTTTGGTATTGGCGTCAAGAGACTTGGTCATGTAGAAATCAAAAATAAATGTTCAAATCAAAGAAGTAAATACGCAGGTTATTTCCCTTGTATTCGCAATGCACTGGGCTTCTAATATACATATCTGGAGGCAATCAGTACCGTGGCCGCAACGACCAGGCTGACATTTGAAGAATTTCAAAAGTTGCCCGAACGTGAGGGAACGATCTATGAACTCGATGAGGGTGAGCTGCTAATGGAACCATCACCCGCTCTAAGGCACAATCTTATCCGCCAGCGCATAGCCCTGAAGTTAACTCAGTTCTTAGAATCGAAAAACCTGGGAATCGTGGTAGAAGAGATGGATTTCCGCCTCGGCCCTGATATCGTGCGTAACCCTGATGTTGCCTTCATCACAAATGAACATCTGAAGACGGTTGACCTTGACCGCTCTCCAGTCGATGGCGCTCCCGCACTGGCTGTTGAGGTCATCTCGCCCAGCAACAGCGCTCAGGATATGGCGAAGAAGACGCAGCAATATCTTGCGGCGGGGAGCAAGATCGTATGGATCGTCTATCCCTCGTTGCGCTTGGTTGAGATCCACTCACCGTCTGGACTCCATCAAGTTCGCGAGCCTGAACCCATCCAGGCAGAACATCTGCTTCCGGGATTCTCACTATCACTGACTTACATCTTAGAGGAGCCGAAGCGTTAGGAAGTTTTTGACGAGCGCTGAAGGCTCGCTCGTTCCAATTTCAGCTTCACCACTGCATCCAGCACGCGGTGTGCCACTTCCCACTTGCTGGTCTCCGGCACAGTTTCAGTGCCGCCATGAGTGAGGATAGTTACAGCGTTACGCTCAGAATCAAAACCGATGCCCGGTTGGGAGACATCGTTGAGTATGATCGCATCCAGTGATTTGCTTTCCAGCTTTTTGCGCGCATTGGCCAGAACTTCATTCGTCTCTGCGGCAAAGCCAACCACAATGCGGCCTGCTTTCTTTGCTCCAATTTCAGCCAGGATATCTGCCGTCGGCTCCAGTTCCAGAGTCATGGGACCTTTGCGCTTGATCTTTTCCTCGGCAGCTTGCCGCACAGTAAAGTCGGCCACAGCCGCTGCCTTCACTACAATCGTGGCTCGCTCAAGCTGGGCCAGCACTGCATTGCGCATCTCTGCCGCTGTCTGCACCTGAATAACTTCTGCTGCAGTAGGCGGCTTCAAGGCCGTTGGCCCGCTGATCAGAATCACCTTTGCACCGCGGCGCAGCGCCGCTTCCGCCAGCGCATAGCCCATCTTCCCGCTTGACCGGTTGCCGATATAGCGCACAGGATCAATCGGCTCGCGTGTAGGCCCGGCGGTGACCAGCACTGTCTCGCCTGCCAAATCCTGCTCTGCGTGTAATACCTTGAGTACAGCTTTCACAATGGTTTCATTGGCTGCCAGCCTTCCCGCGCCAACCATGCCGCAGGCAAGATAGCCGCTATCCGGCTCAACCACAGTAATGCCGCGTGATTTCAGCGTCTGGAGATTGGCCTGCGTGGCAGCGTTCTCCCACATGTTCACATTCATGGCTGGCGCAATCACCACCGGAGCCGTGGTGGCGAGAAACAGCGTGGTAAGAAAATCGTTGGCTTCGCCGTGGGCCAATTTCGCGATCACATCCGCCGTCGCTGGCGCAATGACCAGTGCATCGATCGACTGCGCTACAGCGATGTGCTCAACCGCAGAATCGATATTTGGCTCTTCAGCGCCTGCTCCAAAAAGATCGGTAATCACCTTCTCTCCGCTGAGCGCGGCAAAGGTGAGCGGGCGAACAAACTCCTGGGCAGCGCGGGTCATCACCACCTGCACGCGGACACCACGGTCCTGCAGCAGGCGGACAAGCTCCGCCGCTTTGTAGGCCGCAATCCCGCCGGTAACGCCCAGGGCGATCTTCATAGGTCGATTGTAATTCGCAGATATATAGAGTAGTAGTGGCTGGAAAGGGACGCTTTTTTCTGAAATCCCGACCCTGAGCGTTTTTGGCGAAGGGGAGGGAACCCTATCGCTATAAATACTCCACAGGTACCCTAGACAATTCTTCCCCACTACGCGCCATCCCCGAAGGTCGAACCCGATTCACGACCTTGGCTTCTGCGCTATTCTGTGAGACCTGAGGGATCAACTTCCGCTGCACACATGGGCTACCGCGTTCACGATCCGATAATCAGCTATGGGGCTGTTCTTGAACACGCGCTGCGGGAAACCTACGTATTCTCTTCCGCTTTAGGCGGTTCCGCAACCGGTGCTGCCGGAGCCTCTTTGGCCTTGATGGTGAACTGAATTTTGCCGGCATCAATTTCTTGCTGGGCAATCTTGCTGGGCTTGCGCGCGGCTGTGTTCACTAGCGGGGGCGCTCCCCCGGAAAGCTGTCTCGCGCGGCGGGCCGCTACCAGGACGTAGCGGTAGTTGCTGTCAAATCCGTCTTTAAGTTTCATCGTCAGTTACCCCCATCATTCAGGCAGGAGAGGAATCAATCGAAGGAACCCAGAATACCCCTGATCTCGTCTTCCATATTTGACTTCAGGCATTTCTCCGCCGTCTCTAGGTACCGTTTCTCATCGGCGGATGGCGGTTTACCCGAACGTCTGGTGCGCTCGCCCAGAACAATGGCCTGGAGCCGGTCCACGGATTGCTCAAGGCGGTCGTTGATCAGAATATAGTCGTAATTTGGATACTTCTCAATCTCTCTCCGCGCTGTGTCCAGGCGGCGACGGATAGTTTCTTCCGCGTGCATGTTCTCGCTCAGGCTGCGCTTCCTCAGGCGCGACTCCAGCTCTTTACGGCTGGGTGGCAGCACAAAAATGCTGACTGCGTCCGGCATTTTCTCTTTTACCTGCCGCTCACCCTGCACGTCGATATCGAGCAGCAGATCGTTGCCGCGCTGCTTCGCTTGCTGCAGTACTGAACGCGACGTGCCGTAGTAATTGCCAAAGACCTGGGCGTATTCCAGAAACTCATCGCGCACGATCCTGCCTTCAAATTCTTCGCGGGAAATAAAGTGGTATTCGCGCCCGTCCTGTTCGCTGCCGCGCGGGGGGCGAGTAGTGAATGACACGGAAAATTCCAGGTACGGCACATATTGCCGCAGCTCATTCACCAGTGTGGTCTTGCCGGAGCCGGAAGGTGCAGAGATGATATAAAGTATGCCGCTCATTCCAGGTTCTGCACCTGCTCGCGGCATTTTTCAATTTCTGCCTTCATCTGAAGGCCCAGTTCGGTAATGCGCAATCCTTCGCCGGCCACGCCGGAAGTCTTGGAGAGCAGCGTATTGGCTTCGCGGTTCAGCTCCTGTAGAAGAAAATCCAGCTTCTTGCCTACCTCGCCGCCCTGGTCCAGCAGCTTGCGGAAATGGTCAATGTGCGTGTGCAGGCGGACCAGCTCTTCCTGAATGTCACTGCGCTCAGCCAGGATGGCGGCTTCCTGCAGGATGCGATCTTCATCAGCATTTTCCAGCAGTTCGTGCATGCGTGCCTTGATTTTCTCCATGAAAGCCCGTGAGACTGCGCCGCGCAGCTTTGAAACTTCTTCCGTCGCCTGCTCTAATGCCGTAAGACGGCGGCGCAACTCAACTTCAATGCCCTGGCCTTCATGCTCGCGCATGACGTTTAATTTTTGGATCGCTTTCTCCAGCCCATCCAGCACCGCAGCTTCAAAGTTGCCGTCCACCGGCGTCATGGCGCCCAAAGCGCCGGGCATGCGGAAGACATTGTTTAGGTCAGGATCCCCCACAGCGCCAAACTCGCGCGCGGCCTTGCGGAAGGCCTCAATGTAACCGCCCACCAGTTCGCGATTAAACTCATAGCCCTGTCCGCCACGGCGCTCCACGGAAAGCGTGACCTCAACGTGGCCCCGCGCCAGCCGCTCTTTCAGGATGCGGCGCGCCTTCATCTCCAGTTCATCCATCTCCAGAGGCAGGCGAAGCTGGGGGTCGAGAAAGCGATGATTTACAGACTTGAGTGAGAGTGTGAATGAAGTTCCCTCACCTGCTTGGGACTTCACCTGGGCAAATCCGGTCATGGAGCGGATGGACATGATTGTTTGTGGACCTTTTTAGCTTCGCGCCTGTGGGCTGCGGACGCCGACACCGGCGGCCTCGTCACCCATTTTGGGGTCTAAATCCATAAACTGCAATTCATATAATTTGCGGTAGGTTCCCAGACGAGTCAAAAGATCTTCATGCGTGCCTGAATCGCTGATGCGCCCGCCTTCCAGCACCACAATTCGGTCGGCATGGCGGACCGTGGTCAGCCGGTGCGCAATCACAAAGACTGTACGGCCAGACATAAGGTTCTGCAAAGCCGATTGCACCAGCGCTTCTGACTCCGTATCAAGCGCGGAGGTAGCTTCGTCCAGAATCAGGAT
>Ga0070741_10021211_pt1 | contig 10133 bp, 9 predicted proteins | sample Coa_R1_4_FD_66440 | JGI IMG/M metagenome (GOLD analysis project Ga0070741, IMG submission 66440) | Surface soil microbial communities from Centralia Pennsylvania, which are recovering from an underground coalmine fire - Coalmine... | ecosystem: Environmental > Terrestrial > Soil > Unclassified ...
AGATACGCCAGCGCCGGCTTGACCATGATCATGTCCGCCCCCTCGGCAATGTCGAGCTCGATCTCGCGCATCGCTTCGCGGACGTTGGCCGGATCCATCTGATAGCTGCGGCGGTCGCCGAACCGCGGCGCCGACTCGGCCGCCTCACGGAACGGGCCGTAGAACCCGGACGCGAACTTCGCCGAATAGGCCATGATGCCGACCTCGGTTCTGCCCGCCTGGTCGAGCGCGCGGCGGATGGCCGCCACGCGGCCGTCCATCATGTCGGACGGTGCGACGAAATCGGCGCCGGCATTGGCGAACGAGAGGGCCTGTTTCGCCAGCAGCGGCAGCGTGGCGTCATTGTCCACGTCGTTGCCCCTGATCACGCCGCAGTGCCCGTGATCGGTGTACTCGCAGAGGCAGACGTCGGCCATGACCGTCATCTCCGGCACGGCGCGTTTGATGGCCTCGGTCGCCGCCTGAACCGGACCGGTGGGGTCCCATGAAGCGGAGCCGGTGGCGTCCTTGAACTCCGGCAGGCCAAACAGCAGCACGGCGCGGACGCCTGCATCGGCGGCGCGTCGCGCATCGTCGACCGCTTCCCGCACGCGGTTCTGCCAGACGCCGGGCATGGAGCGGATCTCCACTCGCGGGCGGTTGTCGGGGACGATGAACAGCGGGTAGATCAGATCCTCCGGCCGGACGATCGTTTCGCGGACCAGCGAGCGGATCGATTCGGTCCGCCGCAGGCGGCGGGGACGGTTTTTCAGATCGGCCTGCGCCGCGCGCACTTCGGTGTCAGTTGTAGTCATCGGGGAGTTCCTGGGTGTCATCGTCATCCTCGCTGTCGCCCCAGAAGAAGTCTTTGGCGCAGCCCGCCGAGCAGAAGCGCCGGCCCGTCTGCTTGAACGAGCAGTCGGGACAGAACCATTTCCCGCACACCAGGCAGCGCTCGAGGTGCGCCTGCTCCTCGGTGTCTCCGCAGCCGACGCAGCGGCGTTCTTCGGTTTCGGGCATGGTCCGGGCCGAGAAATTTTCGGCGCCTCCGTTCGTTGAGTATAATCCCACGCTCCCTCCCGGCCCGCGTGGCGGTGTAGCTCAGATGGTTAGAGCGGGCGTCTCATAAGCGCTAGGTCGACAGTTCGACTCTGTCCACCGCCACCAATTTAGGCCGAACCCCTGACGCCTAACGCTGCTGCGTTCCTTCCGGATAGGTCACGAACGCGCCGCCCGAAAAGATGATGTCGCAGTCGAAGTTCGTGGTCGGCCCGGGCGTGTAGCTGCCGCCCTGAAAGGCACCGTCGCGGCCCGGCGAGCGGATCGCGTACTCCGCCGCGGCCGGCCCGCCGATCGGCCGGTCCATAGCGAAATCGAGCGGGTAATACCAGCCGTCCAGACGCGGAATGTTCCGCATGTACGTCGGTGCGAGCAGCGTCGACAAGTCGCTGTAGTTGATCGGAGTGGAGGGCATGGTGAACCCGACGGCCGCGGCATTGTACGCTTTCGTGTCGATAGCCCGCGCCTCCCACGCCACGGCAATGCCACGCATGTCGGCCATGGTGCGTTTCTGTTTGGTGCGCTGCGCCGCGTTGTAGTAGTTCCCGATGGCGATCGTGGCGAGGATGCCGATGATGGCGACGACAATCAGCACCTCGAGCAGCGTGAAGCCGCGTTCTCTGCGCATTTTCGGACCCCGCGGCCCCATGATAGCCGCGAAACGGTACTCTTGAAACGTGATCCGCGACACACTCCGGCAATTTCTCGATGCGAACGGCATCCGCGGGCCGCTGGTGGTCGCCGTCTCCGGCGGCCCCGATTCGACGGCCCTTCTGCTGGCCCTCGCCGATATGCCAAGTGTTCCCATCACCGCGGCGCACGTCAATCACCACCTGCGCGGTGAAGAGTCGGACGCCGACGAGGCCTTTGTCCGCGAGCTTTGCGGACGGCTCGGCGTGCCGCTGCGCGTCGCCGACGGCTCGCTCGACGTGGAAATGGTGCGGCGGCACGGCGTCGAGGCCGCCGCGCGCGAGGTCCGCCGCGAACGGCTGCAGGAGATCCGCGCCGACGTGCAAGCGTCGCACATCGCCACCGCACACCAGAAGAACGATCAGGCGGAGACCGTTCTGATGCGCCTGATCGGCGGCGGCGGCATCGGTGGACTGCGCGGCATTCACCCGCTGCGCGGCGACGGCGTGATCCGGCCGCTGCTCGAGGTCTCGCGCGCGGAGATCGAGGTCTTTCTCCGGGAGCGCGGGGTGACGCCCCGCGTCGACCGTTCGAACGCCGATCCGCGGTTCCTCCGCAACCGGATCCGCGCGCTGCTGGCCGAGTTCGACCCGCTGGCGGTCGACAACCTCGCCGCGGTGGCCCGCCAGGCGCACGCGCAGTGGAGCGTGCTGGAACGGCTCGTCGACAGCGTCGACAGCGGCGTGAAATCGCCCGGCGAGACGCGTTTCTCCACCTTTCCCGATGACCCGTGGCTCCGCCAGGCGCTGCTGCATCGTCACATCCGGCGCCTCGATTCCGCGCGCGACGTCTCAGCCGCAGATCTGGAACGCCTCGCCGCGCAACTCGACTCGCTCAAGCGCGTCAGCATCACGCGATCGCTCGAGCTGCTCCGCCGCCGCGGCGAGTGGATTCTCCGGCACAAACCTCAACCGGCGGAGCCGTTCGAATTCGAACTGCGCGCGGGCGACAGTGCTTATGTGCCGCAAATCCGCGCCACCATCCGCATTTCACCGGCAACCGGCAACCGGCAACCGGCAACTCAGACAATCCAGATCCCGACCGGAAGCGACCCCACATTCACCATCCGCAACCGCCGCGAGGGCGATCGCTTCCAGCCCCTCGGCATGCAGAGGCAGAAAAAGCTGAAGGATTTCCTGATTGATCGTAAAATCGCCCTCGAGATCCGCGACCGGCTTCCTCTGCTCGTATGGCATGGAACCATCGCCTGCGTGGGCGGTGTGGAGATCTCGGAAGCCTTCAAGATCACGGGCGGCGGCGAGCTGTACGAGGTAGCCATTGAAACGACGAATCAAGAAGGCGTTCAGTGACCGGCAGATCGCCCGCCGCGTCCGAAAGCTCGGCGCGGAGATCCGTGCCGATGCCGGCAAAGGCGAGGTCTTCCTCCTCGGCGTGCTCAAGGGAGCGTCCTGCTTCCTCGCCGATCTGATGCGCGCCATCCCGGGAGAGGTCAGCTACGGATACATCAATGTCGTCCGCGACATCACCGACACCGAAGTGGCCACGGCCATGGAGCTGGAATACCTCCTCTACTCCGACATCGCCGACAAGAACGTCTATCTTTTGAAGGATGTCGTTTCCACCGGTGTCATCGAAAGCTACCTGCTGATGCAACTGCGGCAGAAGCGCCCGCGAAACCTGAAGCTCGTCGCGCTCGTCGATCGTCCCGAGCTGCGCACCGTCGCGCTCGACGTCGACTTCCGCGCCTTCAAAGCCGGTCATCACGGCGCCTTCGCCGGTTACGGCCTGGAACTCGACGGCCAGTGGGCGAACCTGCCGTATATCGGAAGAATGTAGGGGGCACGGCTGCGCCGTCCCCGATTCCGGCCTTAGAATTTCCCCATGCCCTCGTTCGTTACTGACCGCGTACGTGTATGGCACGCGGGCAGCATCGCGTGCCGCCAAGGGGGTCATTGTTGAACTCGACCGTGAAGACCGCGCTGCTCTGGGTGGTGATCATCGTCCTGGTCTTTCTGCTCTGGAGCCTGTTCCAGACCACGAAAGCGACGAGCGAGCAGATTCCCTTCAGCGCGTTCATGGACCGCGTGAATCAGGGCTACGTCGAGAAAGTCACCATCCGCGGCGACAACATCCACGGCGAGACGAAGCCCACCGCTCCGGGCGGGAAGCGCGAGTTCCAGACCACCGGACCGTCGAGCTATCCCGACATGTACACGCAGCTTCGCGCCAAGGGCGTGACCATGGAGTTCGAGCCGCCGCGTGACGCACCGATCATCACCGCGCTGATCACCTGGGCCCCGGTGCTGTTCCTGATCGGCCTGTGGATCTTCTTCATGCGCCAGATGCAGGCGGGGGGCAACAAGGCGCTCTCGTTCGGAAAATCAAAAGCCAAGCTGCTGTCCGGCAGCGCGAAGAAGGTGACCTTCAAGGACGTCGCCGGCGTCGACGAGGCCAAGCTCGAGCTGCACGAGATCATCGAGTTCCTCAAGGAGCCGCAGAAGTTCACCAAACTCGGCGGCAAGATCCCCAAGGGCGTGCTGCTGATGGGACCGCCGGGAACGGGAAAAACGCTGCTGGCGCGCGCCATCGCCGGCGAGGCCAATGCGCCGTTCTTCTCCATTTCCGGATCGGATTTCGTGGAGATGTTCGTCGGCGTCGGCGCCTCGCGCGTGCGCGACCTGTTCGAACAGGGAAAGAAAAACGCTCCGTGCATCATCTTCATCGATGAGATCGACGCCGTCGGACGTCATCGCGGCGCCGGCCTCGGCGGCGGACACGATGAGCGCGAGCAGACGCTGAATCAGCTTCTGGTGGAGATGGACGGATTCGAGTCGAACGACGGTGTGATCCTCGTCGCGGCGACGAACCGTCCCGATGTGCTCGATCCCGCCCTGCTCCGCCCGGGGCGCTTCGACCGCCGCGTAGTTGTCGATCTGCCGGACCTCAAGGGACGCGAGGGGATCCTCCGCGTGCACACCCGCAACATCCCGCTCGCCGAGGATGTCGACGCCAGCGTGCTGGCGCGGGGAACGCCGGGATTCTCGGGCGCCGATCTGGCGAACCTGGTCAACGAGGCGGCGCTCAACGCCGCGCGTTACGACAAGAAAAAAGTGCAGATGGTGGACTTCGAGTTCGCCAAGGACAAGGTCATCATGGGCGTCGAGCGCAAGTCGATGGTCATGAGCGACCGCGAGAAGCGGAACACGGCGTACCACGAGTCGGGGCACACGGTTGTCGCGGCGGTGCTCCCGGCGGCCGATCCGCTGCACAAGGTGACCATCATCCCGCGCGGCCGCGCACTGGGGCTCACGCAGCAGTTGCCGACCGAGGACAAGTACTCGTACTCGAAGCGCTACCTCGATGCGAACCTCGCGGTGCTGATGGGCGGGCGCATCGCGGAGGAGATCTTCCTCAGCGAGATCACCACCGGCGCGGGGAATGACATCGAGCGCGCCACACAGCTCGCGCGGCGGATGGTCTGCGAGTGGGGCATGTCGGATCTCGGTCCGGCGACCTTCGGCAAGAAGGAAGAGGCGATCTTCCTCGGCCGCGAGTTCGCGCAGCATCAGGACTACTCCGAGGCCACGGCCATCGAGATCGACAAGGAAGTGCGCCGGATCCTGGACAAGGCGTACAAGACCGCGCACGAGATCATCTCCAACAACAAGACCGCGCTCGACCGCATCGCGCGCAAGTTGCTCGAGCGCGAGACGCTCGAGGGGTGGGAAGTCAACGACATCCTGCGCGAGGAGACCGGGATCGACTACATGAAGCAGAAGGAGTACTACCCGGAGGAGACCAGCGGCGAGAAGATGACCATCGCGCCGGGCAGCGGCCCCTCGACCGACGTCCCCACGCCGGTGCCGCAGCCACCCGCTCCCGCTCCCGCGCCGCAGGGCGGGCAGAAGTCGTAGACGATCTGGAGTGCGGCGGCCATGCCGCCGCTCTTGTCTACCCCCCGTAGAAGTTCTTGCCTTTGGCGCCGATCCGAGGGAGCCTCGGTGAATGGAGCAGCCTAAACTTCTCGATCGCGTTCGCGGAGCAATCCGCGCTCGACACTACAGCCGGCGGACGGAAGAGGCGTACGTCGGCTGGATCAAACGATTCATCTTCTTCCACAACAAGCGGCATCCATCGGCGATGGGAGCGGAGGAAGTGAACGCGTTTCTGACGGCCCTGGCCACAGATCAGAATGTGAGCGCGTCGACCCAGGGTCAGGCGCTCAGCGCGTTGCTGTTTCTGTACCGCTACGTTCTCGATGATCCTCTGCCCTGGATGGAAGATTTGGTTCGGGCGCAGCGGCCGGCACGACTGCCAGTCGTGCTGACGGTAGACGAGGCTCGAATGGTTCTCGATCATCTCGATGGGGTGCCGCTGCTCGTCGCGCAGCTTCTCTATGGATCGGGGTTGCGGCTTCTGGAAGCTTTGAGGCTGCGGGTCAAGGACATCGATTTCGGCCGCGGGCAGATTCTGGTGCGCGACCCGAAGGGACGTCGCGACCGGGCCACGATGTTGCCGCGGATAGTGATCGATCCATTGAAGAGGCACCTGGATCGCGTGCGACTTGTGCATCAGGAAGATCTGCGTCAAGGGTTCGGGGCAGTTTGGCTGCCGGATGCCCTGGCGCGGAAATTTCCGTCGGCGGAAAAGGAGTGGAGCTGGCAATGGACATTTCCGGCGACCTCGCGCTGGCGAGATGCCGCGACAGGAATCGAACGCCGGCATCACCTGCACGAAACAGTCATTCAAAAGGCCGTACGTCGAGCAGCTCTCGCGTCAGGTCTCGCGAAACGGGTAACGTGCCACACCTTCCGGCATTCGTTTGCGACGCATCTCCTAGAGCGAGGCCAGGACATTCGCACGGTGCAGGAACTGCTGGGGCACCGAGACGTGGCTACGACAATGATCTACACGCACGTGCTGGGGCTCGGCGCGAAGGGCGTCCGCAGCCCACTGGATCCGGCGTGATATCGCGATACGCGGACGGCGGCCCCATGCGCAACCGGCCAACCCTGAATCGTTTGCACTGTATACCGCGCTACGAAGCCGTGCTTCGAAGCCAGAACGAGTGGAATTCAGGGGTAAGATGGGCGTCGAAGTAAGAAGTTGGGCAGACGGGCCTTTCGGTAAGCCAACCTACCATTGCGACGCGCCATCCACGGAATCGCAACTCTTGTCCGCGACGTTCTCCCGAGACATGTCAACGTTTGAGGAGTACGTCGAGGGCACCACTGGAAACGCTGAAGATGTTCTGACTCGATATGAGCCATTCATCAAAGTTCTGCGCACGCTAAATGCCTGCTACGAACGTCTGTTGCCGTCGCTCACGTCTACGGGCGAGGGAACGAGTGTCTTCGTCGCCATGTCACACGCCGCATTCCTCGCTGCCGTAAAACTCGCCGTTTCCGGAGAGTTGCCCCCGGCCTACATGGTCTTCCGCGGTTGTCTCGAAGATGCGCTATACGGCTTCTTTCTCTTTCACCACCGCGAGCTCAGATCGGTTTGGATGGCTCGCCAAGACAGCGAAGAGACAAAGAAGAAGGTCAGAAAGGAGTTCGCGATCGGCACCATGCGCGGCTTTCTCACCGAAAAGAATCCCGCGGTGGGCGAGCAGTTTGGAATTGCCTACGAAACGACAATCGACTTCGGCGCCCATCCGAACACCCTAGCGTTCACATCTCACCTTGCACAAATCCCAGAATCCACGGATCAAACCTGGCAATACATCAACCTCACGCCCGTCGACCAAGCGATGGCGTTTCGTATCGGTGCAATGGCTGGGCTCAACGCGCTCGACATGTTCGCTCTCCTGTTCCCGGATCAGTTTAAGGAGACCGACGCAGCCTCCCTTCTCGTTCAAGGTCACAGGGAATTTGCGCAAGTCCCTGAGCCGGGTACAGCGGCCGAGCAGGTTGCTGCCGGCAAGCGGGCGGTCACTCGCTCAACGTGGCATCTCCCGCTGCTTCTTGTCGGTCTCGCTACGCTCGTGGGCCCGCTCATCGCCCTCAAGTATCGTTAACAATCGCTGCCCAACTCTTCGCTGCAGCCGACCGCGTGCCGTTCGTTGGCCCGGCGCTGAAGCGCCTCGTTCAATTCTGAAGTGTGCGGCGGCACGGCCGCCGCAGGCCATTAGTCTACGCGGCAGCAGCGGCCGTGCCGCCCTGCCGTTGGGGCGTGAAGGCACGCGGCGGCTGAGCGAAAGAACGTTGGGCGGACCCGCGACTCTCGATTCTCGAGAGGTTACACTTCGGTAGGTGCGCAAAACCGTTCGAGAAGCCTACATCGAGTCGCTTGAGGATGCGCTCGAAGATCTCGCCCTCATCAGCAGGCGTTTCGAGCAGCAGCACGAGCTCGTCGAGACAAAAAACGCGCTTGTCGCGTGGCGCGACCAAACCGCGGAACGTATCAAGCTATACGGCAATCGAGAGGATTCCAAACTGTTCCTGAAGCACGTGGATTTGGACGTCCTTGGTTTCACAGGTGGTTACATTGAGAACGCCATCAGACAATACGACGATCTTTTGCGCAACGTCCTGCAACGACTTCCCTCAGCCGATGTGCGGGGCGGCTATGCCGATGACGTTCGTACGGCGCTTGAGCAAATCGATGAGCTCATGGATCGTCTGGTCGATGCATTCAAGCGGAGCCAGACGAATGGAGACCTCGATTACCAAACCGCAGAAGAAGGACTTCGCCGCTGGAAAGACGACGCCTACAAATCGCTAACCGAAGTCGTCGGTGAAGATGAGGCCGGAGAAATCTACTCGATGGCGCCCGCAGGAGCATCGTGGGGCAATCCGAACGGCTCGATCGAAGAACAGTACGAGATGTTCGTGAAGTATTTGCGCAACATCAAGGAAGAGATCCAGAAGTATCCGCACAAACTGATTAGTAGTGCCGCTCCATCTCACAGGCGTCCACTCGCCGCACCATTCGTGAGCCCGACCCGAATTAAAGAGTTACGGGCCATTAAGTCTCCCAATTTCGATCTCGCTCGTCTCATCGCTCTCTGCGAAGAGCTGAACGTCACTTGGGCGGGTGAGGCGAACCACGCCACGGCGATGCTCGTTCGGGCAATCATGGACCACGTCCCCCCAATTTTTGGCGTTACAAGCTTTGTGCAGGTCGCCAGCAATTACGCCGGCAGTAAATCTTTCAAGGAAGCGATGGCCGGGTTAGAGGCTGCGGCACGCAAAATCGGCGACTCACATCTGCACACGCAAATCAGGAAGTCGGAGGTGCTGCCCACGCCGACCCAGGTCAACTCCTCGCAGCAAGTCGACGTTCTTCTCGCAGAAATCGTTCGCATTCTCAAGTAAATGGCCGCCCAACTCGCCGCTGCACCCGACGCGGCGCCATACACTGGCCCGGCACTGAAGTGGCCTACGTTCTCGCAACCTGCACGGCGTCACGGCCGCTGCAGTTCGCTCCCTCCGGTGCTACCATCAGTTGCGGCAGCGGCCGTGCCGCCCAGGCGCTGGCGCGTGGAGGCGCCGCGCGGGTGAGCGGCAGCTACGTTAGCCGGACGGTGGATGAGAGAGTACAAGCAACACATTAGTGAGCTTGCGGCACTTGAGGGCTTCGATCCGGCAGCGTTTGCTGCCGATTCGGAACACTCGCAGCAGCTTTGCGATCTTGTCCTTAGCCTAGCGCTATCGTTCAATGACTTCCACGATCTTCTCGTCTGTCATGACATCTTCAACGGCGCTTGGCCAGCAGACGAAAAGACGCCTACCCCGGAACTCGGCGAGTTCAACGGGATAACTCAGCATCTGTTTCGGGTACACCTCGCCACCCTCCACGAGGTTCTCAATTTGATCGCTGATAACGCGAAAGCGTTGAAAGAGCCGTCCTTCGAGAAAGTCGTCGCGAAAATGAGCGCCGACTCCCGCGAGGCTTGGAACAAGATCGTCGCCGCTGCCTCGGGAACCGGCAGTGACACGACCGCACTCACAAGGTTCCTCCTGTTCGCTCGCAACAAGGTTGCCTTTCACTACGATAGGAAGGAAATCGCATCAGGCTTCAGAAGGGCGTTCGTTGAAACGGCCAACCGCGAGCCGTACGTTTCACGTGGTGAAACACTCGCGCGCACGCGATTCTATTTTGCCGACGCCGCGGCTCAAGATTACATGCGAAGAAAAGCAGAAGAACTCGGAGCGCCCAATTCAATCGTGGACGCCCTCGAGTTCATCACTTCTGTCACGTTCGCTCTTCACCAGCTTGTCTTCACATTTATCGTGGCCCGCGGCTGCGCGTGGCGTGCTCCGCGGCCCGCCGGCTAACTCCGCGCAGAAGCTGTCGCGGCCCGCGTTGTGGTTCGGCGCTGGGGATGCCCCGATCACCGTTGAATGACGACGGTGGTGATATTGAATGTTAAGCGATTTTCTGGGCCTCCTGTGAGTCGATGGCGACTGCGCGATCGAGTGCCTTGATGAACCGGGACA
>Ga0070741_10021212_pt1 | contig 10133 bp, 8 predicted proteins | sample Coa_R1_4_FD_66440 | JGI IMG/M metagenome (GOLD analysis project Ga0070741, IMG submission 66440) | Surface soil microbial communities from Centralia Pennsylvania, which are recovering from an underground coalmine fire - Coalmine... | ecosystem: Environmental > Terrestrial > Soil > Unclassified ...
AGATCACCTTCGACTCGCGCAGGCCCTTGGCCCGCGCCGTGCGGATGTAGTCCTCGTGCATCGTCTCGATGAGGTTGCCGCGCGTCATGCGCGCATAGAACGCGGCGAACGCCGCCGCCAGCGTCAGCCACGGAAGGATCAGCGAGTCGAACCACGTTCCCGGGCTCTGCGAGATCGGGACGTAGCTCCCGGCTGCGCCGAACCACTGCAGCTGGCCGGTCCCTTTCGCGAACAGGAAGAGCGAGACGAGGCCGAGGAAGTAGACCGGCGCCGAGATCGCGATGAGCGAGCCGCCCATCATCACGCGGTCGAGGATGCTGCGCGGGCGGATAGCGGACACAATGCCGACGGGGATGCCGATGAGCATCCACACGATGAACCCGCCCGCCGTCACGGAGATCGTCGCCGGCAGCCGGGAGAACATCTCAGACCTCACCGACTCGCTGTTGTAGTACGAGTAACCGAGATCGAAGTGCGTGACGAGGCCCTTCAGGTAGTTCCAGTACTGCACGTAGAAGGGCTTGTCGAGCCCGAGGTTGCGACGGATCTGCTCGACGAGCGCGGGCGTCGCGTTACGGCCTGCGCGGAGCGCGGCCGGGTCGGCAGACGGGAAGACGTTGAAGATGACGAACGTCAGGAAGCTGACGACGAGCAGGAGCAGGATCGCCCAGAGCACGCGCCTCACGATGTACGCGCCCACTAGGTCCTCCTGCTCCCGCTCGCGTCTGTCATGTGCTTACTTCACCGACATGTACGACACGTCTGGCTCGCCGCCGTTCCAGAGCTCGGAGGCGTGCGTCACCTTCGGCGAGTACAGCGTCGGCGACTTCTCCCAGATCCAGGGGATCGCCGCTGCGCTCTCGGTGATCAGCTTGTCGATCTGACCCCACTCGGACCAGCGCTTCTCCGAATTGAGCTCGACCTTCGCCTTCGCCATGAGCGCGTTGATCTTCGGATCGTTCAGCTGCGACCAGTTGACGTTGTTCGCCGGCAGGATGTTCGTGCCGTCGAAGTTCGCGTCCAGGTCGGCCTGCGGCTCGTGGAAGTCGGCGATCCAGCCGACGTTCGGGCAGATGTTCGGCGCGTTCTTCGGCACGCCGCAGAAGCGCGTGTACATCGCCGAATGCTGAACGGAGATCGTCTTCACCTTCATGCCGATCTTCGCCAGGCTGTTGGCCACCACCGCCGCCGTGTTCGAGCCCGGAGGCGAGTTGTCGGCCACCTGCGTCACCTGCGGGCCGCTGTACTTGCCGCTCTTGAAGCCGGCCTTCTTCAGCATCGCCTGCGCCTTCGCCACGTCACCGGAGTCGTTGTTCGCGCTCTTGAACGGGTCGAAGCCGGAGCCGCCGGCCTGATTGAAGCCGTGGCTGCCGAAGTCGGGCGAGATGAAGTGCGTCGCGATGTCGCCGTCGATGGCACCACCGCGGGTCAGCCTCATCGAGTTGCGGTCGAGCACGTAGGCGACTGCCATTCGGACGTACTTGTTGTTGAACGGCGGCTTCTGCGTGTTCAGCGCAACGAAGCGGCTGCCCGGCGTCGGCGTGAACTCCAGCTCGCTCTTCTGGCTCGAGTTCGACGTGATCGACTTCAGCTGGGCCGCTGGCGGCGGGAAGTCGCCGTTCGCGTCGGCCTGGCCGCTGAGGATCTGCTTCGTCCCTACGGTCGGGTCGAAGCCTTCCCGGAAGACGATCTTGTCGGCATACGCCGGACGCCAGCTCGTCTTCGGGTTCCAGTTCGGGTTGCGGACGAGCACGATCTGCCGGCCCGGCGTGTAGCCGGTGACCTTGCCGGAGGCGTTCGCCTGCACCATGTACGGGCCGGTCGCGACCTGGTGGTCGCCGTACGACGAGCTCTTCCCCTGGTCGAACTTCCGTGCGTACTCCGCCGGCACGGGCGCCGTCAGCGGCTCCTGCAGAGCGGACACGAAGATGCCGCTCGGCTTCGCGAGCTTGAAGACGATCGTGTACTTGTTCGGCGTCTGGATGCCGGAGATGTTCGGCACCGTGTTGCCGATCTTCGCCGGAGCTCCTTGGATGACACCGAAGTAGGCGCCTGCGTAGCCGTTGCCCACGGCCGCGTCGAAGCCACGCTCGATCGCGTACTTCACGTCGGCGGAGGTCACCTCACGATTCACCGGCGGGCTGAACTTGATGCCCTTCCGGATGTGGACGGTGATCGTCTTGCCGTCCTTCGAGATGGTCGGCATCGCCGATGCGAGATCGGGAATCGGCTGAATGCTGTTCGGCTTGTACGCGAGCAGCGGCCGCTGCGTCACGTACGTGATCGCGTACGTGAACTGGTAGTACGCAGCGCCCGGGTCGAGGTGGTCGACGTCGCCGTTCGAGAGAATGGTGATCGTCCCACCCTTCTTGCCTCCGCTCTGCACGAGCGTGTGATTGGCGCCGAGGACGCCGCCCGTGCCAGAGCTGGAGCTCGAGCTCGAGCCACCTCCGCCGCAGCCTGCTGCGACGAAGGCGAGCGCGCCGGCCGCAATGCCTGCGACGACAGCGGTTCGCCGTCTCATACCCCCTCCTTCATGTCGTTGTCCGTGGGTCGAGGGCGTCGCGGACTCCGTCGCCGAGCAGGTTGAACGCGAGCACCGTGAGGAGCAGCGCGCCACCCGGGAAGGCGAAGTACCACCACGCCGTGCTGTAGATGGAAGTCGCGTCCGCGAGCATCTGCCCCCAGCTGGCTCTCGGCGGCTGGATGCCGACGCCGAGGAACGACAGTGCCGCCTCGAGCAAGATGTTCTGCGGAATGATCAACGTTGAGTAGACGACGATCGGGGCCACGAGGTTAGGGAGGATTTCGCGGAAGATGATCGTCCGGCTGCGGGCGCCGCCCGCCCGCGCGGCCTCGATGAACTCCTTTTCGCGCAGCGAGAGGACCTGGCCGCGGATGATGCGGCCGATGTACGTCCAGTTGATGATGACGATGGCGACGATCACCGTGCCGAGCCCCGGGTGGACGAGGCCCGCGACGCAGCCGTTGCCGAGCGAGCAGGCGGACGCGATGCCGAGCGCGAGGAGCAGGATCGGGAACGCGAGCGTGACGTCGATGAGCCGCGAGATGACCGTGTCCACCCAACCGCGGAAATAGCCCGCGACCATTCCGAGCACGACGCCGATCGTGACGGAGATCAGGGTCGCGATCAGCGCCACCTCGAGCGAGACCTGGGCGCCGTACAACACGCGAGAGAAAACGTCGCGGCCGATCTGGTCGACGCCGAAGAGGAAGCTCGACGACGGGCCTGTCGGCGTTCCGAAGAGATCGAGCTTGTTCGGGTACTGCGCGTCGGGGGGATGCCCGAGCGCCGAGCTGATCGGCCCGGCAAAGATCGCGACGAGGACGAGGAGCACGATGAAGCCGAGCGCGGCGAATGCGACCCGGTCTCGCTTGAAGCGAACCCAGAACAGCTCCCACGGCGTGCGCCCGACGATCTCGATTGCGACGAAGTCGGCGGCGCCCTCCCGGTGGAGTTGCTCTTCGTCGCGAACTGCGCTCATCTACGTGGGACCATTTCCGTCTCGGGATAGCCCGGAAACAAATGTTTACGGGCCGTAAACAGGAAGCGAGCGAGACATCAGCCGGCGCACCTCTGTTGTCACGGTGGCGAACCGTATACGGCTGGCGCCTCGCGTGTCGCGGCTGACCACGCGCAGGGCGAGCGGCTTTCCCGTGCCAGGCTCGAGCGTGAGCGACACCTTTGTGGCTTTCAGCGCAAACGTGAGCGTGTCATGTGCGAGCGTCATGCCGCGGTGCTGCTGGGCGAGGGTGTCGAGCCGTCGGGCGAGCACGCGCGGGCAGCCGCCGAGCTCCATCAGGACGAGCGGCGAGAGCGAGCGCTCGGCGGCCGATCCGCCCCGGGAGACCAGCGTGTGCGGCTGGACGGCGAGGAGGACGAACCCGTCGTCGAGCTGGAGCGCGGCGCCGCGACTCCGCCGCCCGCCCGCGGTGAACCAGTCCTGCAGGCACTGGCCGTGCACGGCCGGGCCTCCGCCGATCGAGAACGTGCTCTCGACCAGCCGATAGCGCTGGAGCCAGGTCGCAGCACGCACGGCGGCGAGCGTGGCCGGAGAGGGCGACGGGAGCGCGGCCTTCTGCACGAGCAGACCGGCTCCGAGCACGGCCGCGACGAGCGCGCCGGCCACGCCGATTGTCACCCATCCGGGGCCTAGAAGCCGGCGCATCAACGTTCTAGCCTCGACCGGTGAAGGCGACCACTGCGGCCGTGGCCTTCGCGAGCGCGCTGCTGCTCGCTGCGCCCGCGCAGGCACGCACCTCGACCGACGCGCAGCATGCGGTCGCGAGCTACGTCGCGATGCAGCGGTACCTCTACGACCCCGGCACCAGGCGATATCGCGACGCTCTGGCCTGGCCCGTCTCCCAGGCGGTGTCCGCGACGATCGCCGTCGCGCGCATTCCGGGCGTCCATACGGACGCGGCCGGGCACGCCGCGCTCGGGTTCCGGCAGCTCGATCCGCTGTGGCACGGCTCCCTGTACGAGTCCGCGGCAGGCGCCGACCTCTTCTACGACGACAACGAGTGGATCGCGCAGGACCTGCTCGACTGGAATCAGCTCCGGAGCGACCGCTCGGCGGTCGCCCGCGCCGAGGCGATCTTCGCAGGCGTGGTGCACGCGTGGGACAGCGACGCGGCAACGCCGTGCGCGGGCGGCGTGTACTGGACGAACGCCGCCGGCAACTCCGACCGCAACACGGTCTCGACCGCGAACGGCGCAGTCGTCGGCCTGCGCCTGTACGAGATCACGGGCCGCGCGGTGTTCCTCTACTGGTCGCGCCGGATGCTCGACTGGGTGAACGAGTGCATGCTCGCTCCGAACGGCCTGTACTGGGATCACGTCGCCGGCAACGGAACCGTCGACCGGCGCGAGTGGAGCTACAACCAGGGAAGCCCGATCGCAGCGTATGTCCTCCTGTACGAGACGATGGGCGACCTGTCCGCGCTCGTGCGCGCGGAACAGCTCGCGGATGGAACGCTCAGCGCGTTCTCCGGAAGGTGGCTGTCGGAGCCGCCGGAGTTCGCCGCGATCTTCTTCCAGCACGTCCTCGAGCTCGCCGCGGTCGACGGCCGCACGCAGTACATCGCCGCGACGCAGGCGTACGCCGACGCCGCCTGGAACGCGCTGCGCGACCCGCGGACGGGCCTCCTCTCGACGAGCCTGCTCGGCCAGGCCGCCTTCGTCCAGCTCTACGCGCACCTCGCCCTCACGGGAAGCGGAGGGGGAGCGTCACCATCGCCGCCGCGAGCAGCGGCACCGAGACGCCCAGGATCAACCGGTGCGCCCGTGGATCGCGGCCGAGCGCGGCGAGGCCCCAGAACGCGGCCGGGGCGAGCAGCCCGAAGCGCCCCACCGAGTCGAACGAGCCGCTGAAGAGCGGCAGCAGGACGATCGCGAGGCCTGAGAGCAGCCACGGCCACGTGACACCGGCACGGGCGGCCGCGGCGAGCAGCACGACGTAGACGGCGACCGCGGCGACGTCACGGGTCACCCAGGCGTCGTGCGCGAACGCGCGTCCGAGCCCCTCCACCGCATGCAAGACGCCGAGCGGCGAGAAGGCACGGCCCCATGCGCGTTGCGCCTGCGACCAGGCCATGGGGTCGCCGAGGACGCTGCCGAGGTAGAGCGAGAACGATCCGATCGCCGCTGCCGGAGCGAGCACAGCCCCGAGCGCGACACCGCGGGCGCGGGGCGAGAGCGTCTCCCGCTGCTGCCACGCCAGCACGGCGAGCGGCAGCGCGACGAAGAGCCCCTCCGGCCGCGCGAGCGCGGCTGCGGCAGCACAAACCGCTGCGAGACCCCAGCGCCTGCGGCGCGCGGCGAGCGCAGCGAGTGCGATGAGCGCGAGCACGATGCTCTCCGGATAGACCATCGAGAACGCGTAGCCGAACGGGAAGACGGCGAGATACGCCGTCGCCCGGCGCGCCATCGACTCGTCGAACAGGTCCTGCGTCAGCGCGTGGAAGGCGGCGAGCGCCACGAGGAAGCCGAGATTCGCGATGAGGAGGCCCGCCGTCGCATAGCCGAGCCCGAGTGCGTGCCCGGCTCGAAGCAGGACCGGGAAGAACGGGAAGAACGCGGGGTCGCTCTGCCGCCCCGGGACGAGGAGATATCCGGTGCCCGCGACGATGCGGTACCAGCGGCCGTCCCAGGCCTGCAACGGGCCGAGGGCGTGCGCGTGCGAGACGTGCTTGATCCAGCCCGTCGGGCCGAAGTGATGGACGACGACCGCGGTGACGACGATGACGGTGCGGCCGAGCAGCCACCAGCCGGCGACCCACGCGAGCACGGGAACGCGACGCGCCGATTCCTCGGCGCGTCCGAGCCCTAGCGGGACAGACCCGGCATGGTCGAGCGTTGCCACCCGGTCCATACCTAGTCGAAGCTCGACCCGATAAAACGTTTTCTTACCGAGCTTTTACGTTATCCGACGTGTTGCGGGTCGCGCAGGCGGTATTCCTTCCGCCATGCGCAGGCTCATCGTCGCAGGCTCGTTGCTGGTCCTCGCGCTTGCCCTCGCGTTCCCGGCGGCGGGCGCGCAATCGCAGGCGCGGACGTATCTCTCGGCCGCGCAGAAGGGCGTCGCGGACGTCCGCGCGCATTGGTGGAACGACAACGCGAACTGGTACAACGACACGTACAACGGGCAGCCTCCGTCGATGCCGCTCGCTCGGCTCTGGAGCGCCTATCCGCTGTTCGAGACGCTCGTCGGCCTCGAGCTCGCCCAGCCGACGCAGGCGAACAAGTCGGCGTTGACGAACTTCGCCGACGCGGCGGCGAAGCTGTACTGGAACCCGAACGTCAAGCCGTACGGCGGTTACGGCTACTACCCGGGGATGGATAGCGCGCAGGCGAACGTCTACTACGACGACTCCGGCTGGTGGGGCCTCGCGTTCATCGACGCCTACCAGGCGTCACACGACCGCGCCTATCTCGCCGACGCACGCCGGGCGATGCGCTTCATCGTCGGGTCCGGCTGGGACTCGAAGCTCGGCGGCGGAACGTGGTGGGACACGTTCCATCACCACAAGACGATCGAGCCGCTCGCCGCGGCGGTGATGATCGGGACGCGCCTCTACACACTCGACAACGACAAGTGGGCGCTCGGCTGGGCGCAGAAGATGCTTGCGTGGGCGAACGCGCACTCGTTCAACAAGCGGCGCGGCCTGTACCAGCGCAGCGCCACCGACGACACGGTCCTCGACTACGCGCAGGGCCTGCTGGTGACGGCCAACTGGGACCTGTGCAAGGCGCTGAAGAAGCCGGCCATGTGCACGAAGGCGCAGCAGGTGGCGAGCGCATCGCTCACCGCGTTCGGGCAGGACCTCAACTGGGCGCCGATGTACGACGTCGTCTACCTGCAGTGGATGCTCGAGTACTACCGCGAGAGCGGCGATGCCCGCTTCTACAACCTCGCCTTGCACAACGGCGTGCGCGCGCTCGCGAGCGTGAACGAAAGCGGCTACTACCTCAACAACTGGGAAGGCAAGCCGCTCGCCGACGGGCTCGGCGAGGAGGCGTCCAACCTGGAACTCTTCGCCTGGCTTGCTGCCTCACCCTCGCCGTCTTAACCGGAGCGGGGGCGCCGAGTAAATCGGCGCCCCCTCTTCTGGTCGGCGTCGCAAGCGACGCCTTGGGCTGGCCGCCTCCCCACCGCCCAACTGATCTACCTCACGCCGAGGGCGCGATGTTCTGGTTCATCCGGAACAGGTTCGTCGGGTCGTAGCGGTCCTTCAGCGCCCGGAGCCGCGCGACCTTCTTCGCACCGAAGCTCTCGGTCAGCGCCTCGGCTCCGATCTCGGTGGCGAAGTTCAACGAGATGCCGGTCGAGATGTGAGGCGCGAGTGCTGCGGACACGCCCTTGACCCACGCGACGTTCTCGGCGGTCGCAGCCGGGTCCTCCCACATGCCGTTGAGATGGAAGTTGAACGGTGACGTGCGGCCGCTGATCGCGGTGTCGTCCTCGCCCATGTTCCCGATGGCGCCGCCGCCGTTGAGCATGATCACCGCGGTGAACGGCGACGGGCGCGACGCACCCGCCTCGAGGAACGTGTCGATCACGCTGTCGGGCAGGTCGTCGAGGTTGTGCGCCCGCCAGTAGTTCTGGCGGCCGTACGGGTTGGCCGGATCGATCAGCCCCTGCACCACCGTGTACGGCATCGGCTGCCAGAGATCGAACGCCGGGCCGAGCGCGCGCAGCGGCGCGAGGATCTTTTCGGCCGCGTCGTGCGCGCCGGCGACCATCCCGAGCACGGCGACGATGGGCTTGCCACGCCACTCCTCAGGGACGAAGTCGAACGGCGGCGCCGTCACGCATCCGACTGCCCATCCGATGTCGTCGCTCCCGTGGCTGAGATCGCGCCAGGCGCGGACGACGTCTGCGCCCTTCGCCGGATCGAACGCGGCGAGGCCGCCGTACACGATCGGCGAGAGCGGGCTGAGCTTGAACTCCGTCTCCGTGACGACACCGAAGTTGCAGCCTCCGCCTCTGAGGCCCCAGAGGAGCTCCGGGTTCTCGTCCTCGGACGCGGTGACGAGCTCGCCGTCGGCGGTGACGACGTCCGCCCGGACGAGGTTGTCGGCGGCGAAGCCGTATTTGCGCTCGAGCCAGCCGCTGCCGGTGCCGGTGGTGAATCCGACGACCCCCGTCGTCGTGACGCGACCGCCGGTGACGGCGAGGCCGAACGCCTGCGTCTCCCGGTCGAGCTCGCCCCAGTTCACGCCGCCCTGCGCGCGAGCGGTCTTGCGTGCCGGGTCGACCCTGATGCCCTTCATGGCGCGCATGTCGATGACGATGCCCGCGTCGACCGACGAGAAGCCGGCGACCGAGTGGCCGCCGTTCCGGATTGCGAGCGGCAGGCCGCTCATCCGCGCGAGACCGATGCCGCGGATGACGTCCGCAGCTCCCGCCGGTCGCAGGATCACCCGCGGGCGCCGGTCGAACATGCCGTTGAAGACGCCGCGCAGCTCGTCGTACGCGGGATCGGCCGGCTCTACGACCTCGCCGCGGAAGTCCGCACGCAGCTGGTCGAGGGCCTCCGCGGCCAGCGCGGGCGCCGTCTCAGTGGTTGCCATTCCCCTACCTCCTCGTTGCTGTTGTCGCGAGCCTAATCCTCTGTTGGCCGATTTCAAGACCGTGCCGAGAGGCTCGAAACCGAATGCCGGCCGCGCGCGTATCCACGGGTATGAAGCTCCATCGCCTCCTACCCGTGCTCCTGGTCGCCCTGTCCGTCCTCATGCTCGTCAGCGCGTGCGGCGGCAAGGGCGGCGGCTACTGACCGAAGCGCTCCGCGAGCGACCGGGCATAGACGTCCTCCCAGCGTTCCTGCGGCTGGTCGGCGACGTATGCGCGGTCGAGCTCGACGAGCGCGTGGACGAGGTGGCTGCGGACAGGCGCGGCGCCCAGGAGCTCCGGAAGCTCGGAGTGTCCGATCAGCCAGTCGGCATACCACGATGCCCAATCGGGATCGTCGCCGTCCGTGATCCGAAAGACGACGTGGTGCGTCTCCGCGGCCTCGTGCAAGAGATCGGCGATGCGGGCGTCGTCCGGCATGCGCCGATCCTCTCAGGTCAGTTCTGAACGGTCCATGAAATCGCCCGGTCGCAGTGAGCGGTGGGCGACAATGCTCCCATGACCACTGTCCTCGTCGTCGACGACGAGCCGATCGTGCGCGACGTCGTCGTCCGGTATCTGCAGCGCGACGGGTTCGAGACGCTCGTCGCGGGCGACGGCGACACGGCGCGCACGCTCATCGAGCAGACGCCGCCCGAGCTCGTCGTCCTCGACGTGATGCTCCCCGGCACGGACGGCCTCGCGCTGTGCAAGTGGATCCGCGCGCGCGGCGACCTACCGGTGATCATGCTCACGGCCCGCGGCGACGAGGCCGACCGCATCGTCGGGCTCGAGCTCGGCGCCGACGACTACGTCACGAAGCCGTTCTCGCCGCGCGAGCTCGCGGTGCGCGTGCAGACGGTTCTCCGCCGGACCACCCCGGCCGCGACGACGGCGAAGCGTCTCGTCTTCGACGGCCTGTCGATCGATCCGGCGACCCGCGAGGTCGAGCTCGACGGTTCCCTGCTGCGCCTGACCGCGAAGGAGTTCGATCTGCTC
>Ga0070741_10021213_pt1 | contig 10132 bp, 11 predicted proteins | sample Coa_R1_4_FD_66440 | JGI IMG/M metagenome (GOLD analysis project Ga0070741, IMG submission 66440) | Surface soil microbial communities from Centralia Pennsylvania, which are recovering from an underground coalmine fire - Coalmine... | ecosystem: Environmental > Terrestrial > Soil > Unclassified ...
CGTCTTCATGTTGCTCTCTCTGTATTCGCTGTTGCTGCGTGCTGTTTTTCAGCCGCTAGCAAGCGACATGGGCGCGCTTCAAATGCCGCGCTACGCGCGCATGGCTGTTCCGCTCGCAAACCCGTTATTGGCTGGCGCGCGCCGTCGTTCCTACGTGTGAATCTTTGGCTCGAATGGATTACACGGGACGAGCGCACCGCTCCTGGGCGGTAGGGAAAAGAATTCTTCCGGCAGGCCGGCTGCGTTGGATTTTCGTCTCGTGCTCGCGGCTTTAAAGTATAATCATCATATAATGACGCCGATCATACGAGGGGATGATGGCGTCGGGTCCCTCGCGCATCCCGCCGAAGCGTCCCGCCGACCTTCCCCGTCCCGTCCGGCGATGTGATGTCATGAGGGCCCGGTCTCGAAGACGTGATAGGAGCGTGTGCGTGTCGTGACCCGCGCCCGGCCGGGATCGTGGGGCCCATGGAGATCAGAGGCTTGATCGCATGTCCTATTTGTAATCGGCGCTCGTCGAACGGCGGGGGTGCCGCGATTGACCAATGACTGTGCCGATGGAGGGTTCGATGAGAACCATGTCATGGTCGCGGTATCATTGCCTGCGCTGGTCCTTCATGCGGATCCGCATGCGCTTGCGCGGCAAGCGCACCGCGATTCGGCCGAAGTGAGAGAACGGCCTGCGAAGGAGCCAGCCTGCAATCGGAACGCACGGCTTTCTCGATCGGGCATGATGTGTTCGGAAAGCCGCCTCGCATTTGTCCTGACCTTGCTTCAGCCGCTATCGTTCGATCGCGGCTTTACCAGTTCGCGGTGAATTTCAGCGCCGGATTGGTCGATCACGACGATCGAGAATGCGCGACCGCTGGCGCGGGGATCGTCGTGCATCTGCCGCGCCAGGATCTTGCTGTGCGCGATCGCACCGCCGGCGGTTGGAAACTCCAATCCCTTCCTGTCGCGGATCGGGATTCCGTCTCTGATGTCGAAATAGTAGGTCCGCACCGTTTCCTCGCGGCTCACAACAATTGAGCGATGGGGCCTGATTCACAACCCAAGATCGTTTGGATGTCCAGTGCCAACCGGTCAAAAAGTCCAATTGGCCGCTTTCGGGCGGGCCGGTGCGGCTTGCTGTCCGGGTTGTTCCTTGGCATAACTTCAACCTCGTCAGGTTCGGCTCGGTCAATCGGGTCGGCGATAGGCCCGGAATTCGGTCCCGCTACCGCTGAGCACGCTGCGATGTGCCGGGTATTCCCAATCGAAGGTGCGAGATGAAACATCTGCCATCAATTGCGGAATTGCGTGAAAAACTGGGAACTCCATCGAGCGAAACAGTCGAGGCCGTCCGGCTCTTGAAGGCCTTTCTCAAGCTCGCGCCGAGGCAACGCTTCGAGGTGATCGAGCTGGTCGAGCAATTGGCTGACGACCCCACGCCGGATCGCCGCTCGTCCTGACGGATGTCCGGGCAGCGCTCTCCCTTCCTGACGCGTACTGCTGCCGCCACTTCCCAGAACCACGGGCGTGCTTGATTGTTTTGCTCGGCATAATGGGCGCATGCGGAGCGTCTTCTTCCGCTACCTCTCGACGGTTTCTTCCTCGGAGTAGCTAAGGCGTCACGGGACGCGGGCCTTCGAAATGTGCTAACGGTCGGGTTCGACAAGAGAGGATAGTGCCCATGGTTGAACCGAAACTGGAAGTTCCTGCCGAATTGCGCGATCTCGCTGAGAAAACGATCGAACAGGCGGAAAAGGCATTCGGGATGTTTTTCGAGGCCGCTGGCAAGTCGATGTCGTCCATGCCCGGCGGAGGATCGGAAATATCCAAGCAGGCCCTGACCTTCACGGAACAGAACATGAGGGCGGCGTTCGAACATGCGCGAAAGCTGGTTCACGCCAGCGATCTGCAGGAGGCGATGCGCATCCAGTCCGAGTTCCTAAGAAGCCAGTTCACCAGCGCCGGGGAACACATGCGGGAGATCACCGGTCAGGTGATGTCGGCGGCCAAGGACGCGACCAAGCTCAAGCTGTGAGCAATGCTGCACTGCCCACAAAATAGTCTTGCGTGCTTCAGGCCAGAGGATTTCAATTCATCCGCAGGTCCATGACGGGCCACCGGGTGCCTCATCCGCCGTCCGTCATCCTTTCTGCTGATCCCTGTCGGCCCAAGCCGGCAGGGATTTGCAATTCAAGGCCTCAGTAATCACCGGGATTGGCGATCATCGGCGCGCTGGTGTCGGCGGGCGCCAGGTCGCTCACGGCGGTGTCTTGCAGGAACCTGTCGAGGGTTGCCTGGATCTTTTCCTTCACGCTGTCGGGGCCGCGGTCGCTGAGTTCCGTGTGCAAAGCTCCGGTATTGATGATGTCGATGCCGTCCTTCTTGGCCAGCGCGGGTGAGGGCAGTACGCCGGCATCGGTCCTGAAGTTCGGATCCTTGGAGCGGAACGACAGGATCTTCAGATTCTTGCTGATCACGAAGGGCACACGCAGATTGTCCAGCGTCACGACCTTCGAAACCAGCTCGGGATGCTGGTGAGCGACATACATCGCGACGTCGCCGCCGTTGGAATGCCCCACCAGGGTCAGGTGGTCATAGTCGGCATTCGGCTGCATCTTCTGCAATTCGCCGAGCACGAACAGAATGTTCGCCTCGCAGCGCATATAGACGTTACGCCGGCCGACATAGGGCTGACCGACCTTCGTCACCAGGGGCGGATCGCTCGGCAAGTCCTGCTGGATGCTGGCCACCAGATAACCCCGCGCCGCGAGCACGTTCGCCAGGAACGAATATTCAGTGTTCTTCACCGTATTGCCGTTGCTGATGATCGCAATCGGGAGCTTGTTGAAGCCGTTGTCGGCCTTGATCTCGTAGTCGCGCCTGACCGCGAGATCGACCGAGACAGGACGCTGGCGCGCCTTGTCGAACAGATTCAAGGTTTCATGACGAATCGCCCACTTGCTGATGGCGTAATATTCGCCCGCCGCCAGCACGCAGAGACAGGCCAGTATGGCAAACGCCCTCTTCATGGTTTCCAACCCAATCAACAATCGCTCAAGAGATAGTGTTGATACGTTTACCGGGCGAGATTGGATCGTGATCCTCCGGGTTAAATTTCGGAAAACTGGCGGTGAATTTCGGGTTTGGAGGGCGATTTTGCTGCCTTTTTGGCTATTTTCGGCTGGTGAGGGCGCGGCTGTTGTCGTGTGCCTCAGCGGCGCCGGGTCAGGGCGGCGCCCAGGAGGAATGCAATCGCCAGACTGGTCAGAGGCGCTTGGCGGGTCACCGTGCGAAGCCTTGCCAGAGGCTGTCCGGGCCGCTGCGCGGCCTCGATTGCCGACCGCAATCGGTCGACGGCAATTCGCAAACCTTCGGTTACCTCTTCGATCGTCCGCGAGACATCGGTCGCCGTGTCAACGGCGCGCTCCGCGATGCTCGGCGAGGGGACGGTCCGCGGTATTTCGTTGTCCACGACCAGAGCTCCGAAAGAAGATCAGAGGCAGCCGCCTTTGGCTATCCGCGCGTGCGCGTGTTCCAAACAGCGGGCCCGAAGACCTTTGGCTATCCGCGACAGGCGCCGTGGTGAACGGCGGGCGGCTGCCTCTACCGGAAAATGCTGGACCACGACGTTTGTTCCGCCAATTCACAGCCTTTCTGCCCCATGCGCCGGCTTGAAGCAGATCATGGCAATCTTTGCTATTGATGCATCATGACTGATGCCAATGGATCGCGCGCGCCGCGCCGGATCGCGGTGATCGGTGCGCCCATCGATATGGGCGCATCCCAGCGCGGCACCTTGATGGGACCGGCCGCGCTTCGGACCGCCGGCCTTCTGACCGTGCTGAACAGCCTCGGTTTCGAGGCGGCCGACCATGGGGATCTCTCGGTTGCGGACATCGCCGATCTCGCCGATCCACCGCCCGAGAGGGCCAACCATTATCGCGATATCCAGCGCTGGACGCGCGCATTGAGCAGCCGTGGTTACGAGCTTGCGCGCTCCGGCGCCATCCCGATCTTTCTCGGTGGCGATCACTCGCTCTCGATGGGATCGGTCAATGCGATGGCTCGCCATTGGGGGCAGGTCGGCCGCGAGCTTTTCGTGCTCTGGCTCGATGCACATGCCGATTACAACACGCCGGCAACCACGCTCACCGCCAACATGCACGGCATGGCCGCATCGTTCCTTTGCGGCGAAGCCGGCCTCGACGGTCTTTTGGGCGAGGGGCCGCGCGCGTCGATCGCGCCCGACCGCCTCGAGCTGTTCGGCACGCGCTCGATCGACAGGCTCGAGAAGGAGCTGATGCGCGAGCGCCGCATCAGCGTGGCCGACATGCGCGCGATCGACGAGTTCGGGGTCGGCGTGCTGATCCGCCGCGTCATCGACAAGGTCCGCGCGCGCAATGGCGTGCTTCATGTCAGCTTCGACGTCGACTTTCTCGATCCCGCTGTCGCGCCCGGCGTCGGCACCACAGTGCCCGGCGGCGCGACTTATCGTGAGGCCCATCTGATCATGGAGATGCTGCACGATTCGGGTCTGGTGCGCTCGCTCGACATCGTCGAGCTCAATCCGTTCCTGGACGAGCGCGGCCGCACCGCGCGCGCGGCCGTCGAACTGGTCGGCAGCCTGTTCGGTCAGCAGATCATCGACCGGCCGACGCCGAGCAACGCGATCACGCCGCAGGATTGAAACCCGGTCAAGAGGCCGGCCGGATGCCCAGGTCGGTAAAATACTTCGCCAGCGCGTCCACCGAACCGTTGGCGTCTGCCATTGCCACGTAGGTATCGGGCCGCAACAGATAGAGCGCATCGCGCGCAAGCCCCGCCGTCTCGTATTCCGCCTGCCAGGGAAAGACATGCAGGGGGACGCCTCGTCGCTCGCACCACGCGATGACGGCCGACTTGGCCTCGCCATAGACCTGGACCTGCCAGGCGATGGCTCTGAGCGGCGCGAAATTATCGGAGCCATCGACCTGTACCCAGGGCGGCCGGTCACCGCCTTGTACCTTTCCAGCCAAGCCGCGGCTCAGGCGACTGCCGCGGTAGTTGATGGCGGTCTGCGACACCATGCGGAACGCAAAACGCCGCACTGCCTCTAATTTGAATGCGGCAGGGATCACGATTGGCGCAACATACGTGCGTACGAAAGCGGCAAGACGCCCCTCGCTGGTCACAAAAGTGAAGGCCCGATCAGTGGATGCGACCAACTGGCGCGCGAAGCCGATCCGCTCAGCCTCATAGCTGTCGAGCAGGGTCTCCGGTGCGCGACCGGCCACCACAGTTGCCAGTTTCCAGGCAAGATTGATGGCGTCGCCGATCCCGGTGTTCATGCCCTGGCCACCCACGGGACTGTGGATGTGCGCGGCGTCGCCGGCAAGGAAGGCGCGGCCTTTGCGGAAGTGCTGCGTCACCCGGTGGTGCACATGATAGGTCGAGAACCAGTTGACTTTCCTGATCGACACTTTCATTTGCCGGATGGCGCTGGAGCTGACGTCATCGAAGGTCAGCGTCTCCGGGTGATCGGCGCGCTCGTCGCGCACTGTTCCGATCAGCCGTGCGCGTCCATCTCCGGCCAGCGGAAAGATAGCCACAAAATCAGACGTATCGAGATCGATATTCAACTCGCCATTCAGTGCAGGTCCCTGACCTTCGATGTCGGCGACATAGAAGAGGTGCCGGTAGGTGCCGCCGGGAAAGCCGGTGCCGATGGCTTCCCGCACCTTCGACCGCGCGCCATCGCAGCCGGCAAGATAGCGCGCCTGATGATCATGTTCGCCGCCGTCCGGCCCGCGAAGTCGCGCGATGATGCCGTCGCTCGTCTCGGTAAATCCGAGAAGCTCCGTCTGGCGCTCGACGCGGACACCGAGCGCCTCGAGCCGCTCGATCAGAAGCTTCTCGTGTTCATCCTGCGGAAAGATGTGCAGGAAAGGGTAGGGCGTGGCGCCCTTGCCGATGCCGTCAAGCGAGATGTGGGCCTTTCGCTCGCCGGCGATCCAGAAATTACCGGCGAGCGTACGATGACCTCTCGCCAAGACCGCATCGGTGAGATCGAGCTGCCGATAAAGCTCGAGCGTGCGCGCCTGCACGGCAAGTGCGCGCGAGGTGGTGCCGGGGCTCGCGGTCTTATCGACGATGCGCACTTTCGTTCCGGCTTTGGTTAGCCAAAGTGCTAGCACGAGGCCGGTCGGACCAGCGCCGGCAATCAGGACATCGCTCTGTTCCATCTGCTACACTCCACGGCAACGACATATCGTACCGTCGCTTTGGCGGAACGGTAAGAGAAACGCATGGGGAGACGCCATGAAAACTCGAAAATGGTCGAGGCGCGATGTTTTGAAGACCTCGGCGGGGCTCGCGGCCGGAACGCTGTTTGCCGAACCGGCCCGTGCGGCTGCTCCGCCGCCGACCAGCGTGACGCCTGCGCTGATCGAGGCGGCGCGCAAGGAAGGCAAGATCTCCTATTATTCCGCGCTGGAGCTCAATGTCGCCGAACGGCTCGGCAAGGCCTTCGAGGCCAAATATCCCGGCATCTCGGTGCATGTCGAGCGCTCTGGCGCCGAACGGATCTATCAGCGCATCGCGCAGGAGCAGGGCAGCGGCATCAATGCCGTCGATGTCGCCAACTCGACCGACCCGGCGCACTATCTCGACTGGAAGTCGAAGGATTGGCTTGCGCCCTATCTTCCCGACGACGTCGCCAAGCATTTTCCGGCCGACCAGTTCGATCCGGAGGGGCTGTGGGCAACCTCATGCGCCTGGATGGAGGTCATCGGCTACAACACCGGCCTGGTGAAACCGGAGGACGCGCCCAAGGGCTATGCCGATCTGCTTGATCCGAAATGGCAGGGCAAGATCGTCAAGGCGCATCCGGGCTACAGCGGCGCGATCATGACCGCGACCTTCGTGCTGTCGCGCGAGCTCGGCTGGCAATTCTTCGAGAAGCTTGCCCAGCAAAAGATCCTGCAGGTGCAATCGGCAGCCGATCCGCCGAAAAAGCTTCTGCTGGGTGAGCGTGCCGTGATGGCCGACGGCAATGACTACAATCTTCTGCTGTTGAAGGAGCAAGGCAAGCCGGTCGAGGTGGTCTATGCGAGCGAAGGCGCGCCGCTGATCATCGTTCCCTCCGGCGTGTTCAAGAACGCGCCCAATCCGAACGCGGCCCGGCTGTTCCAGAGTTACTTCCTCAGCCTGGAAGGCCAGCAGTTGCTGGTCGATACTTATGCACATCGCTCGTTCCATGCGCTGGTCAAGGAAAAGCCGGGCCGTCAACCGCTGTCGGCTCTCAAATTGTTGAAGTCGGATCCGGCGGCCGTGCTGGCGCAGAGCGAGGAGATCAAGGCGCGCTATGCCAAACTATTCAAGGTCTAGCTGCGTGCCCGACCGCAAGCGAACCGCGGCGAGAATGCGCGGCCATACGGACATAGTTGCCGCGGTCGCGAGTGATTCGGTGGTGGGTCCGACGCACCTTACGAGGCTTTCGGTACCGCACGCGCCGGCGTCGCCACGCACGAACCAGCGAAGACAGGCGCAGGGCGGCGCAAAGATAGAGATGCGCCGTTTCGGTTAGGAGGTCTTGCGGCTATAATTCAAAAGACCGCCGGCCGTCTTCGGCGGATGCGCCCGCAGCGCCTCTTCGTTCGGCTCCGTGCCCCAGCCCGGCCGATCGGGAAGAACGAGATAGCCGTCCTGGATGTCGGGCACATGAGTGAAGAGCTCATGGTCCCATGCAAGGCGATCGATATCGATCTCCATGATGCGCAGGTTCGGCACCGCGGCGCTGAAATGCGCGTTCATCATCGAGCACAGATGGCCGTAGAAATTGTGCGGCGCCACGTTGACCTCATAAGCCTCCGCTGCGGCGGCGATTTTCATGGATTGCCACACCCCGTTCCAGGGCGTGTCGATGATCGCGACATCCATCGCCTGCTCGCGGAAATAGGGATTGAATTCGCGCAAGCCGAGCAGCGTCTCACATGATGAAATCGGATGCGGGCTCTGCCGCCTGATCAGGCCGAGTGCTTCCGGATTGTAGGTGTCGATCTCGATCCAGAACATGTCGAGGTCCCTGATCGCCCGAAGGATCTTCAGATAGCCCTCGGTCTTGGCGTTGAAATTGAGGTCGAGCAGGATATCGACATCGGGTCCGGCACCGTCGCGAATGGCTTCGAGATGCATGCGCAGGTCGCGCAGCACCTTGCGCTCGACATTGATCTCGGGCTGGAACGGTGAGCCGAACCCCGGCCGCCAGCCGGTCGGCTTGCCGTTGTCATAGGTGAAGATGTTGGTCTTCAGCGCGGTGAATTTCTTTTCCCGTACTTCGCGGCCGATGGCCTTGACGCCGTCCAGGCTCTCGATCGGCGGCTTGTACCAGGACGGATGATTGATGCGCCAGGTCGCGCAATGCGACCAGTACACGCGGATGCGGTCGCGGACCTTGCCGCCGAGCAGCTCATAGCAGGGCACGCCGAGCAGCTTCGCCTTGGCGTCCAGCAGCGCGTTTTCGATCGCGCCCATCGCCAGCGCCACGACGCCGCCCGCGGCGGGCCGCGTCGCGGCATAGAGCTCGGCATAAATCCGTTCGTGCTGGAAGACGTTTTGTCCGACCACGCGCGTCGACAGGCGCTGGATCGCAGCGCCGACGCCGGGAGCGCCAAAGCCCTCGTCATACTCGCTCCAGCCGATCACGCCGTCTTCCGTGGTGACCTTGACGAAGTGATAGTTCCGCCAGCCGGCGTCGCAGGCGAGGATTTCGACGGATGTCACCTTTGATGTTTTTGTCATTGTTTCTTCTTTCGCTTTCAACCGGCCTTGTAAGGTGTGCAATCGGCGTGGCGCCGTCCGGCGTCGATCTCGGCAATCCGGCTCTCCTGGTCGATCAGGGTACGGAACAGCACAATGCCGCGGCTCGTGGGGGCCACGACGACCGGCAAGCGATCATGCGGCACCGACGACCCCGCCGCCATTAGCAGGAAATCGGCGGCGCCGTTTCCGGCCTGGCGATCGTTCAATGCGTAGAAATTATTGGTGTCGGCGTCGAACACCGAAACCGACCAGTAGGTGTCGGGCATGTCATGGGTGGAGACGCGCAACGCGCCATTGGCGGCTGCCAGGTCGTAGATGCAGATCGAATACAAGAGGTCCGGCGATGGGCGTACGACGCCGCGAGAGCGGGCCGTCGGCCGTGGCGGATAGAGCATCGTATTCGCGGAGACCAACCGCGTGATCGCGCTCATGGTGCGCATCATGATCAGCTTCGGCAGGGCCAGCAGGGTTGCGACGTGGACGACGATCGCAATCAAAAGGACGGCGGCGATCCATTTCCAGTTCCGCGCGATCATTCGCAAGGCTCCTTGATGATCGTGGGCAGGGCGACATGGGCGGGATCGTCGATGACCCCATGATCGGGGTTGTAGAGCCGGATCGTCAGGTTGAAACGGCCGGTCGCGACCGGGATCCAGTTGCCGTCCGCTTTGACTTTCGACAGCGTCACCACAAAGCTTCCGTCAGCGTTGCGCGCGACCGAGTTCTTCGAGACCGAATAGAGGTTGGCGTCGTTGGGAATCAGGAAATCGTCGGCGCCATAGGCCGTGATGCTCCACCAGCGCGTCGGCGGATCGCGGCCTTGCAGCCGATAGCTGCAATTGCCGACGAGATCGGCGCCATCGTCGTCGCGCAACGCGCTGTAATAGATCGTTTCCTCGCGGTTCAGCGCCAGCAGGCCGTGCACGGCGATCCGCGCGCGCAAATAGAAGCCACCTTCGCTCGATCCCGTGTCCAGGCTGGTGCTCCAGGGACCGTCGCCGACGCCCCCGGACATGGTGCCGCGAATCGCGGTGACCCATGTCGCGGCCAACCCGAACGCGATGCCGATCGCGATCGTTGCGGCAATCTTCAACGCCCGACGCATATTCCTCCCCGCCCGTTTTTGCAGACTATGCCGGGCGGCTCCCGTTCTGCCAACCTGTTTACCGGCGAGGGAGTGACCTATCGGCCGTCGGCGCAGGCCGCGGTGCGGGGCTGGCAATGTCCCTGCGTGCGCTCGTCGGAATTACAGCGATACATTGCCGCGTTCTGGGCATCCGGATAGGTATTGCCGCCCGCGGTGAAGGACAGGTTCCAGCGGCGCCGGCGGTAGTTTCCGATG
>Ga0070741_10021215_pt1 | contig 10132 bp, 12 predicted proteins | sample Coa_R1_4_FD_66440 | JGI IMG/M metagenome (GOLD analysis project Ga0070741, IMG submission 66440) | Surface soil microbial communities from Centralia Pennsylvania, which are recovering from an underground coalmine fire - Coalmine... | ecosystem: Environmental > Terrestrial > Soil > Unclassified ...
GCCGACCTGGCCCCGCTCTTCCGCGGCGCGAGCGTCGGTTCGGCCACCTCGAACGCCGGGGAGGATCTCTGGGAGGTGCTGCGGCGCGCGAACGCGGAGATGCGTTCGCACAAACGCCGCCGCAGCACCGATCGCCTTCCGGCAAGCCGCACGCTCGACGCGGACGCGCTCGAGGCCGCGCGGCGCAGTCAGTCGGTCTGACGCAGCGGTATCACGCGTCGGTCCGATAGCGGAGGTAGACGGTGCCGTCACCGAAACGGCGCGTCTCCAGCAGCTCGAGGTCCACGCGGAGCCCCTCGGCCGGAAGTGCCCGCTTGCCGCCGCCGACCAGGACGGGCACGAAGAAGAGCTGGAGCTCGTCGACGAGCCCCGCGGCGATTGCCCGAGCGGCGAGCTCGGCGCCGCCGACGGTGAGGTCACCCTCCGCCGTCGCCTTCAACGCGCGGACGGCGTCTGGGTCGAGCTCGCGCACGATTCGCGTCCTCGCGCTCGACGCCGCCGCGAGCGTCTTCGAGTAGACGACCTTGTCGGCCGCCTGCCAGATCTGCGCGAATTCCCGCGCGGCCGGCGTTTGCTCGGCCGCGTCCGGCGGATTCTCCCAGTAGACCATCGTCTCGTACATGCGGCGCCCGTACAGATACGTGCCCACCGCCCGTTCGAGCTCGTTCACGAACGCATGCACCTCGTCGTCCGGCGCCGCCCAGTCGAACCTCCCGTCGACGTCCTCGACATAGCCGTCCAGCGACGCGATAACCGAGTAGATCAGCCTCCCCACGGGCTCGGCGAATCGCCTACGCGTCGACCCGCAGCCGCTCGAGCACTTCGTCGATCCGTGCGAAGCCGCCCTTCGCGCCCTCCTCGACGCCGTACTGCATCGTCGTGTCGCGCTCCTCGGTCGTGGCGAAGCGCATCGTCTGCGTGAGCTTCGTCCGGTCGCCGAGATCCTCGAACTCGAGCGTCTGCAGATGGTTCTGGAAGGTCTGCACGAGCCGCTCGGGCGGCGTAACCTCGCGGAACTCGCCCTCGACGACGCCGTACGCGGTGCGGAAGCGCCACGTTCCGCCCGGCCGGACGTCCATCTCCTCGACGACGGTGCCGTCGCCCCACCATTCGGGGATCAGCTGCGGATCCGTCCACACGGAGAAGACGTGCGCGCGCGGCGCGTCGAAGACGCGCTCGACCCGGATCTCGAGCTCGTTCGGCATGGTGACGGTGGTGTCGTTCATCGTCAGGCCACCGCCTGCTTGACGAGCTTCGCGATCCTCGCCTCGTCGGCCTTGGTCAGCTTGGGCAGCGCGTAGGCAATCGGCCACATCGAGCCGTCGTCGAGCTTCGCGCTGTCGTTGAAGCCGAGCATCGCGTAGCGCTCCTTGAACTTCCCGGCGTCGCGGAAGAAGACGACGGCCTTGCCCTCCTTGTTCGCGTAGGCCGGCATCCCGTACCAGGTCTTCGGGGTGAGCTCGGGCGCGGCCTTCCTGATGATCGCGTGGATCCGCTCGCCGATGGCACGGTCTTCCGGCGTCATCTTCTCGAGCGCCGCGCGCAACGCCTCTTCCCCTTCCGCGTCCTTCAGCGCCGCCTTCATCGCGGCCCGTTCCTCTGCCGTGAGCTTCCTGCTCATCGTTCTCCTTTCGTCCGTTCGACGACCTGCGCGAAGCGGTCGAGCCGCTGCAGCCACGTGCTGATGCCCTCGAAGGCGTAGGGCGCAAGCGTGCATCTGCGCACGCGACCCACCTTCTCCGTCGTGACGAGCTCCGCCTCCTCGAGCAGCCGAACATGCTTCCGCATTCCGGTCAGCGACATGCCGAAGGGCTCGGCGAGCTCGGTGATCGTCGCGCTGCCGGCGCCGAGCCGCTCGAGCACGGCGCGGCGGGTCGGATCGGCGAGGGCCGCAAACGCGCGGTCGACGGGGATGGAATACTGAACCATTGGGTTCACTATAGCAGCTCAGCCGTGGCGGCGATCGCGAGGAAGGCAGTCACGACGAAGCCGGCGAGGAAGACGAGACCGGTCGCGTGCGCCCAGGGAGCGCCGGCGACGTTGAGCAGTCCGAATCCGGCGATCAGGCAAGCGACCGCGGCGCGGGCCGGCAACCGCGCCCGGACGGCTCCGCGGCGTCGCGCGCCGCTCTCCACGGGCGCCACCTCGGCCGCGCGGAAGCGACCGGTGACCGCAAGCCGGAAGAGGACCCCGAGCGCCGGGAAGAGGATCACCCCACCGGCGGTGACTGCAACGACGATGGCGACGAGCGCGTCGTGCCCGGCTGCGGCCTGGTGCACGCTGAGGCCGGGGAGGATCTTCGGCCAGCGCGACAGCGCCCAGCCGGCGACGATCGCCGCCACCGCGAGCGCGGCGCCGTAGCGCGCGAGCTCGAGACGCCGAAGGCGGACGAAGACGAGCGTGACGGCTCCTGCCGCCGCCGACACGATCACTGCGGGCAGCGCCCGACCGGCCAGCAACGAGCGGAAGAGCTCGTGGCTGTCGTGGTCGACGACGAAGATGCCGGCGATCGCGATCGTGCCTGCGACGAGCCCCATGCCGAGCGCCCGCACGCGGAAGTCCCGCTCGAGCCCCTCGAGGCCGTCGTGGTGGGCGTCGGCGGCGAGGTAGACCGCGGCGAGATAGGCGGACATCGCGACCGCGAGCAGGCCGACGAAGACCGAGGTCGCGTTGAGCCAGCTCGAAAAGAGGTCGCCGGCGGCGTTGCCGACGGGGACACGGTCGGTGGCGATGCCCCCGATCGCCGCGCCGAGCGCGAACGGCGTCAGGATCGACGAGAGCGAGAAGATCGTGTCGATGAGGCCGGACTCGCGAGCGCTGATCGCGCCGGCACGCAGCGCGTAGGCCGCACCGCGGAACACGATCCCGAGAAGTGCGACGAAGAGAGGCACCGCGAGCGTCGAGGCGATCGACCCGAACGCGCTCGGGTATGCCGTCCAGAAGACGGTGAGCACGAAGATCAGCCACACGTGGTTCGCCTCCCAGACGGGCGCCATCGAACGGTGCGCGAACTCGCGCACCCGCTCGCCGTGCTCACCGCGGCCGGCGAAGAGCTGCCAGAGCCCGGCGCCGAAGTCTGCGAAACCGAGCACCGTGTAGAGCGCGAGGCCGGTGAGCACGAAGACGAGCGGCAGTGACTCGAGCATCGTCTACACCGGTTCCAGCTCGAGGGGACGTTGCGCGAGACGCCGCAGCACCCAGGCGAGCCCGCAGGCGACGACGATGTACGCCACGCCGAGCGCGGCGTACCCGACCGGAATCCCGTGCGCGCCTGTGACCGCGGCGGCGGTCGGCATGACGCGGTAGACGACCCAGGGCTGCCGGCCGACCTCGGTGACCACCCAGCCGGCGATGAGCGCGACGACGGACGCCGGTCCCGCGAGGAGGAGCGCCCGGTAGAACCAGTCCGATTCCGGCAGTCGCTTGCGCCGAAGCCAGGTGAGCACGTACAGAGCGCCGAGCAGCGCGAGCCCCGTTCCGATCCCGACCATCGTCTGGAACGCGAAGCGGACGACGTTCACCGGCGGGCGCTCCGACGCAGGGACCGCGGCGAGCCCCTGCACCGTGGCGTTCCAGCTGTGGTACGAGAGGAACGAGAGCAGGTGCGGTATTTCGATCCCGTACTTCACGCGATCGTTCGCGTACCAGCCGAGCAGGTGCTCGGGCGCACCGCGCGTCGTGTGGTAGAGCCCCTCCAGCGCGGCCAGCTTCGTCGGCTGCGTCGTCGCGACGTCGCGCGCCGCCCAGTCGCCGACGAGCACCTGAACAGGCGCTGCCAGCGCGGCGACCGTCAGCGGGATGCCGAGCGCCGTGCGCTCGTAGCGGCCCCAGCGCCCCCGCAGCCGGCCGAAGGCATAGCAGCCGGCGAGCACGAAGCCGCTGACGATGTAGCCGGCGATGTACATGTGGATGAGCTCGTGCCAGAGGTACGAGTTGCCGAACAGCGCCTTCCACGGATCGACGTCGACGACCTTGCCGCCGACGAGACGGAACCCGCCCGGGTGGTTCATCCACGCGTTCACCGAGATCACCATCAACGACCCCGTGAACCCGGTGACGACGATCGGGATCCCGCTCCACAGGTGCGCGCGCGGTGACAGCCGCCCCCAGCCGTACACGTAGATGCCGATGAAGATCGCCTCCATGAAGAACGAGAAGCCCTCGATCGCGAACCCGAGCCCGAACACGCTCCCGAACGTCCCGGTGAAGTTCGGCCACAGCAACCCCATCTCGAAGCTCAACACGGTCCCGGTGATGACCCCGACCGCGAACAGCGCGACCATCACCCGCGTCCAGCGGCGGGCGAGCGTCGTGTACAGCACGTCGCCCGTGCGCATCCCGAGCCACTCGACGAACAGCACCATCGCCGGGAACGAGATCGCGAATGCGACCAGAGGGATGTGCACGGCGAACGACATCGCCTGCATCTGCCGGGCCTGCAGGAGGTAGTGCTGGTCGACGGGGGTGAGTGCGCCGGCCGCGAGGAAACCGCCGAACTCGCTCACTGCCCTGGATGCTACTCGCGCGCACATTCACATGAACCTCTTCGATCCAGCTCACGGCGCTCTCACCCCGTCCGCGCATCGTGGGATCATGTTCTCCCGGCGACCCACCAGGCTCATCGCGATCGGCGCCGCAACGATCGCGCTGGGAGGCGGCGCCTACGGCATCGGCAACGGAGCCGCCGCGTCGCCGCCGGGATCTCCCGGTGGAGCATCGAACGCACGCTCCGGACCGGCAGCAGGCGGAACGATGGGAACCGTCGACAGCGCGTCCGCGTCGAGCTTCAGGCTCACGACGCCGGCGGAGCAAAAGGTCACCGTCGAGAAGGCCGTCTCGTCGGCGGCGGTCAAGAAGGGCGAGAACGTCCTCGTGCTCGGCACGGTCGACGGGACGACGATCACCGCACGCGCGATCATCGCGGAGCCGACCAACGGATCTGCGAAGTCCGCTGCGGCAGGCGTCGTCCCCTTCCAGCACGGCTCACCCTCGACGGCAAAGCAGGTCGGCAGCATCCCGGCGAGCTACGACCCGGGATCAGGCACGATCGTCAACGGGACCACGGCGAATAAGGCGACCGAAGCCGCGTTGGCCGCGTACCCGGGCGGCATCGTCGACCGTGTGGTGAAGCTCGGCAACGGCGAGTACGAAGTTCACACCATCGGCGTCGACTGGCCGCACCACATCTTCGTCAGCCGGGCCTTCAAGGTCGTCGGCGCCGACTGAGATCAGGAGCGGACGTTCACCGTGAACCGACGCGACTCGTACGCCTTCGGCCGCTCGCCGCGCGTGAGCCCGAACGAGACCACGGCCTTGCCCGGCCCGGCTGCCCTGAACACGAGCACCACCTGGTCGCCGACGTCTGCTTCCGACACCTGACGGAGCACGTTCGCGTTCACGGCGTTCGCGATCCGCCAGACGCGACCGTTGCCGCGATGCGGAAGCGCGAACGCGACGAGCTCACCGGACCGTGTCTGGATCGTCGATGCCGGGCCCGCCGGGAGCGGACCGACCGGAGGCGCCGAGGCGAGGCTCGAGGCCGCGCCGACCGCGGCGGCGATGAACGCGGCGACGACGGACGCGGTGATGCGGTGCCTGCCGGACATTCGCAGCTCCTTCGTCGGGGTCATGGGGTCGGCCCGAGCGCCTCGCGGAGCTTCGTCAGCGCCATCGCTTCGATCTGCCGCGCTCGCTCGCCCGTCATGCCGAGCGTGGAGCCGATCTCGTGCAGCGTCTGCGCCGGCTGCCCGAGCCCGTAGTGCGCATTCAGCACCGAACGCTCGCGCTCGTCGAGGACGCCGGCATGCCGGTGCATCTCGTCAACCTCGATGCCGTCGAGAACGGTCTCGTATGCCTGCTCGGCAACGGGATCGGCGACGACGTCGTGCACGCGCTCGTCCACTCCGCTCGGCACGCGCTCTGCGGCCCGCAGCCGCTCGACATGCTTTCTGCCGAAGCCGGTGGCGCGGCTCAGCTCACGCTCCGACGGCTCGCTGCCGTGGAGCCGCAGGTGCTCGTCCCGAGCCGCTCTGAGGCGGGCGAGATCGCGGACCGCGCGGTCCGACAGCGCGACCGCCCTCGTTCGCTCGGCGATGAGCTCCTGCATCGCCTTCCGCACCCAGAACGAGGCGTACGCCCAAAACGGCGTTCGGAGCGCGAGGTTGTAGCGCCGCGCGGCGAAGAGCACGCCCACTACTCCCGCCTGGACGAGCTCCTCGGGATCGACGCCCGCGCCGCGCGGGAAGCGCGCGGCGACACCGACGATGCCCGGCAGGAACGCTGCGACGAGCTCTCGGCGCGCGTCCGCCTTTCCGGCTTTCGCCCCGATCAGGAGCGCGTGCTCCTGCCGAACGCTCAGCTGCCCAGGTCCCGCGTCCACCACCGCGCCCCCAATCGCGATCCGCGGCGATTCTTGCAGATCGGCCCTTGCGTGCGCGCGCCCTCGGCTTATTGAGATCGAGGTCGCACACCGTCGAGCGAGCAACGGAGGTCGTCATGAGCGCAGCTTCCGCACCCCAAGGCCGCGGCTCCGCCGGCGGAGCGCCGAACCTCCCGGCGGGATTCACCGACATGTTCGCAAGCCGATACATCGACACCGGAGAGGTGCGCCTGCACGCCGTCATCGGCGGCGACGGGCCGCCGCTGCTGCTTGTCCACGGGTGGCCCGAGACCTGGTACGCGTGGCGGTTCGTGATGCCTGCGCTGGCGCGCGACTTCGAGGTCGTCGCCGTCGACCAGCGAGGCATCGGGCTGTCGGACAAACCGGAGAACGGATACGACACCGGCACACTCGCGAACGACCTCGTCGCGCTGATGGACGCGCTCGGCCACACGGAGTTCGCCGTGTACGGGACCGACACCGGCATGCCGATCGCCTACGCGCTGGCCGCAGACCATCCCGACAGGGTCGTGCGCCTCGTCGTCTCCGAGGCCCCGCTTCCCGGGATCTCACCGTCCCCGCCGCTGTTCCTCCCACCACAGCTCAACGCCCGGCTCTGGCACCTCGCGTTCAACCAGCTCCCGGCCGAGGTGAACGAACGGCTCGTCGAGGGACGGGAGGAGATCTTCTTCGGTGCGGAGTTCGACGCGTCGGCCGGGACGAAGAAGCTGCCCGCCGATGCCGTCCGCCACTACATCGACACGCTCGCCTCCGACCCGGATGCCCTGCGCGGCAGCTTCGGCTTCTACCGCGCGATCCCCGCCACCAGCGCGCAAAACGCCGAGCGGAAGAACCGACGTCTCACCATGCCCGTCCTCGCCATCGGCGGCGCGGAGAGCGTCGCCGAAGGAGCCGGGAACACGATGAAGCTCGTCGCAGACGACGTGCAGACCGTCGTCCTTCCCGGCGCTGCGCACTGGGTCGCCGAGCAGGCGCCAGAGGAGCTGCTCGACGCGCTCACCGCCTTCCTCGCCCCGTACCTCGCCCATACGGCCGTCGCCGTCTAAGGAGGCGCACATGTCTGTCGTCACAGAGACCGAGATCCGCCCGTTCAACGTCGAGATTGCCAACGAACAGATCGACGACTTGCGCCGGCGTATCGCCGCGACGCGCTGGCCGAGCCGGGAGCTCGTCGACGACCCGTCGCAGGGCGTTCAGCTGGCGACGATGCAGGCGCTTGCGCGCTACTGGGCCGAGGACTACGACTTCGGGCGGCTCGAGGCGAAGCTCAATGCGCTGCCGCAGTTCACGACGGAGATCGACGGACTCGACATCCACTTCATACACGTGAAGTCGGAGCACGAGGACGCGTTGCCGCTCATCATCACGCACGGCTGGCCCGGATCGGTCGTCGAGCTGCTCGAGGTCGTCGGCCCGCTCACCGATCCGACCGGTCACGGCGGCGATGCCGACGACGCGTTCGACGTCGTGCTGCCGTCCCTGCCCGGATACGGCTTCTCGGCCGAGCCCAACGAGGCCGGCTGGGATCTCGGCCGCATCGCGCAGGCCTGGGCCGAGCTGATGCACCGCCTCGGCTACTCCCGCTACGTCGCCCAGGGCGGCGATCAGGGCGCCGGCGTCACCGATGCGATGGGTCGTCAGGCACCTGACGGGCTCCTCGGCGTCCACTTCAACTTCCTCGACGCGGCCCCGCGGGAGCTCTTGATGGCGGCCCTCAACCTCAGGCTCGCCTTTTCCGACGAGGATCGTGCGCAGTTCGGCAAGTTCACCGCGATCCTGAGGCGGGGCTACATCGCCGAGATGGGGGAGCACCCGCAGACGATCGGCTATCCGCTGCAGGATTCACCCCTCGGTCTGGCGGCCTGGATGCTCGACCACGACGCGGACAGTTACGTGAAGATCTCCCGCGCCTTTCTCGACGGGCAACCGTCGGGCAACCTCACCCGGGACAACGTCCTCGACAACATCACGCTGTACTGGCTGACGAACACCGCGGCCTCGGCTGCGCGGCTGTACTGGGAGACCGGACGAAGTGCGACTGCTGCGTTCAAGGATCCGCCTCCCCACGTCAAGCTCCCGGTCGCCTTCACGGTGTTCCCCGGCGAGATCTTCCAGGCGCCGCGTCACTGGGTGAAGAAGGCCTACCACAACCTCGTCTACTTCAACGAGGTCGACAAGGGCGGACACTTCGCCGCGTGGGAAGAGCCGGAGCTGTTCGCGAGCGAGATGCGCGCGGCGTTCAAATCCCTCCGCCACGACAGGAGGTCGTCGTGACCACTGCGGTCGAGACCGCGACCGACGTTCAACCGTTCCGCGTCGAGATTCCCGAAGAGAAGATCGACGACCTGCGCCGTCGCATCGCCGCGACGCGCTGGCCGACGAAGGAGCTCGTCGCAGACCGGTCGCAAGGAGTGCAGCTCGACGCGCTGCAGGCGCTCGCGCGCTACTGGGCGACCGACTACGACTGGCGCACTGTCGAGGCGGAGCTGAACGCGCTGCCGCAGTTCACGACCGAGATCGACGGGGTACGCGTCCACTTCATCCATGTGCGCTCGCCGCATGCGGACGCATTGCCGCTGATCATGACGCACGGCTGGCCGGGCTCCGTGATCGAGCTGCTCGAGACCGTCGACCCGCTGACCGACCCGACCGCGCACGGCGGCCGCGCGGAAGACGCCTTCCATCTCGTGCTGCCCTCCCTGCCCGGGTACGGGCTCTCCGGCGAGCCGCTCGAGGTCGGCTGGGACCTCGGCCGGACGGCACAGGCTTGGGCCGAGCTCATGCGCCGCCTCGGCTACACCCGGTACGTGGCCCAAGGCGGCGACGTCGGCGCCGGCGTCACCGACGCGATGGGCCGCCAAGCACCGGAGGGGCTCATCGCCATCCACACGAACCTGCTCGTGCCGGCGCTGAACGGCCCCATGCCGACGCACACCGACGAGGAACGCGCCGCGGCCGTGCAGATCGCCACCTTCCAGCAGTCCGGGAACGGTTACTTCGTCGAGATGGCCACCCGGCCGCAGACGATCGGCTACGCCCTGCTCGATTCACCGGTCGCCCTTGCCGCCTGGATGATCGACCACGACACCGACAGCTACATCAAGATCGCGCGCGCCTTCGTCGACGGGAAGCCCGCGGGCAACCTCACGCGCGACCACATCCTCGACAACATCACGCTGTGCTGGCTGAATGGCACCGGCGTCTCCGCAGCCCGGTCGTACTGGGAGGCCTACGGGGCCGACGCCCCGGCAGCAGGACGTCAGCCTCTCCCGCCGCCGACGATCCCGTTCGGCTTCACGACGTTCCCGGGCGAGATCTGGCGGACGCCGCGCAGCTGGGTCGAGGCGAGCTACCCGAACATCGCCTACTTCAACGAGGTCGACAAGGGCGGACACTTCGCCGCCTGGGAAGAGCCGCAGCTGTTCGCGAGCGAGATGCGCTCGGCGTTCAGATCGCTCCGTGACGAAGGGAGGTCGTCGTGAGCACCACAGTTGAGACCGCAGCCGACGTTCAACCGTTCCGCGTCGAGATTCCGGAGGAGAAGATCGACGACCTGCGCCGCCGCGTCGCCGCGACGCGCTGGCCGAGCAAGGAGCTCGTGAGCGATCGTTCGCAGGGCGTACAGCTGGCGACGATGCAGGCGCTCGCGCACTACTGGATCACCGAGTACGACGTCGGCGCGCTCATCGCGAGGCTGAACGCGCTGCCGCAGTTCACGACCGAGATCGACGG
>Ga0070741_10021216_pt1 | contig 10132 bp, 6 predicted proteins | sample Coa_R1_4_FD_66440 | JGI IMG/M metagenome (GOLD analysis project Ga0070741, IMG submission 66440) | Surface soil microbial communities from Centralia Pennsylvania, which are recovering from an underground coalmine fire - Coalmine... | ecosystem: Environmental > Terrestrial > Soil > Unclassified ...
TGACGCTCGCGGAGGTGGGCCTCGCCTCCCGGGGCCCGCTGCGCGTCGAGCTCGCGCCCAAGGCTCGCGAACGGGTGCGCGCCGCGCGGAAGCTGGTCGACGGCATCGCCGAGAGCGGGACGCCGACCTACGGCATCAACACCGGCTTCGGGACGCTGGCCGAAGTCTCCATCCCCAAGGCGGACCTGCGCAAGCTGCAGCGGAACCTGATCCTCTCGCACTCCGCCGGAACCGGCGCCCCCCTGCCCTTGCCCGAGGTCCGGGCGCTCATGCTGCTCCGGGCGAACGTTCTCGCCGGCGGGTATTCCGGGATCCGCGAGAGCACGCTCGATCTCCTGCTGCAGATGCTCCAGCGCGACGTCATTCCCGTGGTTCCCGAGAAGGGGTCCGTCGGCGCCAGCGGCGACCTCGCCCCGCTCGCGCACCTCGCGCTGGTGCTGATCGGCGAGGGAGAGGCCTTCCTCGGGGGGCAGCGACTTCCAGGGCGCGATGCGCTGGCTCGCGCCGGTCTTTCCCCGGTGGTGCTGGAGGCGAAGGAGGGGCTGGCCCTGGTCAACGGCACCCAGGCGATGCAGGCCGTCGGGGCGCTGGCCCTGCTGGAGGCGGAGCGATGTGCGCGGATCGCCGACATCGCGCTGGCGATGACGGTCGAGGGACTGATGGGCTCGCACAAGCCGTTCCTGGCCGCCGTCCACCGCATCCGCGGCCACGAGGGCCAGGCCGCGGTCGCCGCCGACCTGCGGGCGCTGCTCGCGCACAGCGAGATCAACGCCAGCCACCAGGACGAGCACTGCCAGAAGGTGCAGGACCCCTATTCGCTCCGCTGCGGTCCACAGGTGCACGGGGCGGCGCGCGATGCGCTGGCGTTCGTGCGCAAGACGCTGGCGGTGGAGGCGAACGCGGCCACCGACAACCCGCTGGTCTTCGTCGATGCGCTCGACGACGTGCCGGCGGGCGCCATCGTCAGCGGCGGGAACTTCCACGGCCAGCCCGTCTCCCAGGCCCTCGACCTGCTCACCATCGCCTGCGCGCAGCTCCAGACCATCTCTGAGCGGCGCGTCGAACAGCTGGTGAACCCGTCGCTTTCGGGTCTGCCGCCGTTCCTTGCCCGAAACAGCGGGCTGAATTCCGGATTCATGATCGCCCAGGTCACCGCGGCAGCCCTGGCCACGGAGACGAAGCTCCTGGCCCACCCCGCTTGCGTCGACACCATCCCTTCTTCCGCCGGCCGCGAGGATCACGTCAGCATGGGGATGACGGCGGCGCTCAAGGCGCGAACCGCGGTGGAAAATGCGCGCAGCGGCCTCGCCATCGAGCTGCTGGTCGCCGCCCAGGCCCTGGATCTCCGCAAGCCGCTCCGCGCCGGCACTGGAGCCGCGGCAGCGCAGGAGGTGATCCGCAGCCGCGTCTCGCACATGGCCGAGGACCGCGAGCTCCACCGCGACATCGCCGCCGTCCGCGAGCTGCTCCCGGAGATCGAGTCCGCAGCCCGGACCGCCTCCGGGCTCGCATGAATCCGCACCCGGACCCGCACCCCCGCCCGCTGGCGCACCCACCCGCGAAAACCAGGGCGCGCCAGAATCACGACTGCACTCCCGCTCGTCTGCTACCGTTCCCCCGGAATGGAATCCATCGTCACCAGCCCCATCCCGCTGCGCGACTCCGCAGATACGGACATCCAGACGGCCGCCGAGAACCTCGCGAATCTGGAATCCGAAGCCCGCGCCTTGGGAAACACCTCAGCCGCGGCGCCCGTCCACCACGCGATGGGCCGCATCTTCATCGAGCAGCTCGGCGATGCGAAGAGCGCCGCGGTCTGCTACGAGAACGCATTCCTGCTCAACCCGGAATACCGTCCCAATCTGGAATCCGCCCGCCGTCTCTTCGCCAGCAGCGGAGTGGCCGGGAAGGCGCTCGCGCTGCACCGGCGCGAGGAGACGCTGCTGCGCGACCCCGCGGAGCGCGCCGAGTCCCTGCGCGCGCAGGCGGTCCTGCTGCAGTCGCTCGGCCGCGAACAGGAGGCGATGGAGCTCGTCGCCAAGGCGCTCGATCTCGTCCCCGATCATCCCGGGCTTTTGAAGGCCACCGTCGACGCGGCGGCGCGCGCTGGCGATCGACTGCTGACGGCGAGGCTCCTGATCCGCTCCGCGGACGCGACGGTCGACCCCGTCCACAAGGCCCGCCTCCTGCGCCGGGCGGTGCTCCTCCTCGAGGCGCTGCGATCGGATCCGGGCGCCGAGGAGGCGGCGGCGCTGCGCGACGAGGCGGTGAAGAAGCTGTACCAGGCGGACGCGAACGATCCCGTCGGAGTCTCCGCGATGCTCCAGCGCGCGGTCGCGGCCAACGACTGGGAGGCGGTGCTTCGCCTCTCCCGCCAGCACGGCGATCGGACCGGCAGCGCGGCGGACCGGACGCTGGCGGCGGCGATCGCGGCCTACCGCCTCGGCCGCATCTCCGAGGGTCTTGCGGAAGTGAGCGCCGCCCTGGAGGACCACCGGCGCGACGGCGCGCTCCTGGCGCTGCGGAGCGAGCTTGCCGGACAGCAGGGGTCGGCGGATCTGGCGGACCTCCTCCGCCAACGCGCCGAGAGCAGCATCGAGCCGAGCGAGCGCGCACACCTCAAGATCCGCGCCGCCTTGCTCCTGACCGAGCCGCTGGAGAAGGAACAGCTCCTCTCCGAGGCGCTGGCGGACAATCCGGGCGATGCCGCCGCGATCGCGTTGCACGCGCGGCTCGTCATGCTGCGCGACCCGGCCGCGGCGGCGGACCGGTTCGTCGCCCTCGCGGAAGCCCTGGAATCGCACTCCCCGCAGGAAGCGGCGGGTCACCACCTGGAGGCCGGCGCCTGGCAGGAGCGCCTCGGCAACCGCGAGGAGGCCGCGGCGCAGGCGCAGCGGGCGCTCAAGCTCGTCCCCCGGCACCCCGCGGCGCTGCGCCTGCTCACCCGGACCCTGCCCGCGATCGGCGCGAGCACCGAGCTCGCGGACCTGCTCGAGCGCTGCTCCGGGGAGCTGCCGCGCGCGATGGGCGCCGAGTTGCTGGCGCGCGCCGCCGCGCTGGTCGCCGACGACGATCCTTCGCGCAGCATCCATCTCGCCCGCCGCGCCGCCGAGATGGCCCGCGGCCTGGTCAGCCCGCGCGGGCTGGAGACCTGGTGCACGTACGCGTTCAGGGCAGGCGATTTCGCCCAGCTCTCGCAGGCGCTGGAGGCGCGCGCGGACTCCACCTCGGGTTCCGATGCGGCGGATCTCCTGCTCGAGGCGAGCGAGCTGTCCCGGGCAGCGGGCGACGACGTGCGCTCCACCACGCTGTTGCGCAAGGCGCGCGGCGTGGATCCCTCCTCCGCTGCGGCCCGCGCCGCGCTGCTTTCGGTGCCCATCCTCGCCCCGGCGGAACGCGCCGATCTGCTGCAGGAGGAGGCCCGGGTCACCTTCCTCGAGCGCGCGGCGGCGCTGCAGGCCGAGCGTGCCCTGGTGCTGGCGGAAGAGGATCGGGTCGACGAAGCGGTCCAGGCCTGCGCGCAGGCGCTGGCGCTGACCGGAGTCGATCTCGCCGTCCTGCGGCAACTCGGAGATCTCCAGCTCCGGCGCGGCGACCACGGCGCGGCGCTCGCCGTGCTGCTGCAGATCGCCGAGAGCGTCCCCGAAGGTCGCGCGCGCGCGGAAGCCTACGCGCGCGCCGCCGAGGTGGCGGAGTGGCGGATGGGCGACCCTTTGCGGGCCGCCGATCTCTACCGCGCCGCCGCCGCGCAGCACCCGCAATCCTCGTTCGCCTGGGCCCACCTCGCGCGCCTTCTCTCCTGGACGGATCGCGCCAGCGAGGCGGCGGAGGCGTTCGAGAGGCTTGCGGACGCCGCGCAGCCGCTGTCCGAGCGCATCGAGGCCCTGCGCCAGGCCGCCTCGCTCCACGCGCACCGCGGCGGGCAGCCGGCGAAGGCCATCGCCCTCCTCCGCACGCTGCTGGCCGAGGCGCCGTCCGACGTCGAAGCCGCCGCGCAGCTCCTCGAGCTGATCGGTGAGGAGCCGGCGGCAGCAAAGGAGCGCGCCGACCTCCGGACCCGGCTCGCCACGCGCTGCCAGGATCCGCGGGTCGCGGCGGTGCTGCGGCTCGAGTCGGCCGAAGACCGGATGATCGCCGGCGAGCGCGATCAGGCCATCGCCGACTATCGCCGCGCGCTCGCCCTGAACCCCAGGGACCGCGTCGCGCTCGACCGGGTGGAGGACGCGCTGCGCGGGAGCCGGGAGAAGTCGCTGCTCGCCGACCATCTCGCGTTCCGCTGCGCATTCGCCGAGGGCGACACCCGCGCGGCGCTTTCGCTGGAGCAGGCGGAGATCCTCGCCGGACAGGGGCGGATCGACGAGGCCGGAGCCGCCTACCAGCAGGCGCTGGCGAGCGATCCGGACTCGCTGATCGCGCTCAAGGGCGCGAGGCAGATCGCGGAGTTGAAGGGCGACAAGGAGGAAGTGGCCCGGCTGCTGGCGCGGGAAGCTTCGCTGGCGAAGAACTTCGAGACGATGATCGAGTCGGCCTTGCGCGCGGCGGACATGGGGCAGAAGGACGAGGCCGTCGACCGGCTCACGTCCGTGCTCGAAGCCGACCCGGCGAACGGCGAGGTGGCGAAGAAGATCCGCGGGCTGCTCGGCGAGGATGCGGCGGGCTCGCTCGCCAGCACCTACGAGAAGATCGGCCACGCGCACGCCGACGCCAGGATGGCCGCGATCGCCTGGATCCACGCCGGCAGGATCCAGCTCCGCGAGCTGGACGACGCGCCCGCCGCCTTCTTCGCCGCCGGGCGCGCCCTGGCGCGCGACCCCGAGAACCTGGAAGCCTTGGAGCTGCGCGCCGACGCGGGCGAAGCCGCCGGCCGGCTCCGCGATGCCGCCGAGGCGTTGCAGAAACGGCTGGCGCGCGACGGAGATGCCGGGCGCGCCGATCTCTGGAGGCTGCGCCTTGGCCGTCTGCATGCACAGGCGGGCGATGCGGAGAAGGCGTTGCCGCTCCTGCGCGAGCATCTCGACACGCTCGAGCCCGCCATCCTCGTTCCTCTCGCCTCCGGCGCCTCGTCGCTCGCCCCGGCGGACGCCATCCGGGTCTACCGCCGGGTGCTCGATGCGTTCGTAGCGCCGGCGGAGGAAGGCCCCACGGCCGCGCAGCTCGCCGGGTGGAGCGAGTCGCTGGGGCGGCAACTGCTCGGCGCAGGCGACCGGGCGCAGGCGCTGGAAGCATTCCGGCGGGCGTTGCGCCACGAGCCGGGAAATGTGGCCGCTCTCCGGCAGATCGCCGAGCTGGGAACGACGGCGGAAGCGATCGACGTCCAACGCGCGCTCTTCTCGGCGCATCCCTCTGTGGAGCCGCTGCGCGCGCTCGCCCGCCTCTACGACGCGCAGGGCCGGCCCGACGGAGCGTTCTGCGCCTCCGCCGTGCTCGCCGGCCTCGAATCGGCGGCGGCCGAGGAGCGCGCCGTGTACGAGGTCACCGCCAGCAGGCCGCCGCCCGTCGATCTCCCCCGCATCCCCGACGACGCGGCCGTGCACGCCGAAGGCGACGAGGGTCCTGCGCGCGAGCTGTTCACCGCGGCGATGCCGGAGCTCGCCCGGGCGCTCGCCACCGACATGAGCGGCGGGCGCGGCGCGCTGGTGAAGGGGGACAACCCGGTGCGCCGGGTGGTCGCCGCCATCGCCCGCGCGCTCGGCATGCCGGAGCCGCAGATCCACCTCGCGCGTTCCGAGCCTGCGATCGTCGCTCCGCTCTCCGCGGACGTCGCGGGCATCCTGGTCGGCGCCGAGGTGCCGAAGCGCTGGTCGCCGAGGCAGCAACGCTTCCTCTACGCGCGCGCCCTGGCGCACATCCGCCGGGGCACGCAGGCCCTGGCCCCGCTCTCTCCCGAGCGCCTGGCCGTGCTCGCCGGCGAGCTCGCGCGGGTGGCGGGCATCGACCTCTCGATGTTGCCGGTCGGGGACGCCGCGCTCGCGGAGCGGCTCTCGCAGAAGTTCGCGCCCGCCGCCCGGGCCCGCCTTGCTCCCGCCGCGGCCCGGCTCGCGGCCGAGGAGGCGGTGGACTGGGAGGCGCTGGCCCTCGGGATCCGGGAGAGCGCCGAGCGGGTCGCGCTCGCGCTCTGCGGCGACCCCGCGGCAGCCATCTCCATCGTCTCGCACGAGGGGCCGGGCGGGCTGGCCCGGCCCGAAGTCTGCCGCCTGGCGCGCTTCGCGGTGAGCGACGCGTACTTCGCGATCCGCTCGCGCTGATCTACTCCTCGCGGACGATCGTCTCCGCGGGCAGCCGCGCCTTGAGGAATTCGCAGGCGGCCTTGACCTGCGCGTCGTCGCGGCCGTCGAAGGTCACCTTGACGCGATGGTCCGCGGCATCGAACCGGGGATAGCTGCCGATCCCGACGCCCGGAAAGCGCGCGACGGTGGCGTCGAGGTGCTCGGCCAGCGTCCCTTCGCCCACGCTGAAGTAGAGCGCTCTCGAATGGATCGGCGAGACCCGGAAGCGCTCGCGCAGGCGCAGGAAGCCCTCGCGCAGCAGCGAGGGGACGCCGGGGAGGATGACGACGTTCTCGACCGAGAGGACGGGGAAGAGATAGCCCTCGTGGAATTCGACCTTCGCTCCTTCGGGCACCTCGGCGAGGCGGCGCAGCGCCGGTTTCAGCGGCTGCTCGAACCGCGAGCGCAAGAGCTCGAGCGTCCTCGGATCCGCGACCACCGCGCGTCCCAGCGCCTGCGCCACCGCGGCGATGGTGACGTCGTCGTGGGTCGGGCCGATCCCGCCGCTGGTGAACACCCAGTGCCCATGGGCGCGGCAGCGCTGGAGAGCGTCGACGATCAGGGGCACCTCGTCGGGGACGGTCTCCATCCGCCGCAGGTCGACGCCGAGCGCGCGCAGCTCGCGGGTGAGGAAGGGCCCGTTCTCGTCCTGCACCTTTCCGGAGAGGATCTCGTTGCCGATGATCAGGATGGCGGCGGTGCTCATTCGCTGAGGCCGTACTCGCGGATCTTCTTGATCAACGTGGTGCGGGAGACGCCCAGCCGCTCCGCGAGGCGGCTCCGGTTCCCGCGGGTCTCCCGCAGTCCCGTCTCGATCAGCTCCTTCTCCAGCGACGCGACCGCGGTCGCGAGATCGGTGCCCAGCCCCTGTTGCACCAACGCGGCGAAGTGCGCCGCGTTCGCCGGGGCGCTCGCCGGACGTTGCGCCCGCAGCTCGGGCGGAATCACCTCGGCGTCGCCCGCGAGCACGCAGAGCCGCTCGATCTCGTTCTCCATCTCCCGGACGTTGCCCGGCCAGTGCCACTCGTAGAATGCCGCCAGCAGCTCCGGGTGCAGCCGCTTGCGGCTCTTGCCCGTGCGCTCGGCGACGCCGTCGAGGAAGTGCTCGACGAGCAAGGGGACGTCGTCCAGCCGCTCGCGGAGCGCAGGCACTTCGAGCGCGACCACGTGCAGGCGGTAGAAGAGATCCTCGCGGAACTCGCGGCGCACCACCGCCTCGTGCAGGTCCTTGTTCGAGGCGGCGATGATCCGCACGTCCACCTTCTCCGGCCGGGTCCCACCCACCGGGACGAAGGTCCCCTCCTGCAACACGCGCAGCAGCTTCACCTGCATGGCCGCGCTCATGTCGGCCACTTCGTCGAGGAAGAAGGTGCCGCCGTCGGCCACCTTGAAGAGGCCGGGCTTGTCGCGCGTTGCGCCGGTGAACGAGCCCTTCACGTGCCCGAACAGCTCCGACTCCAGCAGCTGATCGTTCAGCGCCGAGCAGTTCTGGGCGACGAACTGCTTCTCCCGCCGCGGGCCGCTGAAGTGCAGCGCACGGGCGATCAGCTCCTTGCCGGTGCCGTTCTCGCCGTGCACCAGCACCGTCACGTCGCTCGCCACCAGCTTGTCGAGCAGCGCGTAGAGCCTGCGCATGGGCTCGCTCTTTCCGATGATGTCGGCGAAGCGGTAGCGCCCTTCCAGCTCGTCCTGCAGGTCGCGGATGCGCTTCTCGCGCTGCGCGACGGCGGCGTGGTACGCGTCGATCTCCTCGACGGTGGTGTCCATCAGATCCGCCAGCCGGGGGATCTCGCGCGCCTCGATCCGCTGCACGCTGTCGAAGGCCTCCGCCGGCTTCTGCACGTCGAGCCCGAGAGCGGTGAGGGTGGTCATCGCCCGGCCCCGGGCGTCCTCCGCCTTCTCGTCGACCAGAAATCCGCAGGCGAAGAGCGCGCCCTGGCGCGTCCGGTCGAAGGAGATCGGGGTGGCGACGATCTCCAGCCCCATGTGGCAGGGGCCGAGGAGCGCGGTCCCGGAGGAGAGCTTCTGCACCGCCTTTTCGATGCTCTGGTTGCAGCGGCGCAGCCCTTCGCGATCGCCGAGGCAGGTGGTGCAGATCCGGTTCTGCGGCGGGATGATGATGCCCTTGCCGTGGTCCAGCACCAGGCCGCGGGCGTCGGTGAAGGAAAGCTCGATGCCCCACCAGCGGCGCACCGTCTCCCGGATCCGCCGGACGATCTGCAATTCCTCCAGGCGGCTGGAATCGATCGGCATCGCCTAACCCAGCTGCTGCTGCAGCGCCGCGTGGCAGAGGTCGGCCACTTCGCCGATCGGCCGGGTGCCGTCGATCGACACCACCGAGGCGAGGGTCCCCACCAGCCGCGAGTACTCGCGCTCGATCACCGAGAGCTGCTGCGCGGTCTCGTAGCGCTCGAGCTTGGCGCCGCGGCTGCGCACCCGCTCGAGCGCGACCGTCGCCGGCACGTAGAGGAAGAGCGTCAGGTCCGGCCGGCGCGCGAAGCGGTTCGCATGCGTGATGAAATCGTGCGAGACGCTGGCGCCCTGGTACGCGAGCGACGAGAGCGTGTAGCGGTCGAGGATCACGTCCTCGCCGCGGGCGAGGCGCGGCTCGATCTGCGAGTTGAGATGGTCGAGCCTGTCGGCCGCGAAGAGCAGCGCCATCACCCGCTCGTCGACGTTCCCCAGCTTGCCGTCCGCCTGCGGGGTCGCGGCGCGGCCGGCGAGGACCTGCCGGATGAGCTGGCCGACGCACCCTTCGCTGGGCTGGTGCGCGAGATAGACCGTGCGCCCCTGCTTGTGCAGGCGCTCCGACAACAGGCGCGCCTGGGTGGTGGTGCCCGCGCCGTCCAGGCCCTCGAACACGATGAAGCGGCCCGGCGCGGTCATCCGTCGATCCCCAGCGTGGAGCGCAGCTCGCGGATGCGCGCCTCGCGGCGCAGCTCACGGCGCAGGCTCGCGCGCCCTTCGCGGTACCCCCGGATCACGTCCCAGACGAGCAGCGCATCGAGGAGCAGGAGCGGCCAGAGGAAGAGCGGCGTCCTCTTCGAATCGTGGAAGAGCTTGACGCACACTCCGGTGATCACCACGCAGCAGAAGGTCTCGATGGCGGCGCGGAGGAACAGGTCGGCCGAGCGGCGCTCGCGGGCCGCGGGGGCGAGCTGCGCCAGTTCCTGCTCCAGGGCGGCTCGTTCCTCCATCGCGCGCGCTGTACTCCCCCCCGATCGCGCAGTCAATCACAGCTCCGTGAGCGGGAACGGCAAGCCGCACTCGCTGCAGCGCACCTCGACCGGAACCCGGGCGAAGCACGACGGACAGAGTCGCGTCTCGCCGCTTTTGGCGGCGGGCGCCGCCTCGTCTGCCGCGGCGGTGAACCGCAACTTGCGGCGGCCGCAGACGTCGCAGACCGCATCGAGCGACGGCGTCCCGCAAAACGGGCAGATCGCCGTCTCCGCAGGCGCGGCGGTGCGCTCGCCGCTCTCCGTCTCGCGTCCGAGATCCAGGTCGAGGTCTGCGCCGCTTCCCGCCGGCGCGTCGCCGGCCGGCTCGTATCCGGTCCGCTCGAGGGCGATGGGCCCCGAAGTCCAGTGCTGCGCCACGTCCATCTGCGGCGCGAGCTGGGTGTGCTCCACGCCCGGCAGCGGCTCGACGCGGACGGCCAGGTCCGGCGGCGCCACCTGGGTGGCCTCGAGGCCCTCGATGGGACCGACGTCCAGGGCCGCATCCGGCGGCGCGTCCAACGCCTTGCCGCAGGTGACGCACTGTGCGCCCTGGTTCTCGGTCTCGCAGACAGGGCAGCGCATCGGAGGCGCAGCCTACCATCGCGGGTGCAGCGCCGAAAATGCAAAGCGCCGCAGCCCGGACGGGCC
>Ga0070741_10021217_pt1 | contig 10131 bp, 6 predicted proteins | sample Coa_R1_4_FD_66440 | JGI IMG/M metagenome (GOLD analysis project Ga0070741, IMG submission 66440) | Surface soil microbial communities from Centralia Pennsylvania, which are recovering from an underground coalmine fire - Coalmine... | ecosystem: Environmental > Terrestrial > Soil > Unclassified ...
TACAGAACCGCGCGCGTGAGCAAGCGGCCAACTACCCACACGGAGGAATTTACACTCAGATGGCAAGTCTCAAAAAAATTCAGGCGAACCGCCGGAATGCGCAGAAAAGCACCGGCCCTCTCAGCGACCGCGGTCGTGAACGAGTCGCGCGCAATGCGCGCCGGCACGGCCTCACCGCCGCCTTCGAAGTTCTCGAAGCCGAAGACCAGGAGATGTTCGATGCGCTGCTCAACCAGCTCCTGGAAGAAGAGAAGCCGGCCTGTCTGGCTGAAGTCGAACTAGTCAAGAAAATGGCTGAGCACACCTGGTGCTCCGAACGAGCCAGCCGTCTACAGGCAGGTTGCTTCACGTTTACGCGCACAGACGAGCAGCGCCGTAATGGGGAAGGCGAAGTCGTCGTTCATCCGCAGCTCGAACTCTTCATGCGCTATCAGGCACAGCATGATCGGGCCTACGCACGCGCCTCCGCGGAACTGCTAAAGCGAAGGAAAGAAAGATTGTTAGCCGAGCGTGGCTTTGTTTCGCAGCGGCGCGCTGAAGCACAGGAAAAACGTCGGGAAGAGAAGCATGTTTGGCAGGCGGAACGCACCAAAACAGCCGTCGCCCGCGAAAAAATCCGGCTCGCGCGCGATCAAGTGAAGCTCGAACGCGAAATAATCCATAAGGAACAGGTCAAAACGGCGGCGGCTGGCCAAATCAAACCATTCACGCCCCTTAAAAAGGAGCAAATCGCCGCCTGAACAACCCCCAACTGAACCGCCCACCTAAGTAAGCGTTAAGTAACCGCGTGAGCCACGTCACAACTACGTCTTCGTAACCATATCTCCCGCCTCACTCCATTACAAATGCCCGCGCTACACTTCACTTGAGGTACCGCCGCGCTCATCCGAAGCAAGGCGAAGCACTTTACGTCAAGAAAGGACGTTCGCATGCCCGAAAATTTTGATCGGCGGGATTTTATCAGGAAGACCGGCGCCCTGGGCGCGGGTGTCGTGTTCGCTGGAAAAGCGGTGGCCGGAAGTGCGCGCAAATTGACCAGTTCCAAAGTCAACGGCTCCCGCGTGCTGGGAGCGAACGATCGCATCAACGTCGCCGTCATTGGCTGCGGCGGGCGAGGGCGCTCCGATGCGGCATCCTTTAAGAAGTTCGGCGACGAGAACAACAACGCCTGCCAGCTTGTTGCGGTATGCGACGTCTACGAAAAGCGCAGGCGCGAGACCGCTGAAAAGTACGGCGTAAAAGGCTTTCTTGATTATCGAGAGGCGCTCGCAATGCCGGGCGTAGACGCAGTCGTTGTCGCGACCCCGGATCACTGGCACGCGCGCATCGCTCTCGATGCGATGGATCAGGGCAAAGATGTCTACCTCGAAAAGCCAATGTGCCACACCATCAAGGAAGTGAAGCAGTTGGTCGACACGGTTCATGAGACGAATCGAGTTTTGCAGGTGGGTTCCCAAACCACTTCCGCCGACCAATGGTGGAAGGCGAAGAAGGCGATTGCCGACGGCATGATCGGCAAAATGATCATGAGCCAGGGCTCCTACCATCGCAATTCGATCGAAGGCGAGTGGAACTATCCCATCGAAGCGGATGCCGGGCCGGACGGTAAGGGCGACAACTACATCGACTGGAAAACCTGGCTAGGCCCCGCTCCGAAGCGCGCCTGGGATGCTGACCGCTTCTTCCGCTTCCGAAAATATTGGGACTATTCGGGGGGCATCGCTACCGATCTTTTCTTCCACGTCGTCGCGCCGATGAACATCTGCTGGGACAAACCGCAATATCCGGTTAAGGTCATGGCGTCGGGCGGCAGATACGTCTTCACAAATGATCGTGAAGTGCCGGACACGTTCCATTTGCTTGCTGAATATCCGGAAGGCCATTCACTTGTGTTGAGCTCGTCCATGGCGAACTCGCAGCACATACCTGGTTTGATTCGTGGGCACGAAGGCACCATCATCATGGTGGAACATGGCATGTTTGAAGCGCCGACTCCTGATATTGTCGTGCGGCCCGAAAAAGTTCGCATCGAAGGCCAGCAGGGACGGCACCCGTTCCCCGATTACAAATTCGGCGCAGACGAAATCCGTATTGCGGTGGATCAGTACGACCCCATGCAGGCGCACATTGGCAACTTCCTGGAGTGCATGCGCAGCCGCCAGAAGCCGCACCTAGATGTGGAAACCGCTGCGCACGCGCAGATCCTCATCAGCCTGTCGGTCGATTCTTATCGCGAAGGCCGTGTGAAGTATTGGGATGAGAAGAACTGGAAAGCCGTGGATAAACCGGTTTCCGCTTAAGTAGCGACTGGCTACTGCGGATTATTAACACGAATACCTAGATCCCGAAGCTGCCGGTCTGGCACGGGCGACGGCGCCTCACACATTAGGTCTGTTGCCTTCGCAGTTTTCGGGAACGGAATCACTTCGCGGATGGATTGCTCGCCCGCCAGGAGCATGACGAGCCGATCGAATCCGAGCGCCATCCCGCCATGCGGCGGCGCGCCAAATTCTAGCGCTTCCAGCAGAAAGCCGAAACGGCGCTTTGCCTCTTCTTCGCTGAATCCGAGCGCCGCAAACACTTTCGACTGCACGTCACGGCGATGAATACGAATCGAGCCCGAGCCAAGCTCGATTCCGTTCAACACCAGATCGTACGATTTCGCGCGGCAGTGCGCCGGATCTGTCGTTAACTTTTCAAGGTCTTGGTCGTGTACCGAAGTGAACGGATGATGTGCAGCATTCCAGCGATTCTCTTCGGCGTCCCATTCAAACATCGGGAATTCCACGACCCACAAGAAGCGCAGGATTTCCGGGTCCAGCAATTTGTGCCGGTCGTTGTATCTCTGGGCGATGAACATCCGAAGTTGTCCGCAGGCTAGCAGAACGGTGTGCTCTGGTAGGGCGCCTTTTTTCTCGCCGGCCCAGCCGGCAAGAATCAGCAGATCGTTCTCCGTCCGTTTAACGCGCTCCCGAACTTTATTCAGCGGTTCCGCAAAATCGCGCTCCAACCGCTTTACGTCATCGAACACACGCAGGCCGCGCTCTTGTCCAAACGCTTTGATCTCATCGCGTTCTTTACGAGTTAACTGGCCGGTGCCAGGAATGTGAATCGCAACCAGAGGCAGTCCCTCCGTCGTGAGGCCGGCTCCTGGAAACAACTCTTCGACACAGTGAAAAGGCGGGATGCGCAGGTCGGGCTTATCGCTGCCATAGGCCCGCATCGCTTGCGCGTACGTCATGCGCGGGATAGGTCCCGCGAGAGGCTTGCCCGCGGCTTCGCATACATCCACAATCAGTCGCTCGATAACTTCATATACCTGTTCTTCCTGAGGGAAGGACATCTCGAGGTCGATCTGGGTAAATTCGGGTTGCCGGTCGGCACGAAGATCTTCATCGCGGAAACAGCGCACAATCTGGAAATAGCGTTCATAGCCGCTCACCATTAGCAGTTGCTTAAAGATCTGTGGCGATTGCGGCAGCGCGTAAAAGCTGCCCGGCTGAACACGGCTCGGCACCAGGTAGTCGCGCGCGCCTTCCGGCGTCGAGCGCGTCATGAATGGCGTTTCGATTTCTAGAAAACCTTGCGCGTAGAGCGCCTGCCGAATCGCCAGCGCGATTTTCGAACGCATGATGATGTTGCGCTGCATACGCGGGCGGCGCAAGTCTACATAGCGATACTTCAGGCGCACGTCTTCTTTGACGTCGACGTTATCTTCAAGCGGAAAAGGCGGTGTGCGCGACTCGTTCAGAATCCAGATTTGGTCGACCGCCACTTCCACGTCGCCGGTTGCGATGCTAGGGTTCACCGTTTCTGCCGTACGTAAATTCACGGTCCCCTGCGCGGCGATGACGAATTCCGAACTCAGTTCCTGCGCCCGTTGGTGGGGCTGCCGGTTCTTGCTTTCGTCAAAGACCAGTTGCGTGATGCCGTCGCGGTCGCGTAAATGGATAAATATGACGCCACCCAAATCGCGGCGGCGATGCACCCAGCCCATCAACGTGACCGTCTGACCGGCGTCTGTCGAACGCAGTTGACCGCAACTGTGCGTGCGGCGCAGGGCTCCTAGAAAATCGAGTTTTACTTCAGCCATTGTTCAGTTTGCAAGTTCGTGCGGGATGCTTGCGCCGCCGATACGATCGAGCAGCGCTTGGCGGGTCAAGGTCGATTGCTCGCCTGAGGCCATATCTTTTAGTGTGTAGGATTGCGTGACGATCTCGTTATCACCCACAATCAGCGTGTAGCGCGCTGCAAGCTTGTTCGCAAGCTCCAGCATGCGCTTCAACTTGCGATCCGTACCCACTTCGACCGATGCGCCGAGATGCCGGATATCGGCGGCAAGCGTGGCGCAGTGCCGTAACGCCACGTCTCCCATCGGAGCAATGTAAAGATCAAGTCCGCGCGGCTGGATGGTTTTCGATTCTTCGACGACCATCACCAGGCGGTCTTCTCCGATGGAGAAGCCGATACCCGGCGCGGCCGCTTTAGATCCCAGGCTTTCTGCTAAGCCGTCGTAGCGGCCGCCACCCAGAATTGCATTTTGCGCTCCCAAAGCGCCGTGTGTGATTTCGAAGGTCGTTCGGGCGTAATAGTCGAGGCCGCGAACCAATCGTGGCTTAACTGTATAAGCGATGCGCCGGTCATCCAAAAAATCGCGCACGCGCTGAAAGTGCCCGCGGTCTTCTTCATCCAGAGAATCAAGAATCGATGGAAGCCGGTCGATGACCGGCTGATCTTCCGGCACTTTACAATCCAGAACCCGCAGCGGGTTGGTGTGTGCGCGGCGCTGGCAATCCGAACATAGCTTTGGCGCAATGTCAGCCAGTGCTGTTCGCAGCATTTCGTTGTAGCGCGCACGCGACTGCTTCGTTCCTACGGAGTTGATCAGCAGTTCGAATTTCTTGATACCGAGTTCATGAAGAATGGTGACCACCAATTCAATCACTTCGGCATCGACAGCAGGTGAATCAGATCCGATAGCCTCCGCGCCGATCTGATAGAACTGGCGGTAGCGGCCTTTCTGTGGGCGCTCGCGGCGAAACATCGGCCCGATGTAATAAAGCTTTTGTAGCCCCGGCGATTGATCCAAACGGTGTTCGATGTAGGCGCGTATGACAGACGCGGTGTTCTCCGGACGCATTGCGAGAACGCTACCGTCACGATCTTCAAACGTGTACATCTCTTTGCTGACGATATCGGTCTCTTCGCCGACGCTGCGCGAGAACAGAGCCATCTCTTCAAGAATGGGCGTACGGATCTCGTGATAGTTGAACCGCTGAAACGTGCGGCGCGCGACCGCTTCTACCTGGTTCCAAATCTCGCTCGAAGGAGGCAGGATGTCGCGCATCCCTTTGATGCTTTGGATCAACGCTGCTCTTCCTTATAGATGGCGGTGATGCGGACGTAGTTGTTGCAGTTCTTGCGAAACCGGACCTGCTCATCGGCTGTGACCTCGCGCCGAACTTTGGCTGGAGTGCCCATGACCAGCATGTTTGGAGGAACTTCCATCCGTTCCGGAACCAGAGCGCCTGCCGCAACAACCGCACCAGCGCCGATCTTCGCGCCGTTCAACACAACTGCGCCGATACCGATCAAAGCTCCATCGCCGACTTCGCAGCCATGCAAAACAACTCTGTGGCCGACCGTAACCCGGCTGCCGATGAGAAGCGGATAAAGATCGTGATCAACGTGTAAAACCGTGTTGTCCTGAATGCTTGTCTCATCGCCGATCCGGATGTAGTTCACGTCGCCGCGAATCGACACATTCAGCCAAACGCTGGAGCGTTCGCCGATAACCACATCGCCGATAATTTGGGCGCTGGTATCGATGTAACAGGATTGTGCGATACGCGGCATCTGGCCGCGATAAGGTCTGATCATGAGGTTGCTGGCAAACGCGAAGAATTGCGTACTTGCGGAACTGCCCGAATGACCGGCAGAACTATCTTTTCTTGTCATCGTAGCAGTAACAGACGCCTTTCTCGGCCAGCACAAGAGCGCGCAAGATGGCACTTAGAATGAAAGTCATGCGAATTGCCGCGGTAATTGTCTGCGTGGCCGGGTGGCTCGGGTGTTCATTGGCCTTCGGCGCAAAGGCTCCATTTAGCTTCGACGCCATGATGAAGATTGCCCGCATCGACGAACCGGCATTATCGCCAGACGGCAAGATGGTGGCGTTTCAAGCGCAGACGGTAGATCTCCCCAATAACACGAAGCCGGTGCAGATCTATGTTGTGCCGCTGGATGGGGGAACGCCGCAACGGATTACGAATGAGGGCAACAACAGCCGGCCCAGATGGTCGCCAGATTCCAAGCGAATCTTTTTTATGTCCGATCGCGGCAACGCGTCGCAGATCTGGTCGATGAACGCGGATGGTTCTGATGCCCGGCAGATCACAAATATTCCGACCGAAGCCGATGGCCAGATCGTCTCGCGGGATGGAAAGTTTTTGGTGTTTTCGTCAGACGTTTATCCGGCTTGCACGCCCGCGGGCGTTGTTCCCGGTGTGGACTACGATCCGGTTTGCAACAAGACGAACTTGGATCAGGACGCCGCGAGCAAAATGAAGGCACGCGTATACACATCGCTGCTCTATCGGCACTGGACGGCTTACCAGGGCCGGCGAAGAGAGCATATTCTAATTCAGGCGCTCGACCCCACAAACAAGGTGCGCGATCTCACGCCGGGCAATTTGGATGTGCCCCCGTTTTCGCTTGGCGGCCCCGAAGGGTACGCGCTTTCGCCCGATGGCGCACGCGTCACATACGTGAGTAATACCGATCCCGACTTAGCTACCAGCACGAATAGTGATCTGTTTACAGTGCCGGTGACCGGCGGACCCGCGCAACGCATCACGACGAATCCTGGCGCCGATGAAGGGCCGGTCTATTCACCGGATGGGCGATACCTTGCGTATCGAACTCAACTGCGCGGCGGCTACGAGAGCGATCAATGGCGGCTAGCTGTGATGGACTTGCAGAGCGGCCAAATGAACACACTGACCGATTCGCTGGACCGCTGGGTGGAATCGTACACTTGGTCCTCAGATTCTAAGCGCATCTTCTTTACCGTGGATGATCACGGCACAAATCCGCTGATGATGATTCCCGTTACTGGCGGCGCCATTCGGACCATCGCCCAAGGTCCAACCTCGGTTTCCGCCATGCAATTTACGCCAGACGATCACGCGATGATCTATATCGAGCAGAGTGGCTCGAAACCTCCCGAAATCAACAAAGCTACTTCGAAGGGAGGATCGGGTGTTCCGTTGACTCGTTTGAATGACCCGCTGCTTGATCAGTACCAACTCACCGCGCTAGAAAAAATCACAGTCGATGGCGCCGACGGCGCGAAAGTGGACAGCTATATCGTTAAGCCGCCCGACTTTAATGCGGCCACGAAATATCCGGTTCTGTTTGCGATTCACGGCGGCCCTGAAGGTGATTGGGGCGAGTCATGGAGCTATCGCTGGAACGCGCAAGTGTTTGCAGCCACAGGATTCGTGGTAGTGATGCCCAATCCGCACGGTTCGATCGGCTACGGACAGAGCTTCACGGATGCCGTGAACGGCGATTGGGGAGGCCGCGCTTACGACGACATCATGGCGACCGTAGACTACGTCAGCAACTTGCCATATGTCGATAAAGACAGAATGGTCGCGGCGGGTGCATCTTACGGCGGATACATGATCGATTGGATACTCGGGCACACGGATCGATTTAAAGCGCTGGTCTCGCATGCCGGTGTCTACGATCTGCGCAGTGAAGCAGGAACTACGGAAGAATTGTGGTTCGTCAAATGGGAGTTTCAAGGCTTCTCCTGGGAGAACCCGGATCTGTATGCAAAATGGTCGCCTAGCTCTTACGTGAAAAACTTCCGAACGCCGACGCTTGTAACTCAGGGCGAGATTGACTATCGTGTACCGGTCGGACAAGGACAACAGCTCTTTACCGCTTTGCAAGAGATGAAGATTCCGTCGAAACTTGTCCTGTTCCCGGACGAAGGGCACTGGATTCTGAAGCCGCAAAACAGCCAGTTTTGGTATTCGACTGTCATTGACTGGCTAACGCAATACTCAAAGAAGATTCCTTCCGAGATCAAGACGGGGCCCGGCAATTAGAAACGCTCGGACGATGATCCAAACCGCCCTGCGCAGGAAACCTCTGTTTGCTCTCATAAGCACGCGGCTATTTGCCTTCCTGGCCGTGTTGGGTCCGGGTTTCATTACTGCCAACGTAGATAACGATCCCGGTGGCATCCTCACCTATTCGCAGGCCGGCGCACAGTTCGGATACAAGCTTCTCTGGACCTTAATTCCGACGACAATCGCGTTGATAGTCGTACAGGAAATGGCTGCGCGCATGGGCGCCGTTACGGGCAAAGGTTTGTCAGACCTGATTCGTGAAGAATTCGGCTTGCGCGCTACGTTCTTCACCATGCTGGTTTTGGGCATTGCCGACTTCGGAAACATCATCTCGGAATTCGCTGGGCTCGCTTCGGGCATGGGGATTTTTGGCATCAGCAAATACCTGGTCGTGCCGTTGGGAGCCGCGCTCGTTTGGACCCTCATCGTTCGCGGGCGCTACAAGCCGGTAGAGAAAATCCTGATTCTCGCGTCGCTCGTCTATTTCGCGTATCCGGTCTCTGCATTCTTTGCCAAGCCTAATTGGAACGAGGCGCTGAAGCAGACATTTGTTCCGACGCTAAGTAGCGACCCCGCATATCTAGTAATTATTGTGGGGTTGATCGGCACCACCATTACGCCTTGGATGCAGTTTTATCTACAAGCGGCTGTGGTCGAAAAAGGCGTCGATACCCGGCATTATGGGCTTTGCCGGCTGGACGTGATTACGGGTTGCATTGTCACAGACGTGATTGCGTTTTTTATCGTCGTGGCTTGCGGTGCGACCATCTACCATTCGAATCATCCCGAGATCACAGATGTTGCACAAGCGGCGATGGCGCTGCGCCCGTTTGCGGGAAAATTTGCGTCACTCCTTTTTGCCGTGGGATTGGTGAACGCATCGCTTTTGTCGGCGGCTATTCTGCCGCTTGCGACTTCTTACAACATTTGCGAAGGCTTAGGTTTTGAATCGGGCGTGGACAAGCGCTTCTCTGAAGCGCCTGTTTTTTATTGGCTGTACACGCTCTTGATAGGCGGTGGCGCGGGAATTGTTCTAATTCCTCACCTACCGTTGCTGAAATTCATTTTGCTTTCCCAGGTAGCAAACGGAATTCTGCTGCCGTTTGTACTCGTGTACATGCTCAAGCTGATCAACCGGCCAAGGCTGATGGGCGCGTATAAAAACAAACGTTGGCAAAACTGGATTGCCTGGTCTACCGCGGTCGTGATGATCGCGTTAACGGTAGCGCTGATTTACAACAGCCTCGTCTAAAGAGATCTTCATGCGGAAACGTCTTTTGACGGGGTAGCGTTTTAACTGCAACTTACGTCAAACTTGTTAATAGCCTGTTTTGACGATACCGACTATTCCCGCAGCGCATGAAAGTCTCGAACTACCCTTCGAGCCTCTGCCGCAATTTCGCCAACGCGCTCTCGAAGAATCGCCTGAACGGGCAAGCAATGGCGGCAAGCGCATCGGTATCTTTATCGTTGCTTATAATGCGCTGACAACACTAAGCAAAGTTCTGAGGCGAATTACGCCGCAAGTCTGGAAAAACGTCGAACAAGTCGTGGTGTTCGATGATGCCAGTCAAGATGCCACATATGAGCTTGCGGTTGGAATCCAGACGATGACAAAGCTGCCGAAGCTGCGAGTGTTGAAACATCCAAAGAACCTCGGGTACGGCGGTAATCAGAAATCTGGATACAAGTACTTCATTGAACAAGGCTTCGATATCGTCGTTCTGCTGCACGGGGACGGTCAGTACGCGCCCGAGATGTTATCGCACATGTATGCTCCGTTGGTACGCGGAGAAGCTGATGCGGTATTCGGCTCGCGCATGATGAAGGATTTCGGCGGCCCTTTAAAAGGGGGCATGCCTCTTTATAAGTACGCCGGTAATCGTGTATTGACGATGTTCGAGAATCGCGCGCTGGGACTCAATCTGACTGAGTTTCACAGTGGATATCGCGCTTACAATTTGCACGCTTTAGCGCAGATCAACCT
>Ga0070741_10021218_pt1 | contig 10131 bp, 8 predicted proteins | sample Coa_R1_4_FD_66440 | JGI IMG/M metagenome (GOLD analysis project Ga0070741, IMG submission 66440) | Surface soil microbial communities from Centralia Pennsylvania, which are recovering from an underground coalmine fire - Coalmine... | ecosystem: Environmental > Terrestrial > Soil > Unclassified ...
CGAGAAGATGTTGATGCGCGCGCGCACCGATGTGACCTTGCCCATGAACCACTGCAGCAGGTCCAGATCGTGGATGCCCTGGTTAGCAAGCGAGCCACCGCCGTCCATGGCCCACGTGCCGCGCCAGCCGGGCGGATCGCCGCCGTCGTAGTACGCCTGCGAGCGCCACCACTTCAGGCGCATGTCGCCAAAGATCGGCCGCCCCAGCCGGCCGGCCTCGATCGCCAGCTTCACCTTGCGCACATCGTCCTCGTACCGGCTGCCAAAGTCGATAGCGCAGAGCCGGCCGAAGTCGCGCGCGGCCGCCGCCATGGCATCCACCTTCTCCGTGGAGACGTCGGGCGGCTTGGTGGAGATGGCGTGCTTGCCGGCCCGCATCGCCTGAATTGCCAGATCGGCATGCGTCCCGCTCGGTGTGAAGATCCCCACCACATCGATATCGGCACGGTGGATCAGATCGTCGAAGCTCGGCGCGGCGTCGCATCCCCATTCGGCGGCCAGCTTGCGCGCGTTCTCCTGGCGCCGGTCGAAGATTGCCACCAGCTTCGCCCCCGGTGCTTCCAGCACCATGCGCGCGCGGCTGCGCCCCACCCCCATCCCCACGATCCCGAAGCGAATGTTCCCCTGCTCGTCTGGCACCTCGTATCCCTCCTTCGGACGCCGATGGTACACCATGCAGCGCCGGCGACGGTGCGCCTGCGCCAGCCATGCGCCGCCGGCAACGATGGACTCAGGCGTATGCGCCCGCCACCCACCGACTGCTCAAGCGCCCCCAGAGCGGTGGGCTGGAGCGGCGCCGGACCTACGCGCGCGCCCCGGCCATGCGCCGGCGCACCCAGCCCATGATCTCGCTTCGCGATTCGCGCCAGACGTGGATCACACTCGGCAGCAGCGAGATGGCGATGATCAGCACAATCACCGGCAGCAGATACTTATCCACCTTATCCGCCGGCAGGAGGCGGCCAAAATAGAAGCCGGCCAGCGACATGCCGCTCCCCCAGAGCAGTCCGCCGATCACATTGAAGGCCAGAAAGCGCAGGTAACGCATCGCCCCCATGCCGGCCACGATGGGCGCGAAGGTGCGAATAATCGGCATGAACCGCGCGAGCACGATCGCCTTCCCGCCGTGGCGCTCATAGAAGGCTTCAGCCTTCCGCAGGTGCTTCTTGTGGAAGAAGATCGAGTCCTCGCGCTGGAACAGGCGCCGGCCAACACGATAGCCAAAGCTATAGCCCACGCTATCGCCGAGCACGGCGCAGACGAAGGCCCCCACGGCCAGCACCCAGATATTGAGCACGTGCTGCGAGGCGAGAAATCCGGCAGTAAAGAGCAGGCTATCGCCCGGCAGGAAGAAGCCGATGAGCAAGCCCGACTCGGCAAAGACGATCCCGAAGGCGGCCACGTAGCCAAGGCTACGTAGCAGCGCCTCGGGCTGCAGTAAGAAATGAATCAGGTCCACGGGCGAAAGTCTACCTGAGCCGGGTGCCCAGCGCCGCGGCGTCGGGCCGCTCTCCGGGGGCCGATGGCGTCCTGTGGTGTGCCTGAGCCCTGAGCCGGGTGCCCAGCGCCACAACGCTGGGCCGTCCGGCGGCTCAGCGGCGGCCGCACGGCGCCCGCTTCATCCTCCGTCCTCCGTCTTCCGTCTTTCGCCACCTAGGGCAGCGAGAGGGCCGCGAGCGCCGCGTTGATGGCCAGCGTGCGGCTGCGCCCCTCCCATCCCCAGCGATTGGTGAGAAAGACAAGGATCAGATCCTGCGCCGGATCGATGATGAGCTGCGTACCCGTGGCGCCGCCATGCCCGAAAGCCAGCGGCGAAAGAAAGTCGTTCCCCATGCCTCCGGCACGGCCCGGGAGGGCAAAGCCCAGCCCGCGCCGTGGCGCCGGCTGCAGCACGCCGTTCACACGCTGCTGAAGGCCGTCGATCTGCGGCCGGATCATGGCCTGGATCGTTGCCGGAGCGAGGATGCACGTGCCGTTGTACCGTCGGCCGGCCAGCCCGTACAGGTAGGCCCGGCCGAAGGCAATCAGGTCGGCGGCGGTCGACCAGAGGCCGCCGGCCGGCTCGGGCACGCGCCTGAAGCTATGGATCAGCGCATCGAGGCGCATGCCGTAGGGCCCCTCCTCCGGTGGCGGCGCCGGCCACGTGCTCGCCGCCACCGCCGCCACGCGCTCCTCCTGCTCTGGACGCGGATCGAAGGTCGTGTCGCGCATGCCCAGCGGCCCGAACACGTGCTCCCGCAGGTAGGCCTCCAGGTACAGTCCTGTATGCCGCCGTACGATCTCGGCCAGGATCGTAAACGGCGGATTGCAGTACGCATACTCGGTACCGGGAACGAACGCCAGCGGCGCCTCGCAGATCAGCGCCACGCGCGCTTCCCATGTATCGTACTTTTCCGGTGCCTGCTGGCGGCGCTCGCGCACCCATGCTTCATCCAGGCCCGAAGTGTGCGTCAGCAGCTGGCGCACGGTGACGCGAGACTTGCCGCGCGCCCCAAACTCGGGAATGTGCTTGACCACCGGATCGTCGAGCAGCACCTTCCCGCGCTCCACCTGCTGCATCAGCGCCGTTGCGGTGATCGGCTTGGTGATCGAAGCGAGGAGATAGATCGTGTCGGCGCGTGCCGGCACGTCGCTCGGCTCCCACCGTGCCCGGCCAAAGACACGTAACGCGATCGGACCCTCGCGCCGCGCCAGCGCCAGGAGCGCACTCGGAGCCTCGGGCCCCGCAATCTCCCGCTCCAGAATCTCGAACGCCGACGCCAGCCGCTCCTCGTCGATCACCCCGCCGGCCGCGACGGCTCCTCCCAGCCAGCGCTCACCGTGCCCGCTTGCCTCTGTTGCCATCACCATGGATACCTATCCTCCTGCGTTCCGCTGCCTACCTGCTTGCGCGGCGAGACTGTACCGCGAACGACGGTGGATTGCGAACGTTCGCTGCCAGACGAGCCGCACGAGCCGCACGAGCCGCACGAGCCGCACGAGCCGCACGAGCCGCACGAGCCGCACGTCGGAAGCAAGCTTGGCGAGCGGCGCAGAGCCTCGACCTCCGGCAAGCCAGAATCCCGGAAGCAGCACCGAACAGGCAAGCGCCGATGCGCTACAGTGCCGTCGTGTACGGCAACGGTGGCACCATGGCTGAAGACCTCTGGTACGGCGCCGTCGAAGGCGGCGGCACGAAGTTCCTCTGCGCCGTGGGCCGCAGCCCGCATGAGATCGCGGCCCGAGCACGGATCGATACCACCACGCCAGCCGAGACGCTCGCGCGCGTGGCGGACTTCCTTGCGGGGGCCAGCGCTGCGCGGCCCCTGGCAGCGGTGGGCGTGGCATGCTTCGGCCCGCTCGAGCTCGACGAGCGCGCGCCGACGTTCGGCGCGATGCTGGAGACGCCTAAGCCCGGCTGGTCCGGCGCGCCCATTGTGGCACCGCTGCGCGAGCGCCTCGGCGTGCCGGTGCGACTGGATACCGACGTCAACGGCGCTGCCCTCGGCGAATGGCGCTGGGGCGCCGCCCAGGGCTGCGACCCCGCCGTCTATCTGACTATTGGCACCGGCATCGGCGGCGGTGCGATCGTCGGCGGCCGGCCGCTGCATGGGCTGATCCACCCCGAGATGGGGCACATCCTGGTGCCGCGCCAGGCGTGGCCCGACGGCACGCTCGATCGCTTCCCCGGCCAGTGCCCATTCCATGGCGCGTGCTTCGAGGGGATGGCTTCCGGCCCGGCGCTCCAGGCGCGCCTCGGCTACGCGCCGCAGACGGCACCGGCCGACCATCCAATCTGGGAGCTGGAAGCCGCCTATATTGCGGCCGCGCTGGCTACCTACGTACTCGTGCTCTCGCCGCAGCGGCTCATCATCGGAGGTGGTGTGATGCAGCAGGGCCATCTGCTCGGCCGCGCCCGCCAGCGCCTGCGCGAGCTACTTGCCGGCTACATCCGGCGCCCGCAGGTGCTGAGCGACAACGGCCTCGAGCACTACGTCGTCGCGCCGCACTTCGGCCAGGAGGCCGGCCTGGCCGGCGCCTTCGCGCTCGCCGAGCAGGCAGCCGCGCCCTGAGCCTTGTTACTCACCATGACCTTGCTCGCGGTCAGCGGTTCACACTCGCCGAGCAGGCAGCCGCGCCCTGAGCCACCGGCCCCGGCCGGCGAACGATCCGTTCACACCACCGTCGCCAGCGCCTCTTCGAGGTGGGGGTACCTGAACGAATAGCCCAGCTCCTGCGCGCGGCACGGCGCCGCCCGGCGGCCGTGCAGCAGCAGATCGGCGCGCTCGCCGAGCACCAGGCGGAGCATGAAGCCCGGCACCGGCAGCCACGATGGGCGGTGCAGCACACGGCCGATGGCGGCGGCAACCTCGCGCTCGCGGCGCACATCGGGCGCGACGGCGTTGAGCGGCCCCCGGACACGATCGTCCTCGATCGCCAGGCAATACAGGCCGATCAGATCATCGAGGTGGATCCAGGTGAACCACTGGCGCCCACTCCCCAGCGGCCCACCGGCGAGGAGCCGGAACGGCAGCAGGAGCATCGTGACGGCAAACGCGCCCTTGCCCATGGCAAGAGCGGTGCGCACCGAAGCCACGCGCACACCGAGCGGCTCGGCCTCGCGCGCCGCCGCCTCCCACTCGACACAGAGCCGCGCCAGAAACGAGCTCCCGGCCGGGGCATCCTCGCAGAGCGGCTGCTCATCGTCGCGGTCGCCGTAATAATCGATGCCCGAGGCCGTCACCAGCACCTTCGGCCGCTGGCCGGCATCGGCCTCGGCGATGGCCCCGACGATCGCGCGCGTGGAATCGACTCGGCTGGCAAGGAGCTCACGCTTGCGCGCCTGGGTCCAGCGCCGCGTCCCAATATTCGCCCCAGAGAGGTTCACCACCGCATCGGCCTGCCGGATCTCGCCGGCCCAGCCGGGGGCGACGGTTCTGCCATCCCAGGCAACAGCGCGAGTGCCGGAGCCAAGCTCACGCGCCGCCTCTTCCGGCCGGCGCGTGAGGACGGTCATCTCATGGCCGGCCTCGCGCAGCGCGCGCACCAGCGGCCGGCCGACAAAGCCGGTCGCTCCGGCGAGAACAATGCGCATCTTCAGCCTCCTGGTTGCTCTCTTGGGGGAAAGTAGCGTGCGACTACCTCGCGCAGGAAGTTGCGCCCCATGGCTTTGTAGCCTTCCGCATTCGGATGCAGATTATCCGGCAGTAGATGGGCCAGCTCAGGCCCGAAGATCGACCGTCCATCCACGTAGTGCACATGGCGATCGCCGTGTGCGCGGAGCGTCTCCACGGCCAGCGCGACCTCCTGGCGCATCGCCTCGAGCGTAAAGCCCACGGCATTCGGCGCCGCCTCGCGCGGCGGCGAAAAGATGGGGGAGACGACGGCGAACGGCACATCGGGATGGCGCTCGCGCACGAGCTGCACGAAGGCGATGATCCCCGGCCGAAACGTGCGCGCGTTCAGACTGCTCGCGCCATAGATATTGATGCCGACCTTCATCGAGAGGAAGTCTGCCGGCCGATCGCGCATCATCCGCGCCACGAGCGGGTCCAGGTGGCACTGCCCGCCGAAGCCCAGACAGGTGAGGTGGAGGCCACGCTCGCGTGCCACGATCGCCGGCCAGGTAAAGCTGGGGCCGGCCGCGGTGCGGCAGTGGGTGATCGAGCTGCCATAGGTGATCCAGCGCGGGCGGCGATCGTCGTGGCGGGCGACGCGCGCGCCGCCGGCAATCTCGAGAGCTCGAAGCCGAAACGCCCCAAACTGCGGCAGCCACAGCTCGATCAGCTTATCGCCCGCCGGCAGCCCCTCAAAGCGGAAGCCCTCGCGGCCATCGAGCGGCTGCGAGCCGGCAAGCTGGCCATCGCAGTAGCACTCGATGGGTGACGCCTCGGGCTGCGCAACGATGCTCCCGCCAACGAAGTCGGTGTCGCTCCGAAACGTCAGCCGCACGCCCGCAGGCATCGCGGCGCGCTCGACCAGCGCCTCGTGGAAGAGCGCGTGGTCTTCGAACGGCAGCCGCCAGGGCTGCACCCATTCGGCGCCGCGCTGGAGCGAGATGGCTCCTTCCCACGAGAGCCGTGGATCGTCGGGCTGTAGCTGCGTGGACATGGTGTGGCCTCCCGAAGGTCGTTATCGGCTGGCCGCCGGAGCGGTGCCTGCAAATGGTAGTCGGCCAGCCATTTCCGTACAATGCCGGCTGATTGCCTGCTGGTTACCCGAAGGGGTGTCCGGGGTGTCCAGCGCGCGCACCCAAAGGAGGAGGAAGCTGTGCCCAAGATTGCAATGATCGGCGCCGGAAGCGCCACCTTTTCCCGCCGCCTGATGAGCGATCTGCTCACCTGGCCCGCGCTCGAGAACAGCGAGTTCGCGCTGATGGATCCCAACACAGAGCGGCTCGAGCTGATCGGCGCGCTGGCGCAGAAGATGATCGAGCGCCGCGGCACCGGAGCGCACGCGTGGACGACCACCGACCGCAAAGCCGCGCTCGACGGCGCCGATTACGTGGTAACCACGCTCGCCATTGGCTACGCCTATGAGAATGACCGGCCCGACGTGGCCATCCCGCGCAAGTACGGGCTCTACCAGACGGTGGCCGATACCATCGGCGTCGGCGGCGTCTTTCGCTACCTGCGCACCATGCCGGCCATGCTCGAGATTGGCGAGGACATGGCGCGGCTCTGTCCCCAGGCCCTCTGGCTCAACTACGTCAATCCCATGAACATGATCATGTGGACACTGGCTGAGGCGCTGCCGCTGCTCCGCGCGGTGGGCCTCTGCCACAGCGTGCAGGGCACGGCCGACCGCCTGGCGAGCTTCGTCGGCGTGGATAAGGACGATGTTGCCTACTGGGTGGCCGGCATCAATCACCAGGCGTGGTTTCTGGAGCTCCGCCGTGGGTCGTATCGCGGGGAGGATCTGTACCCGAAGCTGCGGCTGGCGATGGACGATCCAGAGATCTACGCCAAGGATCGTGTCCGCTTCGAGGTGCTGCGCCACTTCGGCTACTTTGTCACCGAGTCCAGCCGGCATATGAGCGAGTATGTGCCGTGGTTCCGGCGCACCGAGGAAGACCGCGAGCGCTACACGCCTTCCACGACCATGCCGGAGTGGATGCGGGCCGAGTCGCTCAACCGGCAGGGTGGGCAGCTCGCCGCCGTGCCAGTGCGCCGGGCCGAGGTGTGGGCCAGCATCAAGAAGCAGATCGCAGGCGAGGAGCCGATCGACTTCAAGCGCAGCCGCGAATACTGCTCTTACATCATCAATGCCGTGGAGACCAATACCCCTTTCCGCTTCAACGGCAACGTGCCCAACACTGGCCTGATCACGAACCTGCCGCCGCGCTGCAACGTCGAGGTGCCGATCCTGGTCGATAACGCCGGCCTGCACCCATGCCACGTGGGTGACCTGCCCAGCCAGCTGGCGGCGATCAACCGCACGAACGTCAACGTGCAGGAGCTGGCGGTCAAGGGCTTCCTCAACCGCGACCGCGAGGCGATCTACCAGGCGTGTCTGGTCGATCCGCTAGCCTCGGCGACGGTGCGGCTTTCGGATATGCGTCCGATGGTCGATGAGCTCTTCGAGGCCAACGCCAGGTGGCTCGATCCCTGGTTCGGCAGCCGCCTGACCGGCAACCGCCGGGCGACAGACACCAGCCGGTCTGAAGCCGCCGGGAGCGCCACTGAAGGGAATGAGCCGGCAGTAGCCACGGCATAGCGGTGCCGGCAGGGAGAGACACCTCGGTGCCGGCCCTGGCCATCGCTGCCGGGAGGGTAAGCCCAGGAGCGAGGGCCGGACAGCAGCCGAAGGAATCCGAGCGATGGCGAGGCACATGACTCCGGCGCAGCAGGATGCGCCAGCACAACCGCTGGCCACCGGCTTTGCCCAGAGCCTGGAGCGCTACCGTGCGGCGCTGCAGGAGACCTTTCCGGCGCGCTGGGAGCGCGTGCGGCACGAGGTGGCGCAGCCGGCACCGGTGGCACGCCTGTGGAGCGTCTACAACGAAGGCTACCTGCTTCGTGCCGGCCGGCCCGATGCGCCGGTGATCGCCTTCGATCTGGTAGCTTCCCGGCACCTGGGCACGGCCGGGCAGGAGCGCCTGCTCGAGCGCTTGCCGCCGGTGGCGCTGCTGCTCATCACGCACCGCCACGGTGACCACCTCGATGGGGAGGTGGTCGTGCGCCTGCTGGCTCAGGGAGCAACCGTGGCCATGCCGGCTGAGGCCTACGAAGCCCTTCAGCAGGCGCACGGCTGGTCCGACACGCCGAAAGGCCTCAAGGTCGTGCGCGCCGGCGACTGCTTCTATGCAGCCGAAGCGGCCGTGCGTGTCCATGCCGCCGACCATCGCTCCGGCAAGCTCCGCGAGACGGTCGCCTATGGCGTCGTGGTCGATGGGCTCACCATCGTGCACGCGGCCGACCACCGCGCCTTCGACTCTCCAGTGGCCGACTGGCCGCGCCAGGCCGATCTCCTGATCGTGAGCATGTTCTGCGAGCAGGTTGAGCTACTCGACGCCGTGTCAGAGGTGCCGGGGCTCTCGGGCATGGCTACCGATGCCGCCTGGATCGCGCGCCTCTGCTGGGACCAGCAGGCGTCGCTGGTCCCGTTCATCGACCGGCTCAGCCCGCGCCACGTGGTGCTGGGGCACCTCTACGAGCTGGGGCATGAGCCGGAGAAGCTCTTCCGCTTCGTCGATGCCGGCGTCGTGCGCGAGGCGCTCTTCGCGCGCGCGCCGCAGATCAGGGTGTGGGCCCTCGCTCCCGGCGAGTGCCTGCCGCTCCTCCCCAGCCCGGCACCCGAGTAATCGCCATTCTTGCCCACCGCACGGCGTTCTTGTGCCTGGGCGCAAGCCGGACTGGTATACGTGAACGACGCTTAGCTCTGGAGCCCGAGGCGGCGTAGGGGGTCGTCGTCGGTTCCCGCCCAGCGCTGGGCGTTGAGCACATACGGGCCAAAGCTGACGTAGCCGTTGGGACGCACGTGCGCAAGCCACTGCTCCATCGTGCCGAGCTGCGACGGCAGGCGTACCTGCTCGCCGAGGAGCGCCCGGCTATTCTGGCGGCCGGCGGGCCCCGTGGCCGGCAGCACGATCTGCACGACGCGATACTTGTGGCCCTTGCGTGCGATCAGGTGCCAAACGGCATCTGGATCCGTGCTGCGCTGAACGATCTTCCAACCCTGGGTCTCGAGCGACACCGCCGCTTCGCGCACGAAGTCGGCAAATTCGGTGGGATGCGGAGGAGGATGCGGCACCGGGTGCGCGGAGTGCGTCGGGCGCGGTAACTGCATAGATCGTCCTGCTCTCTAGGCGGCGGGACGCCGGCTCATCCGCGTGCACCGCCGCGGCGTGTACTGCCGGAGATAGCAGACACCAGTACTACACAAAGTATAGCGTTTTTCTTCCTGGCGCGCATGTCCCATCGGCCGGCAGTGACCATTGCAAGAAGGTGGTCGGCGCCGGCGCCCTGCTCCACTACTACCCCTCTGCCGCCGGCGGAGCAGACAGCCCGTCTGCCTCTTCACGCCGACCATCGGTCACGATGGTTACTCCCAGGCTCGCCGCGAGCTCCCTGGCGTCTCTGGTGACGAACTCGCCGGCGACCACGGCCAGCGCCGGCCGGAGCCGCCCCAGGAGACTAGCCCGGCGGCTGGCGCGCCTGACATCGCTGGCCCCAATGCCCGCCGACACCTCCACGATGAGGTAGTGGGGCTCGCCATCCTCCGGTCGCCGGCCACGCAGGATAAGGTCGGCACGGCGGACCTCCCGCGTTTCCTGCTCGGTGAGGCGACGTGCCTCGAGCCCTTCATCGAGCAGATCATCGAGCTCGTCGGGGTCCACGGGGCGCACGCGGCGCACGAGCGGACTGAAATAAGCGCCGGCGTGGCGCTCGTAGCGGCGCTCGAGAAAGTCGCCACGCAGGTCAGCCACCCGTTCGTCAAGAAGGTCCACGCGGCGCGTAAGCTGCAGTAGCGCCTCCTCCACACGACTGAGCCGTTCTTCGGTCGCAACCTGCGCTGCAGCCAGCTGATCGACGCGTGCCGTCAACTGATCTACCCGCGCCGTCAGCACCACCATCTGCTCGGCCAGCTGATCCACCCGTGCCGTCAGCTGATCCACCCGTGCCGTCAGCTGATCCACCCGTGCCGTCAGCT
>Ga0070741_10021219_pt1 | contig 10130 bp, 10 predicted proteins | sample Coa_R1_4_FD_66440 | JGI IMG/M metagenome (GOLD analysis project Ga0070741, IMG submission 66440) | Surface soil microbial communities from Centralia Pennsylvania, which are recovering from an underground coalmine fire - Coalmine... | ecosystem: Environmental > Terrestrial > Soil > Unclassified ...
CTGCTGACCGTCTTGCTCCGTCCCGGCCCGAGGCCCGCGCATCGTACCGCAACGGCAAGCCGCCGCGCAGCACGCTGCCTTCCAGTGTGCTGGCGGCGGCCCCGAACCGCCGTATCAGAAGCGTTTCAGCCTAGCTGTGCATCCACGTCGCCGTGAAGCTGTCGCCGCCCGAGAGCGCGGGGTTCGTCACCGTCGCTTTGATCAGGCCGTGGAGGTCGGCCATCGTCTCGCCCTGGAGATTGAGCGCGCTCAACAGACCCGCGCTCGCGATCGACCCGGTCTTGCCGTTGATCGTCGCGCGGCCGTTCACGATCGACGTCCGGCCGAAGTTCGCCAGGGGCAGCACGCCGCCGCTCCACGGCGCTTCGACCACCCACTCGGCCGTCTGGCGCGGCGCGACGAAGGATGTCTGCGTCGTGCGGAACGACTGACCCGTCGTCAAGTTCGTCAGCGCGAGGACGAACTGACCACCGCCGAGGTAGGTGACCTCGGCGCGAACCGAGTCGCCCGGCTTGATCGCCAGGTTGGCCGGCGTCTTCGGCGCCGGGTACATCTCCCACCACGCCGCGTACGTGGCGACGCCCCCGGTGCACGTTTGCTCCGTGCCCGCCTGCTCGACGACGCCGTTGTAGACGCCGTCGATGCCGACCCAGACCGACGAGGCCGCGTCGGTCGAGCCGCAGCTGACCGCCGGGACGACCCACTCGCCTTTCACGTAGCTGACCGCGCCCGGCTGCGCGAGCCCGGCTAGCCCCGCGTACGCCGCCCAGCCGGCCCAGTTCTGCGAGGTGCCGATGAGGTTGCCCAGGAGGAATGGGTGCGAGGTCGGCATGAAACCGCCGCCATCATCCGCCCAGGCCGACGTGACGAGCGTGGCAGCCAGCGCGACAGCCAAACCAGTCCCGACGAGGCGCTTCAAGCGTCCACTGATCATTGGTGCCAGCTCCTCTAGTTCCTTTGTGCGGGGTTATCTCCCCCTTTTGGGGGAGTCCGCGCCGAGGGTCAATCTAGGGACCGTTCGGCGACCTGCACATCTGTGGAAAGGCGTATTCCGGGTACCTATTCGCCGGCGGTCGCACCACACGCTCGGGGATGCGCCTATAGTGAGCAAGCGACCGGCAGTGGCGATGATCTCGGCGAGCCAGCAAGCGGCTGCGGCTGCCCAATCCGGCACCATCACTTTCTTCTTCAGCGATATCGAAGGCAGCACTAGGCGCTGGGAGAGCGACGCGGCCGCGATGCGCCGCGTCCTAGCGCAACACGATGCCTTGATGCACCACCTCCTGGCAGAGCACGGCGGCCGGGTCTTCAAGACCGTCGGCGACGGCTTCTACGCAACCTTCGATCTATCCGCCGCCGCCGTGGCCGCGGCCGTGGACATCCAGCGGGCCTTCCACGACGCCGGCCCCTTCGAAGGTGAGCCGCTGAGGGTGCGCGTCGGCATCCACACGAGTGCTCGTGACGAGGCGGAGGAGCGGGACGGCGACTACTTCGGCCCGCCGCTCAACCGCACGGCCCGCGTCATGGCGGCTGGCCATGGCGGCCAGGTCCTCGTCTCCTCGGCGGCCGCCGACGCAGCACGGTCCTCCCTCCCACGCGGCGTCGAGCTCCACGACCTCGGCGAGCACCGGCTCAAGGACCTGCAACGCCCGGAGCGCATCTACGAGCTGCGGATCGCCGGCCTTCCGACCGAACACCCGCCGCTGCGAACGCTCAACGCCCGCCCGAACAACCTGCCGACGCAGGCCACTCCGTTCGTCGGTCGCGAGCGCGAGCTCGCCGCGGCCCGGGAGCAGATCCTGCGCCCGGACGTCCGCCTGCTGACCTTCCTCGGCCCCGGCGGCGTCGGCAAGACCAGGCTCTCCGTCCAGGTCGCCGCCGAGGTGAGCGAGGCTTTCCCCGAAGGCGTGCACTTCGTGCCTCTCGAGACGATACGCGAGCCGGAGCTGCTGCTGCCGGCCATCGCCGCCGTCGTCGGCGTCGCCGAGTCGGCCGAGCGGCCGCTGGCGGACGTGCTGGCCGAGCAGCTCCGGGGCGACAGGCTCTTGGTGCTCGACAACTTCGAGCAGGTCGTCGCCGGCGGACCGATCATCGCGAACCTGCTGCGCGCCTGCCCCGGCCTGAAGGTGATCACGACGACGCGCGAGGCGCTGCGCGTCTACGGCGAGCACGAGTTCCGCGTCCCGCCGCTCTCCCTCGGCGACGAAGCAGCCGACGCGGAGCACTCCGACGCGATCCGGCTGTTCGTCGATCGCGCCCACCGCATCCGGCCCGACTTCGTGCTTGGCCACGCGAACGCGGCGGCCGTCGCCGCGATCTGCCGGCGGCTCGACGGGCTGCCGCTCGCAATCGAGCTCGCCGTTGCGCGGCTGCGGATCTTCACCCCAGACGCCCTCCTCGCGCGGCTCGACCGGCGCCTCCCGCTGCTGAGCGTGGGGAGCCGCGACCTACCGGGTCGCCAGCAGACGCTGCGCGGTGCGATCGCCTGGAGCTACGAGCTCCTGGACGACGCCGAGCGATCGGTCTTCAGGCAGCTCGCCGCGTTCGCAGGCGGGTTCACCCTCGAGGCCGCCGAGGAGGTCGTCGTCTCAGGTGGCTTAGCGGTGGTCGACGCGGTCGATTCCCTGGCGGGCAAGAGCCTGCTCGTCCAGGAAGACGAAGCCGACGCGCGATTCACGTTCTTGCAGACGATCCACGAGTACGCGGTCGAGCAGCTCGCCGCCTCCGACGAGGAGGCGGCTGTGCGCGGGCGACACGCGCTCTATTTCTTGCGGCTCGCCGAGCACCGCGAGGCGGAGTTCCGCGGTCCGGGCCAACGGGAGTGGGGTGAGCGGTTCGAGCGCGAGCACCCGAATTTCCGCGCCGCGCTCGACTTCTTCCAGGCGAGCGCACGCTGGGAGGAGGCGTGGCGGCTGGCGGGGAGCCTGTACCCGTTCTGGCTGCTGCGCGGCCACGCGGTGCAGGCGCGCGCGCGACTGGACCGGGTCCTCGACGCGAGCGCGGCGACCCCGGATGCGCAGCGCAGCGAGGCTCGGGCGAAGGCGCTCCACGCGGCCGCCACCGTCAGAAGCTACGCGGTGGACCGCGAGGGCGCGCGTCGGCGCTACCTGGAGAGCCTCGCGATCCGGCGGGCGATCGAGGACAAACGCGGCATCGTGACCTCGCTGAACAACCTCGGCAACCTCGCCCGGTTCGACGGCGAGTACGCGGCGGCCGATGCGATGTACGACGAAGCGCTCGTTCTGGCACGGCAGCTTGGCGACGAGTGGGCTCAGTCGATCCTGTTGGGGAACCTCGGCCTGCTTGCTCGGATGCGCGGCGACTACGGACGGGCGGGCGAGCTCTACCGCACCGCCCTCGACCTGGCGCGCAAGCTCGGCGACCAGCGGTCGGTCGCGCTCGCGCTGACCGGCCTCGGCACCACCGCGCGCGACGAGGGCGATTTCGAGCGCGCCCGCGCGTTGACGGAGGAGAGCGTCGCCGTCCGTCGGCAGCTTGGCGACCGACAAGGCCTGGTCGATTCGTTGAGCAGTCTGGGGACGATCGAGGCGCACATGGGCTGCGCCGAGCAGGCGCGCCGCTGCTACGACGAATGTCTGTCGGAGGCGCGTCAACTTGGCAACGACCGCACACTGGGCGTGGTGCTGCGCGACCTCGGCATGCTCGAAATCGAGGCGGGGGACGCCCCGGCGGCCGGCAGGTTCCTGGGCGAGGCGCTAGGCATCCTGGCTGGCCTGGGAGAACGCCGACACCTGGCGCGCGGCATCGAGGCGCTGGCCGGCCTGAGGGCTCTCGAAGACCAACCCGAGGCCGCGTTCGCGCTCACGGCCGTGGCAACCCGCCTGCGGCAGGCCATCGGAGCTCCTTGCTCACCTACCGAACAGGCCAGGCTCGACGGCTGGCTCGCGCGTGCGCGTCAGCAGCTCAGCCCCGACGAGCAGGCGGCGGCGGCTGGCCTGGGGGCGCTGATGAGCGTCGAGGACGCGCTGCGGGAGTTCGCGCCCTAGCAGACGAGTGTGCGAAGGAGACGACGCGGCTGGATCGGTCCGGCTCTTGTTCCGGCGGAAGTCCGCTGCCGCGCGCCAGCGTGGCGGCCGGCGCCGCCAGCCCGCCGCGGTATGCTCCGAACGCCCCGTGATCGACCAGACCGCCCCGACCGCGCCTTCACCCGCCGTCGGGTCTGCGGGCTGTTGTACCTGAACGACGGGCAACGATTGGGCGAGGAGGCACCGGCATGAGCGCCAAGTACGGCCCGAAGGGCACGCGCATCCTCTTCGAGAACGACCAGGTGCGCGTCTGGGAGATCGAGCTGGCGCCGGGGCAGACGCTCCCGATGCACCACCACGACCTCGACTACGTCGTCGTGACGCTGACCGAGGGGCAGACCACCGTGGAGTGGGAGGACGGCCGCACCGAGACGCGCGAGCAGCGCCCCGGCGCGCTCACCTGGCGCGAGGCACCGCACGCGCACAAGCTGACGAACACCGGGACGACCGTCTACCGGAACCGGATGATCGAGCTCAAGAAGTGACGCGGCCCGCGGCGTGCCTCGCCTGGGAGACGCGCCGCACCCCCGCCGGCGGGTCTACGCGATCGCGCCCGCCTTCCGCAGGATGCCCCAGAAGGCGACGTCGGCCATGTGGATGATGGTGTTCTCGAGGCTGCGCTCGATGCGCTCCCCCTCGGCAGAGTGGCCGCCGGCGGCGTGTGCGACCGCCTCGGGCAGGCCGACGGTGAGCGCGATGTGAGCGCCGTACACGGGATGGCGGATCGCCGGCAGGCCCGCCTTCTTGGGATCGGCTTCCCAGCGCGCCCGGTTCCGCGGGCTGTACTCGTAGGGCTTGCCGACGTCGTGGCAGAGCGCGCCGGCGATCAGGACGTCGCGGTCGACGCCGAGCGGCCCGCACAGGCTTTCCAGCGTGTCGACCATCGCCAGCGCGATCTGCGCCACGCCGCGCAGGTGCTCGGTCTGGGTCCCGCCGGTCATCGCCGGCGCGCCCGGCACCGCCGAGCCCGGGATCTGCTCGATCGACTCGTACTCGGTCTGCGAGAGCGCGAGCGCCCAGGCTTCGACGACCTTCTCGCGCAGCTCCGGATCGCGGATCTGGCTCAGCTCGGGGAAGCTGCGCCGCACGCTTGCCCGCAGCTCGTCCATCGTCCTGGCCATCAAGCTCCTCCTACCCACCAGCTGTTTCTGCGAACACCTGGCGCCGTGCTAGGGAGTCAGCACGATCTCCCTAAGAACTCGCCGCGCATCGATCTCCAGCTCGAGGCCCACGATCGGTGGACGGCTGGGGTACCAGCGGACGCCCTGAAGCGCCGCGCCGCCGAGGCGGGGCAGCAGCTCGGCCCACAGCGCGGCCTGGGCATCGTGGACCGTGTAGAGCGACACGTGCGTGGCGGCGCTGAACGGCTGGCCCAGCTCGGCCAGGTGCTCGGAGAGCTGGGTGGCGACGCTGGCGACCCGGGCCCGGATCGCACCGGCGCCGACGTCGCCGGTGCGTAGCTCCTCGTCCTCGGTCGCGCCGGACAGGACCCAGGTCGTGCCAGCCGCGGACGTCGGCGCCGTGTACGCGAACGCCCACATCGCCTGCTCCGCCGGGGCGACGAGCTCCGGCGCGACGTTTGTGCGCGTCGCCGAGCCGATCTGGTCGACGTACACGCCCCACTCGGCGAGCACGGCCGCGTACTCGTCGTTGAACGCGCCGAAGCCCTCCGGCGTGTACGGACGAGGACAGCGCAGCTCGACGGCGCACAGCGCCTGCCGCGGCCGCCCGGCCTGGGCCAGGTGGCGCTCGGCCGCGGCGAAGCCCTCGCGCCACGGCACCGGCCGCTCGAACTGCGCGCGCACGATCTCGTAGCCATCGTCGGCGATGACGGCGTGGCAGAACGGTAGGCGCCCGTCGCCGGGCACGAACCGGTAGCTGCCCGCCGCGCTGGCCCGCAGCATCACGTCCCCTCCGATGCGAAGTACAGGCGGTTCGCGTTGCCGCCGAGGATAAGCTCCATGTCGGCGGCCGGGATGAAGTCGCAGTACCTGCGCAGGTAGTCGAGCGACTGGCGGTAGGTGCAGCTCCGCTCGACGTTCGGCATGTCCGAGCCCCAGAGCAGCTTGGTCGGCCCGAGCCGCGCGTGGAGCTGCCGCACGATCGCCCGCGCCTCCGGGTATGGGTAGTCCCAGCTCGCGCCGTAGAGCAGCGGGAAGAGCAGCTCGACCGTCAAGTTCGGCTCGGCCAGCACCTCCCAGAGCTCCTCCGGAAGCTGGCCGCCGTCGAACGCGTTCGCCGGCAAGCCGTGGGTGAGCACGTTCTGGATGCGCCGCCGGCGCCGCAGGTGCCCGCGCAGCCGTCTGGCCTCGGCCATGTAGTCGGCGTGGGTCCGGCGGATCGCGAAGCGGATGTCCCAGAGCACTGGCACGCCGAGCGCCTCGACCGCGTCCCAGAACGGCTCGTAGGCGCGGTCGTCGAAGTGGTTCCGGAAGCCGCTCGCCGCGAAGCCGTCGTTCGAGAAGTACAGCGCCGTCAGGCCGAGCTCGCGCACGGCCCGCTCGAGCCTGGCGATCTGTTCGAGCTGCCCGGCCTGGTTCTCATCGATCGTCGCGCAGCCGCGGAACCTGGCCGGCCACCGCCGAACGACGTCGGCAAGGAATTCGTTGGTGATGCCGTAGAGCTTGCCCGACTGCAGCAGTGCCTTGTCCACGCCGACGTACTGCATCTGCGCCAGCATCCGCTCGGGTCGCGCCTCGGTCGCCTCGAGGTGCGGTGGAAGGAACTGGATGTAGTACGCCTCGCCGTCGACCTCCCACTCGAGCCGCCCGAAGTCGCCGACGCGGAATCCGACGTCCGGCAGGTCCTCGAGTGCGTCGCCGGCGGGGTTCCGGAGCATCGACCCCGGCACCGGCGCGTTGTCCCGAACCCGCCGCCCACCCTGCGGGTGGGTGCTCATGTGGCGCTGGAGGTAGCGCCGGTGCTCGTCGGCCGACGCGAAGCCCGCGCCGGCCCCAAGCCGCGGGAAGGCGTGGGCGTGCCCGTCGACGATCACGAGGCGGCCATCGTCGCCTTATCGCCGACCAGCCGCAAGACCTCCCCGAGCCACGTCCATGCGACCCTGGCATCGTCCAGGCAAGGTGGCCCGGGTCCAATTTTAGAGCTCAGCCCCGCGTTCGGAAGAACACGACCGCGGCGACGTACGCCACGCCGCCGATCGCGCCGAGCTCGCCGAACGGCGAGCCGCCGTGGCCGCGCCCAAGCTCGACCAGGAAGCCGACGATGACGGCCGAGATGATCACCAGGCCGGAGAGGGCGGTCGCCCGCAAATCGATCATCTCGAGCCGCTCGTCTCGCCCGGGACCGCTCAGTCCGCTGATGGTCTCGCTCCACCGGCTGGCGACGAGCACGCCGGCCGCAACCAGCGCCATCACGCCGAACATCCAGAGCCCATCGGTCGGATGACCGCCGTAGGTGGCCGCCCCGAAGAGCGCGGCACCCATCGCGAGGCTGAAGCCCGGCAGAAGCCATCGCGAGCGCGTGACGTCACGACGCACCGTTCCGCTCCGCTCCGTCATGGAAGAACACCTCCTCGACCGTTCGACCGAAGTAGCGCGCCAGCGCGATCGCGAGCGGCAGCGAGGGCGTGTAGCGCTCGGTCTCGATCGCGTTGACGGTCTGCCGCGACACGCCGAGCGCCTCGCCGAGCTGACCCTGCGACAGCCCCCGCTCGGCCCGCAGCTCGCGCACCAGGTTCCGCATCGCGGTGTAAAGCTAGCTTGTCATCTGTCGCCTGTCAAGGCCACTTGACAGAGGGGGCGCACCAGGTCGTGCTACATCCGGATGGCGGGCACCACCTCGACGACGCACCCCTCGACGTCGAACTGACGCTCGAGGTCTGGGACTCGCCAAACTCGGCCCGCGTCGTGATCGACGCGCTGCGCTGCTGCAAGCTGCGATGGACCGGGACTCTCCGGTGCCTCTACGGCGCGATCGAGGCCAAGGTCTCCGCCACCCAGCGGATCCTCGACCAACTCGCCGCCGTCCGCCGCCTCACCGTCTGGGCCTGAACCACCGACGCCCCGGACAGCCTCCCCGCCTGATCGACGAGCTATGTCGAGCCAGTTGGTATTACGTCTCGCTCGAAATGCGCTCTTGATCGCCGCGTCGACGGTGAGGTTCACCTCGGACGCGAGGGTCTTCGGGCGGAAGCCGCGGTCGGCGGCCTGGTCGAGCATCTCCAGCGCGACGTCCCGCTCGGCGTACCCGTCGGCCTCGGTCGTCTGGAGGTCGGCCAGGAGCCCGTTGCGGTTCTCCATCAGGGCATGGGCCACGAAGACGAGCTTGGCCTCGTTGCCGTTGCCCTTGCGCATCAGCCGCGCCTCGGGGTCGGTGGTGCTGGCGTGCGTCGCGTTCGAGCGCTTCTGGCCGTGGAAGTCGACCAGCGGGTTGCCGCGGTCGTCGGGCAACCCCGGCGGCGGCTCCTCGTCGTGGGGGCGGAAGCTCTTGAGGCTGGCCGCCGCCTCGATGAGCGTACCGTCGACGCTGAAGTGCTCTTCGCTCATCAGGTTGCGACGCCGCGCCTGGGCGACCACCACGTCGAAGAACTCCTGGGCGACCCGGTGGCGGAGCAGGCGCTGGCGGTTCTTGGTGAAGACCGTCGGGTCGAAGCTCGGCTCCGCCAAGTCCATCCCCAGGAACCAGCGGAACAGCAGTTTGTAGTCGAGCTGCTCGCGGAACGCGCGCTCGGAGCGCACCGAGTACAGCGCCATCAGCAAGGACGCCTTCAAGAGACGCTCGGGCGGCACCGACGGCCGGCCGGTTTCGGCGTACATCGCGTCGAACACCGGCGACAGCTCGGTCAGCGCCGCGTCGGCCAGCGCACGGACGGCGCGGATGGGGTACGCGGCCGGCACGCGGCTCTCCGGGTCCACCAGCGCCAGCATCGACACCTGCGGGCTCTGCCGTCCGCGCACGGGCGCACCCCCGAAGCGAGCTGCGCCCACGGTACGCCCCCGACGGCCACCTGTCCATGGCCGACGCGCCGCCGCTCCGGGACGGCGGATTGACCGGCGCGCCGCGCCCGTACAATGGGCCAGCAGTGCGGGACACGAAGCTCGTGCTCGTCGAGGGCCTGCCAGGGGCCGGCAAGACGACGACCGCGCGTTGGCTGGTCGGCGGGCTGGTCGAGCGCGGCGTGCGGGCGCACCTCCTACGTGAGGACGAGCCGGACCACCCGCTGAAGGTCGGCGGGCCGCTCCACCCGGGCGGCACGACGACCGGCGCGGCGCTCTTCGCGCGCTACACGGTCGAGGGCTACGCCGACGAGAGCCTGGCGCGCTGGGCGTCGTTCGTGGGCGCGGCCGAGAGCGGTGGGGCGGTACGCGTCGTCGAGGCCTTCCCCTGGCAGAACGCGGCGCGGGTGCTGTGGCAGATGGACGCGCCGATGGAGCGCATCCTCCGGTACGCCGCGGCGGTCGAGGAGCTGGTCGCGCCGCTCCGGCCCGTGCTCGTCTACCTGGAGCGGCGGGACGCCGCCGCCACCTTCCGCGCGACCGCCGCCGAGCGCGGGGCGGCGTGGACGACCCCGTCCGTCGCGATCATCACGGACTCGCCGAGCGCACGCCGCCACGGGCTGCGGGGCTTCGACGGCGCGCTGCGCGGCATCGCCATGTACAAGGAGTTCCTCGACGCGGTGCGCGCCGCGTCGCGGCTCCCGACGGTGGTCCTGGACGACGGCACCCCGTGGGACGCCCGCTACGCGGCGATCCACACCTTCCTCGACGTGCAGTAGACCGGCGGCTGCCCCCAGGCCCCTCGCGCGCTGGGAGCGGCCTTTTTCCGCAGCCTGTTAGAGAACGTACCTGCTGCGCAGAGTGAGTTGATCAACAGCAGGTACAATAGTTGCGCGAATCGTTGCTACTACGCGTGCTTCCAGGCTGCGATCTAGGCTCTGCTGCAGGCTGGTGTCCGCCCGCGTGGTGCCGGTGAGCAGTGGGGCCACGATGTCGTACAGGCTCAGCTTGCCGGCGAACTCGTCAATCGCCGCAAGCTCTACCCTGCCGATCTGCGCGCGACCCTGACCCAGAATTACGCGCTGCGGCAAATAGCCGATTACTCCACCGATCATGTAACCGAGGTTCG
>Ga0070741_10021221_pt1 | contig 10130 bp, 8 predicted proteins | sample Coa_R1_4_FD_66440 | JGI IMG/M metagenome (GOLD analysis project Ga0070741, IMG submission 66440) | Surface soil microbial communities from Centralia Pennsylvania, which are recovering from an underground coalmine fire - Coalmine... | ecosystem: Environmental > Terrestrial > Soil > Unclassified ...
TCATCTGCTGTGGACCAGCGTAAAACCAGCCCATCTCCCATGTCACGACAATAATCTGCCGCTGCTGCATTTGTTGTTGTAAGCATTGTGTTACCATCCCTCATATCTGTTTTTCAAGTGAAACATGCCATAGTGACGGTGATCAAAAAGGTCAATAAAAAACCGTGGGACTTTTGCTGGTGCCCACGGTTGGAGAGTATCGCTTGCGTTTCCTGTTCTCATGTGAGAAACTGTTTGTGCGGTTTTCTCCTAAAAATGGGCACACTGATCCCCTGGACCTCTGGGGTATCAACGAGGAAAGCTGATGATTGGAGAGCTATGCTGGACATGCTTTGCAGGACGAACCCCTGTGGCCATGAGCAAGACATAGCAAACCGGTGCAAGCCAGTGTGCTGCATAGGGATTCCTCCTTCCATCATGTGCTGGGTGTGTTAAAATAGGATAACAACAAGTACAACTATAACGGGTTGTCGATGGGTTTGTCAAGGTTTGTGGAAAAAGCTCAGGTAAATCATCCTGCAAAGCAATTGACATCATTCTCACAACCCTCTATACTGAAGTTGGCCGAAAACACAACTTAGCCGCTATGTATTGCTTCTCAGCATAGCGTGCCAAGAGGAGGATATCTAGAAGAATGACCTACGTAATCACTCAGCCATGTATCGGTGTGAAAGATGCTTCCTGCGTGGATGTCTGTCCTGTTGACTGCATTCACCCCTCGCAGAATGAGGAAGGGTTTGAAGAGGCGCAACAACTCTTTATTAACCCCGATGAGTGTATCGATTGTGGTGCCTGTGAGCCTGCCTGCCCAGTGACAGCGATCTTTGAGGAATCCGCAGTTCCCGAAGAGTGGCAGGAGTTTATCAAAATCAACGCAGATTATTATCAAGGCTAGTAGGGCCAGCCAGGAAGACCATTCTGTATACCCGTATCTTAGAACAAGTGCAGAACTGGATGTATCGTGCTTGTTTCAGTTCTTCACAAGAGGGTAAGTGCGTGTCTTTATCTGCGTGGATAAGTAGATGTGCACTTGCCCCATGTATTACCAGGATAGATTTTTTTCATCTCTACATGTCGTGATATAATACATGTGCTACGTCTCTCTTGTACGTGTGCGCAACTTCTTATGGAGCAAATCATCCCTACGGCTCGTGCCGGGGGCATCCTTGTCACCACTCTTGGAAAGGTGAACCTCTATGCCAGTAACTCGACGAAGACGTGCTAATCCACCTGAACAGCCAGAAGAGAATAACAATAATCATCAGGTGGATTCGCCAGAAAACGCGGCAGAGACGCCCGCTACCGAGCGGCCTGCTGAAGTACCAACGCCAGAGGAACCTGCTGCGGCTGCCACTCCAACGTCGGCAGCAGAGGAAACGGTTACGCCCGTTCCTCCTGCTATTCCTCCTACGCCAGTTCGTGCGGAAAATGTATCGTATCAACCATTCGCGTCGGCTCCAACCGTCCCGCCAGCAGCGATCAATGGTGACCGGATAGATCGTGTTGAGCGTCAGGAATATACGCCGACAATTGAAGGCGGACGCCGTACAGCGCGCGGCGAACTCTTTCGTCGTCCTCCGCAGCCGCCTGCCGCGCAGATGCCACCTCCTATGGCCGCGCCACAGTTGCAGGCACCGACGCACGAGATTAGCCTGCCTTTAGGCAACCTGCTGCATCTGGCTTATAATCCAAGCTATACAGGAGCTGAAGAAGCTCGCAGCGCCTTGCTCCAGCAACTGGCGAGCGAGAGTAAAGCTGGAGGGCGCGCGCGTTGTTGGAGTTGTGGTTCTCTTGCGATTGTCTATGACCGTTGGAATACCCGTAGTCGTACCTTTGGTGAAGTCGGCGTTGCTTTTTGTGAAATTTGTGGCGTTTGGAGCGTCATGTAATCACTGATTATATGCGCTCATTTGCTGTGATAAAGGGGGTATCTGATATGGTAGTGGGTCAGGAGGAGCCTGCACCCTTTTATTGTCCGCGCTGTGGTGGAAAAATGTACAAACCTGTCGGTAGTTCTTTTTATTGGCACGCCGATAGCAATCATCCAGCTTGTGAAATTACCAATATTCCTGAACCAGCAAGAAAGGTAGCTGCTGCTGGAGAGCCCCGGAGTCAGCAGCCGCCAGAGGGGCCATCTGAAAGAAAGCATATCTGAAAGTCGCTTCCTTACCCCGCAGAGCTATGATCGCTTCTTTTCAGCGGGGACGAATGAGTAAAGAGAGGATGTGTCTGGTGGAGGATGGTATGAAACGCGAGATCGTGACGGAATAAAGTCGCTCAAGACCCCCAAACTGTCTCTGGTTTTGCCTGTACATTGCAACCTGTCCCTGTCGTTTTACGTATATTGGTACTGAAAGGTCTTGAAAACTGAAGCGAATAGAAGAACTTTTCTCTGTCTTGAAGGGAAAGGCAGTTTTCGTTAATCATGTTGCAACCGTGAGGTTCGTTTACTATGTATAGTCCTAGAGGTGGTTCCCCTTTCGGGGGTAATAATATGTTTCGTTCGCGCTATCAGTACCAGACACTGCCCTATGGTTACGAGGGTGTGCAGGCGAGTGGCCTGATCAGCAAAGTGATGGGATTGCTAGCCTTCTCGTTCATCTTTGCCTCTATCGGGGCTTTTGTCGGGATGCAGGTCGTTACTGGTATGGGGACATACCTGTTTGTTGTCATCGCTGGCTTTGTTGTGCTGATCGCGCTGAATTTTTTGATCCAGAAATCCGGTATTAACCTGTTTTTGCTTTACCTTTTCACTTTCCTTGAAGGGATGGGACTTGGACCACTTCTGAATTCCTACTTGCAAGCGGACTCAGGATATAGTAATATTCTGGCTGAGGCATTTTTAATCACAGCAGTAACGTCGTTGGGTCTGTCTGTGTATGCCTGGACGACGAAGCGCGATTTTTCCCGCCTGGGTGATTACCTTTTCTTTGGTCTCATCCTGTTGCTGGTAGCGGGTCTGATTGGCTTTTTCTTCCAAAGCTCGCTTTTCGCGCTGATCATCTCGGTGATTGGTATCGCCATCTTCTCTGGTTACGTGTTATTCTATGTACAGCGAGCCAAATATATGGCGGATACGATGCCCAATGCTATCGGGTTGACGGTCTCGATCTTTATCACAGTGTTGAACCTGTTCCTGTACATCCTGTACCTGCTCACGATCCTGCAGGGAGGCGGAGGTAACCGTCGTAGGTAACAGTTGTCTATTGAGGGGTGGATACGTGAGAGAGAACAGGAACGCGGAATAGAACTGTCTCCTGTTTTTGTTCTCTTGAATAGTGAGAGATCCAGGTAACGATGATGCCTGAACAGAATAAGTAGATACTTGTTTGGAAAGTGAGTAAGAGATCATGACGACACATGCCAACCTGACTTATGTTGGCGATCAGGATTTTGAGCAGAAAGTACTCAAATCCGATACACCAGTAATTGTGGATTTCTGGGCGGCCTGGTGCGGTCCCTGTCGTGCCATTGCACCTGTCTTTGAGCGATTGAGTGACGAGTACCAGGGCAGACTAAAATTTGCCAAAATGGATGTAGATGCCAATGAGCAAGTCCCAGGTCGTCTGGCAATTCAGGCTATTCCTACGTTGATTATCTTTAAGGATGGCAATGTGATTGGACGCCTGATAGGGCCCAATCCTGCTGGCCTGAAAGGTGCAATTGATCGTGTGTTGATCGGCGCAGAGAAGTGAGGCGAAGGGCAACTTGCTAAGCTGCCTTTCGTGTGGCAACATTGACCTTGTACTGACTGGTTGCAAACCATTGTGTTGGGCCAGAAGGTTGCAAAAGGGCGAAATGTGGCCTGACATTGAGCAATTTGCCAGGTCACATTTCATATTCGTGCCAATTGTACTCGACTCTCTTACCGTTTTGTGATATATTCTTGCCATACTAGATGTATGTATGTTGTGTTAATTTTGTTGTATGGACATAAGGGGAACCGTATATGCCAACTCTAGAACGGTCAAATCCGTTACCATTGTACTATCAGCTAAAAGAAGTGCTGAAGCAGCAAATCCGTGCCGGTCATCTTGCGCCGCACACGGCTATTCCTTCCGAGCCGGAACTGGTTGCACAATATCATGTGAGTCGCGCCACAGTGCGTCAGGCACTCACTGAACTTGTGCATGAGGGGTTGTTGTATCGTCAGCATGGCCGGGGGACATTTGTCTGTGAGCCACGCGTACAGCAACAGACCATCAGTGAGCTCACGAGCTTCTCTGAGGAACTACGCCGGCGCGGTCAGCACCCTGGCGGTGTGTTATTTGTCAGCGAACTTGTTCGCGGTTCACAAGCCGTACGTGAGCAGTTGCGGTTGACTGATGAAGAGCAGGTAGTTCGTTTAGAACGCTTGCGCACTGCTAATGATGCGCCTGTTGCCTACGAAATCAATTATCTGCCTTATCCACGCGCTGCCACCGTCTATCAGCGTGCAAAGGAGGCGGGGGATGGTTCGCTCTATAGCATCATGTCTTCCGAAGGACTGGACCCCTACATTGCCGAGCAGACCTTCAAGGCTGGTGCAGCTACAGAGCGCGAGGCTGATGTCTTGCGCGTCTCAGTGGGGCAGCCCGGAATACGTCTCGAATCAACAGCTTTCGATGAGACCGGTGCGCCCATTGAGTATACCGAGGCCTTTTTCCCGGCTAATGCCTACGATTTCCATTTGACCTTGCGCATCACCAAATAGGGCTTTCTGTCAAGCGCATGGGCGCTCGTCCCTCCAGGCTCTAGCATCTCTACAAGGGTGCTAGAGCCTGGGATTGACAGTCTTTTTGACAGTAGCCGCGCTCGAAAAAGGTTACTGAACCTGTAAATCCTACCATGAAACTGGTCACTTTTACAACAATTCTCCTGGTGAACAAGCTGTTCGAGATAGTTTGCTCACCAGGAGAATTGTTGGATTTTCGCCATGATGATGGCGAAAGAAAAAATTGGACACCATCGCGAATACTGTGTAAGGAAGAGGCTTTGCAAAGAGGAGCTTTTGAGGAGAAAATCCAGGCATAGACGGTTCCTTTAGATACTTCACCCATTTTTCCAAAAGGAGGGTGCTCTGCCTGTGCCCAAGAAAAAGCCTACCACACTGTCCCCTGATGGTTCAACACCAAAGTCCTCGTCAAAGGTCATGCCAGACCAGCAAGCCTTCCATGAGCATTTGCGTGCCTTGACGCGAAATGCAGTACCAGTGGTGATCGAAGAAGTGATGCGCGAGGAACTGGAGCAGTTTCTGGGAGCGGCCTGGGGAGAGAGTGCCCTTGAGCGCAAAGGGTCCCGCAATGGGACGGACACCCGCGCTCTGGCAACCTCATCAGGTCCCATCGAAGACCTTCACGTTCCCAGAGACCGCGAAGGAGCGTTCCAGACACAGGTGTTTGAACGCTACAGTCGCTATGAACCCCAAGGAGCCGAAGGGATCACGCAGATGTTTGTGGCAGGAGTCAGTACTCAAAAAGTCGGAGAGGTGACCCAAACGTTGATGGGAGTTGCCCCCAGCGCCAGTGCGGTCAGCCGTCTCAATCACAGCTTGACGGAGCAATTTGAAGCCTGGCGTGAGCCCCCATTGCAAGCCCACTGGCGTATCCTCTACCTCGATGGCATCCACTTCACCGTTCGTCATGGGGAGCAAACTGATTCCACCACCCTGTTAACGGCTCTGGGAGGAGATCTGGAAGGCACCAAAGAAGTGTTGGCGTTGTGTGCCTGCGCAGAAGAAAGCAAGGAGGGGTGGATGGGCTTGCTGCAAGATGTGCGTACCGGGGGAGCCACCCAAATGGATCTCATCGTCACCGAGGGGCACGATGGCTTACTGCCAGCAGTTGGAGCCCTCTTTACCGCTACCCCGCCTCAACGTTGCGTGGTCCATAAAGAGCGCAATGGCATGAGTGCCATTGCTCAACGTGAGCGCAGTGCGGTGATGGCAGAGGTGACGGGGATCTGGAAGGCTCCGACCAAAGAGGAGGCGCTCATTGAACGGGCGGCCTTCAAAGGCAAGTACCAGAAGCGCGATCCCGAAGCGGTACGCAGCATGATGGAGGACGAAAACCACCTGCTGACCTTTTACGCCTTTCCACCGGTGATGCATCGCTACATCCGTAGGACGAACGCCATCGAAAGCTTTTTGAGCCAGGTGCGGCAGCGAACCGATCAGATTGATGCCTTCACGACGGAAATCAGTTGCCTGACCATCGTGTGGGCAGTTCTGCAAGGGAGACGTGTGCCCAGGATTCCCGTTGGCTAAGCACTGAAGACGGGGCGTTCTCGGCGTAGCAGCAACCGGCCAGAAAGGGTGGGAGAAGGGGAGATGTTCGTTGTTCCTCTTCCGGTGTAACAAGAGGCCTCAAGGAAGTCTTTGACAGGTGATCATTGGAGTCCTATGTTCTCCATGCTTCCGTCCCATCGGATCGTGTGGGTAAGCCGCTCATCGGCTTGATCTCAGTGTTGGGGTGGTTGGAAACGCCTTCTCCTTGCTTATCATGGTCCCTCCATCAGGGATCTTGTCGCTACACAGCTTTCGGCATGGTGTCGAGGGGAATTGCGCCCACCATCGAACTATCAGTTGTCATCGGGATGAATGTCCCGTTGCTGTCCTTCCCCGTTTTCACGGTTTCGGACAAACGAATCGCACTTCCTGGTCTGCCATGCTACGTTCTCCCTCTCGTATTGCTTTCATTATAGAAAAACGTATATGGATCTACAAGCACAAATGATGTTGCTTTGTCCTCTTTATTGTTTGCTTCCTGAGTTGATAAAAGGAGATGTTTTTATCTCTGGTGAGAAAGGAGGTATCCCAGCGAAAATACGCCAACTGAAAACGATCTTGCATAGGCACGGGTACATTGTCCGCCTTGGCAAGGGGACTTATTTCATCAGGACGCATCCCTCGTTTCCTGACCAGCCTATAGTTCTCAATGAGGCCGATCATGACGATACTCATCCCTATCAAATCGCCCAAGTCTGCGAAAGGACATGCATCCCGTCATGACGTCACTCACCCACGTCTCCCCAACTTCCACCACAATGCCAGGAGAAAGTGATGGTGAGAAGTTTCTGTCCCTTGCGAGTAAGTAGAGGGGAGGATGTTCTTTTGTAGGGTGGGACAGTGTAATAGGAAGGAGTCTTGTGTATTCATCAACTGCCTGGACCTCTGAGCAACACGAACGGTCATCTGTACGACTCAGGAAATATCGTTTTTTCGGTTGTTTTCAGTAAGCGTTCGGTAAGCGTTTAGTATCGTTCCTGATAGTTCGTGAAATCGGGGAGTTCCTGGTGCATCTTTCGTACATCTCGTGAATGAGACCGCCTTACTCCTACTTGAAAGATAGTGGGATGCGGCGGTTCATTACCTCAAGCGAATTTCGTAATCTTCACAAAAGTCGTTGAATGACTGACAGACAGATGTCACACATTCTTAGGTAGACTTTTTTTATATGATACGATCTGTCCGCATGGCGGCACCTCCATGAGGTGCCTTCTTTCGTCATATGCGCACAAATGCAAGCGGCAGAGCAGAGTCTTCAGAAGAGGGTAGATGGTCGTAGAGCGAATCCCTTGTGGCAGCGATGCCAGAACAATGATGTAGCAAGAATGGGCGTGCACAGGGATTGGTGCACCCGCAAGGGGTGGGGCTACACGAGGCGCAAGTCATGCTTGCGCCTCGTGTAGCCCCACCCTTGTAAGCAATGTGGCAAGGGGGAACGCGGGCTATTGCAGGTTTCGTGTGTGGCAGTAAAGGTTATCTGTCTGCTTGGTTGCTTTTTGTCAGGTATTGGCGAGTGCGCTATGTGTTTGGAGGCGCTTGTAGAGGATGGCCTCTAGGCGGATGGTGGGGGGTGTGTTATGAGTAGGTGTGTCTAGAAAGGAATAACCAGGGATGCAAATTGCAAAGGCCAACCGTCCATTGTCCTCGTACTTTGATATGCACACGTGGAAAGCGAACTTGCGCATTTACATGCGCATGATAGGCTTACTTCGCCCCCATTGGCTTATGTGGCTTGGCACAGTGGCTTGTATGTTTCTTGCTACAGGTTTTTCATTGACTGTGCCTCTTTTGTTACAATGGGTTATCGATGTGGGCGTGCGCAGTGGGAGCCTGACGGGTCTGCTACTAGCAGCAGCAGCTATCCTGGGCACCAGTGCCTTGCGCGGCCTATTTGCTTACGAGCAGGGCTATCTGTCACAGGCCATTTCGGCTCTGATAGGCTATGACCTGCGTAACACTCTTTACGATCATCTTCAGCGTCTGAGTTTCTCGTTCCACGATGATTCTGAGACAGGGCAGTTGATGTCTCGTATGACGGCTGATATCGAGGCGGTGCGTAACTTTTTCCCAATGGGTTTGTTGCGGGCCTTGCTGGCTGCTGTCACCTTTATCACTGTGACCATTATTCTTCTCAAGCTCGATGTTTACCTGGCTCTGGTTACACTCATCTCCGTACCTTTGATCATGTTCTTTGCCTTACAGGTCATTCGTCGCTTGCGCCCGTTGTGGCTGAGCGTGCAGAACGAGGTTGGCGGGCTGAGCACGGTGATGCAAGAGAGCCTGAGTGGTATGCGTGTGGTCAAGTCGTTTGCACGTGAAGACTTTGAGATCGAAAAATACGGCAAACAAAATCGCCAGGTGCGCGAACTCAGCCTGAGCGCGATGCGCCTTGCCGCCTGGAATCAGCCGTTGCTGGTGCTCATCCTGAACGTGATTACTGTGGTGGTCATCTGGATTGGTGGCGTTGCCGTTATTAATAACAAATTGAGCCTGGGAACGCTCGTGGCTGTTACTCAGTACGTGTTGTTGCTCGGGACGCCTGTACGTACCTTTGGTTTCATGATCAACTGGTGGATGCGCGGCCTCTCAGGCGCTACGCGTATCTTCGATGTTATGGATACTCAGCCGACGATTACTGACAAGCCCGATGCGCATGTACTGCAAGAGGTGAAAGGGCATGTGCGCTACGAGCACGTTTCCTTTTCCTATAGCAATGGCAGAGAGGTGCTGCACGATATCAATATCGAGGCGCTTCCCGGTCAGGTCGTGGCTGTGCTTGGCCCTACTGGTAGTGGCAAGAGTTCGATTCTGCACCTGCTGCCACGCTTCTACGACGTAACAGCTGGGCGTGTTACCGTCGACGGTTATGATGTGCGCGATGTCACGCAAGCCTCGCTGCGGCGCAATGTTGGCCTTGTCTTACAAGATGTGTTCCTGTTTAATGCGACTATTCGTGAGAACATTGCTTATGGCGTTTCTAATGCAACCGAGGAACAGATTGTGAATGCCGCGAAGGTGGCGCGTATTCACGATTTTATCATGACCCTGCCCGATGGCTATGATACCTGGGTCGGTGAACGTGGGGTGACGCTCTCGGGTGGGCAAAAGCAGCGTGTGGCGATTGCGCGTACGCTGCTGCTCGATCCGGCTATTCTGATCCTGGACGATTCGACTTCGAGCGTCGATATGGAGACGGAATACCTCATTCAGCAGGCCCTGGAAGCGGTTATGCGTGGTCGTACGACGTTCGTTGTAGCTTCACGCTTGCGTACTATCAAGAGCGCTGACCAGATTCTCGTGCTGGAGCGCGGAAGTATTGTCGAGCGCGGCACGCACGAGACGTTGTTGAAAAACAATGGTTCCTATGCTCGCCTCTACGATCTACAATTGCGCGAGCAAGAGGAGTTCGAGGCGCGCATGCTGTCTTTGCGCTCTGATTCGCTGCCAGATGTGCCGTCCGATTCGCAGGAGGTGGCGCGGTGAAAAGCACTGTGACGGATACACAAACGCAAGAAAATACAAAAAAGAAAAAATCTTATTCTTATGTTGATTATCGCCGGCAGCACATCTGGAGCGAAAACAGTCTGGCGCGCTCTGATGAGAACGAAGAACTGAGCTTTGATTGGCGAGAGGTTCATCTGTTCTTTCCATACATTAAGCGCTTTCGCTGGCAACTCCTGGTGAGTGCAATATTGATGCTGGTCTATACCGGACTGAACCTGGCGAATCCATACCTGATTGGCCTGGCAATTGACAGCTTTATCACGCATCGCGATCTCCCGGGTCTGGCGCAGATCAGTGTGATCCTGCTTGTTCTCAACATCGCGATGTGGCAGGCGCAGTACTGGCAGGTCTGGACCATGTC
>Ga0070741_10021222_pt1 | contig 10130 bp, 3 predicted proteins | sample Coa_R1_4_FD_66440 | JGI IMG/M metagenome (GOLD analysis project Ga0070741, IMG submission 66440) | Surface soil microbial communities from Centralia Pennsylvania, which are recovering from an underground coalmine fire - Coalmine... | ecosystem: Environmental > Terrestrial > Soil > Unclassified ...
ACACTGGTGGGAGTTTGTGCGGCGCCTGGTGCCGCTACTGGCCGACAGCGGCGACGCGGCCTTCCAGAAGATGCGTGACGGCCTTCTGGGCCGCAGCCGCGATGACCTGCCGCGGGCGGCGGGGCTCGATGCCGTCTTGCGGGAGGTTTTGGCCGGTCAGGTCGGCGCGCGGGCGACGGTGCGGTTGAGCGAGTTATTCGACCGGCTGGTGCAGTACCGCAATCAGGAGGTGGGACACGGGGCCTCGGGCCGTCGACCGGGGGATTTTTACGAGCGCATGGGGCAGGCGCTTCTGGGCGGGGTGGCAGAGGTGCTCGACCGTCTCGGCGTGCTGGCAGGGCGGCGCTTGCTGTACATCGCCGGCGTGCGTGCCCAGTCCTCCGGCGAGTGGCTCGTCGAACGCTATGAACTCCTGGGGGAGGCCGGGCGACGCATCGAATCGCTTCTGCTTCCTTCCTCCGAGCGTGATCGGCTCCCCCGCCCGGAACGCGTCTTTCTGGACGACTCCGCGGCCGCAGGCGCCGCGGCCAAGTTGACCAGCCTTCATCCCCTCTTGCTCTTCGACCCCGACGCCCAGCGCGTGCTATTCCTGAACTCGCGCCGCGGCCGAAAAAAGGCCGAGTACCTCTGTTACACTTCCGGCGAGGTCGTGGAGCGTCCCGAGCTGGGCGGGGAACAGTCCGCCCTGCTGGCAAGGCTACTCAGTGCTCCAGAGGTCGCGCCAGCAGCAGAGGAAGGACGCGAGCAGGCCGATCTCCAGGAAGCCGAGGGCGCGGCGGAGCCATCGGCGGGTCGGCACGAACTGGGCGAGTTTCAGATTCTGAGCGAGCTGGGGCGTGGGGGCATGGGGATTGTCTATCGCGCCTGGCAGCCGTCGCTTGGGCGGCAAGTGGCGCTCAAGAAGTTGCAGCATGTGGGCGATGCCAAGGCCGAGGCGCGGTTTGCCCGCGAGATCCGCGCCCTGGGCCGGGTCGACCATCCGCACCTGGTCAAGATCTTTACCTCCGGCGCCGAGGGGGACCAGTGGTTCTATGCCATGGAGCTGATCGAGGGGGCTCCTCTAGCCGAAGTTGCCACCTGCTTGCAGAGCCACACCCCCAACCTGGCGGACGTTCGTGTCGATACGTGGTACGAGGCGGTCAGCAGCATCTGCTCCGCGGCGCGCGAACGCGAGACGCGGCAATGCGAGGCGCGGCAACGCAAAACGGGCGAAGCGGAGACCACGGTCGGCAGCTCCACCTCACAGGGGGAAATGCCCGCGGCGGCGAAACCGGGGCGACTCCCGCATCCGACCGGAACACTGCAGGGATCGAGCTATATCCGCCACATCGTCGAGCTGGTGGCGCAGGTGGCCGATGCGGCGCATTGCCTGCACGAAGCGGGCATCCTGCACCGCGACATCAAGCCGGGCAATATCATCGTGACGGCCGACGGCCGCCAGGCCGTCCTCATGGACCTGGGGCTGGCCCAGCTGGCGGATGACGTGGAGGGACGGCTGACGCGGACGCGCCAGTTTGTCGGGACGCTGCGCTATGCCAGCCCGGAACAGATCATGGCCGTGGGCCGCCTCGACCGCCGCAGCGACGTGTACAGCCTGGGCGCCACGCTGTATGAGCTGCTCACGCTACGCCCCCTCTTCGGCGCCGACGAGCATACCCCGACGCCCGAGCTGATGCAGCGCATTCAGTTCGAGGACCCGGTCCGGCCACGCAAATACGTGCCCGCGATCCCCAGGGACCTGGAAGCGATCGTGTTGAAGTGCCTGGAGAAGCACCCGGACAAGCGCTACCCCACGGCGCAAGCGCTGGTGGAGGATCTGGGCCGCTTCCTGGAAGGCCGCCCCGTGACGCCGCGGCCGCCGGGAGCGGTTGGCCGACTGTGGCGCTGGTGCCGCCGCAAGCCAGCGATTGCGGCCCTGTCGGGCTTGCTGCTGCTAACGGCTGTGCTCGCGTTCGTCGCCGTCACGACGGCGTGGATCGAGGCAGACGGGGCACGGCGCGACGCGGTTGCGAAGCGGCAGGAAGCGCTCGCGAACCTGGTCCAGACGGAGAAGGCGAAAGCGGAACTCGCCGATAAGAACCAGGAGCTGGAGAAGCAGCAGCAGGAACTGCAGGTCAAAAACGAAGAACTCGAGCGGACGACCGCGAAACTCGCAAAGCTGGCCAAGAAACAGATGCGCCTGGGCTACAATCAGTCCCTGGCCCTGGCACACCGCGAATGGGAGAGCGGCAACCTCGCCAAATGGGAAACCTTGCTCAATCGTTGCCCGCCTTCGCTGCGCGGCTGGGACTGGGCCTTGCTAAAGTCCCTGGGCCACGGCGAACTGTTCTCCCTTGGCGCCACGCACACGCAACGGGCCGTCGCCTTCAGCGCGGACGGCCGCTGGCTGGCCCATGGCGGGGAAGAACCAGGCATTACCATCCGCGATGCGCACACCGGACAGCGCGTGCACCTACTCACCAAGGCCAAACACGGGCACACCAAGGAGGTGACGGCGCTCGCCTTCAGTCCCGATAGCAAGCGGCTGGCTTCGGCCAGCGCCGATGGCACCGTGAAACTCTGGGACGTTCTCGCCGGCACCGAAGTCGCTACCATCGAAGTCCGTGACAGGACCAGCCGTGTCGCCGTCAACGGCGTGGCGTTGCACCCCGATGGTCAGAAGTTCGCCACCATCAGCGCGGACGATGCCGTCAGGATCTGGAGCCTTGAAGGCAAAGCCCTTGCCCGGTTCCCATGTACGAGCGGCTTCCTTGGCGGCCTGGCGTTTTCTCCCGATGGGCGCATGCTCGCCTGCCCGTCCGCCACCGGCACGGGCCTGGCCCTCTGGAATACCGTGTCCTTCGCCAATGAATACGTGTTTCGCGGTCACACGAACCAGATCTACGCCATCGCGTTCAGCCCCGACGGACGCTACGTCGCTTCCGGCGGCCGCGATTTCACGGTCAAGCTCTGGGACATGACCATCGCCGGGAAAATGAAGGGGCTGGACACGACCCTGTGCAAGACGCTGCGGCACGACGATGTCGTCTCGTGCCTGGCCTTCAGTCCCGACGGCAACCGCCTGGCCTCGGGCAGCTTTGACCAGACGGTCAGAGTGTGGGACGTGGCCAAGGAAATCCAGACCGCCTGTTTGCGCGGGCATGCGAGCCTCGTTTTGAGCCTGGCGTTCAGCAACGACGGCCGCTATCTGGCCTCCGCCGGGCACGACCGTTGCGTCAAGATCTGGGAAACGGATGCCCCGGTCGACAGGCCGGCGCTTCTTGGCGCCGACATTTCCATTCCCTTCTACGCCGTCGCTTTCGCCAACGGCCAGGGCGCCGTCGGCGAAGGCGCCGTCGGCGAAGGCGCCGTCGGCGAAGGCGCCGTCGGCGAAGGCGCCCACGGCGCCTCCCCCCAGGCTGTGTCCGCCAAGGGACAACAACTGATCGGCTGCGGCACCGGCGGCATGGTGGTGTGGGACGCGCTCAGGCGAAAGGTCCTCGACCGCCTGGACGAACCCGGTGAGTGGGCCAGTGTCAGCGTCAGCAGCGACGGCCGCTTTGCTGCGCTCGGCGAATCTCAGAGCAGCAAGGGCCCGAAAAAAAATGGCCGGATCCTCGTCTGGGACCTGCACGCCCGCGCCAGGCACAAGCTGCTGACCGGGCACAGCGATGCGATCACGGCCGTGGCCTTCCAGCCCCATTCGCACCAGCTGGCATCGGCAAGCCGGGACGGCAGCGTTTTGATCTGGGACGTGAGCGCGTCCGACAAGCCGCGGCCGTTGACGCCAAACGCTCCCAAGACGCTCGACTCCATCTGGGCGCTGGCCTGGAGCGAGGATGGAAGGCTTCTGGCGGCGGGCGACGACAGGGCCGTGAAAATCCTGGATGCCCAGACTGGCCAGCAGCTTCATGTTCTGGATGGTGGCTCATACCCGGCCCGGGCCCTGGCCTTCAGTCCCGATGGCCGTCTCCTTGTTGCCGGCGGCGGCGACAGGGTAAACTCCGGCGAAATCCTCGTTTGGCAAACCGCCGACTGGAAGCTGCGGCACCGCTTCGCCAGCGTCTCCGGCAGCGTCAGCGGCATTGCCTTCCACCCCAGGGGCAGGCTCATCGGCGGATCCACCTACAATCGCTCGGTCTTGATCTGCGACGTCCTCGAGGGTCAGGAACTGTTCACGCTCCATGCCTTTCAGTTCTCCCTGCGTGGCCTGTGCTGGGACGCAACCGGCCGACTTCTGGCCAGCGCCGACGGCAACATCCCTCTCTGGGAGGTCAATCCTGCAGGAGAGATTTTCACCCTGCGTCGCCATTCCAAACGGGTCAGTTCCGTCGCCTTTCATCCCGAGGGCACGAAGCTCGCTTCGGTGAGCAACGACGCCACGATCCAGCTCTGGGACACGGCGACCGGCCAGCCGATCGGTTTGCCCCTGGAACAGTCCCGCCCTCATTATTCCACCACGGTGGCCTGGGGCCCCGACGGCAAGCTCCTCGCTTACGATAACGGCAAATCGGTGCGCATCCGCGACATGACCACGCAGGCTACACGCGATTTGCCCTTCGACGATTTCGTGGACTTTCTCACCTTCAGCCCCGACGGCACCACCCTGGCCCTGACCTACCGCAAGGCCCCCACCATACGCCTGTATGACACTTCCACCTGGACACAGAGCCTCGCCCTGGCCGGTCATGAAGAGCGACCCAATAGCCTGGCGTTCAGCCCGGACGGCACGCTGCTCGCTTCGGCCGGTATCGACAAGACGGTCATCGTCTGGGATGTGGCAAGCGGCGGCAAGCGCCACACGTTGACGGGACACGAGGACGGCGTCCAGGAAGTCTGCTTTGTCGACGACGTCCGCCTCGCGTCGTGCAGCAAGGACCGGACGATTCGCATCTGGGACACGCGCACAGGGGAATGCATCCGCATCTTGAAAGGAGACCTGGCCTCGGTCTGGAGCGTGGCCTACGATCCTGGCGGCAAGAAACTGGTCTCGGTCGATGACATCGGGCTCTTCAAGATCTGGGACGTCGATGCTGGAAAAGAAGTCGGCACCCTGCGCGGACACGCCGGCTCGGCGGTCTTCGTGACGTTCAATCCCAAGTCCAGGCTCTTCGCCACCGCCGGCACGGACGGCACCATCCGCCTGTGGGACCTGACGACGTTCGATTTCCGTCCAGGGCAAAGAAAAGAACGCGAACGCTGGCTCCGCTGGTACGAAGCCAAGGGCATGACGCCCGAATTGCTCCTGAGCGCGCCCAGGCAAGGAAATCGACCCTGAGTCTGCCTCCCCCCATCAACGGCGCACGCGGCGCCCGAGCTGAACATGCCGAATCGAAGTGGTCGGCTGCGTCACTTCAAGAACATCTCATAGGTCTGAAAGGACAGGACTTGCTCCCCCGCGTTCCTGGCCTGAAACAGCCGCCCCGTGACAGGGTGACGCCAGACATAGAGGGCATTGCGCACATCACGTTCTTCCCATTCGCGCACGTAGCGTTCATGGAGAGCCTGGGCGTATTCGACAATGGCGGCAACGGCCTCCGGCGCGGCACTGAGCAATTCCTCTGCCACGGCGGTCTCGGCCTGCGGCACCTCGCTCGCCACGGTCAGGGGCAACTCGCCGGAGCGCTGCAAGCTCTTGACGCACGTTTGGGCCAGCTTGCGCCCCTGAGTGTCGCCGGCGCCATACACGAAGGCCATCGGCACGCGCTGCTGCCGCCCGGGCGTATCGAGTAGCGCTGGCACATTCAGGTGCCGACTGCCCAGGGTGGCGTGCATGCTCAGCCACACGGCGCCCAGAACGTTCTTCACTTCAGAATCAGCATCGACATGCGCTTGCTGGCCTGCAAACATGGGGGGATATAGACGGTGCCGGTGACTTTCGGCCTGGAGCCACAAGGCGGCCAAGGCGGCGCCCTTGCCGGCGGCCACGACGACGAGGTTCGCGGAATTGCAGGCACCGGCGTCGTTGCGGCGGTCGAGAAAGGCCTTGGCTGCCGCCAGGTCGTTGACTAAGACGGGGTAATAGGCAGGGTCGAAATCCTGAAACTGGATTTGCGCGCGCGGCCGGCCCTTGATCAGCAGGCGATTGGCGGGCATCGACCAGAAGGCCTCGACAGCGACGGCGGTACTCTCGCCATGCCCACGAAAATCGAAACGCAGCACTGCAAATCCCTTGTCATTCAGGGCGGCGCCCAGTTTTTTCCAGCCTGCCTTAGCGCTGGAACTGCCCAGGTCATGTACCAGCAGGGCGCACGGCGCCTTGGGCCCTGCGGGCGAAAAATGCCCGACCAGTTCCACCTCATCGGCGCTGGTAAAGCGCACGCGCTGCTCGAGTTCTTCCTCGCCGGCGGCTGCCGAACCGGCGGCTGCCGAACCGGCGGCTGCCGAACCGGCGGCTGCCGGTCCGACAAGAAAAAAAATGCTGGTAAGAATAGACACGATGCGATACACTGATTAAGTTCCTTTAATAAATGAGGGCTGTCGCAGACTCGCCGCAGCCGTCAGTCTTGGCCGGAGCCGCGCATGGCTCAGTAGCCTCGACCAGGAACGTGAGCGACGACGCGAGGCTTGCCCAGACCGCTGCAAACCTTGCGAAGAAACTCGAGAAAGTTGTCTGCAAAGAAGCTTTCGGGCGTTCCCGGGCCGACTACCATCACCGGATACTCGCCGTACTCGTCGGGGCGAGCCGTGTCGAGGTAGAAATTGAAGAAGTTGTGGTCGTCCACGCTTTCGGCGATCATGACAAAGGCCCGCAGATTTCGAGGCACGACCATGTGGTTCACGACGACCACATCTGCCCAGAGATTTTGAGCTGCCAGGCCCAGGACTCTGCAGTAATTCACGCGCCCGGAGCCATGGTGCCGCAAGAACACGCGATAGGTTCTGGGAAAAGTCACGCCCAGTTCTTGCTCCGCCCAGCGGATGGCGTCTTCAGAGGTGGGCCCGCTGAAATTAAGCAAGTATCCGCGCCAGGGACGGATCAAGTTGGCGATTTCAGCCGCGATATCTTCGTCATTCGGCATGAGGGAATGCCTCTGAACGGCTTCTGAGATTCCGTGCAAAAAAACCCAAACCCGACCGAATCTGATCGGGTTGGGTGAACGGGCCTATTATGGGGAGGTTAAACTAAGCCCGCACCGAAGAGGCGAGCAAATCGAGTGCCCAAAAGATGACTGCCGACTCAAAAACACAACAGGTTGGAAGTGAATGAGATATGATCTTACGACCCGTGTTAGAATTCGGTCAATTATTATTCGCGCCGGCTAAAAAGCAGCTATTCGTTGCGCGCGTGCCGCGCGCGCGGGCCTCGTACCAGCCTTGGAGACGATTTTAATTAGTAGTTGTGGCGCGGACGTTTACGCTGATACTTTGGTGTCAATCCTGTCGAAGGCATGAGCCTTGCTTGGAAGCTTGAAGATCAAGGGCCGATTTATGCCCAGGAAGATTCTCATTCAGGTGACCGCCCCCGCGGTTCTTATTGGCTTGCTTCTGCTGGCCACTTGCCTCGTCAGCGCCTGGAACGTGAGCGGCCTGCAGAACAACCTGTCCGAGATCCTGAAGCAAAATGTCACGAGCCTGGAAGCGGCTCATCAACTCGAGATCGGCGTTCGCCAGCTGCGGTTCCACTGCGTGCTTTTCCTGCTGGATGGCAACGACGGCCTGCGGACAAAGATCGCGGAAGATGAAAAGGTGATCCAGCACTGGCTCGATGAGATTCGCGTCAACGCCAATACCCCCCGGGAGTTCGAGTTCGTCGACAAAATCGAAAAGGGCTATGCACGCTATCGGCACGAATTCGATTTCCTGATCGAAGAAATGTCCCACCCCAAGCCGGGACGGGACCTCCTGATGTTGGCCATGGAGAATCCCGTCGACCATGTCGTCGTCCCGTGCCGGGGCTACCTGGAAGAAAACGAAACGCAGATGAAGGAAACGGCAGAGGAGAGCGATCAGCTGAGCAATAACTTGCTGAACACGCTGCTGCTGCTGGGCATCGGCGGGCCCATTGCCGGATTGGTGGGCGGCTTCGGCATCGCCTGGGGCCTGGGGCGCTCCATCTACCGCCTCAAGGTGCACGTGCAGGACATGGCGCACCATCTCGACCACAACGTGGCTTCGGTCAGTGTGATTCCCGATGGCGACTTGAATCAGCTCGATCATCACCTGCAATACATCGTCAAGCGTGTCGAGGCGGTCATGGCGCGGATCCAGAAACAGCAGCGCGAGCTGTTGCGGGCCGAGCAACTCTCGGCGGTCGGCCAGCTTGCCGCCTGCGTCGCGCATGAGGTGCGCAATCCTCTCACCTCGGTGAAGATGCTGGTCGGCCTGGCGCTGCGGCGGCACAACCCCAAGGCGCTGCAGGACCAGGACCTGCATGTCATCTACGACGAGATCGGCCGCGTCGAAACCACCGTGCAGAACCTGCTCGATTTTGCCCGTACGCCGCAACCCCAGCGCGGCCAGTGCGACCTCCGCGAAATCGTGCAACATTCCCTGCAGCTGGTGCACGGTCGCGCCTTACAGCAACAGGTCGATCTTCAGGTCGATAGCCCTGACAGCCCCGTCCTGGCCCTGGTCGATCGCAGCCAGATCGGCACCGTCCTGGTGAATCTCCTGCTCAATGCGCTCGATGCCATGCCGCGCGGCGGCCGGCTGACCCTGAGTCTTGTGGCCCAGGAGGCGGAGGTCCAGGTGCGCGTTCAGGATACCGGAGCGGGCATCCCGCCGGCCATGCTCGAGTCGTTGTTCACGCCCTTTGCTTCCTCCAAGGACACTGGCACCGGCCTGGGGCTCAGCATCTCGCGCGGTATTATTGAAGATCACGGAGGCTGTATTCGGGCCTGTAATGACGCCGGGGGGGGCGCCTGTTTTCTGATTTCGCTGCCCAGGCTGCACCGAGAGGTTTCTCATGTCAAACTTGTTAATCATTGATGACGAAGCCAATATCCGTTACTCCTTCCAGCGTGCCTTCGACAGCGACGCCGTCAGGGTCTTGACCGCACGCACGGCCGCCGAAGGCCTCGAGCAGGTCCGGCGTCATGCCCCCGACGTCGTCGTGCTCGACCTGCAGTTGCCCGACCGCTCCGGCCTGGAAGTCTTTCAGGAAATCCGTCTGGACGATCCGAAACGGCCCGTCATCTTCATCACCGCCCATGGCACTACCGAGACGGCTCTGGAAGCCATGAAGGGTGGCGCCTTCGACTACCTCATCAAGCCTGTCGACGTCGACCGCCTCGGCAAAATCATCGATCGCGCCCTCGAAGCCGTGCGCCTCACCAAGCTGCCCGCGCTCCTGCCCCAGCAACTCGAGGAAGATCGCATCATCGGCCGCAGCCTGGTCATGCAGGAGATGTGCAAGGCGATCGGTCGCATTGCCCCCCAGGAAGTGAACGTGCTGATCGCGGGCGAAAGCGGCACAGGCAAGGAACTGGTCGCCCGCGCCCTGTACCTGCACAGCCCGCGCGCCGAGTTCCCGTTTCTGGCCATCAACTGCGCCGCTATTCCCGAGAATCTGCTCGAGAGCGAATTGTTCGGCCATGAGCAAGGGGCGTTCACCGGCGCCACCAAGCGGCGCATCGGCAAGTTCGAGCAGTGCTCGGGCGGCACGCTGTTTCTCGACGAGATCGGCGACATGCCGTTGGCCTTGCAAGCCAAGATGCTGCGCGTGCTGCAGGACCAGCAGTTCGAGCGCGTCGGCGGCAATCAGACGCTGCAGACGCAGGTGCGCGTCCTTGCCGCCACCAACCAGGACCTGGAGCGGCTCGTCCAGGAGGGTCGCTTCCGCAAGGACCTTTATTATCGCCTCAATGTCGTGACCATCCGCGTGCCGCCTCTGCGCGACCGCCGCGACGACATTCCCGAGCTGGCCAACTTTTTCTTGTATCGTTTCGATCAGGAACTCAAGCTCGACCTGCGCAGCTTCGCCACCAAAACGCTGGAGGCTTTTCAGCACTATCACTGGCCCGGCAACGTCCGCGAACTGCAAAGCGTCATCAAGCAGGCCATGCTCAAGGCCACGGGCAACATCATTCTGCCCGAGTTCCTGCCCGAGCACTTTCAGCGCGGCGCCGACACCAACCACGTGCCCCATCCCCCCGCCGAGCACAACGGCGTGGGACTTTCCAGCCTCATCCAGTCGCTTTTGCACGAGC
>Ga0070741_10021223_pt1 | contig 10129 bp, 10 predicted proteins | sample Coa_R1_4_FD_66440 | JGI IMG/M metagenome (GOLD analysis project Ga0070741, IMG submission 66440) | Surface soil microbial communities from Centralia Pennsylvania, which are recovering from an underground coalmine fire - Coalmine... | ecosystem: Environmental > Terrestrial > Soil > Unclassified ...
CGCGCGTAATAGCCGGGCATCTCGCCGTCGGCGACCTTGATCTTGGCGTCGCCGGCATCGAGCCCGTCGGTGTCGGTCTGGATGACGTCGGCACGCACGGGACCGGCGGCCAGTGTGTAGCCGGCCGCGACCGCGGCGGACGCCGTCATGAAGCCGCGGCGCGAGAACGGCGCAATCTTTGTCAGTCCGATGACATCGGATGTGAGAAGGGGTTCGGCGCTCATCTGCTCTCCTGTTTTTTTGCTGTTTGCGAGCGGTGGAAGGGCAGCATTCACCGGCAGGGTGTGCAGGAACGCAAATCACCAGCCTGCGAGGGCTGGGAATAAAATGCCGGAAAAGGGGGGAATAAAAGAAACAAGGCCGTTGACGCAATATACCGTCAACGGCCCTGCCAGCCCCGGAAATTAAAATCGGCTTTCGCCTTCCGGTGAACTACAGCATGCCGCGGAATCACACGGGCATATGTGAGCCAGTTCACAAAGTGGTCAGGAAAAAATGGGGGAGGGGCGGGGAATATGCCGGCGTTGAGCGGCGTTCCGCCCGAGGTTTCCATGAGAGCGGGACGGGGCCGGTCCTGCGCGGCCCCAGCCGCCGCTACCCCGGAAAATACAGGCAATCCGGCCCTTCAGGCCACTCACCGGGTGCGGTTGTGCCAGGCCCAGGCGGTGGCGATGATCGTATCGAGGTTCGAATGCGGGAAGCTGCAGCCGAGCCGCGCGTGCGCGCGTCCGGGCGCGGCCCATAGCGCGGCGGGATCGCCGGGACGTCTGGCGCTTTCCACCACGGGGACGATTTTGCCGGTGATCCGCTCGACGGCGGCGACGATGTTGCGCACCGAATAGCCGGTGCCGGTGCCGAGATTGAGCGTGTCCGAAGCGGCGCCCGCTGTCAGCTCGCGCACCGCGCGGACATGCGCGTCGGCGAGGTCGGTCACGTGGATGTAATCGCGCACGGCGGTCCCGTCGGGCGTGGGATAATCGGTGCCGAGAATGTCGAGCTGCTGCAACTCGCCTGACGCCGCCATCAGCGCCCGCGGAATGAGATGCGGCTCGGGATCGTGGTCTTCGCCGGTCTCGCCATCGGGATCGGCGCCAGAGGCGTTGAAATAGCGTAGCACGATCGAGCGCATGCCGTAGGCCGTGCCATAGTCGCGCAGCATGCCTTCCACGATGACCTTGGTGCGGCCATACGGGCTGATCGGCGCGAACGGCATGTCCTCGGTGACGGGCATCGAGGGCGGAAGGCCGTAGACCGTGCAACTGCTCGAAAACACCACGCAGTCGATTCCGGCCGCGCGCGCGGCTTCCAGCAGGACGAGCGAGCCGATGACGTTGTTGTCGTAGTACAGCGTCGGATTGGCGACGGACTCGCCGCATAGGCCAAGGCAGCGCAATGCAGGATCGCGGCGGGGCGATGCGCCCGCAACACGGCGTCGAGCCGCTCGCGGTCGCGGATGTCGCCGACCTCGAGGGGACCCCATTTGACGGCGTAGCGGTGACCACGGCTGAGATTGTCATAGGTGACGGGAATGAAGCCTGCACCCGCGAGCGCCTTGCAGCTGTGGCTGCCCACGTAACCCGCGCCGCCGGTGACCAGTACGGCCGTCATGGACCATTACCCTTGTTGAAATGCCCGCGCTGATGTCACGCGAGTATCCGCTTGCGGTCAAACAAGGTCGGCCCTCGGCATTGTTGCGTCTCCGGTCATTGCGAGCCGTCCGACGGCGCCGTCATGGACCTTGGAGACGAGCGTGATCGCGAGTCCGCGGCTCGGGATCTCGCTGCTCTGCGTCGGGCAAGCCGGCTAGCGATCACGCGCCGGCTGTGACACGACCCTAGCCGTGCGACTTCGCGCGCTTGACCTTGATCACGTTGGCCCGTGCGCGGCCCGAGCGCTTGCGCGACGGCGCAGCTGTGGGCTCGGTGGTCGCCGTGCTGGCAAAGGATTGCCGCAGGCCGTCGATCGCTTCGGTCAGGGTCGAGACCTGCTCCGACAGACGCTTGGTGTCGGCCTGCTGCGAGGCCAGCAGGCGGCGTACCGTCGACAACTGGTCCTGCACCACCTGCAGCTGGTCGATGGATTCCTGCTGGGTCGCTTCCAGGCCCTTGGTCTTTTCGACCAGCTGCTCGGAGGCTTGCGCGGTGCGCGCCTGCAGCGCGCGGGCGGCGACCACGCGGTCGAGTTCGGGAGCATGTCCGGTATAGGTGCGCCACAATGCGATCGAGGCGGCGCCTGCAAGCACGATCAGCAGCAAGGCGGCTGCCAGCGCGATCGGCTGGGTGGTGGAACGGACGAGGCTGACGGATTTGGCTGCGCGCGGAATCGGGGTCATGAGATCCTTGAAAAGGCAAAACGAAAGTTGTCTTCGCGCCCTTTCGGGCAGGGTCGATCACAAAGAACGAACGCGACGAGACGCTTGGCGGCCGCAAATCAAATCGGCCGGCGCAAGGCTAAAGCTTTTAGCAAGAAATTCGACAAAAGCGAGGCCAGTGGTCCGATTCCAACATTCGCGTCCCGTTCAGCGGACACTTTCGCGAATGTTGGAATCAAGAACCACTGGCAAAATATTGATTCCAGTGGAGCTTTGGATTTGACGTTCGCTTCGCGAGATCGCGGCCACCAGGGTAGCGAACGTCAACTCCGCTCCATTGGCAGGCAGTACAAACCCGGTCCAAAACGGCACAATGTTGGCCTATGGGGCCTCTGCAAGACCCGCCGCCCGCAGCAGCGTCGGCGCGATCTTTCGCATGATGTAGGTCGAGCCGGCCGCCGTGAAATGCAGCCAGTCGCTCACCATCAGATCGGAGCCGATGCGGGTTTGGCAGGCGCCGTTGTGGCAGATCGGTTCCCTCAGCGAAATGTAGGCCACGCCGAGGCGGTCGGCTGCTAATCTGATTGCATCGTCATTGGACGGTCCTTCGACGAACAGCGGCGAAGATTCCGGCAGCAGCTCGCCGGTGCGCCGGTAGTACATCGCGACCAGGTTGGGAAGCCCGCCCTCCCAGACCGGTTCCCTGCCCAGGAGCACGATGCGGTTCACGCCGATCGCCCGCAGGCCACCGATCGTCGGCTCGAGTTCCTGCGCGCCTGTCCTCCAGAGCGCGTTGAGCAGAACGGCTTGCGGCCTTATTTCGGAAAGCCGCGAGAGTACTGCGCGATTCCGCGCGACGCAGAGAGCATCGGTTTCGACGGACGCGGCCAGCAGCGGCTGGCAGCCGCTGGCGGTGAACTGCGCAATCCCGAAACGATGATCAGACTGCAAATCCCGCAGACCCGGCATCAGCGAGGCGGCCGCCGAATCTCCCCACAATGCAACAAGCGGGCGTTCCAGGTCGACGCAAGCCGAACTGAAGTCGAGTTGCCGGTCGCCGCGCATCAGGAAGCACTGATGCTCGCGCCATTCCGGCGCGCCGACGGATGTGTCCACAAGCTGCTGAATCTCGCCGGGGAAACGTGGAGGCCTTTCGAGAACGAGGGCGGCGAGCAGCACGCTCGCGGCCATGCCTGCCAGCGCCGTGCTCACCCCGAGCACGTTGCGAGACCTGAACGGCTTTTCGATGAGCTCATAGGTGAGCCATGCCAGCGCGAATGCCGCGACGACCAGGCCTGTCGTTTCCGGCGCGGTCAGCGGCCGCAGTGGATAGAGTCTGCCGAAGACGAGCAGCGGCCAATGCCAGAGATAGAGCGGATAGCTGATCTTGCCGACGTATACGAGGATCGGATTCGAAAGCACCACGCGATTGTAGAGACTGCCTTCGCTCGCTATTCCGGCCGCTGCGACGGCGACCGGCCCGAGCGCGGCCCATCCCGGGAATGGCGTTTGACCGTTGTATGAGAAACAGACCACGGCTGCGATCACCATCGCAGAGATCGGCAGGATGATCTCCCGCAACATTGCGCTTCTGACGGAAATGCCGACCAGCAGCGCGCCGGCGATCAATTCCCAGATGCGGGTGAAAGGTAGATAGAAGGTCGCCTCGGGATATCTCCCGATCAGCGCGACGTTCAGCGCGAAGGAACCGACGATGGTGCAGATGATCAGTGTGGTCCGCCAGCGGCGCGGCGTCAGCCAGAGCACGAGGGGCCAGGCGAGATAGAACTGTTCCTCGATACCGAGCGACCATAGATGGAGGAGCGGCTTCAATTTTGCGTCGATGTCGAAATAGCCCGTCTCCGACCACAGCATCAGATTGGCGCCGAAGAACGCGCTCGCCATGGTATTTTTTGCGAGCGAGGCTGTTTGAGACGGCAGCAGGATCCAGAAACCGGCCGCTAGCGTTGCAATGAGAACGACGATAAGTGCCGGGAACAGACGCCGCACCCGTCGCGCATAGAAATCGGCGAAGCTGAACCCGTCTCCGTCGAGGCCGCCGACGATGATGGACGTGATCAGGTAGCCGGAGATGACGAAGAAGGCGTCGACACCGGCGAAGCCGCCCGGCAATCCTTTGGGATAGGCGTGGAAGAGCACCACCGCGATGACGGCGATTGCGCGCATCCCGTCGATGTCAGCGCGATACCGCAACTGCGCGGCGCTGTGCATGGAAGACTTCCCCGTCCCGGCAGTCATAAGAGCAGGCAGGGCGCGAAAATCAATGGCCGTCGCTGGTTCAATTGCCGGCCGCGTGCGGCCAACCGGGCGAGAATGGCAGCTCGCCATCTGAGGCCCAGAAGTAGAGGTTGGTCCGCTCGGAGTAGATGGTCTCGAACACCTTGACGTTCTTGAAATGAGGATAAAAGAACCGCGCCAGGTCCGCCGGCGATTGAAACTCGATCTCGTGATGGATGAACTTCGGTTTGCCGGTGCTTGCCTCGACAAATGTGTAACCGGAGACGGAGCCGTTTGGAGCCAGCCTCTTCTTGATGGCGCCCACGAGATCGAAGATTTCCTGCTCGGTGAAATGTTCGATGGCGCCGTCCCAGATGATGTTGTCGAACGGACCATCCGGCATTTGCGTGCGGATATCAGCGACCTCGTATTTGACGTTAGGCGCCTTGAAATTGCGCCGCGCGTAATTGATGGCCTTGGGATCGAAGTCTACCGCGAGGACCGAACCGGCGCGGCAGCTGTAGAAGTGATGGGCGTTGAAGCCGTCGCCGCTGCAAAGCTCGAGCACCTTGCAACCCTGCGCCAACGTCAGCAGTGAGAACACGCCGCGCTCGACCCAATAGGCCTGCCTGGTCGGACCCCATCCCCAGAACATCCCGATCTTGTGCTCGTAGAATTCGGGGAGAGGATAGATGCCCCACTGCACGAGGAACAGGCGGTGATAGGCGGCCGATACCCACCGCTCGGCGATGCGGGATTCGAGTGACACGATGGCCTCGAGCAGGGGCTTGGCAAAACCAAGCCTGGTGCGCAGAAAATTAAAACGACTCACGGCTCCTCCTTATGAAACAACCGCGACCGTCTGCGGCCGGAAACGCCGCGACTCCCGATTGCCGACCTAACCGTACCGTTGCCCGCGCTGCTCGGCCTTCTCGGGCGAGAGGCGGACCTTGCCGTCCTTCTCCTCGAGCCAGTCCCGCAAGCGGCCGGTCTTGGTGATCGCGAAGCCGAATTGATTGCCCTGCTTCGGAAACAGCTTCACGAACGCCTTGACCGCCGGCGCCAGCAGCTTCAGCGCGATGCGCTTTGCCGGTGCATTGACATGCTCGAAGCGCAACGACGGCAGCCGCAAGCCATAGAAGAAGTCGATCTGCTCGACATGCGCAGGATCGGCCGCGCGGATGGTCTTGAGGACTTCGCGCTCGGTCCAGCGGAAATTCAAATTCGGAATCGGCCCGTTGTTGAGGCCGCCGCTTTCGTAGCCTTCGCCGCTGACGGCCTCGAGCTCGAAATCGTTGGTGAAGCCCAGCGCCACCGCCGATCGCATCATCAGGCTGTCGCGCGCCTCGAACACGACCGCGATCCTGCGCGCGACGCGGTACATCTCGAGCAGCGCGCGATGCGGCGAGGCGCAGTGATGCAGCCCGGCATGGACCATCGCGACGTCGAATTGACCGTCGGCGTAAGTGAGATTCTCCGTGTCCTGCCGCTCCCAGACGTAGTCGGCGTTGTGGCCGGCATAGGAGCCGTCGAGATTGGAGAGCGTGACGGAGGTGAATCCGAGCTCCTTCAACACGTCGGCGTCGTAGGATCCGCCACAGACCACCAGAACCTTGTCGCTGGTCGAAATCGTGCCGGCATCGATGAGCTGACGGAGCGTCTCGTCGTAGAACATGCCTTCCCCTGACTTTATCTGGTGCCTACTTTCCGAAGTTCGTGATCCGTCGCGGTATCCACTTTCACGAACTTCGGAAAGTCATGGGCACTAGCAAACTTAAGATTTCCAGTGCCGCTTTTCGATCTGAAGTCCCTGGGATGAGCTTGCGACATGCGCTGCAGGGACTTCAGATCGGCGGCACTGGCGGCGGGGTATACAGGGCGGAAAGGCCGAGTGCGAGCAGCTTGTTGGCCCTTTGCCGCCCGCCTTTTTGCCGCGGATCAGATCGCCGCGATGGTCTGCACCTCCACGAGGAACGGCTCCTGCACCAGGCGATCGACCATCAGCAGCGTGTTCGGCGGGTATTTCCCGTTCGGAAACATCTTTGGAAACTCACGCAGGCGGAATTCCATGAATTTCGGGATGTCCTGCGAGTGCACCAGATAGGTCGTGAACTGCACCACATTGCCCCAGCCGGCGCCGGCCGACTTCAGCGCCGCCTCGATATTGCGGAAGACTTGCGTGGTCTGCCGGTCGAAGTCGCCGGCGCCGATGATGTTTCCCTTGGCATCGCCCGACAGCATGCCGGCGATGAACAGGAACTCGCTGGCCTTGACCCGCGTCACATGGGTGTATTGGCCCATCGGCGGGCCGAGCTCTTCGGGATTGTAGATATTGATGTCCGCCGCCATGCGCGTTTCTCCGTTCTCGCTGTTGGGCGAGGTGGATTGTCGACGCTTTCGAAGGCCATGTCCAAAAAAGTTGCGGCCAGCTCTTGGGGGAGAGCTGGCCGCGCGCGATCCGGTCTGGGACGGGGAGGGGTGGGGATGTGACCGGGTCGCGTAACTCCTTAAATTGTTGTCTCAACGATCCTTGTTAGCGGTCCTTGGCGCTGGCCGTCGCAACGGCCGGGCGGTTGTCGCCAAGCGAGACCCACACATTCTGGTCGCCCTGCGACTGCCGCTTGACGAAGCGGTAGCCAGTCTCGGTCCAAGGCACGACGTTTTCATTCTGGTTGTCGAGAATGAACTCGCCCTTGTCGGTCTTCACCGTCAGCACGGCATGACCCTCGCCCTTCTTGTCGCGCACGACTGTGATCAGCAGCGCCTCGCGCGGCCACCCTGCATCGATCAGCATCTTGCGCTTCAACAGCACATAGTCCTCGCAATCGCCGTAGCCGTCGGTCGGCAGCGACCACTTCTCGATCACGCCCCAATGATCCATGTCGGTCATCGGCTTGACTGACTCGTTGACCCAGCGATTGACCTTGACGAGGTCGCGCCAGGCCGTCTGCGACATCACGATGTCGCGTGGTTGGCTCGCGCCGCCCCGGCATTCGCCCGGGTAGTCGGCGCAGAATTCGATCCAGCCGATCGGCGCACGCGTGGTGTCGCCGAGGCTCGCATAAAGCACGCGCTCGTCGCCGGCAGATGCCGGCTGAACGTACATCCCCAGGAGGATGGCGATGAGCGCCAGCCCCCGTCCCCGCATAGACATTGTGGCCCCCGTGTTTTTCTTGTTGGGGCCAAGTTCGCAGAAAGGTTTTGCCCCGCCGCTAAGCGGAACAAGCGGACTTGAGACGAATGAAAATCAAACTCGCGGCAAATTCGATGAAAGCTTGAGCCACATTCGATTCAAATGCGAGATGACTGCAATTGATTCAAATTTTATCGATTAAGCGGTTTTGTCCCGCCGCAGCGAGACTTGTGCGCACGCAAGCGGTCCGCGTTAACCGCGATTTGGCAGGCGTCGTCCGGCCGGTTTGGCGTCGGCCGCGCCGTATTTGCGGAAAAATCGGCACTCTCCGGGGGTTTCCCGCTTTACATTGCGCTAACGCTAGCTTCGAAGGAGCGATAAACGCGCGGTTCTTGCGAGCTTCGACGAACCGCAATTGCCGCTCATTACCCTCAGTCGCTCACGTCGCGGCCAGATCCAGCGGCGTCATGGTAAAGGCAAGATTGTAACGGCCAATCGTCGAGGTCGCCTGCGCGCCGGCAGCCTGGAGCGAGGAAAATCCATCCGCGACGGCCTGCACCGCTTCGCCATCGTAGCCCCCGAGCAGCACGATCCAGTCGGCGGTGCTGTCCGATCCACGTATCTGCTGCTCGGTTGTCGGTGAACTGGTTTTTGGCGTATCGGTCATCAGAAGGTGGCCGCCCGTCAGTCCGGGCTTGTCCGCGCAATCGCGCAACGTTTTGCAAATCATGTCCTTCAAACCGCTCTCCCGGCCGGTCTGGGGCGAAAGCCTGATCGTCGCAAGCGTCGCGGCCACTCCGCCGCCAAAACTCAAGGCAACACGGCACTGGCTGCGGACCATGTTGAGGTGGTGCGGCATCATCTTTTTCGACCAGGGTGTCGGCGCGTTCAGCCGGTCGAGATACCCTTTTGAGGTCAGTGTCTCGTACCGGTCCAACTCGTAGAGGACGAAGAAGCCTTCGGCGTCATGCGCGCTGGTCCAGCGCGAGCCGCGCCGGAAGCCGGGAATTCCCAGCCGTTCGGGAAAATGCTCGTGGGAATGCCAGTCGCTCCACTCTGCGCGCTGCTCGGCGCGGACATTCCACCACATGGCGACGGCGGCCTTGCCCAGAAGTGACATGAATGACCTCTCAGTGTGCGTATTCGAATTATCCCGCGGCACGCGCTGCCGCAATCACGGCCCTGGCTCCGCGCAATGCGCGGCGCGCGCGGGTTTCCGCATCGACAGTCTTTGACAGCGTGGCGGTCGGCACTTCGATGCTGATGGTAATGTCGGCGGGCATCGCCTTCGCGAGGCTGACAAGATCGATCCCGCCTTCACCGGGAAACATCCGCTCCTCGCGGGCGGCATGGATCATTGCGTCCATCGTCGCCGGCCGCTCGGCAGGCGCGTCGCAGATTTGCCAATAATGCAGTCGGCCGTGCAGAATCCTGTGGAGGTCCTCAATGCGGCCACCCGACCTGTCAAAGTGCAGGGCATCGATCAGGACGCCCGCCGCGGGCGACTGCACCTTTTCGACGATACGGAATGCGGTCGGCAAGTCCGGGACAAAGGTCCATGGCATGAATTCGAGATCGGCGGTCAGGCCGTAGCGCTCGGCACGCGTGCAATATTCGGCGAAGCGGTCGGAGAAGCGATCCAGGTCGGGGTCATAGGCCGCAACGAGCGTGTTCCTGGCGCCGAGTTCGCCGCCCGTTTCCAGGAAAGGTTCCAGCGCGGCAACGACGGTGTCCGGCCTGAAGGCGACGATTTCGAGGTCGGCGACGCTGATGCCGGTTGCCGCCAGTCGCGCCTTCGTCTCCCTCAGTTGTTGCCGATCCTCCATCAGCGGATAGGCCGTTCCGCCGGGGGTGGCGGCGAGCAGGCGAAGGCCGACTTGCTCATAGCCGCATGCGTGAGCCACCTCGACGAGCCGCACCGGCGGAAGGTCGAGTGCGGTCAATGCGGCGAGGGAAAACGGCATGACGACTTATCGTCCAATATGATCAAAATCACCAGTTCGATCATGAACGACGAGGATTCCACTGATCCGGAAATAGCCGTAAGCTGGCGAGACAATTTGATCTCATGCACGAGGTCGCCCGATGGCTGCCGACATCCCCTCGCAACTCGGCCGGACCGCTGTCGTCACGGGCGCGACCGGCGGGCTCGGCTATGAGACGGCGCTCGCCTTGGCCCGGGCCGGGGCGGAGGTCGTGCTGACGGGCCGCGACGACCGCAAGGGACAAGCCGCGATCGAGAAGATCGGCCGTGAGGCACTCGGCGCCAGGGTCAGCTACGCGCGTCTCGATCTCGCAAGCCTCGCCTCGATTGCCGATTTCGCCGAGCGGATGCAATCGCGGCCTTCGCTGGACATGCTGATCGACAATGCGGGCGTGATGGCGCTGCCGCGCCGGCAAGTCACGGCTGACGGTTTCGAGATGCAATTCGGAACCAACTATCTCGG
>Ga0070741_10021224_pt1 | contig 10129 bp, 6 predicted proteins | sample Coa_R1_4_FD_66440 | JGI IMG/M metagenome (GOLD analysis project Ga0070741, IMG submission 66440) | Surface soil microbial communities from Centralia Pennsylvania, which are recovering from an underground coalmine fire - Coalmine... | ecosystem: Environmental > Terrestrial > Soil > Unclassified ...
CGCTGAACAGGCGCAGCGGGATGGGCGGCCCACCGGGCGGAAGCTCCTCGCTCAGCGCGGCGGGCTGCCAGTAGCTTCGGAGCAGCCGCCCACACGGGGTTCCCGGGCCGGTCTGGGTCAACAACTCGTTCTCTTCCTTGCTCAGCATCCGTCTCTCCTGATTACTGCCACGACCACTCGTCGATGTTCCAGCAGCGGCCGAGGCCGCGAGTAAACGTCCCGGTTCCGGTGGTCGATGCGGTTGGCCCCTTGAGGCCGGCCACGTGAATCGTCGAGGTCACCGAAAAATAGGTGAAATAGACCGGAAGCTCCTCCGCCAGTAGCTGCTGCATCCGCACGAACTGCTGGGTCCGCGTCGCGCGGTCCAGAGTCGCCACGAACTGCTCGTATAGGCGATCGTATTCCGGGTTGGACCAGCCGGACCGGTTCTCGCCCGTCCACCGGTTCTCAGGCGTCCCGATCTCAGCAGTGATCCAGTTGCGCTCGAGGCGGCCGCCACCCCGGCCCGAGATACCGGGGAAGGTGTGCCGTTGCTGGCCCGGCCCGACCTGGCCGGAGGGAAGGACCGATGGTCGCACCTCCATGCCCGCCCGCCGCCAGCCGTCGGTCATGATCAGCTCGACCCGCTCGAACTCGGGCCCGGTGCTCTGGGTGATGTGGTCGAAGGAGAATCGCTCGCCGGCCGCGTTCGCGAAGAGGCCGTCGCGCTTGAAGTAACCGGCCTCGTTCATTAGCTCCTCAGCTCGCCGCGGATCGAACGGGTAGTGGCGGACGGCCCGATCGACGTCGGCGTAGAACGGCTCGAACGGTGGCACCATGGTCTCAGCCATCGTGCCCCGACCCTCGAATACCCCTTCGTTGATGGCTTGGCGGTCGAGGGAGTGGGCGATGGCCCGGCGAACGCGGACGTCCAGCAGGCCTGGATGGCCGACGTACTCGGGCCGAAGCTGGACCCACTCGCTCTGGGCGCCCCCGAGATCGAGCGTGAACGATCCTTTGCCGCTCGGGACCCATTCCTGCATCAAGGCCTGGCCCTGCTCGAAGCGGAGGCTGGTGAAGTCGACGGTCCCGGCCAGCACGTTGGTGAGCGCCGATGTGTCGTCCGGGATGACCTTCAGAATCACCCGGTCGATTTTGGGCCGTCCGAACACATAGCCGTCGAAGGCGACCCCCTCGAACGACGCGCCCGGCTCCCAGCGGACCAGGCGATAGGGGCCGGCCCCCACGTATTCTGCCACCCAATAGGGTAGGGCGAGAAAGCCGTCTGGCCCGGTCTGGGCGATGTTCGCGAATGGCTCGCCGAGCAGGTGACGGGGCAGTGGGTCGAGGTCCTCGAGCTCCAGTGAGTTGGCATCGGGATACGGCGCGCTCCAATGGATCACGAGCGTGCGCGGGTCGGGCGCGGTCACCGAGTCCATGAGTTGCTGGGGATTTCGGATAAAAATGTCCAGCGCCGAGCTGGTGTAGACCTGCCAGGCGAACACGAAGTCGTCCGCGACCAGCGGCTGACCATCGTGCCAAATGAGGTTGGGTCGCAGGCGGTAGGTCGTCTCCATGCGACCGTCGGGGAATACCCGCCAGGTGTCGGTGTCGAGCCGGGGTACCTCAGCCAACTGAGGGCCGATGGCGCCATCCGCTTGGTTGCGGGTGAGCGTTGCCGTGAACAGCGCTTTGTTCTCTTGGATCCCGGACTGGTAGCTCTTGGGGATTAAGCGCTGGATCTCGTAGCGGATCGCGATCGTGAGCACCCGATGCTGGTTGGGAGCGGCGCTCGCACCCTCCGGCCGCGCAGGCAAGCCGGGCTGGGGCTGGGCGGTGCACGCGGAGATCGTCGCGGCGACGAGCAACATCGCGCTGAGTCGTTTCATGCGGGGGAGTGTACCGCCATATGAATACACTCAGGGCTCCAAATTCCGGTGGGGACCCTTCGAAGGAGACGTCGCGCAGAGTCGGCCCCTCGATCGCTACCGAGCGCCACCGGCTAACCTACACCGAGCTTTTCTTCGCGTTCTCTTCGTTCCTCAGCATCCATCGCGCCGCAGCCCGAAATCCGCGAAGCACGCCCAGCTTCCACGCATGGCTCGGCTGCCTGGCCAAGTCATTCGTGCAGTACAACCTGGTCAGGCAGAGGGCAATTCCTCAGGGGAGTTCCACGGCGGCCCCGAGTACACCTTCCCCAGCCTCCGCCTGACCGGTAGCCCGGCCATGAGACCAGGCAACGCCGACATGTCGATCAGCGCGTGGAGGAGCATGCTGATCCGAGCCATCCGCAAGATGGAGGAGACTGGAGAGATCCAGGGCCAGGTCCGGGACCCCCATCAACGCGGTGGATCCCATCTCCCTCAAGCACAACGCCCGCCATCCGACGAAGAGCTGGACGCGATCCAGGAAGAGATCGGCGGCCGCTGGGTATCCACCATGTTCAAAGAGACCATTCCCGGCCGCTTCACCTTCCGCGTCACCCTTCGACTTCGTAGAGGATTTGAGGGCGGGTCCCGAGGCGCTCCGCGGCGTTCCTGCGGATCACGACGGTATCCGCCCAACGCCCGTAGCTCACGCCATCCAGGGATCCGCTCGCGCGCAGCATCATCACGCTGTTCTCTTTCAACTCGACGCCCAGGAGGTGCGTGTCGCGAAGGCCGAGGGCCAATGGCCCGTCGTCGCCGGTTCCCCGCCCGTGCATGCTGAGGGTCGTCTGCAATCGCCCGTCCAAGGCTGTCTGATTGGCGCGGCTGAAGACGTCGGCCACGGTCATCCCGGCCCTGAGGATCGACAGGGCATTGTTGAACGTGTCGAAGATGGCACGATGGACGTCCTCGAGCTCCCGAGGCGCCTTGCCGAAGTAAAAGCACGGATCGATCTGCGAAATGTAGCCGCCCCACCGCCCGTCGATCTCCACAGAGAGGAAGTCGCCAGGCTGGAATGATCGGAAGGACGGCTGTTCCACGCGGTGGTAGACGTTCGGGAACGGACCGCAGGTCCAGCCGAACATCGGGGTTACGCTGCCGCCCTCCCGCGCATTGGTCGCCCACATCTGGGCAAAGACGCGCCGCTCGGGCACCCCGACGTGGGCATAGTCCAGGATGGTCTGGAGGATCTTTTCGCCGAGCAGCGTGCCTTTGCGGAGGAAGTCGATCTCCTCGGCGCTCTTCTGGAAGCGCGCCTCGCCAAGCAACTCGGTGGCCGAGACGACCGCCGCGTTCGGGAACGCCCGCTTGATCATTTCGACGGACTGCCAGTTGACCTCGCCCTCGCCCTCGCGACAGTGGGCCAGGACGCCCCCGGTGAGCCCTGGAATGCCGATGGTCCCCCGCTCGAAGCCGATCTCGCGCAGCCGGTCGATGATGACTCGGCCGCCCGTCCCCCGGGTCGCGGCGCGAATGTCGGTAAACCAGTTCGACGACGGCCAAACACCACCGCGCGACAGCCAGGCCGTCGGCTCGTTCTCCAGCGGGAATAGGACGACCGTCTCGTCCGCGGCCTCGCCGAGCTGGGTTAGATAGAGGGCGTCCGCCGCGCCGCGATTGTGGCTGTTGGAGCATGGGAGCACGGCGAGGACGTCGACGCCGTCACGCCTCATCAGCGACCGCACCTTGGCCCACCGTCGATCCCGCTCGCGGGTGGAGAACACCACGTTGCTCCAGGCGCGCGACCACTTCTCGGCCATCAATGCTCTCCGCTCATGCCAGCTCGTAGAGGTACTGGGGGTGGGCGCCGAGCCGCTCGGCGCCCCAGGATCGGATCGCGACCGTCTCACCCCAGTTCCCGCCGTAGCCCTTGCCATCGACGGTCGCGCTCGGCTTGATCACCATGACGCAGTTTTCTTTCATCTCGATCGCCCGCAGCTCTGGGGTGAGCCGCCCCGTTACCAGCGGTCCATCGTCGCCCGTCCCGCGGCCGTGCATGGTCAGGCGAGCGACGCCGCGCCCCCCCATGCCCTCGACCGTGCCGATCTCCAGCAGCTCTCCTACCGTGACGCCTGGTTTGAGGGCGGCGAAGACCCGGTTGAACGACTCGTAGGCGAGCTTCATCCCATCCCTAAGGTCCTGGGCGGCTCTGCCCAGGGCGAACGTCTGGTCGATCTGCGCGATGTAGCCGCCCCAACGCCCGTCAATCTCCACCGTGAGCTGATCGCCGGGGCGAAATACGCGGAAGGTTGGCTGCTCGATCCGGTGGTATACGTTCCCTTGGGGCCCGCTGATCCAGCCGAACATGGGCTCGAACGAGCCTCCTGCCTCGCCGTAGGTGGCAAGCATCTCCGCCCATACGGCCCGCTCAGCGACCCCGGGCCTCGCGTGCTCGACGATGGCGCCGAGCACCTTGTCGGCGATGGCGGTCCCCCGGCGCAGGAAGTCGATCTCCGCTTCGCTCTTCTGGTAGCGTGCCTCGCCGAGGAGGTCGGTCGCCGAGACGACCTTGGCGTTCGGCAGCTCCCGCTTGATGATCTCCACGGACTGCCAGTTCTGCTCGCCCTCGGTAATGCGGCAGTGGGAGAGCATACCGCCCGTGAGTCCCGCGATCCCGATCGTCCCGCGTTCGAGCCTGAGCTCCTTGAGCCTGCCCGCCGCGCTCGCCCCACCAGTACCCCGGGCTGCGGCGCGGATGTCGGTGAACCAGTTCGAGGAGGGCCAGACCCCGCCGCGTGAATGCCAGGCGGTCACCTCGCCATCGAGGGGGAAGACGATGGTGGTCTCATCCGAGTTCTCGCCGAGCTGGGTCAGGTAGCGCGGGTCGGCCTGGCCGCGATCGTGGTTGCTCGTCCACGGCAAGCACACGATGGCGTCGATCCCGTCTCGCGCCATCAGCTCGCGGGCCTTGCGCCAGCGGCGATCACGCTCGGCGAGCGAAAAAACGGCGTTGCTCCAGTCCGGAGACCACGCTTCGCCGATCATCCTTCCACCAGGTGCCGCTCCTGAATAGGCGCGGAGAGTGTACCATTCTCCAGACCGCGCGGGCGGGACCGCGCACCCCGGCAGGAGGCGGAGCCTATGACCCCCGAGGAGAACGAGCTGCTGACGCGCGTTGGGCCTGGGACGCCGATGGGCAACTTGTTCCGCCAGTTTTGGTTCCCGGTCGTTCCCTCCGCGGACGCCCCCGCGGCCGGCGAGCACGCCATCCGGATCAGGCTGCTGGGCGAGGACCTGGTGATGTTTCGCGACACCGCCGGGCGGATCGGGCTCCTCGGTGAGCACTGCTCCCACCGCTGCGCCTCCTTGTACTTCGGGCGCAACGAGGATGGGGGCCTGCGCTGCATCTACCACGGGTGGCTCTACGGGGTGGACGGCCGCTGCCTGGAGATCCCAAACGAGGCTGTGGCCGAGTCGATGCGGCAGCATATCCGGCACCCGGCCTACCCCTGCCGCGAGGTGAACGGCACCATCTGGACGTACATGGGACCGAGGCGGGGCGACGAGCTGCCGCCCTTGCCCGAGTTCGGCCTTGCGACGATTCCCGAGAACCAGAAGCGGATGTCCCTCACCGTGCGTGAGTGCAACTACCTCCAGTCCCTCGAAGGCGACCTCGACCTCAGCCACGGAGCGTACCTACACAGCTTCACCGCACGCGATCTCCTGATCGGGGCGGAGAACCACATCGATCGCTACACGAACGAGAAGCCGACGATGGACGCTCGGGACACGCCCTACGGCGTAGTCCATTGCGTCCGGCGCCGCTACGACGAGGAGCAGTACCACTACGGCGTCGGCCACTTCTTCTTCCCCTTCATGACCATGTTCCCTCCCGTCTCGGACTGGATTACGACCGTGTCCGGTCATATCTGGGTCCCAATCGACGACTACAGCACCCTCGTCTGGTTCTACAGCTGGCACCCATCCAAGCCCGTTGGCGACCCCGAATGGCGGAGCTTCGCGCCGCGAGGCACGGCGATCCAGAGCCCATCCGGACAGCGGATCGGGCGGGCCGACTATTGGGAGGAGCGTTTGCCGCCGGGCACCGCCGCCGGCGATGCTTGGCGCCAGCGGGCCCAGCTTGGCAACGATTTTGGCTACGACCCAGAGGTGCAGCTCCGGGGCAGGTATTCGGGACTGCCCAGCACGGACCTGGAGGACCGCGCCATGCAGGAGGGCATGGGCCGAATCGTCAACCGCGCTCGCGAGCACCTCGGGCCAACAGATGTGGCCGAGATGCGCGTGCGCATGCGCTTGCTCGAGGCTGCGCGCGCCCTCCGTGACCGTGGCGAGGTGCCCGCCTGCGTCGACGAGCCGAGCGCTTTCCGCTTCCGTTGCGCCTCCGGGTTGCTCCCCAAGGACGTTCCGTGGCTCGAGGGGACACGCGAGTGGACGATCGAGCTGCCGGACAACCCGGTGCGCTCGAAGGGGCACGCGCGGCCCGCGTTCCTGGAGCCCGAGGTCGCGCAAGCGCGGACATGATGCCGATCGCCCGTTTGCCCAATATTCGCGCGGCGCGATCCTTGTTCGTTCTCGCGACGATACTGGGGACCTTGGCGTGCTCCGGCCAGGCGCCGACCCAGCAGGCCCAGCGGCAGAGCCAAGCGCCGTCTGCGCCGAAGACGCTTACCATTGGGGTCACGTCTCCCGTGACCGCCATGGCCATCTTCGGGAATCAGACGACCGCCGGCGGGTGGCTCTCGACCACCGAGGTCCACTCGGATGGCCTCATCACATCGGATGTACATACCCGTACCCCGATCGGGCGTCTTGCTGAGCGCGTCCCCAGCCTCGACGACGGATCGATCGCCCTCCTCCCGGACGGGCGGATGCGGGTCACCTATACGCTGCGTCGCGGTGTCACCTGGCAGGATCAGCGTCCATTTACGGCGCAGGATCTGGCCTTCTCCTACCAACTTATTAGCGACAAGGGGCTGCCATCCCCTTCCCAACGTGACCACATCGACCGTATCGAGTCTGTCGAGGCGCCAGACGACAATACGTTTGTGCTCAACTTCAAGGGCCCGTACTACCAGGGGGCGGCCCTCGGGGTTCGCTCCTTCTGGCCGCTTCCCGAGCACATCCTGGGCCCTGCCTATGAGAAGTTCCAACAGGATAAAGATCCAGCCGAGGTCATGAACCATCCCTATTGGACGACTGAGTACGTGCACCTCGGCCCGTTCCGCTTGACCTCATTTGACCCGCAGGCGGTGAGCTTCGAGGCGTACAGCGGCTACTTCCTGGGCCGGCCGAAGGTGGACCACGTGCGCATCCAGCTTTACACCGACACGAATACCCTTTACACGGGTTTGCTGGCCGGCGCCGTGGATCTCTTCCCAGACCTGGCGCTCAGCGTGTCGCAGGGATTCGAGCTCAAGGAGCGGTGGGAGAGCACAGGCGCTGGGACGGTCTATGTCAAACCCGGGATCACTTGGTTCCTGGCTCCGCAGATGCGCCCGTCCGTCCAGATAGAACCCACAACGATGGATGTGAACGTTCGGGCCGGGCTCTATCAGGCGCTCGACCGCGATGGGCTCGCCGAGGGATTGTTGAACGGTCATTCCGAGCTGGCTGCGTACTCGCTCCTGCCCTCGACGGACCCCCACTACGAGTCGACCCGCGATTCGCTCCGCAGGTACGCGTACGACCCGGCCCGGGCCAGAGCGAGCCTGCAGACGGCGGGCTGGACCCAGGGGGCTGACGGCGCCTTCCGCCATACGTCGGATGGACGCCCATTCCGCGCAGCCGTCTGGACGACGCCAGGATTCGAGCGTGACGTGGCCGCTGTCGCGGATGGCTGGCGCCGGTTTGGCTTGCAGGTCGACGAGCTCGTGGTCCCGGCGGCCCAGGTGCGCAACAACGAGTTCCGCGCCAGCTATCCGGGCTGGGATCTGAGTGCCCAGGGGAGCGGCGATGCGATCCTGGGCAGGATGCTCGGGCCGGCCGCCGGGACGGAGACCGGGTGGGTGGGCAACCGCGGTGGCTACGACGATCCCCGCATGCGAGCGCTGGTCGACGGCTATCGCTCGAGCCTCACGCCTGCTAGTCAAATCGAGTCGATGCGGGCCATCTCCGACTTCGTCGCGGCCGAGCTGTTGCCGCTCATGCCGCTCTACTTCCAACCCGAGCACCTGGGCGTTCGCCAGGGTGTGCTTGCCCTCGACGACCAGGACGGCGGCGAAGAAGCCGCCCAGATGTATGGAACCTTCACCCGCAACGCCTACCTGTGGGACCTTCAGGGATAGGCGGATCCCCTTAGGGCCGAGGGGCGCCTCTCGCTGCCTGGGCAGCGAAGGCTTGCTCGAGATCCGGCGGCATCGCCATGTCCTGCCAAACCTCGGGTCCACCGAGCCCATGCTCGATGTTCCAGGTCATGACGTCGAACATCTTGCCCGTGACCCCGGACGCGTCCTGGGTCGCCAGCCACATGGCGATGGGCACGATGTGGGAGGCCATCATCGGTCGAGGCCCGGGCTGGGCGCCCCGGGCGATGCGAACGCGAACGGTGTCATCGTACCAGGATGCGCGGGTGTGGCCTGGGATGAGGATGTTGACGGCGACGTTGTGCTCCTTGATCTCGTCCGCCAGATAGAAGCTCATGGTCGCGACGGCGGCCTTGGCGGACATGTACGGCATCTCTCGTGAATTCGGGCGCAGAGCGGTGTAGGCGCCGCCGTGCGAGAAATGCAGGATGCCGCTGCTCACGATGTTGATGATGCTGCCGCGCCGCTTCTCGATCATGGGCTTGACGAACCGCCGGGTGACCTTGAGTAGGCCGAAGACGTTCACGCCAAAGCTCTGCTGCCAGTGCTCGTCGGTCGTCTCGAGGGTCGTTACCCGGCCGGTCTCGTTCACAAGCCGCATTTGCAAGAGCGCGGCGTTGTTGATGAGCACGTCCGTGGTACCGAAGCGATCGAGGACCGACTGGTACGCCCGGTCGACGTCGGCGTCCTGCGTGACGTCCGTCTCGAGGGCAAGGGCGTTCTGGTTCTTGTCCAGTTCGGCCCGGAACGGCTCGTCGCCCGCCCAAGTCTTGTCGAGCGCCACTACGCGCGCCTTCGCTTCCAGAAAACCCTCGACGTAAGCGCGCCCCATCCCCCGGGCGCCCCCGGTCACGACAACAATTTTCCCTTCGAGCTCGGGATGAATCGGCATCTGGGGTTTCACGCTGCCACCTCTTCCTCGCACGTCGATCGGTTTGTCGGCGGGATGATCCCGCTTTATACAGGAGATCGTAGCCGCGCCCAGGGTCGAGCTACCCTCGTCGCGGTCGACGGGAACACGGTCACTGGCTGAGGCTCGGCGGCTCCGCCCGCCCGACCACGACCAGCGTCTTGCCAGAAGCGACCTGCTACGGAGACGCGCCGGCCGCAGTCTGGGTCGCTGCGGACCCGCCGCAGCCCATCAGTAAACTGCCCATGACCGTCAACGGGCCGCTGATTTCCCCGGTCCGCATCATCTCCTTCTGCGCCCGCGCGGATCAGCGCGCTCCCACGACGTGGACGGCTCGCAAATTCGTGTCGACGACGTGGTCGGGGTCGTGCACGACCGCAATCGGCTCTTCGCCGTTTGCCTGCTTCTCGATCTCTCGCAAGAGCAGGTTGTCGAAGAAGGCAACCCCGACGTCGCGTGTACCGGCGCGCCAGTTGTCCCGGGCTGAGATCGCGCCCTGGGTCTCGATGACCATCACGTCCTGGTTGGGGACCTTGTCCATCCGATAGCGGGCAATCGGGTGCGTCGCTTCGATCGGAATCTTGGTCGTGGCGGGCGGCATGATATACGTGCCCCGCTCCACCGTGCCCCAGTCGTCGATCTTGCCGCTGTTCAGGTCGACCCGGATCGCGAACTTGTGCGTGTGGGTATCGTCGACCGGGCACTTGACGGAAACCTGGTTCATGCGGCGGAGGATGTTCGGGAAGACGACGATATCTTCCTCGAGGTAGCCGTCCGTGATGCCCATGATCCGCATCACGCCATATGGGGTCTCGCGATACGCCAACGAGGCCAGGTCATCAAGGCGGCCGCGAGTGGTGTTGGGCACCGGCGGGTAGCTTCCGTCCGGGTTGCGTCGGAGCGCGTAGGTGTCCTGGTGCAGGACGAAGATGTGAGAGCCATCGAGGTTGTTCTCGACGACCTGGACCCAATTCGCCTGGTACTCGATTTCCATGGAGACTTCTTTGATCGGGTACTGCATGATGTCTAGCCGACGGATCGGCGGGGCC
>Ga0070741_10021225_pt1 | contig 10129 bp, 7 predicted proteins | sample Coa_R1_4_FD_66440 | JGI IMG/M metagenome (GOLD analysis project Ga0070741, IMG submission 66440) | Surface soil microbial communities from Centralia Pennsylvania, which are recovering from an underground coalmine fire - Coalmine... | ecosystem: Environmental > Terrestrial > Soil > Unclassified ...
GCGCCAGCATGTGCTCGAACATGCGGGTGTAGCCGTGGAGCGGCATGTACTGATAGGTATCGGTAAAGTAGCGATCGTCGTCATTGAGCCGCGGCGCGACTCGCGCAGTGACCGAGGCATCCAGCTCGGTCAGATCGAGGCCCCAGTGGCGGCGCGTGTAGTTGGTGAAGAACTTCTCGCACATCGGCCGGCCGACACGGCTCACCACCGGGTCCTCCGCCGTGCGTAGGTGCTCCACGCGCTCCGCAATCGTGGCCAGGAAAGCCCCGCACTCCTCCTCCGACCGCGTAGTGACGCCGTAGAAGAGGTTGACCGTGGTGCGGTTGATGGGGAAGGGGAGGTAACGGCCATCCACATAGGCCAGCACGCGGTGCTCGTAGGGACGCCACCTGGTGAACTGCGAGAGGTAGTGAAAGACCCGCGCTGAGTTGGTGTGGAAGATGTGTGGCCCGTACTTGTGGACGAGGATGCCGGCATCGTCGTAGTGGTCGTAGGCGTTGCCGCCGATGTGCGGGCGCCGATCGCAGAGCAGCACGCGCTTGCCGGCCTGGCTGGCCAGCCGCTCTGCCAGCACGCACCCCGCAAACCCCGCTCCCACGATCAGGTAGTCGAACGACGACCGCACTCCCGCGGCCACAAACAGACGATCAGCTGCACGCATAGCTGTCGGTATGCTACGCCCCCCACGTTGAGGTGCGAGCGCCATCGCATGTGCTTGGAGTGGAGAAGTGGTTGAGGGTGCGCACGCGCTTACAGGCCGGGGCTCAGCCTTCGCCACAAGGAGGGATCTCCCTGCATCTCAACACCTTCACGCTCCCTCCTCCACCAGGAGTTAACCGTTTCCTGAGAGGCTTGCAACGCTTGGAGCATAGGAGACCAGGATAATCCGCTGGAGCATACTGAACGATGGAGCTACCGTATACCACCAGGTCTGCCCAGGCCTTACCGCTATCGTCGGCCGAGCCGCCATGGCTTATGGAGCAGGACCCGCATCTTGGAGCGCCGCCGGCATTGGTGCAGGCACTCGTGGCCCATTGGGGAGCGGAGGTAGTGCTGGCGCTTCTTCGCGACCGGCACCAGCTCCGCGCCGCGCTGATCGACGAGTGGCAGGCCTGGCGGGGCGAGTATGAACATCGCTAAGGCTAGAAGCCCTGAGGAGGGGGCAGCGGCTCAGGCGTGGCAGCGGCGTGTCCACGCGCTCCACCTGCGTGGCATCCCTGCCGGCCGGATTGCAGCGACGCTCCACGCCGAACGGAGCGCCGTGGAGGAAGCCCTGCGGGCGATCGCTGCGGAAGAAGTCGCCGGCGTGCCATTGGTACAGGAGCGTACGCGGCTTCTAGCGGCTGCCCAGGCAGTGGAGGCAGAGGCGTGGAGCCTTTTTCACCAGCTCCCGGGGATCGACACCTCTGGACGTCTGGCAGCCCTTAATACCGTCCTGGCGGCTCAGGCCCAGGCGGCTGAGCTGCTCAACACGCTGGGGCACGAGACGGCGATCGACGAGCTGGCCGCCCTCGGGAAGCAGTTCCTGACCCTCCTCAAAGACGGAAAGGTGCTGCTGGCTGGCGCGTACGATGGGCGGTCCGGGGCCGACGATGGCCTGCTCGACCGGCTGGCCACGCGGCGCAATATATCCCCCTAGAGCCATTGGTCAAGAAGTCGCTGCCCAGGCGTACCGGCTCTCATCGCCCCTGCACGGCACCGGCCGAACGCCAATCTGGACTGGCACATCTCCTGGAATGCCTACAGCTCCAGCCTACAGCCCCCGCACGGCACCGACCGGACGCCAATCGACCGACCCATGGCCGCCCTGCGGGTTGATCAGCCTGACGTCGCGGCCATCGGCGCGCAGGAGGTAGATACCGCCGCCGCAGAGCATGGCTAATTGCTGGCCATCCGGCGCCCACGCAGCGGCGGGACTATCGGCCCCCAGATGCGTCAGCTGGCGGAGATTGCCACCATCGGCATCGACGAGAAACAGGTCCATGGGCAAGCCATGCGCGTAGGCAGCGCGTGGCCAGACCGGGCCAAGCAGCGCTGCGGCGAGCGCCCCCAGGCGCGCGGCAAAGCGGGCCGTTGCCTTCCCCTCGACCGGGGCACGTGGCGGCGCCTCGCCGGCTCCGGGCCGCCGCGGCTCACCGCCGGTGCCGGAAGCTTGAGTGCCCGCAGCATCGGCTACCGGTAGACCGGCGAAGACGATCTGGCGCCCATCCGGCGAGAAGCGAGGGAGATCGATGGGGCCAAGCCGGCCAGCCGGCACGAGCGTTCGCGCCTGCGTGCCATCGGCATTCGCCACCACGAGCGCTCGCGCCGCGCCCTCCAGTGCCAGGAACGCCAGGCGTTTCCCATCCGGCGAGAGCGTTGGTGCCATCGCATTGGAGACGATCGTTCGCCGCGCGCCGCCATCGAGCGGTACCCAAGCAACCTCGACCATCTCGTCCCGCAGAATGCCTTGCTCCACGATTCGCGTGGTGTAGGTGACGTAGAGTGACCGGCCATCCGGCGCCCACACCGGCGTCTCGTAGCCGGTGCCCGGACCATCGTTTGACACCAGGACCTGGACCGACGTGCCATCGGCATGCATCACATAGAGATCGGTCACTGGCTGTGGAAACTGCCCGTCCGTGTCACGCACGGTGGCTGGCGGCGGTGTGTACGCATAGGCAATCTGCGCTCCGTCTGGCGACCAGACCGGATCACGGGCCAGCCCGCCCTCAGCAACCTGGGTTAGCTGCCGACGGACCCGGCCTTGCGCCGTCACGATGAAGAGATTGCCATCGCGGCTGAAGACGAGCAGCGCAGCATTGGACGCGGCCGGAGTGGGCGAGCCCGAGCCTCGCCGGCATCCGGATCCGGCGAGGCCAGCTGCAGCGAGCAGAGTGAGCCTGCCCAGCGCCGCTCTCCTGGAAGAGCGAGCTTCGGCCGCTCGCGGAGCATCTTGCCGCGCCGGCTCGACGGCGGCCGCCATGGCGCCGGGGCAGGCGCGCGGCAAGGAACCAGCGACTGGCAGGCCGGCGCACCCACCGGCACCAGTGCCCTCTGGCCCTTCCCACCCGCGCCCAGGTGCATTAGGGAGCAGCATAGGCCGATAGTGGTGAGCTCGAGTAGCCGGTGCCCGGCGACCACGTGGATGGAAGGGCCGCCAGGTTCGACTGGCTGCTCATCTGAGAGGGACCGCCGCTGCCCACAGCACGGAACTGAATGGTGCCGCTCCCAGCGGGGGCCAGCAGCGCGATCCAGTAGCTCACCCCAGCAGTGACGCTCGCCGCAGGAACCTGCACCGTGTTCCAGGTCCCGCTCACCGGCATGGCAATCGTACCCTGGGTCAGCAGTGTGCCCGGCTGGCTACCGGTATCGGTGTAGAGACCGATCACCACCTTCGATGCCGCGTTGCTCGCATCAAGGTACACGCTCAGGGTGGTGATCGTCCCGCTCGCCGCCGCCGTGTACTGGAAGGCCTCCGCCGCGCCGGCCACGTTCGAGTCCCGGGTGCCCTGCACCGTTGCATTCCCCACCAGCACCACCGGCGTTGGCGTCGGGGTGCGCGTCGGTGTGCGGGTGGCCGTGGGCGTGCGGGTGGCCGTGGGCGTGCGGGTGGCCGTGGGCGTGCGGGTGGCCGTGGGCGTGCGAGTCACCGTCGCCGTGGCGGTGCTGCTCGGCAGCGGAGTGGTGGTGGGGGTAGCGGTGCTTGCCAGAGGCATGGTGGGGCTTGGAGCTGGGGTCTCCGCGCCCGACGGCGTTGCCGTCGCGGTGGCCGTCTCTGCAGGTATGGCCGTTGCCGTCTGTGCCGGCGTGGTCGTTGCCGTCGCGGTGCCCGTGGCACTCGGCGCCGGTGTTGGGCTGGCATCATCCACGGTGGCATACGCGGACATGGGGGAGTTGGAGTAGCCGGTGCCCGGCGACCACGTTGCCGGCAGGGCCGCTAGGTTGCTTTGGCTACTCATCTGGCTCGGGCCACCCGTGGCAGCGTCGCGGAAGCGGACCGTACCGCTGCCGGCCGGGCTCAGCACCGCTAGCCAGTATTTCGTGCCCGCTGTGACCCCCACCGGAGGGACACTCACCGAGTTCCAGGCGCCGCTTACCGGCGCGGTGATCGTACCTAGCGTGAGCAGCGCGCCGGGCTGGGTACCGCCGCTATCGGCGTACAATCCCACGACAACCGAGGTGGTGGAATTGCCGGCGTCCACATAAACGGCCAGACGGCTCACCGTCCCGCTGGCAGCCGCCGTGTACTGGAAGGCCTCGGCCGCGCCGGCCACATTCGAATCCTGATTGCCTTGCACCGTGGCATTGCCCACCAGCACCACCGGGGTGGGCGTGGGGGTCCGCGTGGGCGTGCGGGTGGCGGTGGGCGTGCGAGTCGCCGTCGCCGTGGCGGTGTCGGCTGGTATCGGGGTGGAGGTCGGCGTGGCGGTGCCGCCGGCCACCGGAGTCGCTGTGGCGGTGGGAGTAGGAGTTCCGTTGATCTGGGCGGCGCCGATCTGGATAGTCCAGGCGAGCGAGGGCACGCCCTGGTCGTTGACGAGGAAGAGCATGTAGTAGCCGGGCGGCGCGATCTGCGGATCAGCTGGACCTTGCACCGTGAGCTGGCCAGTGCTGCTGGTGAAGCTCAGCGGCACGTAGCGCTGGTTCATATTCAGCGTGTGCGTTACCGAGCCAAAGGGAATAATGCCCGCGGCAGCAATACTGGCTGCGTCCGGCGTCTGGACAATGAGAGAGCTCCCGTAGGTTACGGTGGCGGGAGCATCCGTAATCGTTGGGCGAGGACCCTTGAAAAGATACGGTGGCGAGTAGATCTCGGCCGTGAAGTAATCATTGGCGGTCGACCAGCGTCCGCCACCGGCAACGAGCACTCGCCCATCTGGGAGGAGCAGCGAGGTCGAATGGTACATGCGCGGATCACGCTCCGCGGCCATCGTGGTCCAGGTTTCGGTGGCTGGATCCCACAGCTCCGCCGCGAGGCTGCCAGTATGAGTAGTCTGATCGACCGTCGTCGCCCCACCGACGGCCAGGACCGTGCCGTCGGCCAGCACGGTAAGGTTGTGCATATAACGCGGGTAGGCCATCGACGCGACCTGGCGCCACGTGGCGCCAGCCTGAGTCAGGTCTACGACGGCCGCCTTCGTCCACGAGGGAACGCCGGTGCCGTAGTCTGGCCCGCCACCGGTCATGAGGATCTTGCCCGGCCGGTACATCGCCGCCGAGCCGTAGAGCGCCGGCGATGGTCCTGTACCGGCGCTGGCCCAGGTCTGGGTACCCACGTCGAGCAGCTTGGAGAGCCCGGTCGATGGAGCAATGGCGAAGATCTTGCCGTTTGGCAGAACGAAGGTCAGCGGGTATTCATCCTCGGTTACGTCCGAGGTGGAGACGGCAATACTTGACCAGGTGTTGGTTGCCGGGTCGTACACCTCAGGCGTGTTTGCCCAGGTGGTGGCGGTGATGTTGCCGCTAAAGGCCAGCACTCGGCCATCGGGGAGCGTGTTGACGCTGGGGTACCAGCGCGCATACTGCATGAACGCTCCCTGAGCCCAGCTCTTGGTGAGCGGATTGAACAGATTGATGTTCTTGATACCGAGGTTTCCGTTGGCCGTGGTGTAGCCTCCGACCACCATGACGCGTCCGTCCGGAAGCACGACGTGTCCGGAGCAGAAGATCCCGGCGTTGACTGGCACATCGGTGAAGAGCTGGCTGATCGGATTCCAGACCTTGGCCGTCGTGGTGGATGTCTCCCAGGCATCCCACGTCAGGATGTCTCCGGTGGGAAGCTGCACCATGTGCACCGCCACCAGCGGCCAGTTCATCGCCGGTGCCCACTCGCCCATCGCGGCCTGCGTGGCGGTAGGGTCGGCAGTGGTAAACGTCGCGTCATCGGACACCACCTGATTCCCCGACGCATCTTTGCTCCGCACGCGGTAGTGGTAGGTAGTGCTCGCCGTCAGGCCGCTCAGGCTCTGGCTGTGGGAGGTGACCAGCGCACCATCAAATGCCGTCGTTGAGCCATAGGCCGTCGTCTGGCCATATTCCACCTGAGAGGAGGCAGGTATGTCGGTGGACCACGAGATCGTGGCCGCAGTGGCGGTCACGTTCGTAGCGCTAACTGAGGAGATCTTCGGCGGCGTGCTGCCAGAGCCGCTAAAAGGGCTATCGCTCGTCCAGGCCGGCCCATTGACCAGCGTGCCAGTATTACCATTCCCAGAGGAATCAGCGACGGTCGAGCCGCTGCCCTCGTCGAAGTGCCAGAGCCCCTTGGTATTCGCATCGGCCACGTACGGGCCCGATGGCGTGAAGCTCCCCGTGTAGCGCACGACGTTGGAGATACGCACCTCGTCGATCACACCGGAGAAGATGTCACCGGTGAGATCGAGCGTGCCGATCGTCAGCGGATCGCCCGTCTGGACGATCGTGCTGGCCACCGCCTGGCTTGCCACCAGGTTTCCATCCACGAACAGATGCGCGCCGCCAGCATCGTACGTGGCGGCCACGTGATGCCACTGGTTGGGTGGAAACTGGCCCGACCAGATCTGGTGCCAGCTATTGCTGCTGTACCATTCGAAGCCAACCTGGAAGCCAGAGCCCAGCGGCTGGATTGAGATCTCCCAGTCGTTCTTGCCCATGATGTGGCGGTAGCCCGACACGGCATTGGGCTTGAACCATGCCTCGGCGGTAAGGTTGGTGGCGATCGTCAGGCTTGCGCTATCGGGTATCCGCACGTACGAATTGGTGCCATTGAACTGCAATGCTGCCGGTCCCACCGCGTGCGAGGCTCGTGGGAAGGGGGCTGCCACCCCGCACACCACGAGCAGCGCCAGTCCAAAGACCAGCCGGTGCGGGAAGGGAGCGCGACGCGACAGCAAACGGCCAGCCGCAGAGACCCGCCGAGGCGGCATCAGCGCCACCAGGGCCGCAAGCAGAGCGAGCAGAGCGGACACCGCAGGGCGCAACCTTCCCCGTGCCGGCATAGACGGAGCCTCCTCAGACGTTCGCGCGGGCTGAGCACAAGCACGGATTCAGCACCGACGATGGCACATCTGAGGATGCCGGCTGGTTGAAACGCCGTTGAGATAGCACTGCACCACGGAGGCCGCCTCGCCTCAACCGCTTCTCAACCGCCCGTCACTCCCCACCTTCATATCGGAATCGGACTGTTCCACTCTGAGGCTTGCGCGCCGGCTAACGAGCAAGACGCGAATAGCCGGCACCACTCGCCAGGCCAGACGAAACACTTCTGAGAGCCAGCAGCCCGATGAGTAGTATGGAACGACGTCACACGCGCAGGATAGCCATCTTCTTCCTGGCAGCCGGGCTTACCAGCTTCCAGGTCCACCGGTTCTTCCGCCGGCCTGCCGGAGGTGCGGCCGTGCTTGCAGCCACGCCAAACCTGATGGTCGACGGCAGCCGCCGTTTTCAGCGCATCGATGGCTTCGGGGTCAATGCCAATCCAAAACACTGGCATGGCGGCGAGCTGATCCCCGCGCTCGATCTGCTCGTCGATACGCTCGGCGCCACCCTGTGGCGGGTAGACGTCTTTGGCAAATCAACGTGGGAGGCGACGAACGACGATAGCGACCCCTTCCACTTCAGCTGGGACCAGTACACATCGATCTACGAGAGTTCTGACTTCCAGAAGCTCTGGAATATGCTGGCCTATCTCAACCAGAAGGGCGTGCAGATCCTCTTCAGCGCCAGTGGCATCGTTCCCGACTGGATGGGCGGAACCGCCATCGATCCAGGCCAGGAGGACGAGTTCGTCGAGATGATCGTCTCGGCAGCGTATTACGCTCGCAACATGAAGCACCTCCAGCTCACCATGCTGGACCCGCTCAACGAGACGAACTTTGGCCCCCCGGAAGGCCCCAAGGTTGATCCCACGCAGTACGCGCGGATCATGGGTAAGCTCGCCGCGCGGCTCGATGCCCTGGGGATGAGCGACATGAGGCTCGTCGCCCCCGAGACCACCTCCTTCAACACCGAGTATCTCCCACCGTTGATGGCCAATCCGGCAGTGATGGCTCACCTTGACCAGTTTGCGTTCCATAGCTACAGCGGCAGTGGCGACGGCTTTGCCTTGAGCGCGATCCAGCAATCGGCCTACCCCGACCGGCGGGTGTGGGTCACCGAGTGGAGCCAGATTGTTACCGACGGCAGTCTGGACGGCGGCGTCCAGGTAAAAGATGAGTGGGCCTTCGCCCGCGAGATGACCGACGAGCTCTTCAATCATCTAGAAGAGGGAGCGTCGGCGGTCCTCTCCTGGGATGCGTACGACAACGTGCACGAGCACGACGGCTCGGGCAAGCTCAGCCACTGGGGCCTGCTGGCCTACGATCCGACTACCGGCACCTATACGCCCAAGCCACGCTTCTACACCAATGCCCAGGTGTTCAAGTTCGTCCCGCCCGGCTCGATGCGCATCGACGCCAGCACTGATGGTGCCGGCGTTCGTGCTCTGGCCTTCGTCGATGACCTCTCAGGAACGCTCACCATTACCGGACGCAACTTCGGGACCAGCCCGGCGATGCTGACCGGCTCACTGGCGAATGTCCCGCCGATCACAGCCTTCCACCTCTACCAGACCACGGCTGGCGCGCCGCTCGCCATCAAGCCTGACGTGCCGGTGGCCGGCGGCACGTTCAGCGTCGAGGTCGCCGCTGATAGCTTCTTCACGCTCACCGGCAGCCCGGCCATGGAGGCGGCGAGGGGCGTTGCTGCTCCTCTTCCGTTACTTCCGGCGTAGCGAGCGCTCTCAACCTCGAGAGCGCTCGCGTGCCGTTCGAACGGAGGCTAGTCACACGCCCCTGATGAGCCACCCGCGACTGGCTTCCGCCAGCGTGATCAGCAGGAGCAGCTCCGTGGCCTTGGAAAAGACCACCATGCTCCCCAGCGGCTCCGGCTGCCACGGATGCGGGCCAACCGGCAGGCCTATGGTGTATGCCAGGCCGAAGAGGACGAAGAGCGCCATGGTGCCCGCGACGATCAGCATGATGAGCGCAGTGGAAGGACGCCTGAGGAGGAGAAAGGCCGTGACCACCTGGGCCACACCGGCGATGACCATGAAGGCTCCTTCGTCGAAAGCCTCGGCGAAGTGCTCCGGCGCGACGGCAAAGTGGATCAGTCCGGCGAGCAACGAGAGGCCGGCGGCGGCGCGCAGCCACACTCCGACTGACCCTCTGAGCGGCGCCCTGCTGACTCGAAGCTGCATGGCTGAAGCTCCCCTTGATTGCTCCTGCTTGATGGTGCATCCACCAAATGCTTGGCTCCTGAATCGCTCTGGTAGCACGTGGCACCGAGCTGCCGGGTCCATCACTTAAGAGGCAAACGCCGACATCGGCGCGTTCCAGTAGGTGGTGCCGGCAGACCAGGTGGCCGGAAGCGTAGCCAGATTCGTCTGCGCACTGGTCTGGTTCTTCCCGCCGGAGCCGTTCGGGAGATCACGGAACTGCAGCGTGCCGCTGCCTTCCGGGGCGAGCACCGCGATCCAATACTTGCGCCCGGCAGCGACTTTGGCAGGGGGCACGTCGATGGTGTTCCAGGCACCGGCCACCGGCAGCACCATCGTTCCCTGGGTCAGCAGCTTGCCGGGGGTGTTCGACGATGTGCTGCTATACAAGCCGACGATCAGCTTCGTGGCGGTGCTCCCGCCATCGACGTAGACCGAGAGCCGGCTGACCGTGCCGCTCGCCGCCGCCACGTACCCAAATGCCTCTGCCATCCCATCTGGGTTCGAATCCACATTTCCTTGCACCGTCTGGTTACCGAGCAGCATCGCTGCCGAACTGCTGCTCCCGGCCGGCGTACCAGTACTCGTGGGCACGGGTGATTGGGTAGCCGTTGGCAGTGGCGTGCGCGTCGCCGTTGGCACAGGCGTCTTTGTCACCGCACTGGTAGCAGTGGGCACAGGCGTCTTTGTCACCGCACTGGTAGCAGTGGGCATGGGAGTCGAGGTAGGCATCGTCCCTGCGGGCGGCATAGCCATCGTCGGGGAAGCACCTGCAGTACTCGTCGGAGGTGGGTCCATCAGCATCGAGAGGTCACAGGTGTTCTGGGGCAGGCCCGGACAGTAGCTCGGCGCCGCCGATGGCGGTAGCAGGCTCCCATCCGCCGCGTGCGGGTTCACCGCCAGCCGCCCCCAGTGAAA
>Ga0070741_10021226_pt1 | contig 10128 bp, 10 predicted proteins | sample Coa_R1_4_FD_66440 | JGI IMG/M metagenome (GOLD analysis project Ga0070741, IMG submission 66440) | Surface soil microbial communities from Centralia Pennsylvania, which are recovering from an underground coalmine fire - Coalmine... | ecosystem: Environmental > Terrestrial > Soil > Unclassified ...
GGCCGCGCTGAATGTACGTCCACGTGAAGCTCGCGCCTTCGCTGGCGATGATGAAATCGCACGCGAGCGCGGTGTCCGCACCGAGTCCCGACGCGGGACCATTGACCGCCGCGATGACCGGCTTGGGCAGCGTGTGGAGCAACGCCTGCGCGTGATGCACGCGCTGCTGGCGCCGCCAGCCGTTGAACGCGATCTCGCCCGGAGGCGCCTCCATGCGCTCCTGCATGCCCGCGATGTCGCCGCCTGCGCAAAAGGCCTTGCCCGCACCCGTGAGCACGACGGCGCGGATCGACTTGTCGGCAGCCACGGATTCGAGCGCAGCGATCAATTGCGCGCGCAGCGCATCGTTCATCGCATTGCGCTTCGCGGGCCGGTTCAACGTGAGCGTCGCAATCCCGTCGTGGGCCTGCCGTTGCACGAGCTCGTCCGCCATGCCTGCCTCCGCCGTCGATCACTCCGGCCTGATATTGTTTTCCTTCACGACCTTGCGCCAGCGCGCTTCCTCGGCATGAACGAACTTGTCGAGCTCGGCGGGGCCGCCCGCGGTGATGATGAGCCCTTCCGGCTCGACGCGCTTGCGGAACTCGTCGGTCTTCGCCACTTTCGCGACGACGGCGTAGAGCTTCGAGACGACGTCCGGCGGCGTGCCCGCCGGAACGTAGATGCCGTACCAGCTCTCCACTGCGTAGCCGGGCACGCTTTCCGCCACGGCGGGAACGTTGGGCAACGATGGCGAGCGTTGCGGCGAGGTGACCGCGATGGCGCGCAGCTGTCCGCTGGCCAGATATCCCGCCACGCCGGCCGCGGTGCCGAAGATCATGTCGACCTGTCCGCCCAGGATGTCGGTGACCGCCGCGCCCATGCCGCGGTACGGCACGTGGGTCATCTGCACGTGAGCGAGATTGGTGAACATCTCGCCGGCAAGATGCGCCGACGTGCCATTGCCGAACGACGCATAGGTGATCTTGCCGGGGTTCGCCTTCGCATCGCTGATGATGTCGTTGATCGTCCTGTATTTGCTGTCCGGACGCACCACCAGCACGTTGGGTCCGCGGCCGATCAGGATCACCGGGGCGAACGCCTTGTCCCACGCGTACGGAAGATGCGGCTGCATGCTGGGATTCACCGCGTGCGCGAACGTGGCGACGAGGAGGGTGTAGCCGTCGGCAGCGCTCTTGGCCACGGCATCGGTGCCGATCACCGTGCCGCCGCCCGGCTTGTTCTCCACGACGACGGGCTGCCCCAATTCCTTGGCCATGCCCGTGGCGAGGGTGCGCGCGATGATGTCGGTGCCTCCTCCCGGCGTGAACGGAACAACCAGCTTGACCGGTTTCTCGGGATACGCTGCGAGCGCGGTAGCAGCGATGGCGATCGCGAACGCGGCGAGCAGCTGCGCCAGCGCGCGATGCATGCGTTTGGTCATGATTTCTCCTCGTTACAGGTCCGCGAAAAGATCGTCTGCGGGTAGGTTGCGCGGCCTCTCCCCGGCGCCGAGCCGGAACACCTCGATGCTCAGCACGGCGTCGCGATCGGCACGGTTCAGGAAGATGCGATCGACACCTGCGCGTTGGGTGGCATGCGCCATGAGCGCGCGTGCCTTGGTCTCGCGCCACGGTGCGACGTCGATGATGAAATCGGCACCCGGTTGCGCGGCGAGGTGCGATCGGCCGGGCTTGTCCCACACGCCGACCGAGCCCACCCACACCAGGCGACGCACGCGGTATGGTTTACCCAGGTCGGCACGCCAGCGCGCATCCGCGGCATAGGGAATGGCATCCGAGGTGAAGCGGCTGATGGCCACGTGATCGGAGTGACGGTTGCCGCCATTGGGGTCGAATGTCATCACCACCTCGGGCCGATGATGTCGAATGAGGCCGGCGATGTGCGCTGCCATTTCGGCGGGCGGCGCATTGGCGAGTTGCTGATCCTGGTAATCGAGCATGGCAAGCTCCGCAACGCCGATGATCCGCGCCGCGTCGCGCAATTCACGCTCGCGTACCTGGGGCAGCGCTTCGATCGTTGCAAGCGGCGGGTCGCCGACGCTGCCGCGCTCTCCGCGCGTGGCGCAGCAAAGCACCACCTTGACGCCTGCCGCCGCGTACCCGTGTGCCGTGCCCGCGGCGAAAAAGCTCTCGTCATCGGGATGCGCAAAGCACATGAGCAGCGAGCGTGTCACGACGAAACGCCTTTCAGGAGAGCGCCACGGCCTCGTGATGCGTACGTGCCGCATGCGGCGCGCTTACGACCAGGAAATAGATCACGATGCCCGCCGTCGCCACGAACATGCCGATGATCGCCGCGATCCAGAAGCCGCGCACGCCCAGCGGTGTCGCGAGGCCGAGCGCAGGCATCGTGACGAGGTCCGTCAAGCCGATGACGTATCCGCCGGTCAGACCGATCAGCCACAGCCCCACCGCGTTGATCAGCAATGGCACGACGGCGCGCTTGTAGCCGCGCAGGGCATTGACGGTGATCGCCTGCAGTGCATCGAAAACATGGTATCCGCCGACGAGCGCCAGCAGGCTCGCTGCGAGCACGCGCACGTTGGGATCGATCGTGTAGAACGCGGTCAGGCCATGCGCGCCGGTCACGAGCAGGGTCGCAGCGACGATCGCCACGCCGAGCCCCAGGCCCAGCCCCGTGATGGCGGTGGAGCGCGCGAGCGCGAAATGACGCGCGCCGATCGCCTGGCCCACGAGCACCGCGACCGCGTTGGCCATCGCGAGTGGCAGCATGTACATGACCGCGGCCACGTTGGCTGCGATCTGGTGCGCAGCGGAGGTGACGGCGCCCAGCCGCGCCACGAACAGCGCCATGAACGTGAACGCGGTGACATCGACCAGGAACGTCCCGCCGATCGGCATGCCCAGCGCGAGCAGGCGTCGTTGATCATGCCAGCGCGGCCACGACCAGCGCGAGAACACGCCGTGCGCGCGGTAATCCTCTGCAATGTGGCAGCGGAACCAGGCAAGCACGCAAATGATCCAGTTCACGATCGCCGTGGACAGTGCGCACCCGGCCGATCCCATCTCCGGCGCGCCGAAGTGGCCGAAGATCAGCATCCAGTTGAGCGGAACCTTGAGCGCGAGGCCGAGCAGGTTGAGCGCCATCATCACGCGCGGCAGCGACACGGCCGTGGTGTAGCTCGAGAACAACCGGAAGGCGAGCCCTGCCGGCGCGCCCCATGCCGCGATCGCGAGATAGGTGCGCACTTTCTGCTCGACGGCCGGAGGGGCCTCGCTCAAGGCGAGCAGCGGGTCGGGATAGCGAAAGACCACGATCGACAGCAACGCGAGCCCGAGCGCGAGCCACATCGCCTGGCGCACCTGCTCACCGATGTCGGCGTGGCGCCCGGCCCCGAAGAGCTGCGCCACCGTCGGCGTGACCGCGAGCAACACGCCCATCAGCCCGACGAACACGCTGAAATAGATGGAAGCGCCGATCCCTACCGCGGCGAGATCGTCCGTCGCATAACGTCCCGCCATGGCGGTATCGATGACCGCATAGCCCATCACCGCCAGCTGGGCGATCAGCACCGGCCAGGCGAGCTGATAGATCTCGGCGACGAGCTTGCGGTTGGTCACGAGGCGGGATGGAGGCGGGAGGCTAGCCCTGGAAAGATATCAAATGGGCCGGTAATGCCATTCTGTTCGCTGGATAAGCCAAGCAACGAACGCGCCACCATACCGACCATCCGTTGTAAACCGGTGGTCAACGCACGTTCGAGGTCGGGTCGCCATGACAGCAGACATTGCATGGGAGACGGTGCCACAGCTCGCAGGTCAGTACCCACGGGTGCTGAGCGAGATCGTGCGCCGCTGGCAGACCGCCGAGCTCGATGAATACTTCTCGGATCTTTTCTTTCCGACGCGCCCGGGCCGCCAGGGTTTCCCGCCGGCGGTGATGCAGGACATCTTCAATCTGTTCAAGCTGCACGAGGAATGGAAGGCGCGCGGCGGACGCCCGCTGCCCGACGTATGGTCAGGCGAGAAGGTCCCGCATCGGATCGCCGACAACGAGGAAAGAATCCGTGCGCGACGGCTGTTCCAGGCGCTGGAAGATGGCAACGACGCGGCGCTCCGCGCGATTCTCGACGAAGGCATCAATCTCGAGCTCACCAATGGCTCCGGGTGGACGCCGCTCATGGTGGCCGCGTTCATGGGGCGCGAGCGCCAGGCGGCTCTCCTGATCGAGGCCGGGGCGCGCATCAACAGCCGTGATCGGCGCGGCTACTGCCCGCTGCACTGGGCCGCGGTGCGCGGCTACGATTCCGTGGTGGAATTATTGTTGCGCCGAGGGGCGCGCGCGAACCAGCGCAGCGACAAGGGCATCACGCCACTGTTGCAGGCGGCGAGCCTCGGACACTGCAACATCGTGCGGCGGCTATTGAAGCAAGGCGCGTCGGTGAACGAGCGCGATGACGAAGGCTGGACCCCGCTGCACAAGGCCGTCGCGAACGATCATCGCGAGACCATCGCGCTGCTGCTTGCAATCGGGGCGGATCCGAATGCGCGTCACTCCGCCGGCGAGACACCGGTCAGCATCGCGCGCCAGGCGCGCAACAAGGAAGTGCTGACGATGCTCTATGCGGCGGCGAAGCACGCCAAGGACCGCGCCGCGCCTGCGCCCGTGCCCGCGACGCGCGAGATGGCGCTCAGTCCGGCCTGAAGCCGGACGCTTTCACCACCGGCCCCCACTTCGCATAATCGGTCGCGACGATCCTGCCGAATTCCTCCGGCGAGGTCGCGGCGGGATCCATCCCGAGCTTCGAAAGCTTCTCCGCGACGTCCGGCGATTGCAATGCCTTGTTGATGCCGGCATTGAGGGCATCGACGATCGGCCGCGGCGTGCGCGCGGGGGCGAAGAAGCCGAACCAGCCCATCGCCTCGACATTGCGCACGCCAAGCTCGGCGAAGGTCGGCACATCGGGCAGGGCCGTCGAGCGCGTCGCGCCGGAGCTCGCGAGCACGCGAATCTTGCCGGCGCGATGCAGCTCCGACAGGTCTGCAATCGCGTCCACCGCGGCAGGCACCTGGCCGCTGATGAGCTCGCCGACGTATGCCGACGATCCCTTGTACGGCACGTGCAGGAGCTCGATCCCGCTTTCGCGGCTCACCAGCACGCCGAAGAAATGCGGCAGGCTGCCCGCGCCCGAATTGGCGAGTGCCGCCTTGTTCGGGTTCGCCCTCGCCCAGGCGACGAACTCGTTCCATGTTCTCGCGCCGCTCGCCGGACCGACGCCGATCGCGAACTGGAACGTGGCGCCCAGGGCCACGGGCGCGAAATCCTTGAGCGGATCGAAGCCCAGGTCCTTGTACACGTGCGGCGCGACGGTCATCGGGCCGATCGGCATCACGAGCAGCGTCGTCCCATCCGGCGCTGCATTCTTGACCGCGTCTGCGGCGATGCGCCCGATCGCCCCGGGACGATTCTCGACGATCACCGGTTGACCGACGCTCGCCGGCAGCTTGTCGGCGACCACGCGGGCGATGATGTCCGCCGTTCCGCCAGGGGGAAAGCCCACCAGCAGCCGAACCGGTCGATCGAACTTCACCTGCGCGAGCGCTGGCGTGACGGCGAGCATCAGAAGCGCGAAGAGTGCGGCCCGCCGTGTCTTCATGAATCCCTCGCAGATCGGATCAGCTAGGCGAGCCTTGCGCCCGCGATGCGCTCGAGGACGCGTAACGGCGAGCGCTCGGGATGCTGCATCGCGCTCACCGGAACGTCGAGCGTCTGCTCGAACATGTATTGCCCGCGCATGACCGCATGCGACACCTGGTCGGAAAAGCATACCCACGTGCTGCCGGGCGGGAACGGCATCTCGGTTTGCGGTGCATTGCGCTGGTACTCCGCGTCCGCCTTCATGGCATCGTGCAGATGCAGCATGTAATGGTCGTACGGGCTGCGCAGCTCCTTGGTGACATGCAAGGCGGCGAGCGCCCGTGCGGCCAACGGGTGAAACGGCGGCAAGCGCGCGAAGAAGCGCTGGGCAACATCGGCGAAAGGCTCGCCGATGCGCCACACGCGCGCATCGCCATGCGGGTTGACATTGCTGAACACGCGCAGGATGCGCGCGCCATGGTTCGGGCGCGACGGAAACGCGTCGATGTGCAGCAGGCGATCGTCCTTGCGCCACGACGTCTCGCGCTGGTCGGCGGCCGCGGCACGAAAGCTGGTGCGCATGACGTGAGGTTGCGGACGATAGCTCGAGAACAGCGCCGTGCAAAGGCTGCGCGCGCCGGCCGCGAAGCGCGCCATCATGGCGGAGAGCGCGGCACGATCCGCGCCGGTCGCGTTGGTGCCGCCCACTCGCGACGTATTGACGTCGAAGCTCATGTTCTTCGATCGTCCATCGTGCCAGCGTTCGGACAGAAAGCGCGTCTCGTCCGCGGCCAGGGTGAATGCGAGACGCGGAAACAACAGGACCGCGCCGGCCTCCACGGCGCTCACCGCAGCCCGGACCGCTTCCGGCGCGAGCGTGCCGTCCCAGCGGTCGAGCGCGACCTCGACCACGGGATCGAATTTCGGGGAACCGGCGGCGTCGGGCACGATCAGCTCACGGAACAAGACGAGATATTGTGCCACCCGCCGGAGCTCGCGTCCGGCCGTGCTTGCCGCAGTGCAATGCAAGCGACGCGCCGGCGGTGAAACGGGATCGTGGCACCATCGTGACTGGCCGGCCGGGTGCCGGCAGGCCTTTCAAGGAGGATGACAATGACCGACAAGGATGCGGCGGTGAAGCAGGTCAGGGCGGCGCTCGAGTTCGACACACGCATCAACCTTCACCGACACCCGATCCAGGTCACGTTCGACAATGATGCGGTGGTGCTCGAAGGCGAGGTCGACAGCGTCGCCGCCAAGAAGCTCGCGCTCGAGCACGCCGGTGCCGTGCGCGGTATTCGCGGCGTCGTGGACCGGCTGCGGGTCGCGCCGGCGGAGCGCCGCGGCGACGGCGCCATTCGCGATGCGCTGGCCGCGATGCTGGCGAGCCAGCGTGAGCTCGCCAACTGCGGCATCCGCGTGGGCGCCGGCAACGGCACACTGCAGCGCGTGCGCGAAGCGCCGGCGGAAAAAAGCGGTGACATCGACGTTCATGTCGACAACGGCGTGATCACGATCGAGGGCAGCGTGATCAGCCTGTCGCACAAGCGCGTCATCGGCACGCTCGCGTGGTGGACGCCCGGATGCCGCGACGTGATCAACTCGCTCGAGATCGATCCGCCCGAGCGCGACGGCGACGAGGAGGTGATCGAGGCGCTGACGCTGGTCTACGAGATGGATCCGATGGTGCAGACGGACCTCATTCGCGTGCGCTGCGACCAGTATGTCGTGACCCTCGAAGGCTATGCACGGACGGAGCAGGAGAAGCAGCGCGCCGAGTTCGATGCATGGTCGCTGTTCGGCGTCGACAAGGTCGTCAATCGCATCATGGTGCGGACCTAGTCACGCTCGCGACCTGCGCCCGCGAGCGAGCACGCACGTGTCGTAGCGGGCGAGCAGGTCGGCGATATCGCGGTACACCTCGATCGCGCCGGCGCCTTCGAGCTGCGATGGCTCGAAGCCCCCGCTCAACACGCCGATCGCGCGCATGCCGGAGCGCCTTGCGGCGACGGCATCGTACGGCGTGTCGCCCACGACGATCGCTTCGCTCGCGGTTACGTCGCGCAGCGCATCGCGCGCGGCCTGGAATACGTCGGGACAGGGCTTGGAGCGCTCGACCTCGTCGCCCGAGGTCGTGATCTCGACGAGATCGCCGATGCCGAGCGTCTTCTTGTGCGCCTCCACTTCGTGCTTTTTCGACGAGGAGGCGAGCGCGATGCGCAGGCCGTCGCGCCTGATGCGCTCGAACAGCGCGCGCACCTCGGGAAACGGCTTCACCTGCGGCAGGTACTTGCGCGTAAAAATCTCCGCCTGCACGCGATCGAGCGCGTCGCCGAAGCGCGCGATTTCTTCCGCCGAGCAGAACACGGGAATGAGCTGGTCGCCGCCTTTGCCGATCTGCTCGTGCACCTGCTCGAACGAGAGATCCTTGCCGAATTCGCGAAAAGCCTCCCGCCATGCCGCAACGTGCAGGTCGTTGGAGTCGACGAGCGTGCCGTCGATGTCGAAGAGAACCGCTTGCACCATGGCGCCATCGCATGCACGATGTATGCCGGCAGAGGCCTCTTGGCGGGCCTGCCGTCAACCCGCGGCCAAGCGCGTGCGTTTAGGGCGTTGCGGCACGAATGACCAGAAAAACGCCCCTCGAAACTGGAGAAGCCATGACAAGAACCATTCTCAAATCGCTGATCGCGGTGGCGGCGCTCGCCGCCTGCGCGCAGGCGTCTGCACAGATCACGCTCTATAGAGGCGAAGGCTTTCGCGGCCCGTCGTTCACGGCGGACCGGCCGATCGGAAACCTGGAGCGCTTCGGCTTCAACGATCGTGCATCGTCGGTGATCGTCGAGCGCGGCCGCTGGGAAGCCTGCGAGCACGCGCGATTCGAGGGCCGCTGCGTGATCCTGCGGCCCGGACAATATCCCTCGCTGGCATCGCTAGGCATGAACAACATGATCTCGTCTTTGCGGCCGGTGCAAGGTCGCGCGCGCGTGGCCGAGGTCGAGCCGCCGCCGGTCGAGCGTCGATACGACTACTATCCGCGTCACGGCGAGGAGCTGTTCCAGGCGAACGTCACCTCCGTGCGCGCCGTGACCACGCAGGCGCAACAGCGGTGCTGGGTCGACCGTGAGCAGGTCGTGCGCAGCGAGCCCAACGTTCCCGGTGCCATCATCGGCGGCGTTATCGGCGGCGTGCTGGGACATCAGATCGGTGGCGGCCGCGGCAAGGACGTCGCGACGGCACTCGGTGCGGTGGGTGGGGCGGCGGTCGGTGCCAACGCCGGCGGCGGCGGCAGCCAGGTCGTGACGCAGGACGTGCAGCGTTGCAGGACGGTGCAAGGTCCGGTGCGTCCCGACTACTGGGATGTCGCCTATGTGTTCCGCGGCCGCGAGCATCACGTGCAAATGAGCTCGCCGCCCGGTGCGACGATCACCGTCAACCGCGACGGCGAGCCGCGGATGTAGCGGCGCAAGCGCCTTCAGTTCACGCTTCGTTCGAGATTGCGCTTGCGCGCGAGATAGTCGCCTTCCTCCCGCAGCTGCAGCGGGTAGCGTTCGGTGTAGGCGTACCATGTTCGCAAGCGCTTGTCGAACCGCTCCTTCGGACCCACCGAGAGCGATTCGAGGTAGGCCTCGATGCAGAGGTAGTAGCGCATCGCATTGCGCTCGAGCGCGCCGCGAAAGCCGTCGACGTAGATCGGCCGCCCGTCGCCATCGCGGCCTACCACCGTGAACCCCACCTTGCCGCGGCCGAACGTGCTGAGATACGCGCGCATCGCAAGACGCGCCCGCGCCCCGTACGCATGCGAGAACACGAGATGCAGGATCGTATGACGCTCGTCCAGCGGCGCTGCTTCGAGATCGATGCGGTAGTCCGACGTGCCGAGCGGACCTTCATCGGCATGCAGTCGCACGTCGAAGTAATCGCTGCGTGAGGCCGCGAGGTCGAATGCAAACTCGGCGGGCGTGCCCTGCCTCCCCACCGACAGGGTGATCGACTTGCCGTCGCTGGAGGCGTGGCAGTCGCTGATGTTCGGGTGCAGCAGGAGCACGTCGCACCAGCTTTGGACGCTGCTCAGCCCCGAGCGTACTTTCTCGAATGGCTGCTCGATCAGCGCGTGGATGTCGCCCTTGAGACGGTCTCCGGTCTCGGTCGAGACGAGGTACAGCGGCTTGCCGAAGGGGCTGCGCTCGAGCTCCGGTTGCAGCGCCGTGTAGCTCGCGCGCAGCGCCGCGGCGGAGCCGCCCTGCGGCGCCGCCCACGAATTCGCCGTTCCGGCGATCGCGATCGCCAGCGCCGCACACCAGGCCCGGATCATCGCGCTAAGGTAATGCACCCGGTTCGACCGTGTTGTCGGGCCGCCTCCCAAACCGCTGTCGGCCGGCACCTACTTCCGCACCCGCGCCGGCACGCCGCCGAACTCCGGGTCGCGCGGGGTGGTCGACTCGCCATGCTTGCGAGCCACGCCGCACCGGATGCGCCTGCTAGACTTTTCGGCATGCTGAAGCTGACGATCCTGACCGTCAACAC
>Ga0070741_10021227_pt1 | contig 10128 bp, 6 predicted proteins | sample Coa_R1_4_FD_66440 | JGI IMG/M metagenome (GOLD analysis project Ga0070741, IMG submission 66440) | Surface soil microbial communities from Centralia Pennsylvania, which are recovering from an underground coalmine fire - Coalmine... | ecosystem: Environmental > Terrestrial > Soil > Unclassified ...
GAGGGACCTCTGGATTGACCCTCGGCATGTGGCCAAACCGGCGCCTCGCCCGGTGCGGCATTGATTTCCGCCGAAAGAGGCGATGCGCCAAAAGACGTCAAGACCCCGCGCCGGATGGCGCCGATCTTGGCTGGGAATGCGTACCGGACACCGTGGATAGCAAATTCGGCCAGGGCCTCGGGGACCACCTCCCAATCACCTCGCCCACCCGATACTGCAAGACCGGCCTCCGTGGCTCGTTGAACGCTGCGATGCACCTGAGAAGCGCTGAGGCCCAATGCCTGCCCGAGGGAAGCGTAAGTCCAGGACTGACCGAGGCTAGCGGCTCGCTTCAGGAGCACAAGAAGATCTTGCGGCTTGAGTTCCATGTCATTCCATATTCTGGAATGTGGAATATCGGCTATTTTACCCTTATTTTCAAGCGACTCAGCCTAATCCCTGGGCCGACCGCGGCTCTCATCAAAAACTAGCCCCGCGGCAGCATGCGCGTCGACGCTGGCGGCAAGTCCCTGAATTTGAAGGGGCTAGCGGGTATAAAACTCGACCCAGTCTATTCCCGCAGCCAATTCTCGATGCGCAATCCGTCGACACGCGAGAACTCCTGCTCGTTGTCGGTGACGAGGACGAGATCAAGCGCCACCGCCTGAGCTGCAATGATAAGGTCGTTGCCTCCGATCGGGGTGCCGGCCAATTCAAGCTGTGTGCGGATTGACCCGTAGATCTCATCGGCAGGCGGATCGAAAGCCAGTGTATCGATGACGGCGAGCACGACCTCGACTCGCGCTGTCAGCTTGGGGGACGCCTTCTTGGCCGCCCTTAACTGCTCGTTCGCGATGGCACTTCCGTTCACATGTAGTGTTGTTCCGGCTCTGGTGCTCAACATTTGTGCGTCTCCTTTTCGCCCAACGGTGCCCACGAGGGCCCGCAGCGCCGTCCTCGCCGCCTCCACGTTTGACCCACCCAGCGTCTCTGCCAAAGTGGCGACTGCCGCGCGGTAGGATTCGACGGCTGGAAGATCTGCCACCTTGCGGACTGTGCCTTACGCGCAACCACCCGACGTAGGTTTGCCTGCTTCGTTCCAAGTTCCTCGATCAGGGGGCGCATTGTCGCGGCTCGTGCTGGGCGTGCCTCGATGAGCGCTTCGATATCCGCTATCTCAGCATCGATGGCCGCAACCGCGGGATCCATTCTCTGATCAACTCGAGAGCTCTCGCTGCGCGCCCACGCGCGAATCTGCTCGCAGAAACGGTCCACGGCTTCAGGCGCGAGCTCCTGACTGCGAGACAAGCGGGTAAGGTCCGCGACAAGAAGGATGTCACCGGCGTGGACTGAAGACATTGCCTGTTGGAATCCAGGCGATGTGTGGCTGTTCGATCCAGCTTCGGGCCTCTTTGCCTTCGGCGACCTGGTCCTCGAGGTCTTTCAGAAGTCTCGAAGCCGACGGTTTCGACAGCTCGAGGATCTGCGCGGCGCGATGGAGGATGTTGCCTTCCTCGCCAATTGCGATCAGCAGCAGCAACTGGCGACTCTTCAGCCGCGCACGCAAGGACCAGGGTGTGCTGACGGGTAGTTGCTTGTTCCCCGTAGAGTGAGCAAATTACCTTTGTTTTCAGAACGTTGGGTATACCAATAAGTGACCGTGGCGCTGATGCAGTGGACGATCCACCGGCTTTCCCCTCTGCCGGTACCGATAGAAGAATTACTCAGACATATACCAGTTTTGAGATTAGTGCCCCCCAGGGGCACCGGCTAGTATCAATAACAACAGGACCTCGAGGGACCTAAGTAGCCAATCAATAGGAAAATTCCGCAGAGGGGGTAGGTTCATGCAGCAAACCGCGACGCAGAGCGCGCTCGCCGGCGTATCCAGTGTGTTGGCCCTGGCAATTTCGGCGCCGTCCGTGGCTCAGGACAGTGGGGCCAACCAGACATTGCAGGAAGTCGTTGTCACCGGTATCAGGGGGTCGCTCCAGCGCAATCTGGACATCAAGCGCGACGCCATGGGCGTCGTGGATGTGATTTCCTCAGAGGACATCGGCAAATTTCCAGATTCGAACGTCGCAGCTTCTTTGCAACGAGTCCCGGGTGTGTCGATCCAACGGGACGGCTACCGCGGCGATGCCACCGGCATCACGGTGCGGGGTTTTGCGGACGACTTCAACGAGACCCTGGTGGATGGTCGACGCATCTCGACCGCCAATGGCAAACGGTCGGTCGACTTCAGCACGGTGGGCTCCGACTTCGTCAGCCGGCTGAGCGTCATGAAGACGCCCGACATCACGCTCTCGAGCAGCTCGATCGGCGCGACCATCAATATCGAATATCCAAAGCCATTCGATCGACCCGGGATGCGTCTTGCCGCCACAGTGTCCGGCTCGAGGCAGGATGAAGCCAAGAAAACCACGCCAACGCTCGGCCTGCTGTTCAGCGACACGTTCGCCGATGACACGCTCGGCGTGCTCGCCGACGGCATCTTCACCAAACGCGACACCTATACCAATCACGTTTTCGTGTCCGGGTGGGAGGGCGGCTATCTGCATCCCTGTCAACTGACCCCGACGTGCACCGATGCGCAACTCGGTGATTCTGCCGCTCGGAATATCGTCAGCTGGTATCAACAACAGTTTGGTGCTGAACAGGGACAGACTACTGACGAGCGCATCGACGGCCGCATCGCATTGCAGTGGCATCCCAACGACCACCTGATGCTGACCCTTGACGATAATTACTCGCGCCAGAGCGTCGACACGCTCACCTATGCCTTTGGCGCGTGGTTCGACTTCAACGCCTTCCGCAATGTCCAGCTGGACAAAAACGGCACGATTGTCGACTTCGTGAACCTGGATGATGTCATGAACTTCGATGCGGGGGTCGCTCGTACGCTGCTGCGGACCAATCAGATCGGCCTCAACCTGAAATACGACGCCAACGACCACCTGAGCACGGACTTTGACGTGGCCTATTCGAAGAGCCAGCAGAATCCGGACGGCCGCGGCGGCAACGATGGTGCTGATATCGGGTATGGCGGTACGTTGGGCTGCGACACCGGTGTACGCGTCCTGGGTAAAAGCAGCGACACATTGCCCCAGTTGAGGACCTTCGGCCCGAACTGCAATCAGGCCAGGGTGCTTGATCCTACCCTCATCGGGTCGCACGTGTTGGTGCGCACGCGGCAGGAGGACTCCGACACCCTGAAACAGACGCGGGTGATGGTGAGCTGGCGGGAGGAGAACGTGAAGCTCGATCTGGGTGCATCGTATCTGGATGACACATTCGAGCTGCGCAATTTCAACACGTTCGCCAACAACTTCTGGCAAGCCTGGGCGGGATATGGCCCGCCCTCGGGTCGTACTTCAGGTGTCGTGGTTCCGGCAAACCTTCAGCACGGCACGATCAGCACGGCCGGGTTCATCCCCGGGTTCTCCGGCTCGCAGGCCCTGCTTCCGAACTTGCTCGTCTACAGCCCGCCGGAGCTGTACTCCTATCTGGGGAGCCTCGGAAATCCCCAGGCCCAGCATATCGACGGCTTCAACTACGGCTGTTGTAACTACACGGGTTCGCTCGATCTGGCGCTCGATCCTGGGAGCATCCAGAAGATCCAGGAAAAGACCTGGGCTGCGTTCGTGCATGGCCACTTTGACGCTCTGATCGGTGCCATGCCGCTGCATTTCGATGCGGGAATCCGCCGCGAGCATACCGGTATCATATCCGGGGGCTTCGGCCAATTGCCCGTATTGCTGTCGAAGAACCCGGCTGATCCGACATTGCTGTCAACGACATTCTCAAGTGCCCAGCCGATCTCCACCAGCAGCGACTACGCGTTCCTGCTGCCGAGCATGGATATGAAGTTGGAGCTGACCCCGAAGATCCATTTGCGCCTGGATGCCTCGCGCACGCTGACCAGACCCGCAATCAGCATGCTGACCCCCGTTCTGAACGTGGGCGCATTGCCTCGGGTGGGTGCACTGAATGCGAACGGTGGCAATCCGGCGCTCAAGCCCTATCTGTCGGATAATCTGGATTTCGGGCTCGAGTGGTATTACCAATCCAATTCATACGCGGCGGTGGATTTCTTCGTCAAGAATGTCACCAACTTCATCGTCCAGGGCACCCGTCGCCAGACCATCAACAACGTCATCGACCCGACTACAGGTCAGCCAGCGATCTACACGGTCGCCCAGCAGGTCAATGGGCCCGATGCGATGGTCGACGGTGTCGAGCTCGCCTGGCAGCATGTGTTTGGCAGCAGCGGCTTCGGCTTCAATGCCAACGTCACAATCGTTGGCACGAACAAGCCGTACGACCGCAATGATCTGACACAAAGCGGGTTCGCGGTCACCGGGTTGGCGAATTCCGCGAACTTCGTCGGCTTCTATGACAAGCACGGCTTCGAGCTGCGCGTCGCGGCGAACTGGCGTGATGAATACCTGCGCCAGTTTGGACAAACGCAGAACCTGTCCGCCTTCGGCGCGGAGCCGACGTTCGCCAACAGCAGCCTGCAGATTGACGTCAGCACGAGCTATCAGCTGAGCGAACAGTTCAATCTGTTCTTCGAGGCTTTGAATCTGACGAATGACACATTGAGCACGCATGGCCGTTTCGACAACCAGCTGCTGGACGTGTATGCCTATGGTCGGCGATATTCGGCGGGTATCCGCTTCCGGCTGTGATGACGGGCATGGTCCGTCCGGTCAGAAAGATCGTGATTGTCGGTGGTGGGACCGCCGGATGGCTCACCGCCGGGATCATCGCGGCCAAGCATCGGAGCCGGATGTCAGCGGGGTTCAGCGTTACCGTGGTCGAATCGCCGACCACGCCGATTATCGGCGTTGGTGAAGGTACCTGGCCGACCCTGCGGGGAACCCTGGCGCGCATTGGAGTCTCGGAAACCGAGTTTCTGCGTAGCTGCGATGTCGCATTCAAGCAGGGTGCGCGGTTCGCACGTTGGACAACGGGAACCGAGGATGACGCCTATTATCACCCGCTCATGGTTCCACAGGCCTTCTCGCAAATTAACCTCGTACCGCATTGGCTTGCCAAGAACAATGGGCGAAGCTTTTGTGATTCGGTCTGCCCGCAAGGCCGAGTCTGCGACGACGGCCTCGCGCCCAAGACGATCACGACCGCTGAGTTCGATGCGGTTGCCAATTACGCTTACCATCTGGACGCGGTCAAGTTCGCCGCCTTTCTTCGGGAGCACTGTTGCGAGAAGTTGGGTGTGCAGCATGTGCTCGCAGATGTGCGATGTACGAATCTTCGGGAAGACGGTGACATCAGCAGCGTCGACACGGAGCAAGCAGGTGACATAGAGGGTGATCTGTTCATCGACTGCACCGGATTCAAGGCCTTGCTCATTGGCGACGCTCTTGGGGTACCTTTCAAGGAATGTGGTGACGTGCTCTTTTGCGATACGGCGCTGGCGGCACAGCTTCCCTACCCTAACCAGATGCACCCCATCGCTTCCATGACCATCGCGACGGCGCAGTCTTCGGGTTGGATCTGGGACATCGGGCTGCCAACGCGACGTGGTATCGGGTACGTCTTTTCGAAGCGGCACATCTCGGAGGACAAAGCTGAGCGGGAGCTGCGCGCGTATCTGGGGCCGAACGGAAGAAACTTGTCGGTTCGCAAAATAAACATCCGCTCAGGGCATCGGGAGACGTTCTGGAAGCGAAATTGTGTCGCTGTCGGTCTGGCAGCCGGCTTCCTCGAACCGCTCGAAGCGTCCGCTATCGTACTCATCGAGCTCTCCGCAAAACTCATCGCACAACAGATGCCGGTGTGCCGTGAAGTGATGGACATCGTAGCCGCACGTTTCAATGCGGCGACCCTGTATCGTTGGGGGCGGATCATCGATTTCCTGAAGCTGCATTACGTGTTGACGAAGCGTAGGGACACCGCGTTCTGGCGTGATAATGTGCTGCCTGAGACGATTCCTGTGAGATTGCAGGAGCTGCTGCTGCTATGGCGTCATCAACCACCCTGGTTTCATGACGAGTTCGATCGTGTCGAGGAAGTGTTTCCGGCGGCCAGCTACCAGTATGTACTCTACGGAATGGGATTTCGCACGGCGATCGAGCCGGCCGCCTTGGCCGGCGATGCGAAGGCGGCCGAGCGGGCTATGCGGGAGACCGTGGTGCATAGTGAACGGCTGTGTGCCGGCCTGCCACGCCATCGCGACCTCATTCGAAGGATATCCGAGCAGGGTTTGCAGCCGGTATGATCCCAGGTACGGGAGAAATTCGTTGCAGTTCGAAAGAATAACCAATCTCGAGCTACTACAGCCTGAGAAGCATCGGCACCTCTGTCTGGGGCCGGTTCAGGACCTGACAGCGCATTTCGTGCCGATTGTCGTGAGTGAGTTTGCGGCGGCGGCGGCTACTTGCCCGATCCTGTTGACCAAAGCGGCGGCTACGGGGGAGTTCTATGCGGGGGCCCTGTTCGGCCTCAAGCCGGGTGAGAGCTGGCTGGAGAACTTCATCGACCGTGGTGGCTTTACTCCGCTCAACGTGCAGCGCGAAGGCTTCTTTATTACAGGAGAGCATATCGCGATCGATCGCAACAGTTTACGCTTCAGTGAGACGGAAGGTGAGCTTCTGTTTGACGCCGCGGATCAGCCGAGCACACCACTGCGGCAGATTCAGCGGGTGTTGGGGCAACTGCAGGCCGGCGTCGAAGCGACAAGCGCTTTCATCCGTGCGCTGTTGAATCTGAAACTCATCGAGCCAATCGACATTACGTTGCGTTTTGACGGTGGTGAACGGCTGAGGCTCGAGAGCCTGTACACGGTGAGCTTGGATGGCATTCGGGACCTGGATGACGCCAGCACGTTGAGTCTGTTTCGCTCGGGGCATCTGCAGCTGGCGCACATCATGAATGCCTCGCTGAAACAGATTCCCATTCTGGCGCAGCTGCGGAATCGGCTGTTGATGGCGACGCCGTGAGGGCTGACCATTCGATCATGGAATTCGCGCGTCGATCGATTGACGCTTTCAGAATTTCATAGGCATATAGTTGGTCGGCGGCACTGAATACGGCTGATCGTTCACAACACCTACACTTGTAAGTGACGTCCTGGTATTCCTTCACGAAATGGGAGCTCACCGAGCGCCGGCTCTTCTCAGACCACTTCTTCGGGTTGGCGTTCAGTGACGCCAGTTTTGGGCCCTTTCCTCTGTCAGGATCCACGCAAGCTATTTACCGCCGCTCATCGCAAGCGCTCGCCGGATGCCACGAACATCGTAACGGGCGGCCAACCCACGCAGCTGAGCGCAGAATGGTGTCGCCGAGCTATCTTGAGCAAGCGTCGAGTCGATCAGTGCAGTTATTCCCATGATATCGCCCTGCATGGCGAGATCGAGGAGCTGTGCCGCAAGTTCCGGCTCGAGGCGAAACGACTGATCCATGACGTATTCCTGGCCTGCAACCCGCGAGTTGTCCGACCTGTATCGCCACTGCAAGCCCAATTCATGTCCAACAGCCTCCAGTAAGGCGGTAAGCTTCAATGGTTTCGGCAGAAAGCTGCGGCACCCCGCCAGCAGCGCCTCCTCGCGTGTGTAGACAGAAGCACTTGCTGACATGGCAATTACTGGAATGTCGGAGAACGCCGTCTCCGCCTTCAGTGCCCGCACCAGCTGCATCCCGTCAATGAAGGGCATCACCAGATCAGTCAGGATGAGGTCCGGGCGAACTGCGCCGAGACGTGCTAAAGCCTCTCGCCCGTTTCCAACCGCCTGCACAAAAAACCCAACCGACTGCAGCAGGTCCGTAACGAGAGCCCGGTTGTCAGCGTCGTCGTCCGCAATCAGTACAGTTCGCGCCTCTCCCTCGAAACCCACGAAGTCAGCCTTGGAAAGTTCCGAAATTACCGGCGTCGGAGCCAAATCAAACGTGCACTCGACTATGAAGGTGCTGCCCAGCCCCTTTTGACTGGTGACAGACAACCGCGCATTGAGGGCAGCAATCAGACGCTGTGTAATGGTTAACCCCAGCCCTGTCCCCTCGACGAGCCGGTCTGGCGTGATCACACGATGAAAAGGTTCGAATATCCTGGTGAGCTCATCTTCTTCGATCCCGACTCCCGTGTCCTCGACTACGAATCTGGCGACCTGACGGCCGTCGGGACTACGGGAGCCCTCCGCGCGCAGCGTGATACGACCGCCGCGCTCTGTGAACTTCACAGCATTCCCGAGGAGGTTCAGCAGGACTTGGCGGATTGCTCGTTCATCGGTGAGCACGGGTGAGAACGCCGCCTTGTCGTACACGATCGACAATGTCAAGCCCGCGGTCGCAGCACGCACGCGTGTCAGGCTGACCACGTGCTCGATCAGCTCGGGAATATCTACCGAAGCGACCGACAGCTCGAGCCTCCCGGCCTCGATTTTGGCCAGATCCAGCAGATCATTGACCAGCTCGAGCAGATGTTCGCCGGAGCGCTCTATGACATCCAGACTCTCGGACAATCTTTCCGGGGAAACAGTGCCTTCACGTCTCAACAGCTGTGTAAACCCGAGAATTCCGTTGAGAGGTGTTCGGAGCTCGTGACTCATCTGACTGATGAATACGCTCTTGGCATGGTTCGCACTTTCAGCGGCTAATTTAGCAACGCCGAGCTGCGCCTCCGCTGCGGCACGTCTTTCGATCTCCGCGGAGAGCTGCTCGTTCGCACGACGTAGCGCCTGGTTTGCATCTTCAAGGTCGCGCTGATGACGGGTTCGGTTGATCTCCGCGGCCGAGCGCAGAGAGAAGAGGCGCAACACATCCACGTCAGCTTCAGCCCAGTCCCGTTCGCAGGTGTCCATTACGGCCAGATGGCCGCAAACGATGCCGGTCTCCTCTTTCACGGGAATACCCAGGTAACTATGCACGCCCAGCTGCTCGAACCAGGCTCTGTCTACCGGGAACACGTCGCCGATATTGCGCGCGTAGGAGGTGATCTCTCCGCGGTACACGAATTCGCACGGAGTTCCTTCCAGCGCGTACTCCAGGCATTCCTGATAAGCCTCGCCGGCCCAGAACGCGAGCATGCGTGCACGCCGATCAGGGAGAAGCCACGAAGTGAATGCACCATATGCGTGCAGCGCACGCGCAACCTCGCAAACAATTTGCCGGAAGAAAGCCTCGCCTGTTTTACCGGCGACGCCTTCCTCAATGCGGCGCAGCAACTTGAGAGCGTCGAGTTCTGACATGGCCTGCCTTTTTGAATGTTGGCTGTGGCGACCCTCCCCCAGTGACGCTCAAGTATACCCAACGGACGACTCAACTGCGAACAGCCGCATCAATGGTAGTCGCCGGCTCAGCAGCCGGCGAAACCAAACGATCGGCGCACAGCATCTGCAGTCAGTTCGCCGCAATGCCGTTGAGCCCGGCACCGGCGGGCAAACCACCTGCTGTACCCAGATTCGTCAACGAGCCGTCTGAGGCCCGGATCGCGAACATACCGATGGTTCCGTTCGCCGCATTGAGCGAATACAGGTAGCCACCGTCAGAGCTGATGGTGATGTCGAGGTTGGTTGAGCCGGGCGGATTCAAACCCACGACAGTTCCTGGTATGGGTGTCAGAGCACCTCCAGTTCCAATCTGAAACCCGGATAGCGATGACGATCCTGAATTCGATGCATAGACGAATCGCCCGTCTGGCGTGACGACATTCCAGCAGTTCGCGGTCCCCAAGGTCGGGATACTGGCGCTGATGGGGACAAGTGTGTTGTTGGACCCGATCGAGTACGATGACATTCCCGAGCTGTTCGGCCCGCCCGGGCCGGTCTCCGCAACGATCGCGGTGTCCCTGACAAACGTTACGGCAAACGCGCCCGGCCCGACACTCGCATTGACAGTCACGTCTGACAAGCGCCCGCCAGCCAGGACCTGGAACACATCCAGCTTGTTCGTCGCTCGTTCGGTGACAATCAGGTGATGACCGTCTGCACTGAAGGCGAGCGAGGCTGAATTGGTTCCGTTCCCACTGAGAAACCGCAGCGATTCGTCAAGCCGAACCAGCTTGCCTTCACGCAACTGAAAACCGACGACACTGCTGGTACCCGCAGTGTTCAAGACATAGACCAGCTTGCCGTGCTGCGCCACTGCGTTTGGCTCACTCCCTCCGGTGGGAACCACGTCGGTGAGGAC
>Ga0070741_10021228_pt1 | contig 10127 bp, 12 predicted proteins | sample Coa_R1_4_FD_66440 | JGI IMG/M metagenome (GOLD analysis project Ga0070741, IMG submission 66440) | Surface soil microbial communities from Centralia Pennsylvania, which are recovering from an underground coalmine fire - Coalmine... | ecosystem: Environmental > Terrestrial > Soil > Unclassified ...
TGGGGACCGTCGCATTGGCGGTCGCGTAGAGCATCTTCGCTCCGTGGCGGATGATGCCGTGCTCCTCGACCTTGGTCCCGACCATGAAGCCGGGCACGTCGACCAGGTAAACCAGCGGGATCCCGAAGGCGTTGCAGAGATTTATGAAGCGGGCCGCCTTGTCGGCGGAGTCGTTGTCGAGAATCCCCCCGAGCTGCCTCGGTTGGTTCGCCACGATGCCCGCAGGCCTTCCCCCGAATCTCGCAAAGCAGGTGATGATCGTCTTGGCCCACTGCGGCTTTAGGTCGAAGTAGACGCCCTCATCCACAATCCGGCGAATCACCTCGTACATGTCGTAGGGCTTGCGGTTCGAGTCGGGGAGCACGTCGAGCAGTTGCTCATCCCCGCGCTCAACGGGGTCATCGGAGGACACGACCGGGGGCGGTTCCTCGCAGTGGGCGGGGAAATAGCCGAGGTACTGCTTGATCCGCTCGATGCACTCGGCGTCGTCGGCGACCTCGAGATCGGCCACCCCCGATCTGCGGCAGTGGACGCGCGAGCCGCCTAGCTCTTCCTGCGTCACCTCCTCTCCGACTGCCGCCCGCACCAGGTGTGGACCGGCGAGCGCCATCGACCCCCTGCCGCGGACCATGGGCACGAAGTCCGCCAGACCTGGGATATATGCCGTTCCCGCGGCGCAGGGGCCCATCAAGGCTGCCACCTGCGGGACCACTCCGCTCATGACGACCTCCTCGCGGAAGAGATGACCCGTGCCCGCGAACAGCGAGCCCACCGCTTCCTGGATGCGTGCCCCCGCCGAGTCGAGCAACCAGATCATCGGGATGCGCTGAGTCAGCGCGAGTTCGCGCAAGCGCGCCACCTTGAGCTCGCCGGTCATCCCCATGGAGCCGGCCATGACCGTGAAGTCGTACGCGGCGACCGCGCAGAGGCGGCCGTCGACCTTGCCGTAGCCGGTCACCACTCCGTCGGCCGGGGCCTCCTTGCCGTCCATCGCCCGCTGAGAGAAATGCGGCCGGCCGTGGATCCCCAGCTCGACGAACGTCTCCTCGTCGATCAACAGCTCCAGTCGCTCGCGGGCGGTGAGCTTCTCCGCCGCATGTTGTTTTTCGATCCTGGCGGCGCCGCCACCCTCTTTGGCCTGCTTTCTGCGAGCGGTGAGGTCCTCGGCGAGCGGACGCAGAAAGCTGGTGGAGGGGGCGTCGGTGGTCATAAAGAGTAGGACGTCCTACTCACTACTTTGCCACGTGCGCCGGAGCGAGGCAACCGCGCGCTACGTGCTCGGCAACGGCCTGCCGATCGCGCTGCACCGTACGTGCAGCCCCGGCTCCTGGTTGCGGATAAGCACCAGGGTGTGGCGCATCGCCAGGGGCTGGATACCGCCAGTGTGCCGCTGGTAGGGGTGATCGAGGAAGTAGACGACCAACAGGCCCGTGGCCACGATGGCCGCGAACCCGGCGACCATGAGGCCCAGGACGCGTAGCCGCTCGCGCGGGTCTGCCATGCCCAACATCAGAGCCACCGATACGCATCCACCGAAGATCAGTGCCAGCCATAGGGGCGTGGGTACCGTCGGGGTGGCATCGCCCAACCGTTGCTGGCGACCGATGGTGCGGGTCTCCGCCAGGTTGAGGAGGTCTTGCAATCCCGCCTGCTCACGTAGTGAGTTCACCGGGAGCCGCATGAGCTCCGTGCGGTATGCGGAAACCAGTAGTCGACAAGCGGGCTCGAGCGACCCCTGCGCATTGCCGGCCATTCCTCGTTGACGACCGCGCGGCCATAGCAGACGAAGTCAGATTCCAGCCGGTGGCGCTGCGCGGTGGGAAACAGAGGTGCCGTGCGGGCCATGTCGAGCAGCGCGTTTGCCTCGGACGCAGCTCCGCTCCTCGCGCCGTCGTATGTATTGAACGCGGACAGGATCACAAAGGCGAGCACGACTGTGAACAGCGTGCCGGTCACAGTGACCATCGGCCTGCCGCGGCCAGAGTCGATCAGTAACGGCCCGCTCGCTCGCCACTGAATGAGCGCCAGCGCTAATCCCGCGACGGCCGCGGCGCCGAGAATGATCAAGATGGCAATCGGGAGATCCATCTGTGGTCGGCTCTAGACCGGTCGGCCGCTCTGAGTGCAGGGCGGCCGCAGACCAGGCGCAAGGTTGTGCATCAGAACGAGTGAATGTCGCATCGCTGCCGGCTGAATGCCACCGACGTTCGTGCCATAAGGGTGGTCGAGGAAGTTGACGATCAACAGTCCCGTCGTAACGACGGCAGCGACAGCGGCGACCTGAAGCCCCTGAATCCTCAGTCGTTCGCCTCGATCCGCCATCCCGAGTTGCAGCGACACCGCGATGCAGCCGACAAAGATCAGCGCGGCCCACAAGGGTGTGGGGACGGCTGGGGTGTCGTCGCTCAACCGTTGCTGGCGCCCGGTGGTCCGGGTTTGGGCGAGGGTGAGCAGGTCCTCCAGCGCCGCTTGGGAGCTGAAGGAATGCACGCTCAGCCGCCCGAAGGTGGAGCGATACTGCGAGATCCAGTAGTCGACGACTGCGCTCGAGTCCCCTCTTCGCATTGCCGGCCACTCCTCGTTGACGACTGCGCGCCCGTAGCAGACCAGATTCGAGCGAAGCCTGTCGCGTTGCGAAGCAGGAAAGAGAGCCGCCGTGCGGGTCATGTCGAGGACCGCGGTGGCTTCCGACGCCGCGCCAGACTTCGCGCCGGTATAGGTCTGAAACGCCGCGAGGATCAGGAAGGCCAGCAGCACCGCAAACGACGTCCCCACGACGATCGCCATCGGCGTTCCACGTGTGGGGTTTGACAGCACCGCGATCCGCCGCACGAGCGTGACCGCGATGATTGCGGCCGCCGCCGCCCCGAGCACGATCAGGATCGCGACCCAGAGGCTCATCGGCCGCGATTGTCATGGCAAAGCCGGACGAACTAGCTCGCTGCGACGCGACACTCCGCACGACGCCCCAGAGGATCGCGATCGGAAAGGACCCGCTCCAACGCTATTGCCCCTTCCACACGGGCTCGCGCTTCTCGAAGAAGGCCTTCACGCCCTCCTCGATGTCCTCCGTCGAGAGCGCCAGCGTCAGTTGAGCGCGCAGGAACTCCAGCGCGTCGGCAAAAGCCATGTCCTGCTGGCGGAAGATCGCGTCCTTGCCGAGCTTCATGATCACCGGCGACTTCGCGGCAAGCCTCTCGGCCCACTCCTTCACAGCCGTGTCGAACTCTGCGGCCGGCACCACGCGATTAACGATCCCGATCCGCTTGGCCTCTGCGGCGTCGATCTGCTCGCCGAGCAGCATGAGCTCGGTGGCCCTCTTGCGCGGGAGGTTGCGGAAGATGAGCGCCATGATCATGAACGGAAACGCGCCCACGTTGATCTCGGGAGTGCCGAAGCGCACGCCCTCGCGCGCGATCACGAGGTCGCATGCAAGCGCCAACCCGAGCGCTCCGGCGAGCACGTGCCCTCCCGCGGCGCAGAGCGATGGCTTGCCCAGCTCACCGAGCGCGCGGAATAGCTGCACGAAGCGCTCCGAGCCGAAGTGCTTGCGCACGAGCGGGACGTCGGCCGCGAAGCCGGCCAGATTGGCCCCACTTGAGAAGACCTTCTCATGGGTGGAGGCCAGCACCACGCAGCGAACCGCGTCGTCCTCCTGGGCGGTGCCCAGCGCGTCGAGCAACTCGCCCAAAAGCTCGTCGGACAGGGCGTTGCGGGTCTCGGGCTGATCGAGGGAGATCGTCGCCACGCCGGTTTCGGAGAGCTCGTAGCGAATCGTTCCGTACGCCATGGCCGCAAGCCTACGTGGTGCCCGATGGGCGCTGGGATTCGCGCCGCCGGAGGGCCTCGGCCCCGCGCAGCCGAAGTAGGAAGTAGGAAGTCTTACTGTTTACTTTTCCGCGCTGCGCCGATACCGTCCGGCACATGACCACCACCACAGCCGACGTGCTCCGGCCTGACTACGAGGCCCCGCGCAAGCACTTCATATTCACAGACGAACACGAGCAGCTCCGCGAGTCGATCAGGCGATTTGTAATCAAGGAGCTCCAGCCTCACGCGGAAGAGTGGGAGGAGACCACCTTCCCCGACTGGGTTTTTCGCCGCATGGGCGAGCTCGGCTTTCTCGGTCTGGACAAGCCCGAGCGCTACGGCGGCCAGGGCGGTGACTACTACACCAGCCTGGTGCTGGCCGAAGAGATCGCCCACGCGCGGTGCGGCGGGCTGGCCATGGGGCTGGCAGTCCACACCGACATGACCATGCCGCCGATTCTCGCGTTCGGAACCGAGGAGCAAAAGCAGCAATGGGTGGTGCCCGCGATCAGGGGCGAGAAGATCCTGTGCCTCGGAATCTCGGAGCCCGACGCCGGCTCGGATGTGGCCGGGATCAAGACCCGCGCGGTTGCCGACGGCGACGAGTACGTCATCAACGGCTCCAAGACCTTCATCACCAACGGCCACCGCGCTGACATGATCGTGCTCGTCACCAAGACCGACCCCGAGGCCGGCTACGACGGCTTCACGCTGTTTCTCGTGCCCATGGACGCACCAGGCGTGGTCCGCGAGAAGCGCCTAGAGAAGCTCGGCATGCACGCGTCTGACACCGCGCTCTTGGCTTTCCAGGACGTGCGCGTCCCGTCGTCGGCGGTCCTGGGGGAGGTCGGCAAGGGCTTTTACCACATCATGTGGGAGCTCCAGGGTGAGCGGCTGATCGGCGCGGCGGGCTGTGTAGCCGGTGCTCAGGCGGCCTTCGACCGGACGCTTCAGTACGCCAAGGAGCGCACCGCGTTCGGACGTCCCATCGGCCATTTTCAGGTGATCCGGCACAAGTTCGCCGAGATGGCCACCAAGATCGAAACCGCCCGCCAGTTGGTTTATACGAGCGCCTGGCGTTTTCAGAACGGCGGATACCCCGTGCGCGAGATCTCTATGGCCAAGCTGCATGCGGCGCGGGTGGCGGTGGAGGTGGCCGACGAGTGCATCCAGATCCACGGCGGGAACGGCTACATGAAGGAGTACGGGATCGAGCGCGTGTGGCGCGACATGCGGCTCAACCGAATCGGCGCGGGAACCGACGAGATCATGCTCGAGGTGATCGGCCGCTCGTACGGGATCTGAATAGCTGTTCGGGGCCGAGCATGCTCGGCCCCGTGGGTCGGCGTATACGCCCACCCGTTCCGGCCGAGCATGCTCGGCCGGGGCCGGCGCACATGTGCGCCGGCCAATACTGCGAGCTAGCATCCGGGACGGTGAGGAGAAGCGTCCGAAGATCGGCACTTGTGGCGGCGATAGCAGTCACGGCGGCCGGTTGCGGCTCCAGCTCTGGCTCGAGCCCTTCCGCGGGACCCACGATCCGCCGCGCCGCCGACGTGACCGCGCAAGCCCCCGGCTACAAGGTCTCCGGGCACGTGACAGTCAGCGTCAACGCGGCCCAACACGTTGTTGTCCCGGTCTCGATCACCGGCTCCTTTGATCGGCGCGACAGGGTCGGGGCCGTGACCGCCGTTGCACATGCGGCCGGCCGCGAGGTACGCATTCGGGAGCTGATCTCGCGGCTCACCCTGTACATGCCGGCTACGACCGTGCCCAACGCGAGCACCCTCATCGGCTCAAAGCGGTGGATCAAGCTCAACATCAGCGGGGCCATCCCCGGCGGCGGCCTGGGCTCGCTTTCGACCGCGACCGACCCCTCCCAGTTCGTCGATTACCTGAGGGCGGTCAGCTCGAGCACGACCAATCTCGGAACCGCGACGATTGGGGGTGTCCGAACCACCCACTACCACGCCGTCGTCGATCTGAGCCGGTACCCGAGCCTGGTCCCGCCGGCCCAACGCAAGGCGGTGGGGGTCAGTATCAAGACGCTCGAGGCCGCACTGGGCCGCCGAACGATGCCATTCGATGTTTGGATCGACAGCCACCACCTCGTGCGCAGAGAGAAGCTTGCTTTCGCCGAGTGCGTGTCGGGCGTGCACGACTCACTCAACATGACCATGAATCTGTACGACTACGGTCCACAGCCCAAGCCTGCGATCCCACCCGCGAGCGAGGTTTACGACCTCACGCCGCAGGTCTCAGCGGCGCTGAGCCACGCCAAGCTGGGGTGCACCTAGAAGCAGGACCCGGATCCCGGCGTCAGTACCCTGGGATCAGACCGCGATGGAATCTGCACGGGGACAGTTGCTCGTTGCCGGACCTACCCTCATTGACCCGAACTTCTGGCGCACGGTCGTCTTGGTGGTCGAGCACACCGAGGAGGGCGCACTCGGGCTCGTCCTGAACCGACCGTCAGAGACGGTTGTCAGCGATGCGGTACCCGAGCTGGAGGAATTGATCGACGGCGACGAGCTGCTGTACATCGGCGGCCCAGTTCAGCCCGCCGCCGTGGTGGTACTCGCGCGGTTCGAGGACCCAGGTGATTCTGCGCTCATCGCCTTCGACGATGTGGGCGTGCTCGGTTCCGATGACTCGATGGACAGCACGCCCGTGATCGAGGGACGCGCGTTCGTGGGTCACTCAGGGTGGGGATCAGGCCAGCTCGATTCCGAGATCGAGCGCGGCGACTGGATCCTCGAGCCCGCTCGCAGGGACGACGCCTTCACCGAGTCGCCAAGAGACCTGTGGGCATCGGTGCTCACGCGCAAGGGTGGTAGCTACGCGCTCGTCGCGAGGATGCCCCCCGACCCGTCGTCGAACTGAGGGCGGTGCGCCCATCGCACCAGCGCATCAGCATCACGCCCACGGCGGATCGCATGCGGGCGAACCCCGCGCGCTGAAGCTCGCGCTCGGCCTGATCGTGGCGTTTATGGCGGCGGAGGTGACGGTCGGGATCATCGTCTCCTCGCTCGCGCTGCTCTCCGATGCAGCCCACATGGTCACCGATGCGGCCGCGCTCGGGGTCGCCCTCGTGGCCGCGAGGATGGCGCGGCGGCCGGCTCAGGGGGTTATGACGTACGGGCTCGGCAGGGTCGAGATCTTGAGCGCTCAGGGCAACGGCGCCACCCTGCTGGTGCTCGGGCTGGTGATCGTCTACGTCGCGATCGGACGCCTCATCTCACCCCCACACGTCGGCGGCGCCGCGATGATCGCGGTCGCCTGTGGAGGAATCGCGGTCAATCTGTTGGCGGTGCGGATCCTCGCCGGTGACGGGGAGCCTCGAAGCCTCAACCTCGAGGGTTCCTACCGCCACATCCTCACCGACCTCTATGGCTTCATCGCAACCGCTGTCGCCGGAGTCGTGGTTCTGATCTCCGGGTTTGGGCGGGCGGACGCGATCGCCTCGCTCGTGGTCGCCGCGCTCATGCTCCACGCGGCCTACGGCCTCCTCAGGGAATCGGGGCGCGTGTTCATGGAGGCCGCGCCCGCCGGTCTGGAGCCAGAGGAGATCGGCAGAGCGCTCGCCGCACAGTCAGGGGTGATCGAAGTCCACGATCTCCACGTGTGGGAGGTCACTTCTGGCTTTCCCGCGTTGTCGGCCCACGTCGTGGTCGCGCCCGGCGAGGATTGCCACGAGCTGCGCCGTCAGCTCCAACGCCTGCTCGCGAAGCGGTTCGAGATCGACCACACCACCCTCCAGGTCGACCATGCGGCCGCCGAGCAGCCGCCGCTGCGGATCGAAGTGGCGCCGGTAGCTCGTCGTGAGCACGACGGCGGTTAGTGGGCCACTAGACTCGCCGCATGAGGGTCATCAAGCCCGGGCCCGACTATGAGGTGCCCCGCGGCGTGCTCGGTGGCGCCGAGGTCTCACAGACGACGGCGGGAGCGCGGAACATTTACATGGGGGTGTTCAGGGTCCCGCCCCGCTCGCAATCGCGTGCTCACTATCACGAGCGGTGCGAGAGCGCCGTCTACATGATCGCGGGGCGGCTGCGGGTGCGTTGGGGCGAGCAGCTCGAGGGCGAGATCACACTCGAGCCAGGAGACCTCGTCTACGTCCCGCCCCGCGAAACCCATGTGCTCGAGAACCTCGACGACGAGCCCGCCGAGTACGTGGTCGCCCGCGACTCACCCCACGAGGACGCCATCGTCGTCCCGTGGGCGGAGCAGCCGACAGCCGGGTGACTAAGGGCTCATCCGGTAACGCCGCGCTGGGCGCTGAGCCGTGAACTGGGGCGAAGGGGCGCTCGAAGGCGTCGGTGGGCTTCGCCTGTACCGCCAATCCTGGGTGCCCGACAGGGATGCGCGCGCCATCGTGATACTGGTTCATGGGGTCTCTGAGCACAGTGGCCGCTACCACCATGTGGCAGCCCGCCTGGTCGCAGACGGTTATGCCGTGCACGCGCTCGACCACCGTGGCCACGGCCGCTCTGACGGCCGGCGGGCCTTCATCGACAGGATGGGCAACGCGGTCGATGATCTGGACTCGCTTGTCGAGGCGACCACCTCGCCGAACTCCGGGGTGCCCGTGGTCATGCTCGGCCATAGCATGGGAGGCCTGCTGGCGGTTTGCTTCGCGCTCGCCTACAACGAGCGGCTCTCAGGGCTCATACTCTCTGCGCCCCTGGCGGCGCTCGAGGCGGCTTCGCTCACGACTCGCCTGGCGGCGCGCGTGCTATCCGTGCTGACACCGCACCTCGGGGTGGTACGGATCGACTCGGATCTCATCAGCCGCAATCCCGAGGTCGTACGTGCCTACGATGCCGACCCACTGGTCTTTCACGGCAAGCTGCCGGCGAGGACGGCCTTCGAGCTCGAGCGAGCGGTGCGCTCGCTGCCTTCCACCGTGCACGCGATCACCGTGCCCACGCTGATCATGTATGGGAGCTCCGATCGCCTCTGTCCCCCCGCGGGGAGCCTAGGGCTGGACGATTGCATCGGGGCGCAGGACAAGACGCTCAAGGTCTACGACGGCCTCTACCACGAGATCTTCAACGAACCCGAGCAAGATCACGTGCTGGAGGATGTGTGCGCGTGGCTGCGGGAGCGGATGTAGGTCGGCGCCGCGGTCGGCCGCGTCAGCCGAGATCGAAGCGGCAGCCTGAGTAGTAGGCCCCCGCGGGGCTGCACAGAAAGGCGACCAGCGTCGCCAGCTGGTCGTCGGTCGCTCTCCCGCCCGGGACCAGCGCGGTCACCGTGATCCCGAACCGCGCCCATTCGACCGAGAGCGTGCGCGCCAGGTTCTCGAGCGCCGCGGCGATGAGGCCGTCGCCGCGGGGTGCCAGCAGCAGGATGCGTCCCTCCTTACCGGGGATGAAGACCTCCGTTGCAACCCCTCTCACCGCCGACCAGGTTTGGGTGAGCGAGCTGTCGTCTTCGCCGCAGATGAGCGCGTCCAGAGGCGCCGCGTCGCGGGTCCACTCCGGCTCACCGGTGTCGCCGAGCGCAAGGTCGGGGCTGAGCTCTTGCAGCCGCGCGCCGAGGGCGGCAAGAAGGTCTTTGACGGGGTCGGGCAGACCGCCGGCGATCGCGATCGAGCGACCCTCAAGAATCCCCTTTTGAAACAGGTGCATCGGCGTCGCAACGCTAGCGGTCAGGAGTAGGATCGGGCCGCGCACCGCGGCGCCTCATCGTGCCGTCCAGAGAACCGCAGCGCGAGGGAGACGAGGAAGGAGTTAGAGAGCGATGCTTTCCTACGCACACGGCGCGTGCGATCAGCCCCTGCTAGGCGAGTCAATCGGTCAGAACCTCGACCGTATCGCCGCCCGATATCCGCAGGCGGCGGCGCTCGTTTCACGCCACCAGGGGATTCGTTACAACTACCGCGAGTTCGCCGAGGCCGTTGATCGGCTCGCCACTGGGATGGCGCTCGGCGGACTGCGCAAGGGCGACCGCGTGGGCGTGTGGGGTCCGAACGTGGCGGAGTGGACGCTGACCCAGTACGCCACGGCAAAGCTCGGGGTGATCCTGGTCAACATCAACCCGGCTTACAGGACCTCCGAGCTTCACTACGCGCTCGAGCATTCGGGTTGCCGTTGGCTGTTCTGCGCACGGGAGTGTCGAGGCGCTGATTTCGGACGGATGGTCGCCGAGGTGGCGCCGGCGCTGCCAGGCCTCGAGCGTGCGGTGTTCTTCGAGTCGGCGGAATGGGAGCAGCTCGCCGCGCACCAGGCCGACGCCGAGCTGCTGCGCGAGCGAGCCGACCAGATCGATTTCGACGACCCGATCAACATTCAGTACACGAGCGGGACGACCGG
>Ga0070741_10021229_pt1 | contig 10127 bp, 12 predicted proteins | sample Coa_R1_4_FD_66440 | JGI IMG/M metagenome (GOLD analysis project Ga0070741, IMG submission 66440) | Surface soil microbial communities from Centralia Pennsylvania, which are recovering from an underground coalmine fire - Coalmine... | ecosystem: Environmental > Terrestrial > Soil > Unclassified ...
CGCCTTCCTGAAAGAGAAAATCCTCACGCTCGGCACCGCGGCCTGCCCGCCCTATCACCTCGCCATCGTCATCGGCGGCACTTCCGCGGAGATGACGATGAAGACGGTGAAGCTCGCCAGCTGCCGCTATCTCGATGCGCTGCCCGAGCGCGGCTCCGAGGACGGCCACGCCTTCCGCGACCGCGCCATGGAAAAGGACGTGCAGGCGCTGACGCAAAGCCTCGGCGTCGGCGCGCAATTCGGCGGCAAGTATTTTTGCCACGACGTGCGCGTGATCCGGCTGCCGCGCCACGGCGCGTCGTTGCCCATCGGATTGGGCGTCTCCTGCTCCGCCGACCGCCAGGCGCTCGGCAAGATCACGCGCGAGGGCGTCTTCCTCGAAGCGCTGGAAACCAATCCGGCGAAATACCTGCCGGAGATCGACGAGCGGAACCTCGGCGGCGACGTGGTGGCGATCGACCTCACCCGGCCGATGAAAGAGATTCTGGCGACGCTGACAAAGTACCCAGTGAAGACGCGGCTCACGCTCACCGGGCCGATGATCGTGGCGCGCGACCTCGCCCATGCCAAGCTGCGCGAGCGGCTGGCGCGCGGCGAGGGCCTGCCGGATTATTTCAAAGATCATCCGGTCTATTACGCTGGCCCCGCCAAGACGCCGCAGGGCTATGCCTCCGGCTCCTTCGGGCCGACCACGGCGGGGCGCATGGATTCCTTCGTCGAGCAGTTCCAGGCGGCGGGCGGCTCCCTGGTGATGCTGGCCAAGGGCAACCGCTCGTCGGCGGTGCGCGAGGCCTGCAAGACTCACGGCGGCTTCTATCTCGGCTCCATCGGCGGCGCGGCGGCGAACCTGGCCGAGCACTGCATCAAGAAGGTCGAGGTTTTGGAATATCCCGAGCTCGGCATGGAGGCGATCTGGCGGATTGAAGTGGTCGATTTCCCCGCCTTCATCGTCATCGACGACAAGGGCAACGACTTCTTCAAGGACTTGAATTTGGGGTGACGGCAAAGAACGCCGTTTGATCCAGGTCAAAGAGGCGATGTTGCGCTGAGCCATACTTTGCGGCGAAGGACAAGCTCCGGAGGCGCAAGATGCTGTCGCTCACCGAGAAGGCCTGGTCGCCCTATGCCGCGGGCGTCGTCATCGGGCTGCTGCAAATCCCCGCGTTCCTGCTGATCGAAACCGCACTCGGCACCTCCTCGTCCTACGTGACGGTGGGCGGCATGGCGGCGTCGTGGATCGATCCGTCGGTCCTGCAGATCGACTATGTCGCCCGTCACGTCGCCGCCACCGGCAAGAACTGGTGGCAGGTCGCGCTGGTCGCCGGCATCGCCATCGGCGCCTTTATTTCCATGACGCTTTCCGGCGCGCGGCGGCAGCCGATCTCACCGATCTGGGCGCGCGCGCTCGGCTCGGATTCCCCGGCAAAGCGTTATGCGATCGCCTTTGCGGCGGGTTTCATCATGCTGGTCGGCGCGCGCATCGCCGACGGTTGCACCACCGGCCACGGGCTTTCGGGCACGGCGCAGCTCGCCGTCGGCTCGCTGCTGGCGGTGGCGGCGATGTTCGCCGGCGGGATCGCCACCGCAATGCTCGTGCTGCGCCGGATCTGAAAAGGAGTCTTTTTATGTCGCTCACATTCGCCATCCTCGTCGGCGTCGCGATGGGCATCGTCTTCGGCTTCGCGCTGGAGAAATCGCGCGTGTTCGAGCCCGGTATCATCGTCGGCCAAATGCAGCTGAGCAATTTCATCATGCTCAAGGTGTTCCTCACCGCGGTGGCGACCGGCGCCGTGGTGCTGGCGGCGCTCAACGGTTTCGGCGTGGTGAAGCTGCAGCCCAAGGCCGCGCTCTATTCCGCCGACATCATCGGCGGCTTGCTGCTCGGCGCAGGCATTGCGCTTGCCGGAGCCTGCCCGGGAACGACGCTGGCGCAGATCGGCGCCGGCTATCGCGACGCCATCTTCACGCTGATCGGCGGGCTTTGCGGCGCGGTGGCTTATTCCTACGCCTCGCCGATGCTGGGCAAAACGTTCCTCGCCGAAGGCGGTGGCAAGATCATTCTGAGCGATCTCATCGGCATTCCCTATTGGCAGGGCGCGTTGGCGCTGGCGGTCATCATCGTCGTCGCGCTGGTGCTGCTGGAGCGGTTCACGCCGTGGCGCGCCGAACTCGGACGCGATGTCGATGGCGACCGGCCCGATCGCGCGCCACGCCAAGGCGCGACACGGATGGCGCCGGCCGAATAGCCGACGTGAGATTTCACGCATGACGACGGCAACCGCCCGTAATGGATATAGTGTCGCAGCCGGCGCGTTTGATCAGCGTCAATACGCGACCAGCAGTTTTCGCGGAAAAGAATTCCTCACTAGGCTTCATCGGAAAGGAGGATCTCATGTTCCGCATCGTTCGCACGGCTCTCGCCGCTCTGCTCATTCCGATCGCACTCGCGACGGCAACGGTCGACGCGCAGGCACAGACCACCGTCCGCGTTTCCCTGCTCGACATGACCGCCATGGCGGGTCCCGGTTATGGCCCCGGCGGCGGCGGTTACGGTTACGGCCGCGGCATGATGGGACCGCGCGGCGGTTACGGTTACGGCCCCGGGATGATGGGCGGCTACGGCTACGGTCCCGGCATGATGGGCGGCTATGGTCCCGGCGGCGGCTATGGGCCGGGCATGATGGGCATGGGCATGATGTCCATCCGCACCAATGTCGCTTCCGCCAAGGCCGGCCCGATCACTTTCGACGTCAACAATCTGTCACGCAGCGTCGTGCATGAACTAATCGTCGTCGCGGTGGACGATCCCAACGCGCCCCTGCCCTATGACTACAGCACCGGCCGCGTGATCGAGGATCAGGTCAAGGTGATGGGCGACACCGGCGACATGAAGCCGGGCGCGGACGGCAAGCTCGCGCTGACCCTGCCCGCCGGCAACTATCTTCTTATCTGCAACCTGCCTGGCCACTATGCCGCCGGCATGGTGACGGCTTTCACCGTCACGTCGTAAGCCCCCGGTTGCACGCCGCAATGGCCGGGCATTGCCCGGCCATTCGGTGTTATAAATCCCGGTTCGTCGAGGCGAGGACCGGATTTCATGCATTCACATCAGCCGTCGCGCGCCAAAGGCCCTCCGGTCTGGCTCGATATGGACCAGCAGGCGCTCGACGACGCCTATGACCAGGCGGTCTACGCGCCGAACCGCGACCAGATCCGCGAGCGCCGCGCCGCCAACAACGCGCTGGCGCGGCAGATCCTCGGCGAGCCGCAGCGCGTCGCTTACGGCGCGGCGGAAATCGAGAAGCTCGACATCTATCGGACCAAACGCGACGCGGCACCGATCAACATCTATATCCACGGCGGCGCCTGGCGCGGCGGCTCTTCGGCGCAGGTGGCCTATCTGGCGGAAAATTTCGTCAACGCCGGGGCGCATTTTGTCGCGCTCGATTTCAACAATGTGCTGGAAACCGGCGGCGATCTTTTCCCGATGGTCGATCAGGTGCGCCGCGCCACCGCCTGGGTTTACAACAATGCCGCGAGCTTCGGCGGCGATCCGCGGCGGATTTACCTGACCGGCCATTCCTCCGGCGGGCATCTCGCAAGCTGCGTCGTCATCACGGATTGGGAAAAGCTCGGCTTGCCGCGCGACCTCGTCAAAGCGGCGATGCTCGGCAGCGGCATGTACGACCTCAAGCCGGTGCGGCTGTCCAAGCGCGGCAATTACGTGAAGTTCACCGACGCGATGGAGGAAGAGCTGAGCGCGCAGCGGCACATCGGCCGCATTCACATTCCGCTCGTCATCACCTATGGCACCTATGAGACGCCGGAATTCCAGCGGCAGGCGCGCGACTTTCACGCCGCGCTCGTGGCGGCGGGAAAACCGGCGACGCTGCTCGTCGGCACGGCCTATAATCATTTCGAGACGCAAGAGACATTGGCCAGCCCGTTCGGCTTCATGGGCCGCGCGGCGCTGGCGATGATGAAATTGCCGGAATCCTGACAGGAGCACCCCGCATGACCGCCATCGCCATCATTCTGCACGTGCTCGCCGCGGTCATCTGGGTCGGCGGCATGTTCGCGATCTTCATGTGCCTGCGCCCGGCGCTCGGCGCGCTCGAACCGCCGCAGCGGCTGACGCTGTTGCGCGCCACGCTGGCGAAATTCCTGCCCTGGGTCTGGGCCGCCGTGCTGCTGCTCGTCTTCAGCGGCTACTGGATGGTCTTTTCCGTCTTCGGCGGCTTCGGCGCGCTGCCGGTCTACGTCAATTTCATGCAGGCCTTCGGCTGGGCGATGATCGGACTGTTCGCCTGGATGTTCCACGGGCCGTGGCTCAAGTTCAAACGCGCCGTCGATGCGCAGGACTGGGCTGCCGCGGCGCCGCAGCTCGAACTCATCCGCCAGGTCATCTCCGCCAACCTGCCGCTCGGCTTGATCGTCATCGCCATTGGCGCGAGCGGGCGCTTCTGGTGAGGGAACGCGGGAGCGGGATCGCCCGTTATCATTCACGATGCGACGGATCTCGATCGCAATTTTAGTCACTCTCTGCGCCGCGGCGCCGGCTTTCGCCATCGGCTATCCGGTGTCCGGCGCCTGGGGCGAGAGTCAGGATACCAAGCCCGGCGCGATCGACTGCCAGGGCCGGCGCATCGTCACCTTCGAAAGCGAACGGCGGTTCGATTCCGGCGGCGGCGTGCGCGACTTCCGCAAGCGTGAGATCCTCACCACCGGCGAAGCGGCCTATCGCATCACCGAGGAATTCAACACCGGCCAGATCAACGCGCGGCTCACCTATCGGCTGCGGCAAACGGATAACGACCATCTCGAATTGACGATGTCGCCGGGCGGCACGCTGAAGCTGCAACGGTGCAAGTAAAAGCGTGCTTTACCTCTCCCGTGGCGAGATGTCGGATCGCGAAGCGATCCGGATGAGGGCGTACGGACTTTAGGCCCGAACCCCTCACCCCAGCCCTCTCCCCCACGGGGAGCGAGAGAATGATTCGTATGCGCGGGGGAGAAGGCGGCCCTCACCTCAGTATCGCATCAGCGGCAGCACATATTCTATCGGCCCGCCGTCTTTGATGCCGTCGAACATCACCAGCACGTCGAAGAGTTGCGGCGTCTGCGCCAGCACCAATAGCGTCTCCGCCTTGGCGCCGGGCGGCAGGCGGTCGAGATCGCCGAGCTTTTTCAGCGCGCCCGAATCCGGATTCCAGAAAAACACGGACACCGGCACGTTCTCTTCCACGCTCGGTCCGGCCAGCACCAGAATGCCGCCATCGACGCGGGCGAGATCGCGGATGCCGCGGTGCGGCCCGAGCGCCAGCGCATGCACCTTGGCGGCGAGCGGCTTGTTGCCGAACACGCCGTCGAGCGCGGCGCTGAGCACGAAACCGCGATTTTCGAGATTGGGCGCGCGCAGCCCGGCATAGAGACGGCCGCCGGCAACGGCGATGCCCTCGATGTTGATGCCGCCGGCGTTCAGCGGCTTTTCCGCGAAAGCGCCGACACTCTCCGCGTCGCGCAGCGCCGCGCGCAACTTGCCGGACGTTTCCACCGGCGCGGCGATTTCTCCCGGCGCATTGGCCGGCTGCACCGCCGCGCGCAGGCGGAAGACGAGAAAGGCGGATTCGTGCAGCTTGCCATTGTGGCGGCTCAGGCCGTGCGAGCCGATCGCGTAGAAGTAACCGTTGTCGTAGGCCGCGCCTTCGGCATCCGGATCACTGCCGCTCTTTCCAAGCAGCGGCACGACGGGACCCGGCACCAGCGTGCGCCCGGCGATGCGGAACGTCTGCGCATAGCTTTCCTCATCGTTGACGGCGAGGCAGGCACGAAACGGCGGCGTCGTGACCGCACAGGCGGCGCCGCTGATATTCATGCGCGCGGCTTCGCTCTTGCCGAAACCGGGCGAGACCAGCCATTGCGTCGGCTGCGGCGGGATCAGCTGCGCCCGCGCCGGCGCGGTGAGGAAGACGAGCACGAAGGCGCAAGCGGCAAGGCCGCGCGCGCGCCTCACCAGGGCCACCACAAGGGTTGAATCGGCAGAAGGATGCGAAGCAAGTTGATAAACAAGCCCCAGGTCACGGCCAGCGACGCACCGGCGACGCCGAACGAGAGCGCCCACGAAGAACCGTGGATTCGCAGATAGGTCAGCAGATAAAGGGCGGGGCCGAAGACAAAACCAAAGGCGTAGACGAACAGCAGCAGCGAGAGCGCCCAGGCCAGACTGGCGAGCGAGAACGTCCGATCCGAGTCCTGCGCTTGTTCCGCCGCGGGTTGTGCCGCGAAAGAACGCATTGTCATGACGATGTCGACCAGACAAAGGGCGCAGAGCGCTGCGCCGGTTAGCAGCGGAAAGGCGATGACCTTGAAGGAATAATGCAGCACGAAATAACCGGAGAATAGCAGCAGCGCGACCACCGCGGAGAGCGCCGCCGGAAAAATCAACTCCGCGCGATTCATGCGCGCCTCCATAACAGCGCCACTCGCTTTCGGTTGGGCCACAGTATCAAGATAAGCGCAATCGCGATAATCCCTATGGACACCGGCCGCAGCACGAAGGATGCACCATAGGCGGCCATGGAAACATGGTAATTGCGCTCGATGGTGGAGCCCAGCACGAAGCCGAGCAGCAAGGCGGCGCGGTTGTATTGATAACGTTCCATCACGACACCGAGCGTGCCGAAAACGAAGGCAAAAAAGACGTCGGCAACGCTGTTGTCGGTGGAATAGCTGCCGATGACGATGATTGCGAGCAGGATCGGCGCCAGCACACGGCCGGGCACGCGCGTGACATAGGTGAGCGTGCGCGACAACAGGAACATGCCGAAGCTGGAAGCGACGTTGGCGAAAGCGACGATCCAGGCAAGCGCGATGGCGATATCCATGTGCTTCTTGAGGAAGTCCGGACCCGGCTGCAGACCGAAGATGAGGAAAGCGCCGAGCAGCAAGGCCATGGACGAACTGCCGGGAATGCCGAGCGACAGCGTCGGCACCAGCGCCCCGCCCTCCTTGGCGTTGCTGCTGGCCTCCGGCGCGATCACGCCTTCGATGCGCCCCTGACCGAACGTATCGGGATTTTCCGCGGTCTGCCGCGCCGCCGCATAAGCGACGAAGGGCGCGGTGCTGCCGCCGACGCCGGGCATGATGCCGATCAGCGTACCGAGCACCGAGGACCGGAAGAAAATGCCGAGATGCTTGAACACCGCGAGGGCGCCTTCGGCCACCTGGCGATAGGTGATCGGCTCGACCTTTCCCGGCTGCGCAATGGATCTGCCCGTGGTCATCAGCGTGAGGATTTCCGGCAAGGCGAAGAGGCCGAGCGCCAGCGGCACGAGCCGGAAGCCGTCGAGCAGATATTCGAAGCCCATCCAGAAACGCGGCACGCCTTCCACGGGATCGTAACCGAACAGCGAGAGGAAAATGCCGAGCATGCCGGCGACGAGCCCGCGCACCGGCGAAGTCGCGCCGAGCACGGCGATGAAGGAGACGCCGGCGAGCGAGAGAAAGAAGTTTTCCGGCGAGGCGAATGAAAGGATCACCGGCTGCATGACCGGCAGCAGAAAGGCGAGAACCACGCAGCCGAACAGTCCGCCGAGTGCGGACGCCATCAGCGCCGCCCCGATGGCGGCGCCGCCGTGGCCCCGCTTGGTGAGTTGATAACCGTCGATGACCGTGGCGGCGTTGGGCACCTCGCCCGGCACGCCGAGCAGAATGGCGGTGATCGAGCCGCCCTGCGATACCGCGGCATAGGCGGCGAGCAGGAAGGCCAATCCGGTCAGCGGCTCCATGCCATAGCTGAACGGTATGAGAAAGGCGATCGCGGTGATGCCGCTCAGCCCCGGCAGCAGTCCGATGACAATGCCGATGGGCAGCGCCAGCAGCATCGTGATGAGGACGGCGGGCTGAAACACCAGCCCGCCGGCCGAAGCAATGACACCGAGCATCGCGGACCCGTCAGAACAGCGCGCCTAGGAGAATTTCTGCAGGATGATCTCGTCCACCTGCTTGCGCTTATCCGCGGGCAAGCTTTGCAGCAGCTCGCGGCTCGTCTTGTCGAGGGCTTCCGGCGGCGCGTAATCGATATCGCGTTCGGTTTTCTTGCCCTGCTCGATCACGGCCGGATCGGTGAGGATCTCCTTCCACACCTTCTGCAGATATTTGGCCTTGTCCGCCGGCATGCCGGGTGGCGCAACGATCGCGCGGCCATAGTCCGCGATGTCGACGCGGAAATCCATCAGCCATTTCTTTTCGGGCGGAATCTTGAACTGATCGTAGATCGTCGGCAGGTCCGCCTTATACGGCGAGCGGTTGTGGCTCAACGTGGCGACGACCTTGGCTTTGCCGGTCTGAGCGATCTTGTTGCCGGAGCCGTCGGAAATGGCGATGGCGTCGACCTCGCCGTTCATCACGGCCAGGCCGGCTTCCTTACTGCCCTTGTAGCCGGTGATGATCTTACACTTCAGGTCGAAGGTCTCGCAGAAGACGGCCGCGTAATCGCTGAGCACGTCGGGTCGGCTGGTGGCGGAGAATTTGATCTCCTTGGTCTTGCCATAGGCGATCAAATCCTTGGCGTTGTCCGGGACCTTGGAATTGGCGAGCACGAAGTGCTCTTCCTTGGCGACGCGGCCGAGATTGGTGACCTTGGTGATGTCGTAAGCGACGCCCGGCCGGTTGGTGATCTGGCCCATGATCGCCGCCTCGCCGTTGAGCATGATCATGGTCAGGCCGTCCGGCTTCTCGCGCACGAGCTGATTGAGCGCGGTCAGGCCGCCGCCGCCCGGACGGTTCTCGACGACGACGGTGGCTCCGGTTTTCTTCTCGAACAACGGGCCGAGCATGCGGGCATAGTCATCGTAACCGCCGCCCGCCGAGTAGCCGACGAAGATGCGCACGGTCTGGCCCTTGAGGAAGCCGCCGGCATCCTCGGCCGCCGCCGGCAGGGCATAAGCCGAAACGGCCAATCCGCCCGCCAAGGCGGCCGTCAGCAGGCCGCGGCGGATCACCCGCCGGCTGCATTGATTCCACAGCATAATTTCCTCCCCAGCTTATTTTTTGTCGGGCCGGCAGCATGCGCCAACCCCCTCGGCAGCCTAATATGATTTACTTCGTACCAAAAGGCCACGCGCCCACGGGGCGGCGCATGACCGCAGCCGCGGTTCACGGTTTGCTGACCAGCCCCGCCGCCTGTAGCGCCCGTTCGGCAATCTCGGCCGGATCGCGTTCGCCGGTCCTGGCGATTTCGGCGATGCGCTGGGCGATGATTTCCTGCACCACGGCGGGCTGGCCCCTGTCGTGCAGCAGGCGGCGCGCCTTTTCGTAAGCTTCGTCGAGGATGCGGATAGTCGCGGCGTCGAAGGCTTCCCCGGCGAGATAGTGACTGATGCCGGCCATGGGCTATTCCTTTTAACCGCGTCCCGACGCGTGATCGCGGCGGCCGGTCTCCCGCGGCCGTTCCTCCGCCCACCGGCGACGGTATGACGGTAAGCCGGAAAGCCCCGGTTTAGCAATTGGCCACTTCGCGGAGGCAAGGCAATTTTGCAGCGACTCGCGGACGGCAGAAAAATGTGACACAATTTTTTTCAATAAGAGGGACGGCGTAATCGCCCTTGGGCCTCAACCCGCGACCGGCCCGCCGTTTGGCTTCGCCCGGAACAAGATCCAGGATCAAGCGGGAATTCCATGCCGACGAAGAACGAGGAGCCGCTCGCTGCCGACGCCTGCATTCCGCAAATCGCCTGTCCGCGCTGCGGCCAATACATGCGGCTCGCAACCATAGAGCCGGAAGGTCGCGACCGCCACGCGTGCCTCAACTTCGAATGCGGCTGCGGATTTGAATTTCGGATGCCGGAAAGCGCGCCGCGCCGCGGCTAGGCCGCATCGCCGGTCATTTCCCGTTGGCAATGCCGAGCCTGGTGATCGTCAGCGCGCTGATGCGCACCGGATCGCCGTTTTGAGTCCGCGCCACGTCGATGATGGTCGAGGCGATGATGCGCGTGACCGGATCGGTGCGATCGACCAGCCGAAGCTTTTTCAGCGTCGCTTCATAGGCCTCGGTGAGGACTTTTTTGCGCTCGGGCGCGACGTTCATCTCCTCGAGCATCTTGTAGATCGCCATGACCCGCCTCAAA
>Ga0070741_10021230_pt1 | contig 10127 bp, 9 predicted proteins | sample Coa_R1_4_FD_66440 | JGI IMG/M metagenome (GOLD analysis project Ga0070741, IMG submission 66440) | Surface soil microbial communities from Centralia Pennsylvania, which are recovering from an underground coalmine fire - Coalmine... | ecosystem: Environmental > Terrestrial > Soil > Unclassified ...
GTCTCATAATGGAGGCTGTCGCCGCTGGTCTTGGCGGCGGCGTCGAACGACGAGGTCTCGTATGAGAGCAAGATGCCGGCGGAAAGGCCCGCGGCGATGGGCATGGCGATCTTCGTGAAGATCGCATGGTCGGAGCCGGTGCCTTGCATCGCGTTGAGCCGGACTTGGTTCGTTCCCTGCGCCAAGGCGACGACGTACACCGCGAGGCCGTGCCAGAGGGCCGGTGTGGTGACGCCGACTGCCGCGAAATGGAATGCGTTGCCGTTATCGTACTGCGTGTCGCCGAAATCGGCGAGTGCCGTGGTGGTGTCTTTGTAGACGAGCGAGTAGTTGCCCCACGTGGCACCGTCGCCGCCGAAGCCGATCGAGCGCACGCCTTTCTTGATCTGACCGGATGAGAAGTCGCGCATGGAGATTTCCGGCGACTGGGCTTTGAGGGAGCTCGCGGCGGCGAGAATGACGAAGGGCGCCGTGAAGCTCAGTCGCGACAGCCGGCTCATGATCCCTTGCTGTTCGTCTTGTCCAACGCGGCGCGCAGGCCGCGAGCGAGGGTTACGGCGTCGGCGTTGCCCCAGAAGTGCATGAAGAAGAGGCGAGGCTCTTCGGTCAGCATGTGGCTGTGTACGGCCGTGACGGCGATCCCGTGCTCGGTCAGCGCCTGAATGACGGGGTTCACCTCGGCCGCGGTGAGCACGAAGTCACCGGTGGTGACTGCTTTGTCGCTGCTGACGGCTTGGATGTTGATGCCGGTGGCCACGCCCATCGCCGGCGGGACCGTCATGCCATCCATCTGAATCGACTCGGATCGCGGGACGGTCACCTGGTACACGGTGCCGTTCAACTTCCCCGAGCGGCCAAGCGCGGTCGCGATCGCCGTCGTATCCAAGGGAGCTGGCCCGGGTGTCGGGGCGGGCGGAGGCGGCGCGGTGAATGGCGTAGCGGTGAGTGCCAGGGCCGCGTGGATCGCGCTCGCGATGTGCGTGGGATCGCCCTGCGCGTGGATGTGCATGTACATGATCGTCGGCGACTCGCGCAGCAGGTGGTTGTGGAGCGCGGTCTGTTCGACGCCGCCTTCGCGGAGTTTGAGCATCACCGGGTTGACTTCGTCGTCGCGGAGCACGAGATCGCCCATCGCGATGGCCTCGTTGTCGCCGGTGGCCTTGAACGCGACCCAGCCGCCGAGTGCGAGGGCGGGCTTGAGGGGGACGCCGTCGACGGTTACGTGGAGATCGCTGCGTGGGAAGGCGTAGCGATAGACATCGCCCGGCTGCATCGCGCCGGTCTTGCCCATGGCATGGTCGACCTGGGTCCAGTCGATCGAGCGCTGCGCGTTCGTGGACGCGGCGGCGGTGGAGACGAGAAGCGCGCAGGTGACGGCGGGACGAAGCATACGGGATCTCCAGGGGCGGCGCGGCGGAGTCCGGCTTGCCGCTGCCGATTTAGTATGATACAGTTGGATCATGCGTCAGGATTCACTTGCGATAAGCAAGCGTCAGGCCCGCCGGAGCGCAAGCTCGACCGGCCGGTGGGTGCTGTTGATCCACCAGATCCCGCCCAAGCCCGACTATCTGCGGGTCAAGATCAGTCGACGGCTCCAGCGCCTTGGAGCGGTCGCGATCAAGAACTCGGTGTATGTGCTGCCCGCGGGCGACTCGACGCTCGAGGACTTTCAGTGGGTGTTGCGTGAGATCACGAGCGAAGGGGGCGACGGGTCCGTCTGCCACGCGTCGTTCGTCGATGGACTGAACGATGACGAGGTGGAGGCGCTGTTTCGTGCGGCCCGGTCGCGTGATTATGAGGAGATCGCCGAGGCGGCGCGCGGCGCGCTCAAGACGCCGACGCGTGGCGAGTTGGCGCGGCTTCGCCGGCGGGTCGCGGACGTCGCGGCTATCGATTTCTTCGGGTCTCCGACGCGCGCCGCGGTCGACGAGTTGCTCGAGCGGTTGGAGGTTCGGCTGCGCGCCGCCGCGCCGGCGGAGTCGCCACCGCTGGCGCGTGGGCGCGGAGCACGCGCTGTGATCGATCCACGCGAGGTTCGGGGGCGGACGTGGGTCACGCGCGAGGGCGTCTTCGTTGATCGCATCGCGAGCGCGTGGCTGATTCGCGGGCGGATCGATCCCGACGCGCGGTTCGCGTTCGTCGCCGGGGAAGGGTACGCGCCGAAGGCTGGCGAGCTCCGGTTCGACATGTTCGAGGCCGAGTTCACGCACGAGGGGGATCGCTGCACCTTCGAGACGCTGGTGGCGCGGTTCGGCCTTCAGGCGGATCCCGCGCTCCGCGTCGTGGCGGAGATCGTGCACGATATTGACGTCAAGGACGCCAAGTTCGCGCGCGTCGAGGCGGCGGGCGTCGAGCGTCTCCTGGCGGGCATCGCGGCCGCGTATCCGTCTGACACCGATCGAGTGGAGCACGGCGGCGCGCTGTTCGACGCGCTGTACTCGGCATTTCGTCCCGGGACTGAGCGGGCGCGCAAACGCAAACGTCCCTGAGGCCACGCGTATGCAGTGGGTGACTCGGCGGAATATCCGCGTCAATCGGGCAGCGACCGCGTGGTTCATCCGGCGGTTCGTCGATCGTGGCGCGCACTTCCTGTTCGCGGACGCCGAAGACGTGGCGCACATTCAGAAGATGACGGGGGCGATCGGGTTCGACGCGCCCGGTGCGAGGTATCCGCATCGCGACCACGCGGATCGGTGCTCATTCGAGGCATTGGTCGCGGCATATCGCCCACGCGACCAGGCGCTCGCGGCGATGGCCCGCATTGTCCACGGGGCCGACTTCGCGGATGCGATCGATTGTACGCCGGAGTCGGCGGGGCTGCGGGCGATCTCGCTGGGGTTTCCGCTGATTGCCGATCGTGACGACGACACGATCGAGCACGCGTCGTTTCTCTATGACGCGCTCTACGCGGCGCTGCGCGAGCGCCTGGCCTGACCCTGTCAGTATGAGGCGCACCGCGCTGCTCGTCGTGTTGGTCGGCCCATCGGCTTTGGCGCAGCAGTCTGTGGTGGCGCGGTCGGTGCACGGCGTCGTGCCGATGGACGGGCGCATGACTGGCGACGTGTGGGCCGGCGCGGACTCGATCGTGGCGTTCCGTCAGCGCGATCCGTCGGAGGGGGCGGTCGGCAGTGAGCGGACGGTCGTCAAGGTTCTCCGCGACCGTGAGGCGCTCTACGTGGCCGTGCGCGCGTGGGATCGCGAGGCGCCGAGGATCCGGGCGTCGCAGCTGCGGCGCGATGCCGATTTGTCCTCGGACGACAATGTCCAGATTCTGATCGACAGCTTTCATGACCGTCGGGGCGGGTTCCTGTTTCAGACGAACCCGAACGGCGCGCAGTGGGACGCGCAGATCACGAACCAGGATAACGTGAACCAGGACTGGAACGGCATCTGGGACGTGAAGACGACTCGCGACTCGGCCGGATGGACGGCGGTGTTTCGGATTCCGTTTCGGACGCTGCGGTTCGAGTCGGGCGCGGGGGCGGCCTTCGGGTTCAACGTCCGCCGATTCATTCGCCGGCGGAACGAAGAGGATCTCTGGAGCGGGTGGCGCCGGACCGAGGGCATGTACCAGCTGCTGTCCGAAGGCGAGCTCACGGGCTTGGGTGGCGTGAGTCGGGCGCGCGACTTCGAGATCAAGCCGTACGTGCTGGCCGACGCGTATCAGGCGCCCCACGATTCCGTGTTGAACCGCATCGGCGGCACTGGGGTCGCGGGGAAGATCGGGGCGGACGCCAAGCTGGCCGTGTCGCCGACGCTCACGGCGGATCTCACGGTGAACACGGACTTCGCCCAGGTCGAAGTCGACAGCCAGGTCATCAACCTGACGCGGTTTCCGACATTCTTTCCGGAGAAGCGCGACTTCTTCTTGGAGTCGAGCGGGATATTCGACTTCGGCTTCAATCAAAAGGCGCTGCTCTTTTATTCCCGCCGCATCGGGCTCACGGACTCGGGCGTGGTCGTGCCGATGCTCGGTGGCGCGCGACTCTATGGGAAGGAGGGGGCGTGGACGGTAGGCGTGATCGACGCCCGGACCGGCGGGGTCGACGACGCGAATGACGCGGTCGTCCGCGTCAAACGCGATCTCTTCGATCGGTCGTACATCGGCGCGATCGGGACGTTGCGCACGGGGTCCAGTGTCCACGGGGCGGATGTCGCGGGAGGGTTCGACGCGGATTTCCCGCTGCTGATCGGCAAGCAGAACATCGAGCCGACGTTCTGGGTCGCGGGGACGCAGACGCCGGATACCGCGGGCACACGCATGGCCTGGCGGTTGGCGACGGACTTTCCCAACGATCTGTTCGACAACTTCGTCGGCATCGCGCGGTACGACGCCGGGTTCGCGCCGACGCTGGGGTTCATTCGCCAGACGGACGTGTGGGAGACGTACGGGCACATCGACTTCATGCCGCGGCCGCATGCGCTGGGCATTCGCCAGTTCGACTTCGAGTTGCCCAACTGGGACATCTACGCGAACCACAATGGATCCGTGGTCAACGCGCGCGACTGGCAGAACGCGAATATCCAGTGGATGCCGCTGAGCGGCACGCTCGAGACGGGCGATCAGTTTCAGGTGATGATTGTTCGGGATATGGACGCGCCGCCGGACACGTTCGCGATCGCGCGCGGGGTGACGATCCCGGCGGGCCGATACTGGTGGACACAGGCCGGCGCGCAGTTTCTCAGTTCAGTCGGCAGGCCGCTGTCGGCGAACGCGTTGTTCTCCACCGGGACGTTCTACAACGGGCACAGCACGGAGACCGACGCGGGCCTCACCTGGCGGTCAGGCGGGCATCTGATCCTCGGCGGGAGTCTGTCGCGGACCGAGGTGCATCTGCCGGTGGGTACCTTCGTCGCGGTGCAGTCGACCGGGCGGCTCGAGTACGCGTTCACGACGCGCGTCGACTTCCTGGGGTTTGGGCAGTACGACAATTCGCTGCGCCGGACCGACTTCGATCTGCGGTTGCATTGGATCCCGGTCAACGGCGACGATTTCTACGCGGTCTGGAACTCCGGCTACACGAACGATCCGCTCTCGCGCTTTCGGTTTCCGGATAGTCGCACGATCAGCCGTCCGCTGACGGCGACGTTCACCGTCAAGTTCGTTCACCGCATCGCCCCGTGAGGTCAACGCCAGCGCGCCGCCAGCACGAAATGGAGGTCGTTCATGCCGACGGCGCCGCTGTCGATCGAGTCGAGGCCCGCCTGCTCGAAGAGCGAGATCGTGTCGCCGAGGTTCGTGCGACCGTGGCGGTGCAGCCGTGGGAGGATGCGTGTCAGGTGGGACCGGGTTGGTCCGAAGTCGACCACGAGCACGTGTCCGCCCGGCTTGAGGACGCGGCGTACTTCTCTCGCGAATTCGGGACGCGCCGGGCGCGTGAGATGATGCAGCATGACCGTGCTCAAGACCGCGTCGAACCGCGCGTCCGGAAAGGGAAGGGCTTGGGCGAGTGCCTGTTGAAAATCGACGGGCATGCGAGCGCGCTTCGCCTTCTTCGTTGCTCGCGCGATCATCTCCGGTGATGCGTCGATGCCGCAGACCGTGCCCGATGGGCCGACGTGTCGCTTGGCCGCTATCGCCAGGCTGCCGGTTCCGCATCCCACATCTAGCGCTGACATGCCGGTCTCGAGGCGGGCCAGGCGCAGCAACTTGTCCCGGAATCCGAGCTCGCGACCGAGCGTGAGGAGCCAGACGAGGAGGTCGTAGCGGGCCGGCCCGTGTAGTACTATGCCGATGCTCTCCATCTCTGGAGAGTAGCGTGCGAGGGACGGGGACGATGGACGGCCCGCCCTCGAGTGTCTCAAACCAAACAACGACGAGCGAGTTGTTCCGAAATGACTGATCGGCGGATCCAAAAGACGCAGGCGTTGCTGCAAGGCGCGCTCGTTGATCTCGTGCACGAACGGGATTATGACGCGATCCCGATCAAACAGATTTTGGCGCGCGCGAATGTGGGACGGTCGACGTTTTACGCGCACTTTCGCGACAAGGACGAGCTCCTCGACAGTTGCATTCTCGCCATCTTGAGCTCGGAGCGCGCGAGCAAACTCCGACGGTCAGCACGCGGGCCCGAGCGCCTCGTCTGGTTTAGTCTCCCGCTCTTCGAGTATCTGGAGCATCGCCACGCAGCAGAGCCCACGGCGGGCCTGCCGGGTCGAGCGATCGTGCACGAGCATCTACGCCGGGCGCTCGCTGACCTCATCCGCGCGGAAACATCGGGCAGCCCTGTGCCGCCGGACCTGCTGGCGGAGCACGTGGCGTCGACGTTCGTGCGCGTGTTGGACTGGTGGGTGGATCACGCGCGCGCGAAGCCCGCCAGCGAGATCGATGCGTTGTTTCGCATGCTGATCATGCCGGCGGTGACGGCGGTGACATGAGGCGGAGGCCGCTGCCTACTAGACCTCGGGCCAGCTCGCCTCGTTCGCGTGCATCGGGCACCGGTCGGCCGGGCAGCTCACGAGATCGCAGAGTCGGCAGAAGTGGCAGACGGTGTATGCGTCGGTGCCGAGGGGCTGTATGAGCTTTTCCAGTAAGCCGGACAACTGCCGCTCCTCGGCCGGCGTCAGGACGCTGAGATAGCGCTCGACGGCCGCGCATCGCGCCGCGAGCATCGGGAGGACGGCGCTGTGGCCGGCCTTGGTGAGTGAGAGGTAGGTCGCGCGCTTGTCGTCACCGGCGCGTGCCTGGACCAGGCCCTGAGCCTCGAGCTTGTCCACGAGACGCACGGTCGCGGTGTGGGACAGCTGGAGCGCCCGCGCGAGTTGGGCGTTCGTGATCCCCTCCCAGAACCCAATGATGTTGAGCGCCGCGGAGGCCGAATCGGTCTCGTTCGGGTGATTTTTCATGGCCGCGCCAACCCGTTCGGTGATCTCCTTGGCGAAGGCGGCCAACATGTTAGCGGTTCTCAGTCGGGCCATGTAGGGCGACCTCGGGGCGACCTGGGGTGAAGGCGATTGACAAAGCCGGTCGTTCGATGGTAAGTATGTGCGTGTTGCACACACATATCAAGAGGGATTCGACAATGCCGGCAACAATGCAGGTCTCGAAAATGAGTCAGCTCGTGGGGAAGGCGATCGCCCGCTACAGCGTCGTCCTCTTCTTTCTCGGGTTCGGTCTCACGAAGTTTACCGCCGCCGAGGCGACCACTATCCATCCGTTGCTCGTCCACAGCCCGTTCCTGTTCTGGTTGCCGCGCCTCGCCGATACGCGGCTGTCGTCTGACATCATCGGCGTCGTCGAGATTACGCTCGCCCTGATGCTCGCATCCCGGTTCTTCGCGCCACGACTCTCGGCCATCGGCAGCTTCGGCATCGCCGGTTCGCTGGTGATCACCTTGAGCTTCCTCGTCACGACGCCAAATCTGGATCCCGCGCTCGGCAGCTTCATCATCAAGGACGTGACCTTGCTGGGCGTCGCCCTCTGGTCGGCGGGCGAGGCGCTTGCGGCTGAGCGCTCCCGATGAGTGGCAAGGCGACTCGTCGGGAGTGGGTTGGTCTCGCGGTGCTCGCCTTGCCGTGTGTCCTCTACGCGATGGATCTCACGGTGCTGAATCTGGCGATCCCGTCGCTCACGACCGATCTCGAGCCGACATCGGCGCAACTGCTGTGGATCGTCGACATCTACGGATTCCTTGCCGCGGGGGCGCTGTTGGTCATGGGGGCGCTCGGGGACCGCCTCGGCCGGCGCCGCCTCCTGCTCATCGGATCGGCCGCCTTCGCCGTCATCTCGCTCCTGGCGGCGTTCTCGAGGAGCGCCGAGATGCTGATCGTGGCGCGCGGGCTGCTCGGCGTCGCGGGGGCGACCTTGGCGCCGTCCACGCTCTCGCTCATTAGCAGCATGTTCCCCGATGGCAGAGAGAAGACGTTTGCCGTGAGCGTCTGGGTATCGAGTTTTTCGTTCGGCGGCGCGATCGGGCCCGTCGTGGGTGGCGTGCTCATCTCGTACTTCTGGTGGGGCGCGGTCTTTCTCACGCCGATCCCGATCATGGCGCTCTTGCTGATCCTCGGGCCCAGGCTCTTGCCCGAGCATCGGAGCGACAAGCCGGGGCGCCTCGACGTCCTGAGCGCGGTGCTGACGTTGGCGACGGTGCTGCCGGTCATCTTCGCGATCAAGCAGCTCGCCGAGGGACGCGAGCCGCGAGTAGCGGGACTCGCCGCCGCGGCCGGCATCATCTGCGGTGGCATCTTCGTTCGCCGCCAGCTGACACTGGACGATCCGCTGCTCGACCTGCGCCTCTTCAGGCTGCCGGCGCTGTCAGTGGCCTTGACCATCAATGCGCTCGATTTCCTGGTCGGGTTTGGGATCTTGGTGATCGTGGCGCAGTATCTCCAGCTCGTGCTCGGACTGTCGCCGCTCGCCGCCGGGTTGTGGGGCGTACCTCCAGGGCTCGGCTTCGTGGTGGGATCTCTCTTGACCTCGGCCCTGCTGAAGAAGCTCCGGCCAGCGTACGTGCTGGGTGGCGGCTTGATATTGGGTGCGGTCGGTCTCGCGGTCATGGCATATGCGATCGGAGCACACAGCATCATCCTCATCACGCTTGGCAATACGCTCTTCGCCGTGGGCTCCGCGCCGGGGACTGCTATCGTCGCCGACTTCGTCGTGAGCTCCGCTCCCGAAGACCAGGCCGGCGCGGCGTCGGCACTGTCGGAGACGTGCACGGAGTTCGGCGGCGCCCTTGGCATTGCGTTGCTGGGCAGTCTCGCGACGTTCCTCTATCGACACACGCTGGCCGCGGCACTGCCCGCGAGCATTCCCGCCGCCGCCACCGAGACGGCCTTGCGCGGACTCGGCGCCGCACGAGCGGCCGCCGAGGCGTTGAGCAGTGGACCCGCGTTGCTCGAGGCGGCGAGGCACGCCTACACGAGCGCCGCCGGCGCCGCCCTTTTGGCCAGCGCGGCCATCAGTGTGCTGACGGCTATCCTGGCCGTGACGATGTTCAAGTCGAAAGCATAAGCGCCGCTCACGTCATCGGTAAAAATCGCAAAATTGTGCGGCGCGCGGGCGATTGATATAGTGCGCGCATGACCGAGAATCTGTTCTTCGACGTGCGGTATGCGGTTCGCGTGCTCCTGAGATCTCCGGGATTCTCCTTCATTGCGATCGCGACGATGGCGCTGGGCGTCGGCGCCACCACGGCGATCTATAGTGTGCTGGACGCGACGCTGCTGCATCCGTTGCCCTATCCGAGGCCGGCGGAGCTGGTTCACATCGAGGATGACCTGCCCGGCGTCGGCGCGCGGGATGTCGGGATCTCGATTCCGGAGTGGAGAGACCTCGAGAGCTCCGGGATGTTCGAGGCCGTCGCGATCGCGGGGCACGGCGCGAACGTGAATCTCACGGGAGGGGCGCACCCGCTGCGGCTCAGTTTCAAGGCGGTGACGCCGAATTACTTCGCGATCCTCGGCGTCGGCGCGCAGTTGGGGCATACGTTCGATCCGCGCGACGTCACGCCCGGGTACAACCTCGAGGTCGTGATCAGCGACGGCGTTTGGAGGCGAGAGTTCGGCGCCGATCCGCATATTGTCGGCAGAACGATTCAGTTGGACAACGATCCATATCAGATCATTGGCGTCATGCCCCGCGGGTTTCGCGATCAAGGGTCCACGAGCGATGAGCAGAACGTGGAGCTGTGGTTGGGCGCGGGCTACGCGGGTCTGCCGTTTTCGCCACCGCAGCGCGGTCTGCGTCTGCGCCGCGCGGTCATCGCGCGCCTCAAACCCGGTCTCTCGGTTGCCACCGCACAGGGGCGCGTGAATGCGCTGGTGGCGTCGCTGAAAAAGCAATATGCGGGAGACTATCCGACGCAGGCCGCGTGGGCCGTGCGTTTGATCCCATTGAGCGAAAGCGTGGTTTCCAACATTCGCCAATCGCTGGTGCTGCTGTTCAGCGCCGTGGGGTTGGTGCTCCTCATCAGCTGCGTCAACGTCGCGAATCTCTTGCTGGCCCGGGCCAGCGCGCGAAGTCGTGAGATCACCGTCCGCTTGGCGCTCGGTGCGCAGCGAACGCGCCTCATGCGGCAGCTGCTGACCGAGATTCTGTTGCTCTTCTTACTGGGCGGCATGGCGGGGTTTGTCATTCTCTTCTCCGCCCAACGCTTCCTGCTGCGACTGGTTCCGGAGAGCCTCCC
>Ga0070741_10021231_pt1 | contig 10127 bp, 11 predicted proteins | sample Coa_R1_4_FD_66440 | JGI IMG/M metagenome (GOLD analysis project Ga0070741, IMG submission 66440) | Surface soil microbial communities from Centralia Pennsylvania, which are recovering from an underground coalmine fire - Coalmine... | ecosystem: Environmental > Terrestrial > Soil > Unclassified ...
CCGGCATCGGCCTGGGGCGGGATCACGTAGCCGAGGTGCTGCAGCGAGTAGAGGATGTTCATGGCGCAGTGCTTCACGCCGTCCTCGTTGCCGGTGACGATGCACCCGCCGACGCGGCCGTAGTAGCGGTACTGGCCCTGGTCGTTGAGCAGGTGCGAGTTGCCGTACAGGCGCTCGATGATCTTCGTGCACACCGACGACTTCTCGCCCAGCCAGATCGGCGTGCACACCACGAGGATGTCGGACGCGATGACGCGCTCGAACAGCGCCGGCCACTCGTCGGTCGCCCACCCGTGCTCGGTCATGTCGGGCCACACGCCGGTGGCGATGTCGTGGTCGACGGCGCGGAACGAGTCGACCTCCACGCCCTGGGCCCGCATGATCGCCATCGACTTGCCGTAGAGGCCTTCGGTGTGCGACTGCTCGGGCGACCGCTTGAGCGTGCAGTTGACGAACATGGCCCGCAGGTCGGAGAAATCCCACTGCGTCTGGCTGCAGAGCTCCTCCTGCTTGGCGTTCAATGTCATGCGCGGGCCACCTCCGATCAGGTCCGAGGCTTCGGTCCCCGCGACGGGCCCCGCTGTTACACCCTGTGCCGCCCCCTTCAGCCGTCCGCGCCGGAGCGGTGCATCGGGCTGGCCGCCCAGACATTCTCGAAGGGCACACCCGCAGTTCGGTAGACGCGTCGCGCGTCTGTGGTCCTACGAAGGCTTGGCGAACGTCTGTGCCGTCGTGCTGTCGAACTCGTACGCCACCGCCGCCTCGTCGCCGACGACCCAGGCGTCGTGGCCGGGCTCGATCACGTACGCCATGCCGGGCGTGATGTCGACCTCGGTGCCGTCGTTGTGCACGACGTGCATGGCGCCGGACAGGACCACGCCAACGTGGTGCGCCTGGCACGAGTCGGTCCCGACCACCGGCTTGATGCACTCGGACCACTTCCAGCCGGGCTCGACGCGCAGCCGGCCCGCCTTCACGCCGGCCAGGTCGACGACTTCGACCTTGGTCTTGTCAGGCGACCTCACCTCGTCGGGCGACTCGAAGCTCTTGGCGATCACACCGGCCATGCGTCCTCCTCGGGGTCGAGCGTCAGACGTCTCTGTCTCGCCCATCGTGCCCCTGTTACACGGCCTTCGCTTGTAACAGGCACCGGATCGAGGCGGACAACGCCTGGAGGAGCCAAGCTTGGCCTCCAAGGAGCTTGAGAGCCGATGACATGGCACAAGGTGCTCGACACCGGAATCCTCGACGAGGGCCGCGTGATGACCGTGCAGGCCGGCCATCGCAGCGTCTGCCTGACGCGATGGGAAGGCAGGTGCGGCGCGCTCGAGAACCACTGCCCGCACCAGGGTGGGCCGCTGGGCGAGGGGTCGATCGAGCGGGGTTGGTTGCGGTGCCCGTGGCACGGCTACGACTACCACCCCGTCACCGGCCAGCCACCGCCGGGCTTCCACGACGCCCCCACCGCCTTCCCGGTCGAGGAGCGGGACGACGGCATCTGGGTGGACGTCCCCGATCCGGCACCGCACGTGCGCACGGTGTCGGACGTGTTGGTGGAAACGATGACTGCGTGGGGCGTGACGCACGTGTTCGGCATGGTCGGTCATTCCAACCTCGGCTTCGCGGACGCCATGCGCCGGGCCGAGGAGCGGGGTGAGCTGACCTTCGTCGGGATCCGGCACGAAGGCGCAGCCGCGTTCGCGGCGTCCGCCTACGGGAAGCTGACCGGTCGCCCTGCCGCCTGCTTCGCCATCGCCGGGCCGGGATCGACGAACCTGCTCACGGGCCTCTACGACGCCAAGGTCGACCGGGCGCCCGTGCTGGCGATCAGCGGCCAGGTGCCATCGAAGGTGCTCGGCCGAGGCGCGTTCCAGGACCTCGACCTCGGCGCCGCCTTCTCGGACGTCGCCGGGTTCTCCCACACGATCCTGTCCGGGTCCGACTACGCCGAGTTGATGACGCTGGCCGTCAAGGAGGCCGTCGTCAACCACCGCGTCGGCCACGTGATCCTGCCCGACGAGGTCCAGGTGCTTCCTGCCGAGGACGTGCCGGCCGGGAGCCCGGCAGGACGGGTCGCGTCGCAGGGCGTGACACCGGCTCCGTCCGCGGTCGCCGACGCGACTGCGTTGCTGAGCCGGGCCCGGCGTCCTGTCATCGTGGTCGGCCACGGCGCCCGCCTCGCCATGGACGCCGTCCTCGCCCTCGCCGAACGGCTGCACGCGCCGGTGATGACGACGTTCAAGTCGAAGGGCCAGATCTCCGACCACCATCCGCTCGGCTGCGGAGTGCTCGGCCGCAGCGGCACTCCTGTCGCCTCGTGGGTCATGAACGAGTCGGACGCCCTGCTCGTGTTCGGCGCCTCGTTCTCGAACCACACGGGCATCGCGCCGTACAAGCCGATCGTGCAGGTCGACTCCGACCCCATGGCCATCGGCCGCTTCCACCCGGTCACGGTCGGCGTGCTCGGCGACGTCGACGTCACCGCCAGGACGCTCGCCACGTCGCTTCCCGACGACGGTGGATGGGTCGACCAGCGCGACGACGTCGCGGCACGGTGGCGGATCTGGCGGGACGAGAAGGCCCGGCGCGTCGCCGACGACCGCGGTCGCGGCATCGGTGCCGCCGCCGTGTTCGAGATCCTCTCCCGCCTCGCCCCTGCCGACGCGGTTGTGGCGGTCGACGTCGGCAACCACGCCTACTCCTTCGGCCGCTACTTCGAATGCGACCACCAGACGGTGCTCATGTCGGGGTATCTCGGCTCGATCGGCTTCGGCTACCCCGCCGCCATGGGTGCGTGGGCCGCCGCGCCCAACCGCAAGGTGATCGCCGTGACCGGCGACGGCGGGTTCGGCCAGTACCTCGCGGAGCTCACCACCGCGGTCAAGTACGGCATGCCGATCACCCATGTGCTGCTCAACAACTCGCAGCTCGGCAAGATCACCAAGGAGCAGCGCGCCGCCGAGATGGGCGTGTGGCACACCGACCTGCTCAACCCCGACTTCGCCGCCTTTGCCAACAGCTGCGGCGCGCTCGGGCTCCGGGTCGAACGGCTCGACGATCTCGAGGCGGCCATCGCGTCCGCGCTCAGCGCCGAGAAGCCGGCGCTGGTCGAGATCCTCACCGACCCGGAGCTGACCTGACCCTGCGCTGGTGGAGCTGCCGCTAGGGCGCTTCCCAGGCCCGGGGACGGTCGAGCCACGCGGCAGCCTCCGGAGGCAGCCGGCCTTCGACCAGGTCGGCGAGGGTGACCGTCTCGAGGACCGAGCGCAGTGCGGCGCGCACCGCGACCCAGAGGCGAATGTACGGGTCGGCGCCGTCGTTCCCTAGCTCGTGCGGACGGATCCCACGGACCGAGGCGAGCGGGCCGTCGAGGGCGCGCATCACGTCGGCCACCGTGACCTGAGCAGCCGGGCGGGCCAACAGCCAGCCGCCCACCGCCCCTCGGCGGCTCTTCGCCAATCCCGCCTTGGCGAGCTCGCGGAGGATGTCTTCCAACGACGCGGCCGGGATGCCGTGCTCGGCGGCGAGCACGTCACGGGACGTCGGCTGCACAGGCACGTGCGCCTGGGCCGCGGCCAGACTCACCATCGCCCGGACGCCGTAATCGACCTTGTGACTGATTTTCACGTTTTCGAATCTCTTGTAATATGGTCAACATTCCCGTGATTCGCATCTCTAGCATCGCACGCTCCTCTGAAGGGCGGCTCGCTGCCGCCGCAACGCTGGCGCTGGTCCTCGTCGGCCTGTTCGCGGCCGCACCGCCGGCGCGGGCTGCGGGCACGAATCTGGTCGGCACGTTCGCGCTCACACCGGGCACGTGCCCGTCGGGCGGCGCCACCGGCACGTACTTCCGCATGGTGCAGCCCAGCGGCACCGTGGCCAAAGGGCCGTTCGTGAGCAACGGCGACTCGACGTGCGCCGACAAGACCTACACGCTGCTCGCGCCGGGCTCTGACGGGGGCGCCGTCAGCGGCGGCTACCAGCCCGCCCCGTCGCCCGCGTTCGACGGGCAGGGAAACAGCCTCGCCAACCGCATCGTCGTGCCGGCCGTCTTCTTCGGCGTGCGGTTCGGGCTGTCGACAGACCCCAAGGACCGCCAGACGGGCGCTTCCGTGACACCGCTCGCCGTGCAGGTCGACCCGGCGGGCAAGCTGAGCGGCGACCTCCGGGCCTGGGAAGCGACCTGGAACAAGCAGGACTTCAACCAGGGCTCGCCCAAGCCCGACGGATCGACGCCCAAGCTCACGACGCCGGCGCACGGCACGTACGACGCGGCCACCGGCGCGTTCGTGCTCGAGTGGACGAGCACGATCGCGGGCGGGCCGTTCAACGACTTCACCGGGTCGTGGCACCTCGCCGGGACGTTCCGGCCGGCCGGCTCGGGAGGATCAGCGCCGGCGTCGGCGCCCGCGGTCGGCGCCGGTCAGCCGTCGAGCCGCACGCGGACCTCGACCGTCGTCCCTGGCAGCGCGACCCAGTCCGGCGCAGCCGCCCAGCCCTCGACCGATAGTGCGAGCGCACCGACCGAGGCGGCGCCCGCGAGTGGCGGCGCCAAGGTGGTCGGGGCGGTCAAGGAGAAGGGATGGAAGCCTCCGGCCTGGTTGATTGTTGTGACTGCCATCGTCGGCGTCGGCGCCGCGTTGGCTCTGCTCGTACCCAACCGCCGCGTGGCCCCCGCTGACACGAGCGAGTAGAAGGAAGAAGCTGCAATGCGAAAGCTGATCGGTTTCCCGAACCCCGTCAACGAGGTCTCCGCCCGACTGGTGGCGACCGGCGTCGTGGCCATGGCCGCCACCACCGTGGCGTTCCGCCTCACCTGGCTGCTGGCGGTGCTCTTCTACGGGTTCGTGGCGCGTGTCCTCACCGGACCCAAGCTCAGCCCCCTCGGTCAGCTGGTCACCAAGCAGATCACGCCCCGGCTTCCATTCGACGAGAAGCTCGTCCCGGGCCCGCCCAAGCGCTTCGCCCAGGCCATCGGCGTGACGTTCTCCGGCACCGCATTCGTGCTGGCGCTCACCGGGCACTGGTTCGCGGCCCAGATCGTCCTCGGTCTGCTCATCGTGGCCGCATCGCTCGAGGGGTTCGCCGGCTACTGCCTCGGATGCAAGATCTTCGGCCTGCTGATGCGCACGGGGATCATCCCCGAGTCGGTGTGCGAGGAGTGCAACAACCTCGACCTGCGCTTCCGCCGGCTGGCGTCATCGGGCGCCAAGTGAACACGAACCGCGTCCGCGTCGTCGCGGTCTTCCTGATCGTCGTGGCGTTCGTCGCCCTGACCGCGTTCGCGCTGCTGGCCCGCGCCTACCGCCCCGCTCGCAGCGGCGTGCGGGTTCCCGCCGCGTTGGCCTCCCAACCGTCGACGCAGCTCGTCCAGTCCGCCGCCGCGGCGGTGCCCGCCGGTGCCGTGCTCGGGACCCGGATCGAGTACACCGATGTCGCCGCGCCGTCGGTCGCGTCCGCCCCCGCCGCTCCGGCACCCGCGCCCGCACCGGCGACGCCGGCGCCCAGCACTCCTCCCCCGCCCCCGAGCACCAACGGCCTGGCCCCGTGCCCGCTCGGGCTGGCGACGCCCACCCAGCCCGCTGGTCTGGCCAACCTCGTCGGGCTCGTTCCGCTGTTCGGCCCCTTCTCCCCCGAGGCGTTCGCCATGATGCCGGCCTTCGGGCCCGCGTTCCCGCTGTTCGGGCCGCTCATCGTCGCGGGCGGCAAGCAGCTCGACGCCCACGCCGCCGAGATGAACACGTTGGTCGGCGTCGTGCACCCGCTCGAGCAACAGGGCTTCGACGCCATGAGCCCGCTGTACGGCCCGTACCGCCAGCAGTTCCTCGACGGCGAGGCGAGCGTGGCGGGTGCGCTCCAGCCCGGCGTGACCGCGTTCGCCAATGCGCCGGGCGCCAGCTGCTTCCCGGCCGCATTGTCCGCCGCCGGCGTCGGCTAACTGCTACCCGTCGCGCCGCAGCAATGTGAGCGCGCCACCGACGGCGACGACTGTTGCCACAAGGAGCATGGTGACGGTCGCGGCGGCCGCGCCGCCGGGGAACATCTGGTTGTGCGGAAGCTGTGCGCCACCAACCGCCTGGGTGATCACCGTCCCGGGGCTGGCGCCGACGACCCAACGCTGCAGCCCGCCGAGGAGGCCGCCAGCGGCCTTGGGCAACAGCACCGCCACCACCACGATCGATGCCGACGCAGCCGGCGATTTGCTCATCAAGCCCACCGCCAAGCCCAGCACCGACACGGCGACGATGGCGAGGACGACGCTCACGAGCGCGAGAGGGTCACCACTGTGGTGGACACCGGTCGGCAGCACCGCCCACACGACCAGCCACGCGGTCACGACGGAGACGAGCCCGCCCACGGCCGCGATGCATCCCATGGCCGCCAACTTGGCGCTGAAGAGCACCGACCGGCGCGGCACGGTAGTGAGGCTCACGACCATCGTTTGTTGGGCGTACTCACCAGCCGCCACTGTCGCCGCCCAGATCCCGAAGGCGAGCAGGCCGGCTACCGACCCCGTCGCCGCGCCACTCGTGACGGTGTCCCCCGTGCCGAGTCCGCCGGTCGCGGCCACGAGCAGTGACACGGCGGGGAGCGCCAGCATGGCGATGACCGCGCCGAGCCACTGACCCCGCACGGTCGCGACCTTCAACAGCTCAGCGCGCCAGGCCGCCCTCATCCGCCCTCAACCATGTCGAGGTAGCGCTGTTCCATGGACTCGCCGCCGACGAAGTGCCCCAGCGGACCGGCCATCACGACCCGCCCCTGGTCGATGACGACGACGTCGTCACAGAACGCTTCGATCTCCGTCATGAGGTGTGTGGACACCAGCACGGTGCGTCCACCGTCGGCCAGCTCGCGCAGGATCACACGGAGCCACCTGATAGCCCCGGCATCGAGACCGTTGTGGGGCTCGTCGAGGATCAGGACGGCCGGGTCGCCGATCAAGGCGGTGCCCAGCGCCAGCCGTTGGCGCATCCCCAGCGACATCTGTCCCGCGGGGAGATCGGCGATGTCGGCGATCCCGACCAGGTGCAAGGCGGCATCGACCGCTGATCGGGGGAGGTCGTTGCTGGCCGCGACCACGGTGAGGTGGCCGCGCGCGGTGCGGCGCGGGTGCGCGGCGTCCGGCGTCAACAACGCTCCGGCGACCTGCACCGGCCGGCGATGCTCGCGGAATGGTCGTCCGCCGATGATCGCCCGGCCCGACGTGAGGTGGTCGATGCCGAGGATCGCCCGCAGCGTCGTGGTCTTGCCCGCGCCGTTGGGGCCCACGAACGCGGTGACGCGCCCCGGAAGCGCGGCGAACGACACGCCATCGAGGACGGTGACACCGTCGATCACCTTGGTGGCGTCCTCGACGACGATCGCCGCGGTCCTGCGCTCGCCTTCCGCCACGGGACTTATGCGCCCGCCGGCGCGCGCCCCGACGCCTCGAACGTGCCTTCGAGGTGCCACAGGCCGGTGAACCCGTTGAACGGGCCGCCGTCGATGTGGCTCGTCCACTCGAGCGTGAAGGTGCCGGTCTTGGCGTCGTAGGTACCCGTGGCGCCACCGCCGCGCACGGTCGACTTGGGCGCCGCCTCCAACCACTTCTGCGAGACCCAGTCCCACGCCCGTTCGGCCTGCTCCTGTCCCGGGGCTTGGGCCTGGGTGTTCGACACCGGCTTCGGCGCACCCTGGTTGAAGTTCTGGTTGTTCCACGACGCGGCCCACGACGACAGGTCGGCCGTCAGCTTCCCCTTGTTGTCGACGACCGTTGGGGGCGCCACCTTGCTCTTGGTCTGCAGGTCGGTCTCGTTGGTCGAGACGCTGAACTTCACGCCGAAGAACTTGGTCGGTGCGGTGATGGCGCCGGCCAGCGAGTTGCCGCCGCCGTCGAACGCGGGCGTGGGCTGTGACTGGTAGCCACCGGTGCGGAGGCCGCCGGACGCGCCCGGCTGGAGCAACGTGGCCTGCCCGCCGTCCGCCGGGGAGTCGGCGTTGATCATGTACGGGCCGGTCGTGGCGTTGCCCCCTGGTTGGAGCATGCGGAACCAGCTGCCGGTGATCTTGGTGCCGCTCACCGCGCCGGGCGTCAAACGGAAAAGCCCGATGAGCTCGTGGCGGCCGCCGGTCGTCGCGGCATCAGACGTCTTCTTGGCGCTCGAGCATCCAACGGCGGCGCATGCGGCCAGGACAGCGGCGATCGCCAGCGCGGCGCGGCGCATCATGTCTCCTTTCTCCGGCGCGGGAGAGCCGCGACCGAGAGGGCTGCCCCCAGCACACCGGCGCCAACCAGCAGCCAGGGGAACCCCTGGAGGCCGGAGACGCCGACGCTGCGGGTGAGGGTGTCGAGGTCACCGAGGGCATTGAAGTTCCCGATGTTGTCGTTGATCGTGCCGACCAGCGAGGCCAGATCGGACGAGATCCTCGGCCAGCCGTCGACCACGGCCGCGACATCATCGGCCGGCGGGCCCGTCTGGGGGACGGCGCGGAACCCGGTGTCGAGCTCACCGACGGCAGTGACCAGCACCACGAAATCATCCTGCAGTTGGCGGACTTCGCCGTGCGTCATGAAGGAGGCGAAGCTGTGCAGCATCCGTTGGCCGGCCCGTGTGCCGCGGTTGAGATCGCTGACGAACGGATACACGGCGAGGGCGACGGAGGCGAGCACCACCAGTGCCACCGCCGAGCGGGCGCGGCGGCGCCCGCCGAAGAGCAAGACACACGCGCCGTAGATCGCCGCCATGCCGTAGAGCACGACGAGGAACGGGATGCGATCGAGCCCGCCGATGGCGGCAGTGCGCCGGTAGTCCGGCTCGGCCCGGCTCACCCGATCGAGCAACGTCGACGCCCGCCGGTCGATGGCGCCGGCCTGGGCGCGGTACGCGTCCAGCCCCGGGAAGCGGCCGGCCGCGACGCTCTGCTGCTCGTAGATCGTGTCGACGGCCCCGACCGCCTGACGCATCGTGGCCAGGTCGGTGCGGTACCGGGCCAAGGCGTCGGCTTCCATGTGCGGCGCGAACCGGTCGATCATCTGCTTGCCCGACGCCACCTTGGAGAACAGCCCGCCCACGATCGGCCCGACCACCAACACGGCGCCGAGCGCGAGCAGCGCCACCGCGGGCGCCTTCGGCCGCCCCACCGGAGCCGCCACCGCACGCGTGACAGGTGGTGCCGGCGGCAGGTCGAGAACGACGAGCGGCTCGCTCGGCACCTCGGAAGCGAGCAACTTTGGTCCGCTCTCCCTCAAATCTGATCTGTTGGCTCGACTTTATCGCCACGGAGCGTCAGGACTCCCCCGCGACCCACTGCGGCCTACGCGGCGCGGGCCTCGGCGTATTCGTCGGAGCCGAGCACCCAGATGAAGGACTGGATGTCGATCAGATCGCGGGGCCCAAGGTCGGCCACGTCATCGCGAACGGTGCGCGCAAAATCCAAGACACTGCGGTACGTCTCCCATCCCGGCTTGGACCGGTAGGTCAGGTCGTACCCATAGGCAGCCGCAGCGCGCTTTGTCGTCAACGGCTTCACGAAGAGATGGCGCCGCGGCTTCGCCATGGGCCCGAACACGGTGACCACGGGCCACGTGGCGACTCGGGTGCCGGGTCGCGGCAACTCCGAGACGGTGGCGGCCCACCGCTCGAAGCGAGCTCCTTCACTACCTCGTCCGTGCAGCCAGTCGTAGAGGCCCTCGCTGAAGCTTCGGGCGCCCTCGGCCGACCGAACCACCGCGTCGCGCAGCGCCATCTTCTCGAACGAGAACAGCAACGGCCGAGTGCTCTCGATGCGGACCGCAGCGGCCGCGATCGCGTGATGGTTGCCGGCGTCGAGCGTCGCTCGCATCGACTCCTTGCCACCGATGAGTCTGCGCCATTGTGTCGCGGCCTCGACCTTGTAGTCGCGCTCCCAGGCCAGGTAGTGCTCGTCCTCGAATCCCCCGGGGAAGACCCGAAGAAAGGCCTGGCGCGCCTCTTGCTGTCGACGGTTCACGTGACGCACGTACCCGCAACCCCATCCCCACACGCCCGGCCGCTTCTGAAGTGCTGTTCAGGGCCTATGCAGGGGCGCTCAGGGCACGTCGACCGCGAGCGGGAGGGCGTCGGTCTCGATGGCGAGAAGCTCGTCGGCGAGGTGGTCGATCTCCG
>Ga0070741_10021232_pt1 | contig 10127 bp, 10 predicted proteins | sample Coa_R1_4_FD_66440 | JGI IMG/M metagenome (GOLD analysis project Ga0070741, IMG submission 66440) | Surface soil microbial communities from Centralia Pennsylvania, which are recovering from an underground coalmine fire - Coalmine... | ecosystem: Environmental > Terrestrial > Soil > Unclassified ...
TGAGGGTAAAAAATGTATAACAGTGCACACAAAAAAGCAGTTTTTATGTTCTTAAAAAGTGTATACGTTAAGAGAAAAAGTCCAATCATAGTAAGATACCCGCTCACAATTGAAACTAATCTGCCAGCAAGTAATGGATCATGGATAAATTTTAAAACCACCATTACAACCCAGATAAAAAGTGGTTGTTTCCCATCGGTTAAGGAAATAAAGCGCCAATTTGCATCATGAAGTGCAATTTGAGCCCAGCGCAGATAAATTGCCTCATCTGTAAAGATAGGAAGGGAAAAAAGGTTATAAAATCTAAGTATAAAGTAAATAAGCGTTAACAAAGCAGCTAACAGGATAAAACCAGCCTGCTTTTTAGCAAATAGCATATCAATAATTATAATAAGTTAAAGCTCAAGAAGCAAATACAAAGCTTACTTTTTAAAGATTAAAAGGTTACTTCTATGGGAAAAATACCTTATATAAATAAGAGGTAGCAAAAAGATGAAAAAATAAGTAAAGATAGGCCAAATAAATAGCTTATAATCCAGTCTTAATGATGCCCAGAGCAGTGGATAGGCCAAAAGAGATGTATATGTAAACATTAATACTAGCTTTGTGAGTTTCTCGCTTTTGCTAAACACTACAAATGGAAGTACCCAAAGCACATACCAATTCCAGTAAGCTGATATAAAAAACAGCAGATAAAAAAGCAAAAAAAATGAAAAGGTAAATAAAGCACTCCATCCCCGTTTAATCTCCCAGTATAAGCTTAGGATAAAAAATAAAACAAGCATTAAGCTAAGTAAAAATAGATAGGGGAAATGAAAATAGGAAAGCAAATAAGTTAATGACTGCCAGTAAACACTATTATTAAAAAGCACTCTTATAAAATACGCAATTGGTGAAACTTGCATATAGAAAAATATAATTACGTTAATACCCAAAAAAGCACTTAGATAATAAACTAGCTGTTTATATTTTCTATCCTTTAGTAAGTAGATACTAAAAGTAATTAGTAAAAAGATAGGAATAATTTTTACCTGAAATGAGAGAGCAAGTAATATACCTGATAAAAAATACTTATTTTTTAGAGCAAAAAGATAAGATGCAAGCATAAAGAAAATAAACAATATGTCATTATGTGATGATCCCAAAAATTCAATAATAAATAGTGGATTCCAAAAAACTAGAGCAATTACATTCCCCTCGTATCCTTTAAAAAATCTTTTTGCCAAAAGAAATGTTAGATATAGTGATAATAAAACAAAAATCCAGGGCAAAATCTTATATGTAACTAAAGCTTTAATTAAGTTATCGCCACTGATGTATGAGGCAAAATGATAAAAAAATTGATTTACCCCTCCATAGACACTGGTCGTATTTTGCCAGTCAGCTAGATGATAAAACTTATCATTTGGAAAATTTATTGGTTTTACTTGCCAAATATTTTGATGATATTTTGTAACAACCCGATCAGAGAGCATGTAAGAAAAGATATCAGTTGATAAAACAGGGTAAGAAAAAAACACAATAAACTGAAAAAATAAAGCCGCTATAATGCTTTCTTTTAGAGATATTTTAATAGTCAAAGACTTTATGTAAAGAAAGATAAGTAAACAGGCAACTAGTGTAAATATTAAAGTAATTACTGTGTTTAAACCATGATGAAGGAAAAAAAGCTGGAGAGAAAATAATTTACTATTTAACTGAGGATAAAAGCTAATTATTGCTTTAAGCGCTCTGTTATCTCGCAAAAGCAAAATCCAAGAAAGCAAAGCATACAATAAATATAAGACTGCAAAAATTAAGGCCAGTAACTTGTCAGTTAATTTATTCATTATCATTTTTAAACTTAGTAGTTAAATTATTAAGTGAAATATAAATAATGCTAAGAGCAAATGAACAAAGAACTATTATGTTAATAATTGTAGGTATTGGAGGATTCCAGTTGCCGGTATAAAGATAAGGAAAATAAATCAAAAGTCCGGCAAATGAAACAATTATTGTTGGCACAATAAAATTTTTTTTAAGTTCTGTTAAAGAGAATATAATTATTGGGTAAATAAGATACCAAGGTTGAAAGTTTGTGCGATATACTACCGCAATAAAAGCTGCACTTAATAACATAATAGAAAAATAAATAATTTTATTAATTTCGATTTTTTTAATAAAAAACATATAGATATAAACCGGCAATAAAAAGGCAGTCACGTATTTTATGCCAACTGAAAGTAAATAAAGTAATATAGATAAGATTTTACTTGGTTTTACAAAATAAAAGTATAGACTTGCTAGAAGTAAAAAAAACATTATCCCATCATTATGAGCATTTAGTACAAGCTCAATTTGAGTAAGTGGCAATAATCCAAAATATACCATTCCCAGCTGTTGGTTTAACTTAAATTTGTGGCAAATCTTTTGAATAAAAAAAATGCAGCCAAGATATGATAAGCCTGCAGCAAATTTAAAAAGTAGCGTTGTTAAGATAAAAATGTTACTACCAGCTTTTGAGATTGGCACAGATACTAAAAGCCAGATAGGTCCATAAGGGTAAGTTCTATCAGTCCAGTGCATAAACGCAAGCATAGGATCCAAAGGATAATCTAAAGCTTTGTGAAAATAAGGATTTTGTCCGTAGTGAGTAATAATTTTAGCATCAAAGACATAATTGAATAAATCGTAGGAAAATGCATTATAGGAAATTATCAGAATTGGAGTAGAAATAAGAAGAATTTTCCAAATGTATTTAGTTTCTATTTGTTTGCTATAAGCAAGCTTAAGAAAGGCAATATAGAAAATATACATTAAGAAGATAAGTGAAATATAAATTGTAGACGATAAATTCCGATTAAAATAACCAATGTGCTGAAAAGAAAATAAAATATCATGTAATAGTTTATTTTTTGAAAGAGTAAGTCCTAAATCTACTTGTGTAAAAGAGTATAAAAAAAGTAGAAAAATTAAGAAGATATAACTAAGAGCAAGTAGCTTTTTATACATTTTTATAAGTGCCTCTTATAATATTATTTCTTATTCTCAAAAGATCTAAAACTCCTTTTATAGAATCGGTAAGCGGACTCACCCTGCGACTTTCAACGTATAACCATTCAACTGGTACTTCTTTAATTTTATAGTTTTTCTTTAAAGCCAGATATAGAAGTTCAACATCAAAACCAGAGGTTACACTTGGACCATTTACTACTTTAAAACCATGGTATAAATTTTTATATATAGTAAATAGTTTTTCCGCAGCCTCAGCAGAAAATAGCTTGAATCCACACTGTGTATCTGATATTTTTTTTAAGCCGATTATAATTTTCCTAACTATTATATTACTCCTTGAAACAAACAATCTAATTGCGGGAGCACCTTTCCTTATTTTATCTCTCGATCCAATGGCAATATCATATTGATTATTTAAAAGAAAAGGTAAAAGTTTTTCAATTTCTTCAATGGGAGTTGCCTGATCCATATCAGTAAAGAGTCTAAACTGTCCTTTAGCACTAAGCATTCCAGTTGTAATGGCAGCCGCTTTACCACAATGATTGCTGGTAATTAATTTAAATTCTTTATTAGAGCTTGCGAATTTTTCAACAAACTCTGTGCTACCATCGTTTGAACCATCATCTACAACTATAACTTCCCATTGATATTTTTGTGTACTTAAATATTGGTCTATTTTATTTAAAACACCTTTTCGCAAATTGGCCATTTCGTTAAAGCAGGGAATAATTATAGAAATAAAAATATTGTTCACTTACTCAAATTATACAAAATAAGCATCAGGTTTCATACTTGCAAAGTTTGCTTTACTTAGGTTTGAAAATTTTATCATGGTAGATATTTAACTTATGGAGCAAAAAAAGAAAAAGCACAAAGTAAGTGCTTAAAAGAAATTTGGCTCCCGCTTTATACTTAATAGAAGAAGCTTCGTTAAAATACCTAACAGGTACCGGATACTCGCTTACTTTAAAATCATTGGCAATAGCACTTATCATAAATTGCTGATCAAATACAAAGTTATCACTAAAGTCCTCATAAGGAAGTGTTTTTAAGACTTTTTTAGAATAAGCTCTGAAGCCACTTAAATGTTCAGTGAAATTAACTTCTAGAACAATATTTTCAATTAAACTAGTGATTCTGTTTAAGTAATATTTTATTCTGGGCATTCCTCCTGCTAGAGCTTCTTTTCTGGTTCTAATTCTGCTTCCAAACATAATATCAAATCTTTTTTGCATAATTGGCCTAATCAGCTCACCTATTAAACTACTGTCATACTGATAATCTGGATGAATCATAACTACAATATCTGCACCTCTTTTTAATGCTTGATCATAGCAAGTTTTTTGGTTTCCTCCGTAACCTCTATTAGTATCATGCTGAATAACTGTAATTTTTAATTTTTTTGCAATCTCAACTGTTTTGTCTGTAGATCCGTCGTCAACAAGAATTACTTCTGATACTACTTTTTTGGGGATATCAAGATAAGTATTTTTTAATGTTTTTTCAGCGTTATATGCTGGCATTACGGCAATTACCTTATCCATAAGTCTTAAGTTTACAGCCTTTCACGCAAATATAAATTATAAGTACTATTTATCTTCCAGACTTTTAAAACTTTAGATGGCTTAAAAGTATTTACTTCATATGCAGGATCACTCATGTAGTTATAATAGTGTGCTGCAATAATAAAAAGGTATTTATTATGATAGTAATCTGTATAGTTTATATTTACACCATCACGTTTTAGCAAAAACTTTATAACATCCGAGGTGACATCGTAGTAGGTCATATTAGCAACATTATAGTTTTTCAAATGTTGACTTTTAATTATAGTATAGACTTTATACTCATCAGGATAATTCCAATGGGTGGAATACGACCAAAAGGAATGCTCTGGTTTATGAAAGTTAATTAAAGCACTTGCTGATATAAAAATTAGTGCCAAAACAGTAAGAAGTATTTTAAAATTTTTACCACTTGGGAGATACTTTGCAATTAATGAATAAAATATTATAAGACCCATAAAACTAATACTTAAATAGTAGTGTGGTGTAGTAAACAAATTTCCCCCGCTTTGTAGCTGATTCCTATGATTAATATATAAAATTATTGTCTGGATATTATAAAATTGATTTCTAAACTCAAATAAAATAAGGGGAGAAAAACCAATCAATAGACCTAAAATAAAAAGGAACACATAATAAAGTTTTACCCTTACAAAATAAAAATAATAAATAAAGAAGCCAAAAATTATTAAAATAAATTGGTAATGAAACTGGAGTAAAAAACCAAGCATTGAGCTTATCAGTAAAAATAACCATTTGCTCTTATATTTTTTATATAAACCCATAAAAAGCACAAGTAAAGGAAGCAATGAGAGCAGATAAGTCGTATTCCAATGAAACCTGGTGTATTCAACGTAATATGGGAAAAATGCATAGGTAATAACCATTAAGTATGCAACTTTTTTATTTGTTAGCATTTTTAATCCATAAAACAAGGGAAATATCATTAAGCCACAAAAAATCGTAAATAGATAGGATGAAATTATGGGATCAAATTTACCAATATAAAGAAAAACAAATAAAAGATAATAGTAAGCAGGCCCCTGAAAAAGTAGTCTTCCGTTATACTGCAAAGATGTAAAGGGTCCAATCAGAGGAATTTTGTGTTCCCTATATAACGAAAGTACCTTTTGGGCATCAACTCCCTGATCAGCACTGAAATTTAAATGTTCGGTATAATAAACTGAGCGCAAAATTAGAAATATAACAAAAAAACCAATTAGTAATAGCAGATTTAAATTTTTTGCTTTACTCATCAGTTAATCTTACCATTTTCCTGCTCTAAAATTCAATTGTATCTAATGCAAATATGAGTTAAAATTAAATCGCTATGGCCCCATCGTCTAGTGGCTTAGGACATCAGGTTCTCATCCTGAAAACCGGGATTCGAATTCCCGTGGGGTCACAAACTCAGCAGTAGTTAGACTTGTTATATTCTTTTCAACTCTGTATCAAGGAAAGTAAAAAGAACCATTATAAATAAAACGGAAGAGAAAATAAATACACTCCCTGTTACTCCAATTTTTTCCAAAAATACTCCCATAACTAAAAAGCCAGCAGAGTATGATCCAAACTGTATCATACGAACCATACTATTAATTCTCCCCCGTAATTCATTAGGAGTCTGCATTGCCGTATAGGAATTAACTAACACCAGATAAATTGGCTCGATTGCAGTAATTAAAAAGGTTAATATACCAAGAAAAATGTTTGTGTGCGCAATTAGATATAAAGGGAACAAAAGCAAACAAATTGCTGTACAAAGTATTGTGATAACCCTTGCACTAAGGTGATTATAAATTCGTGTTGCGAATAATGATCCTATTATTCCTCCGATTGCACCAGCACCAAACAACAAACCGATAATAACAGCTGATGCGTGATTTTGTTTTGCCAGAATAATAATAAGTAAATAAATTCCAGAATCAAGAAAAAATCTTCCCGATGTAATTATTGTAAATAAGCGAATGGCTCTTTGTTTCCATAACCAGATAATTCCGTCTTTTATCTCATGTTTTATAGCTCTTGCCGATTCCTTTCGCTCAATTTTTAGTGAAGTTTTTAAAAAATATAACGATACTGCGTTAAAAAAATAAGAAATACTATCGAGAAAAAATGAAATGAATGCCCCAACCGTTTGATAAAGAAATCCACCCAACGCTGGCCCAATAAACTCTGATGTATGACTTGCTAAATTAATTTGTGCAGATGCTGTTGGCATATTATTTGTTCCTACAATCTGCATCACCGCTGAAAATCTTGCTAAATTAGCAAAAGTAAAAAATGTCGCTTCAAGTATACCAATAATAAATAGCATTGGTATTGAAAGAAAATGTAATAGAATACCAACTGCTATAGTTCCCGTTGCTAAACCGCTTCCAATATTTCCAATAATCATTATTGTTTTACGATCAAAACGATCCACTATAACACCGGCTGGAAGTGAAACAAAAACATATGTTAATCCTCGTACCCCAGCAATTAAACCGGCGAAAGCTGAAGAACCGGTAATAGCTAATACAATTAAAGGTAAAGCAATACTGGAAACCTCTGTTCCTATCCACGATACAAATTGTCCACTCCAAAGTAAAGAGAAATCTCTATTTTTATATATAGAATTATGGAATGATAACATTATCTCTACAGTATAAAGGATTCTAATACCCAATGGTAATAGATGCTACATAGGAATTAGCATTGGGCTTAAATAATATTTTCCAGGATTGCAGTGAGACTAGAAGCTGGTTCAAAGATAAAATCATTGGGGTCACAAAATTAACCTATAGTTGTATTAACTTATCATTTTTGCTATACTTCTCTCCATGATTTTTCCCGAACGTGAATTTCCTGAATTAGAAGCAAGAAAAAAATCTGCCATCCAACGAATAAATAGATTAACCGAGACAGCAACTTGGTTCATAGATAGTTTTGGCCTGGGCGTTTCTGATGGTTTTCAAGAAATTACCCCACAAGAATTGCGCAAGCTTGGTCTAGGAATATTAAACAGCACCTCATTGGAAGAAGCATACGCTCTAATGGCGCAAGAGCCATCAGACGGAAGTCTATCATACTATGACAGATTAATAGCTGAACCTCAACATTTAGACACATATAAAAGATTAGATCGCATACTTCGAGAAACAGAGACTCAAAGTGTTGATATTTCGGTTGACCTAGGTTCGGGTACTGGATTTTGCGCAATGTTACTCTCGCAAATATCGAAACATGTTGTTGCTGTTGATACCTCGCGAGAACTGCTGGAAGTAGCTAGTCGCCAATTACAACGTCTTGTTGGGGATGAAAGACCTATGCAATCTTTTGAAACCCGTCAGATTAGTGCAACCGCATTAGATTTTCCAGATGCTTCTATTGACATAGCAACTTCCAATGCTTTAACACATTACTTAACTTACCAGGAACAGGAGACTTTCTATAGAGAAATATATAGAGTTTTAAAACCTGGGGGTAGATATTTCGAGCCGCAACAAGATGGCAGCTTTGATAGTTATTATTTCTCTTCTCCACGTGCGATATTAGCAAAGGAAGTTGCAGGAACTATATTACTTGCAAGAAATCCTGATAAATTTTTTAAAGGAACAAAACGACTAGTGCCGAATGTTGGCGACTATGGATTTAATCTTAAATGTCATATATTTCAAGAACACCCTTTTACTGCTCAAGTAGTACGTGCAGTAAAAACCTAAAATCCTAATTCCTTTTGAGAGATAAAATGGGAATGAATATTTAGCCTTTGAAGTTCAGACTGAAATAGATTGAAATAGTTTATTAAGTCAAGCAAGATTAATTCCGAATCCCAACGCTTGGGGTCACTTAACGCAAAAGGTTGTTTGTCAGCCTCAAGAATAGCCTAATAATACGATCTAATCTTATCGTTCAAGCTTATATTTATTATTACTGTAAATGGCTCACCTGCTGCGGTTACTTATGTCTGCTGCTGAATATAAATCATGGAAAGAAACTAATGAAATACTTAGTGATCCTCTACTTGTAAAAGCAATTAACAAGGGAGAGAAAGAATTAGCCGAAGGGAAAGGCCAAGACTGGGAAGAAGTTAAAAAAGAACTTGATTTAGACTGATGTACCCCATTATAGTTTCGCCACAAGCTAAGAAAGAATTAAAAATATTGCAAAAATCTACAGAAAAGCAATTGTCAAAGCAATCGATGAGCTTCGAGAAGACCCATATGTCGGAAAACCCTTAACTAGAGAACTTAAGGGAAGATTTACTTATAAAATTGGGATATACAGAATCACATATAAAATCTATGAGAAAGATAAACTCATAAAAGTTATCTCTGCGGGTCATCGGTCAACGATATATAAGTAAGCAAGTTTTCCTCAGAATAAGTTATTCTTAAACTTTTCTAAAATACTAAATCGTTTGAGTTAACTTCCTTTGGAGTTTTTATTTTTAAATAGTAGTTAAGCGCTTCTTTGTACATCCGCAAACGTCAAAGGTACGTCTCGTTTATGTTTAAAAAGAACTACATCACCTTTGTGTATAATTGTCTCTCCTCCTGGTAACCAGTTTTCTCCCATAATGGCTTTTTTCATATTATTATCAGGTCTTATCCATCTTGGAGCTCCACTCTTTGCTAATCCCGCAAGCGGTTTATACTTACTAATTTCTCCTTTTTCCTGATCATTACCTGTTACTTCGCATCGATCGCATGGCTTAGCTTGATACACAGTAACTCCATTTACTTCTGCATCACTATAATCGTGAATACTTCTTATAGGAAGACCTTCTAGTAGTACTTGATAGCGAAACCTGTTGGGATCAGTATCGGCTCCTATTGCTTTAAATGCTTCCTGGGCATCTTCGAATGATACTGGATGAACTGGGTATCCATCTTGAGCTCTTAATGGATTATCGTTTATCTTAAAATTTTGTCTTGCCATTCTATTCCAGGGACCAGAGGTTCGAGCTACTTTTAAACGTCTATTGAGATGATCACTTACCCATTCAGAAAGAATGGGAACTTCAATTGCATTTCCTCTATATTCCCATACTTGAACAGGAATTACATCTTCAGGGCTATCATTTTCATCACCTAAATCTTCAATCTCATCTAATCCACTAAAAGTAAATAATAAATGACTATTCCTAATCTCTGGCCTTATTAAACTCAACTTCGGAGTTCCAGGGACATATAAATTTCTTGAGGGATTAATTTGTGTTCTCTGAGTTAAAAAGTTATGAAATCCTTCCTTTCCTAGCTCTTCGGTAACAACTAAAAGAGAATGATCTTTAATAAATCCGTCTATAGTTTCAAGTCCTGCTTTGGTCATTAAAGCCTGATCTAGCTTAATTGGACTTCCCCCCTTAATGGGTTGTATCTGCAAGTCTCGAATTGTAGCCTCTAGCATAAGCAGAATTATATCATAATAAAAATGATTGCAATAACAAATGGTGGATGAAGCAAAGAATTAACTTCAGGTAGAAGAAGAATTTTTCAGTGGTAAAATTGTGCTAGAAGTTGGCTTAATCGTAACTTATCAATTTGTGTGTGTATCCTGTAGTAATTGATTAGTACCACGGTTTAT
>Ga0070741_10021233_pt1 | contig 10126 bp, 9 predicted proteins | sample Coa_R1_4_FD_66440 | JGI IMG/M metagenome (GOLD analysis project Ga0070741, IMG submission 66440) | Surface soil microbial communities from Centralia Pennsylvania, which are recovering from an underground coalmine fire - Coalmine... | ecosystem: Environmental > Terrestrial > Soil > Unclassified ...
CCGGAGTGCGCCGGCTGCGATGAAGAGCCGCGGAATGCGAAAGTTTTATTCGGACGCGGGAGGAGGGGGGACGTGGTGCCTTCTGCGGTTTGAAGTCGATGTGCGGCGGCCGGAACCGGCAGTTTTTCGCTTTCTCGTAGTCCGGCGCCTTGTTGTTTTCGCAGTCAGCTTCTGCTCGGCGGCGTTTTCCGGCCAAGGCGTCCCGGTTTCTACTGATACGCTCAAACCGGCCGAATCGGCGGGCGCAGCCCCGGCGGCCAGCGGTGCGGCCTGTTCCACTTGTGGCGGTTCGGCAGCGGGCTGAAGCTCGGAGCCGGGGAAAACCCGCAGGCCGAGCTCCGGGTCCGCGTCGACGCGCACCAGCCCTTTATCCTGGGCGAAATTGAGCAGCTCCTCGAACTCCGTAAACCCGTATTCCTTGTGATTGAAGTCGGGATAGGCCGCGTGGAACAGCGCGGCCAGCTCCTTGGCCGGGATTCCTACGGACACAAAAGCCAGATTGGCTTCCACCACGGCCCGCAGCAGGGGGATGGCGTCCTCGCGAGTGAGAGCCGGCGCCGGCTGAATCTCCTCGTGCCGCTCGATCCGCTCGACGACGAAGTTGCCCTCCCGCTTGTGCAAGCGGATATGCCCGGCCTCCGCCAGCTTGTGAACAAAATCGGAAAATGCGGCCACCCCGTAATCACGCTCGGTAAATGCCGGATCAAGCTGCAGCATCGTACTTTTCAGCAGTCCCAATTGCGCTTTGACCTCGCGGCGTTCGAGCGCTTTGAGCGCGCGGTCGAGCAGCGGCAAAGCGTGCTCCAGGGGCAAAGCTTCAGAACGGCGGGAAGGCGCCTGCCTGTGCTGCGGCGGACCGCCCCGGTGCGGCCGCGCCGGGGCGTTATCTATCAGTGATTCATAGCTGATGAACTCATGGCAGTTCCGCTGGAGAATCGTGCTGGTGAACGCCTTGCCTCCGACGATGAAGACTCGCTTATTGTATTGTTTCAGCTTTTCGACCAGCGCCATGAAGTCGCTGTCGCCGCTTACAATGGCGAAGGTGTTGATATGGTCGCGGGTGAACGCCATCTCGAGGGCGTCGAGAGCCAGATTGATGTCTGCGCCGTTCTTGTCTCCGCGCGGCGAAGGATCCCGCTGCACCATCTGTACGCCGTGTTCGGTCAGCGCGCGCGTGGCGCTCGCCTGGCGGCCCCAGTTGGCGTAGGCGACTTTGGTGACAATTTCGCCGCGTTCCTTGAGTCCGTCTAAAACCGCCGCAATATCGAACTCCCGGCTCAATGTCGATTTAACGCCGATCTCGATATTGTCGTAATCGATAAAAACGGCGATCTTTAATCTTTCATCCATCGCTACCAGTATGACATAGGGGAGTGCGGAAAACGCGCGTGTAATTCCTACCCGCGGGGCCGAAAATCCGCCCGCTCGACCCTCGGGACGGCTTCGCGCACAAACGAAGAGACCCTGCGGTATCTTCGCGTTGGGCCGCGCCTGCATTTGGAGAATCAATTGCTCGCCCAGCGGCGATGAGGTTGACGGGGATTTCCAACGGCGGCTTGGGTGTAATCACCCTTTTGGTCGTCATCTTGTGGGGATGCATCTTCACCGAGCGCGCCATCCTTAAAAACGCGCGCGAACAAACCGACCTTTTCCTCCATTCCCGGCCCATCGTCCCGGTCAAGTACGACCAACCGCGATTTAACAAAAACAGGGCGGACCGGACTAGATCCGGATGATTACTTAGTTCCTTGATCGGAATCGAGGGCAAGCTCGAAGTAGAGCAGTTCCCGGCCGCTCCGCGCATCCCGGATTCCGGTGATGTAAATTTTCGAGCCAGCGATCCGGCCGCGCTCTTTTCCGGCGGGAAAATAGAAGAAGCCGTGAGCCTCGCTGTGGGGCATGACCACCGGCGCGACGAATTCGAGCGCGGCAAGGTCTTTTTCGTCCTTAGGCCGCCTCGATCCTCGCCCGATTCCTGGTATGGGAGATGGACGCGGGTTCACCTCCGGGCGGCGGATGGGGCCGCTACGCTGGGCGTCTTCGGCTGAGACCGAGTCGAACCTCTGGCGATCAGCGGTAATCCATTGCACGCGCATCCGGTCGAGCTGCAAGGGAGTGTCGGAATCGTTCTGAATCACCAGCAGTACAGGCAGGATCCCAAGCTTCGCCGGGTTCAATTTTCCAAAGGCATCCTTCACCTTGGGACCGCTTTCGTAAGGGTCCGCGGCTACTGTCACGTTGCTGCTCGTCTGGTGGGCCGGATACTCGTCTGCTTTTTGGGGCTCAAACCGCGTCTTTTCCGCGGCGGCCGGGGAAACCAGAGGAATCATCCCCGCCGTAAGGACGGCTAGAGTAATGGCTTTGCCCAGCACCTTCATGGGACTATATATCTGAGTTGCCGGTAGAAGCAAGCTTTCCTCCATGCTGTTTGTTTACAATCTGGCGCTGGCGCTGGCTTCGATCGTGCTCGTACCCTTCTATCTCCTTCGCGGCCGGAGAGGCGGCAAGTACCGCGGCACGCTTCGTCAGCGCCTGGGCTGGTTCGGGTCCTCTTTAAGGGAGACCGACGGACGCGCCATTTGGTTGCACGCGGTTTCGGTAGGCGAGGTGCTTTCGTGCCAGGAGCTGGTCGCCGGATTGCGGCGACGCCTGCCCTACGCCCGGATCCTGATTTCCACCACGACAAAGACGGGACAGGCCATGGCGCGCGAAAAACTCGGCGGAATCGCCGACGACTTCTTTTATGCGCCGGTCGATGTCCCCTTTGCCATTCGCAACACGCTGCGGCGGGTGAGGCCCCGCCTTCTGATCATTGCCGAAACCGAGATATGGCCGAACCTGTTTCATCAGGCGAAGCGCTTCGGGGCGAGTCTCCTGTTAGTGAACGCCCGCATTTCGGATCGCTCGGCGCCGCGCTACCGCAAGCTGCGATTCTTTTTCCGCCGTGTGCTGCGCCAGCCGGACGCCATACTGGCCCAATCTCCGCTCGACCGGCAGCGCCTGATCGAGGCTGGCGCCCCGCTGGAAACAGTAGAAGTGGGAGGAAATCTCAAGTTCGATTTTCGCTCCGCCGGTGTGAAGATTGCTGCCGAACTCGAGTCTCTGCTGGAGCGCAGCGGCGCCGGCCCGGTAATTTTGGCGGGCAGCACGCGGGAGGGGGAGGAGGAACAGGTCGTAGAGGGCTTCCGGCAGGCGGCTCAAAAACACCGGAACGCGCTGCTCATCGTGGCGCCGCGCCACCCGGAGCGCTTCGATGCCGTCGCCGAGGCGCTCTCGAAGTCGGGCTTTGGGTTTCTCCGGCGATCGCGCCTTCCACAGGGAGCGGCGCTGAGCTTGCCGGGCATTCTGCTCCTGGATAGTTTGGGCGAACTGGCGTCGCTCTACCAGGTTGCGGACGCGGTGTTCGTCGGCGGATCTCTCGTCCCCTGGGGAGGCCACAATGTCCTCGAGCCCGCCTTCGCCGGGCGTCCGATCGTGACCGGCCCTCATATGCAGAATTTCCGCGCCATCGCCGGTGCGCTTCTGGCCGCAGAGGCGATGATCCAGGTGAACGACGCCCAGGAGTTGGGAACTGCCCTGCTGCGACTAATCGATCGTCCCAGCGAGGCGTCGGCGCTCGGGACGCGGGCGCGCCGCTTGGCCGAATCTCATCGAGGCGCGGCCGAACGTGCGGCCGAGCGCGCTGTGGAGCTGTATCACTCTGCCATTCCCAACGATCCTCCCGGATGGCTGGGAAGAGCGCTCCTGGGCGCGCCGGCAGTGGTGTTCGGCGCCGCTGCCACGCTCCGGCTGCGGGCTTATAAGAAGGGCTGGAAGCCGCGCCGGCGACTGGATACGTTCACTGTTAGCATCGGCAACCTGACGGCGGGCGGCACTGGCAAAACGCCGGTTACGCAATGGCTGATCGAACAGATCGAAACGCGGGGGCTCCGCTGTGCCGTGCTTACCCGCGGCTACAGGCGATCGTCACCGGAAGCCATGATGGTTCTCGGTCCGGACGAGCCCGCCCTGGCGAGCCGGACAGGCGATGAGGCGCAGATAATCCGGAAGCGCTTCGCCATCCCCATGGGCATTGGAGCGGACCGCTACCGGACCGGAAAGGAAATCGAACGCCGGTTCCATCCCGAGGTGTTTCTGCTGGACGACGGGTTCCAGCATGTGCAGCTCGAGCGCGACCTGGACATCGTCCTGATCGACGTCATGGCTCCTTTCGGCCGCGGCGCGCTGCTCCCGCTCGGGCGGCTGCGCGAGCCGCCCGAGTCGCTGGCACGCGCCGGCGTGCTGCTGCTCACGCGCGCCGAGCCCTGGGAGCGCTGGGAAGGCTTGCGCCAGCAGTTGCGGCGATACAATCCGCATGCGCCGATTTCTTTCGTCCGAATCGAGCCAGCTGCCTGGGTGGACGCCGCGAGCGGGGAAGAAAGGCCGCTTTCTCATCTCGATTCGATGCCGGTGCTTGCGTTTTGCGGCGTGGCGAACCCGGATTCTTTCTGGCGCGCAGTGGCGCAGACGGGCGCGCGGCCGGCGGCCCGGGTCTGTTATCGCGATCATCACCGGTACTCGGCCGCCGATGTGCGGCGCCTGAGCGCCCGCGCCCGGCAGGCTGGCGCGGCTGCTTTGGTGACCACCGAGAAAGACGTGATAAACCTCGCGCCGGGACGGAATTCGTGGCCGGCGCCGCTCTATTGGCTGAAGATCCGGGTAAGCGTGGAGGACGCCGGACGATTGCTCGACGAGATTCTCAATCGCGCTCTGCCGGCGCGTGAGAGGGCTGCGCGATGAAATTCCTGGTGCGAGCCGCCAACTGGGTCGGTGACGCCGTGATGTCGATCCCGGCGCTGCGCACCATCCGCGAGCGCTATCCGCGCGATGAAATCGCCGTCCTGGCGCGCCCGTGGGTAGCGGAGATTTACCAGCGCGAAGATTTCGCCGACCGCGTGATCCTGTATGAAAATTCCGGACGCCACGCCGGCGCTGCCGGGCGCCTGCGGCTTGGCGCCGAACTGCGCGCGCAGCGTTTCGATTGCGCTATCTTGTTTCAGAATGCCTTCGATGCGGCGCTATTGGCATGGCTGGCCCGCATCCCCAAGCGCATCGGCTACTCGCGCGACGGCCGAGGCTTTCTGTTAACGGATCCGATCGCGCCCCCCGTCGCCGGGGCCATTCCACGGCATGAGCGGTATTACTATCTGGAACTGTTGCGCCGGGCGGGATTGATCAAGGATCTGCCTGAATGCCCCGAGATCCGGCTGCGCGGGGATGCGGCCGCCGGCCGGCGGTTGTTTTCGAGTCTCGGGCTGTGCCCGGAACGAATCCTGGGCGTAAGTCCTGGCGCGGCTTTTGGCTCGGCGAAACGGTGGCTTCCAGAACGGTTTGCCGCCGTTGCGGCTCGGCTCTCCGCCGAGTGGGGGGCCGGTGTGGCCGTATTTGGAACAGCCTCGGAGTTCGAGTTGTGCCAAAGAGTCGCTGAGCAAATCGGACCGGAGGCGAGGAATTTCGCCGGGCGCACCAGTTTGACGGAATTCATCGACCTTGCCGCGGCCTGCCTGGCGTTTGTGACCAATGACAGCGGCGCCATGCATATCGCTGCGGCGGTGGGCGTCCCGACCGTCGCTGTATTCGGCGCAACCGATCCCGAGGCGACCGGCCCGGCGTCTTTCCTGGCTCGCGTCGTGCGGACGCCGGTCGATTGCAGCCCCTGCCTTCTGCGCGAGTGCCCCATTGACCATCGCTGCATGACGCGCGTGGAAGCAGCCACTGTAGAGCAGGAGGCAAGCAGACTGGTCGAAACGGTCCTCAAGGCGCAGGCGGGAAATCAGGCTTTCAGAAATGGACACGCGAACCAAAATCATTGACGTTGATGAAGCCGCCGCCCGGGCCTCCGGTTTTCGGTCCAACCGCCGCGACGTAATTCTCGCCGCCGGGAGCTTTGATGTCCTGCAAGTTCCGCACGCCCGCTTTCTGACTGGGTTGAAATCGGACGGAGCCGTGCTGGTCGTAGCGGTATATGATGATGCGAGTCTCTGCCGCATGAGAAAGCAATCCAAGCCTGTGCTGAACGAGCGGGCGCGCGCTCAACTGGTGGCCGCCCTGCGAGCAGTGGATCAGGTTGTCATTTGGCCCGGCGATTCTCTGGACGGGCTGATCGCTCGCCTGCGGCCTAAGGGCGTCGAATTTGTCCCGGACGGGCGCAATATAATCGGGGAGATACTAGATCGCCACAAATAGGATGGACTCCGGCCTCTACTCGAACATTCTGGTGGTTCGCCTGGGTTCCATGGGCGACATCCTGCACATGCTGCCGGCCGTGGCGACCTTGAAGCGGGGCTTCCCGCGAGCTCGAATCACCTGGGTGGTGGAAGCCCATTGGTCTGTGCTGCTGCGCGGCAATCCCCACATCGATTGCGTGTTCCCGCTCGAGATGAATCTCTGGCGGCGGCAGTGGCGAAAGCCGGAGAGCTGGAACCGGCTGCGTCTTGCCTGCCGCGAGTTGAGAGCGGCCCGATTCGACCTGGCGATGGACTTTCAGGGCTTGATCAAATCGGCGCTGCTGGCGCGGCTGGCGCGCCCGGGGAGCCTCATCGGCTTTGATGCCGGCCTGCTGCGCGAGGGAGCGGCAGCGTTGTTGTACGCCCGGCGCGTGAAATCGGAGTCGAGGCATATGGTCGATCAAAACATAGATCTGGCGTTGGCCGTCGGAGCTTCCCGCCCGGTGGTTGAGTTCCCCATCCCGGCGTGTGAGCCGGAGGGCGCCTTGCCGGAAGGGGACTTCGTTCTGGCAAGCCCGATTGCCGGTTGGACGGCCAAACAGTGGCCTGCCTCCTATTACGCGCACCTCGCCGGTTTGTTGCAGCGGCGTTTCGGATGGCCGCTGGTGATCAATTGCGCCCCCGGCCAGCAAGAGATTGCGGGAGAAATCATGAGCCAGGCGCCGCGTGGTTCCTGTGTTCAGAACGTCGGCTCGGTGGCCGGTCTGATTGGAGCCACGCGTCTGGCGCGCGCGGTCATCGGCTCGGATAGCGGCCCCACGCATTTGGCCGCACTCATGGGCAAGCCGGGCGTCGCGCTGTATGGCCCCACAGATCCCGCCCGCAACGGCCCCTACGGCTCCGGCTTCGCCGTCCTGCGGGCGCCAAACGCACAGACGACCCATGAACGCGCCAAGGTGATCTCCGCCAGCATGCGCGCGCTCGATCCGGAACGCGTATTCCAGGCACTTGAAACACAGCTCGCACAGCATTCCGTGTTGGAGTCACAGCGATGAAGCGATTGGTTCTCCTCTTTGTGGCCGCCGCGGCGCTTCCGGCTCAGCAAACAGGCCCCCTGCTCGACCGGCCGAGCGCCATCCAGGCGTATCAGCAAGCCGTAAATCTGATGGATGCCGCCTCCGTGGCCATTCCGGCGCTCGCGGCTGCGGGAGCGCAGTTTGTGGCAAATGCCAGGCAAGATGCTGCCGCGCTCGAAACCAGCGCCCTCTACAACAACAGCGCCGTGCTCTATCGGCTGCTTACCAATCTCCGCATCTATCTGGACCTGTCCGACGCGCTTCCCAAACCGAATCCGTTCGCCGAAGACGCCCGGAAGCAGTTGGCTTCCTTGCGGGACATCCACGACCGTCTGGAGGCTCATTTCCGGGCGGTCCTCGAGAGCAAAGAACAGCAGTTGCGCAGCCCGGATCGCGAGAATGTAAGCCGCTACGCCGAGGCCAACCGTTCGCTTGGCCCGCCCCGCCCGAACGAAAACCGTGTGGTGTTTTTGGGCGACTCTATCACCGATGCCTGGCGTCTGAACGAATATTTCCCGGATAAGCCCTACATCAACCGGGGCATCGGAGGGCAGATCACAGGGCAAATGCTCGGGCGGATGAAGGCCGATGTCATCGACCTGAAATCCGTTGCGGTGCTGATCCTGGGCGGCACGAATGACATCGCGCGCGGGATACCGGCGGCGGCGATTGAAAACAATTTTTCCATGATCGCCGACCTGGCCGTCGCCAATCACATCCGCCCGATCTTTGCCTCTCTGTTGCCGGTAAGCGACTATCACAAAGACCAAAATCCTGACTATGAAAGGACCAAATTGCGCCCGCCGGCCGTCATTCGCGAGATCAACGCCTGGCTAGAGGCGTTCTGCAAACAGCACGGCTTCACCTATTGCGACTACTTTACGGCGGCCGCAGACTCACAAGGCTTTTTCCGGTCTGACTTTTCCGATGACGGCCTGCATCCTAATGCTGCCGGCTACCGCGCCATGGGTCTCATCGCACAATCGGCGATCAACCGGTCCCTGGCGCCTCCGCCGAAACGCAAAGGGAAGAGATCGGCGGGGTAAATCAGCCGCCGGGTTCACAGAGCGTGGGCTCGCCGGATGTCGTCCGCCGAACGGCTCCTTCACGGCGGGCTGTAGCCTCAGGCGTCGCCCACAGACGACCAAGCGCTATGACGATTTTCATTGCAGGCGGCACGGGCTATATGGGACAGTCGCTGATTCCGAGACTTTTGGCGCAAGGCCATTGTGTGAGAGCGCTGGTTCGGCCAGGCTCGGCGATGAAACTGCCGGCAGGCTGCCAGCCCGTAACCGGCGACGCGCTTGACAGCGCCTCTTTTCAAGATCAGGTATCCGGCGCCGATGCTTGGGTCCATCTTATTGGCGTCCCTCGGCCCAACCCGTCAAAGGCAGCCGAATTCCGCACGGTCGACTTGGCTTCTGTTCAGGCGGCGGCGCAAGCGGCTCAGGCCGGCGGCATTGCGCATTTCGTGTACGTGAGCGTTGCCCAGCCGGCTCCGGTCATGAAGGCATATGTCGCTGTGCGGGCCGAATGCGAGAACGCGATTCGAGCAGCCGGCCTGAACGCAACATTTGTTCGCCCCTGGTACGTGTTGGGCCCTGGGCATTGGTGGCCCTTGGCGCTCTTGCCTTTCTATAAGCTCGCTGAAATCGTTCCCTTCACCCGGGAAACCGCGCAGCGCCTGGGATTGGTAACCCGGAGCCAGATGACTGCCGCGCTGGCTTGGGCCGTGAACCACCCGTGCCAGGGAATTCGGATCCTTTCGGTACGCGAGATTCGAACCTGCCCGGAAAATATGTAGCGCAGGCTTCGAGCCGCGATCCCGTTTTTTCCAGACGTTCGCGGTCATTCCCATTCGGGCTTGGTATAAAAGAGTGAGATCCAGGAGCCGGAATATGTGGAAATGCAGAGTCCCGCCCGCCGCTCGCCGCCTGTTGCCCATTGTACTGTGCATGCTGACGCCGGCCGTTCCTGGGGCGGCGGCCGAAAGTGCGCTGTCCTCACTGCCCGGAGCGCCGCCGTTCGACTCGCAACTTGCAGAGAAAATACAAGCTGCGTGGGCCGCCAAGCCGGCCTCTTACCGCCCCCGCACGCGCCACTTGCGTCCCGACGGCTCGCCGCTGTACACGAATCGCCTTTTTCTCGAAACCAGCCCCTATCTGCTGCAACATGCGCACAACCCAATCAATTGGTATCCGTGGGGCGCAGAGGCGTTTGAAACAGCAAAGAAGCTGGGGCGTCCGGTATTTCTGAGCATCGGGTATTCCACCTGCCACTGGTGCCACGTGATGGAGGAGGAGTCATTTGAAGACGAAGTCATTGCCCGCTATCTCAATGAGAATTACGTCGCGGTGAAAGTGGATCGCGAGGAGCACCCGGATGTTGACGCGGTGTACTTGAGCGCCCTCCAAAACCTGACCGGCAGCGGCGGCTGGCCCATGACCCTCTGGCTCACCCCCGAGCGCCAGCCCTATTTCGCCGGCACCTATTTTCCACCCCGCCATCGTCCCGGCGTCAGCGGACTGCTTTCCCTGCTGCGGTCGCTGAAAGAGGTCTACGTGAACGAACCGGCGAGCGTGACCGGGCAGGCCGCGCGCATCACTTATGGGATCCAACAGTCGTTCACACTGAAATCCGGCGTGGGCCAGCCGCAAACCAGCATTATCTATCGCGCGGCGAACTTCTATGCGGCCGAATTTGACGCTCAGTACGGCGGAATTTCGGAATCTCCCAAATTTCCCAGCAGTCTTCCCCTCCGCTTCCTGCTCCGCTACCAGCGCCGCACCGGAGATGAGCAGGCGCTCCGGATGGTGACTCTCACGCTCGAAAAGATGGCGGCTG
>Ga0070741_10021234_pt1 | contig 10126 bp, 10 predicted proteins | sample Coa_R1_4_FD_66440 | JGI IMG/M metagenome (GOLD analysis project Ga0070741, IMG submission 66440) | Surface soil microbial communities from Centralia Pennsylvania, which are recovering from an underground coalmine fire - Coalmine... | ecosystem: Environmental > Terrestrial > Soil > Unclassified ...
CTGCGGCGCTACGCGGAGGAGCTCGACGCCGACCCCGGGCGCCTTGAGGCGGTGGAGGAGCGCCTCGCCGCCGTCGAGCGGCTGAAGCGCAAGCACGGGGGATCCGTCGAGGCCGTGCTGGCCCACGCCGAGCGCTGCCGGCGCCGCGCCGAGGAGCTCGCGGGAGCCGCCGAGCGGGCGGAGGAGCTGGAGGCCCGCCTGGCCCGGGCGCGGCGCGAGCGCGAGCGCCTGGCCGGCGAGCTCACCGCGGCGCGCCGAGACGCCGCCCGCGGCCTCTGCGAGCGCGCGGCGGCCGAGCTGGCGGAGCTGGCGATGGAGGGGGCCTCCCTCCAGGTGGCGCTCGAGCCCGATCCCGGGGGGTTCGGCCCGGCGGGCGCGGAGACGGTGGAGCTTCGGATCGCGACCAACCCGGGGATCCCGCCGGCGCCGCTGCGCGAGGCGGCGTCGGGCGGCGAGCTCTCGCGAGTGATGCTCGCCCTGACGCTGCTCGCCGGAGCGGGGGCTGGGGCGGAGGCCCCGGCGCTGGTCTTCGACGAGGTGGACGCGGGGATCGGCGGCAAGGCGGCGCGGGCCGTGGGGGAGCGCCTGCGGGCGCTCGGCGCCGAGCGCCAGGTGATCTGCATCACGCACCTGCCCCAGATCGCCTCGCTGGCCGAGGCCCACTTCCGGGTCGTGAAGGGCGTCGCGGGGGGCGGCGCGGTGGCGACGGTGGAGCGCGTCGAGGGCGAGGAGCTCGTCGCCGAGATCTGCCGCATGCTCGGCGCCGAGCGCGGCGACGAGGCGGCGGCGCGCCACGCCCGCGAGCTCCTCCGCGCCGCGTAGCCGGGCGCTTTCCGCTCGGGCACCCTCTAGACTCGGATCCCGGGTTGAAGAGCGGCGCGCAAACGGAGGCGAGATGAACCCGGGCGATACGCGGTTCATCTTCGTCACCGGCGGCGTCGTCTCGTCGCTGGGCAAGGGCATCGCGGCGGCCTCGATCGGGCGCCTGCTCGTGAGCCGCGGCTTCCGCGTCCAGCTCCAGAAGTTCGACCCCTACATCAACGTGGACCCGGGCACGATGAGCCCGTTCCAGCACGGCGAGGTCTTCGTCACCGAGGACGGCGCCGAGACCGACCTCGACCTGGGCCACTACGAGCGCTTCACGGACGAGAACACCTCGCGCGCCTCGAACGTGACCGCGGGAGCCGTCTACAACTCGGTGATCTGCCGCGAGCGGCGCGGCGATTACCTGGGCGCGACGGTCCAGGTGATCCCGCACATCACCGACGAGATCAAGCAGCGCATCCTGATCGTCGCGGAGTCGCAGGCGGTGGACTTCGTGATCACCGAGATCGGGGGCACCGTCGGCGACATCGAGTCGCTGCCCTTCCTCGAGGCGATCCGCCAGCTCTACACGGAGCTCGGGCCGCGGCGCTGCATGTTCGTCCACCTCACGCTGGTCCCGTACGTGGGCCACGCCGGCGAGCTGAAGACGAAGCCGACGCAGCACTCGGTCAACGAGCTGCGCCGCATCGGGATCCAGCCGCACGCGCTGGTGTGCCGCTCGGAGCGCGGGCTGGACCGCGAGATCCGCCGCAAGATCGCGCTGTTCGGCAGCGTGCCCGAGCAGGCCGTGATCTCGGCGCGCGACGTGGACAACATCTACAAGGTCCCGCTCGTGCTGCGGGCCGAGGGCATGGACGACCTGATCCTCGACCACTTCGCGCTCGCCGACGCCCCGCCGCCCGACCTGGCCGAGTGGGAGGAGCTGGTGCGCCGCGCCGACGCCTGCGAGGGCACCGTGCGGATCGCACTGGTCGGCAAATACGTGCGCCTGGAGGACGCCTACAAGTCCGTGGTCGAGGCGCTTCACCACGGCGGCTACCACCACGGCGTGAACGTCGAGGTCGAGTTCGTCAACTCGGAGGACCTCGACCCCGAGAGCCTCCTCGCCGCCGACGGCATCTTCGTGCCCGGGGGGTTCGGCGAGCGCGGGATCGAGGGCAAGGTCCAGGCGTCGCGGATCGCCCGCGAGCACGGGATCCCCTACCTCGGCGTCTGCCTCGGGATGCAGATCGCGGTCGTCGACTTCGCCCGCCACGTGGCCGGGATGGAGGGCGCGAACTCGGCCGAGTTCGACCCCGAAACGCCGTATCCGGTGATCGATCTCCTCCCCGAGCAGAAGGAGGTCACCGACATGGGCGGGACCATGCGCCTCGGCGCCGACCCGGTGAAGATCCACCCGGGCACCCGCGCCAGCGAGATCTTCGGCGAGCCCGTCATCTACAAGCGCCACCGCCACCGCTACGAGGTCAACAACATGCTCCGCCGACGGCTCGAGGACGCTGGCCTCGTCTGCAGCGGCACGTCGCCCGACGAGCGGCTGGTCGAGATCATCGAGCTGCCCGGCCATCCGTTCTTCGTCGCCTCGCAGTTCCACCCCGAGTTCAACTCGCGGCCCACGCGCCCGGAGCCGCTCTTCCGCGACTTCGTCGGCGCCGCCGCCCGCCGCGCCGCCGAGGGCCGCCCGCCGGGACCGCCCGCCGAGGCGCCGATCGCGGCCGAGGAGATCGAGGTCCGGCGCACGGGTTGAGCCGGCGGGCGCCGACGCGAGCGCCCAGCCGTCCACGGCCTTCGGCTCGAGATCGAGCGACGCGGCCGCTCGAGCGAGCGCATCGCGTTCGAGTGGCCGAGCGAGGACAGCCTCTAGGGCATACCGGAGCCCATCTCGCCCCCTGCGCCGGGGCCCTCCATCGCGCCGCCGCTCCCGCTCGTTCCGCCCTGGTCCATCCCCATCGCCTCCATGGCCTGGCGGGCCGCCGGGGAGCCGGGCTCGGTCAGCCCGGGCACGCTCGACGGCGCGAACGCGACCCCGAGCCCGAGGGCGAGGAGCAGCGCAGCGATGCCGCGGTTGGCGACCAGGCGCCAACGCAGGAGCTTCTCGATCGCGATCAGGGCGGCGATGAAGGCCATCCAGCCCAGGCTCATGACGCCGAGGGCGAACAGGGCGGCCATGAGCATCCAGCAGCAGCCGACGCAGAAGGCGCCGTGCTCGGCGCCCATGCGCAGGGCGCCGAGGCGGCCGCTGCGGAAGTGGTGGAGGAGGAACATGAGGGGGCTGCGGCAGTGCCGCAGGCATACGTCCTTGAGCGGGGTGAGCTGGTAGGCGGCGGCGGCGGCGATCACGCCGCCCGCCAGGTAGGGGCCGGCCGCGTCCCAGGCGAAGGCGTCGCCCGCGAGGGCCCGGCCGAGGCGGAAGACGAGGTACGCGGCGAGGCCCGCGGCGGCCCAGCTAAGCAGGTAGCCGCCGACGAAGAGGGCCGTCTGCCCCGCGGGCAGCGCGGCGCCGCGCTCGCGCCGCCCCTCCTGAATGCGCACGAACATCAGCACCATCGGGGCGATCGAGGGGAACATCATCGCGGCCATCATCACCACCCACACGCTCAGGAACCAGCTCAGGCTCCCGAGGTCCGTCCCGGGCCCGGCGTCCATGCCGCTCATGTTCTCGCCGGTCAGCGCCCAGGCCGCCCCGGCGAGCAGCAAAAGCAGAGCGATCAGCCCGAGCTGGATCAGCTCGGGCAGGGGAAGCGGCCGGCGAAGGACCGAGGACTCCATCGCGGGCTTGCGGCCCTCCTAGGCGTCGCGCCCTACTGGTTGCTCCACTCGAACTCGTACATCTGGGCGTAGGTGTGCTCGTGCTCGAAGGAGAGCGGCTCACCCGCGTCCACCTGCCACGCGACGCTGTCGCCGATCTCGGCCTGCTTGTACTCGAACCCGTCGGGCAGGTCGATGCGCACGCGGTGCTCCCCGGAGTCGGGGATGTCGGGATTGACGATCGGCTCGATCCGCCCCTCGCCGACGCCGGAAAGCCTCAGGGTGGCCCGGCGGGCGTCCTTGTCGACCTCGAGCTCGATCGGGGCGACGACCGGCTCCCGGACCTCCGACAGGGTCGAGGAGATGATCTCGAAGAAGATCCCTCCCTGCTGGCCGCTGGCGATGGCCAGGATCGCGTTGCGCTGCTCGTCGCTCGTTTCGGCGTCGACGACCGGCTGGGCGGTGCCGTTGCCCTCGTGGATCGCGCCCGGCCAGTGGACGGCGAAGCCGAAGCGGACGCCGTCGAGCGACACGTCGCCGAAGCTCCCCCTATCTATCTCCCACGCCAGGAGCGCCTCGCAGTGCCCGTGGCTGGGCGGGGCGTTGAACTGGCACGGGCAGGCCCAGATGCAGTTGCACGAGCCCGCGTGGCGCCCGGCGATGCGCCACGGCGTGTGATCTCCCTCGGACACTCCCTGCCTCCTTTCGGCGGTTGACCGTCCGACCCTACGCCACCGGGCGAGCGCCGTCAAGGAGGGGGTAGGTTTCGCCCCGTGAGCGGCGAGCGGCGCATGCTGGAGAGGTTCGTCCGCCTGTGCGAGATCCCGAGCCCCACCGGAAGCGAGCGGGCGGTTGCCGACGCCGTCCTCGCCGAGCTGCGCGAGCTCGGCGTCGATGCCGCCGAGGACGGCGCTGCGGAGGAGGCGCAGGCGGGGGCGGGCAACATCGTCGCGCGGGTGCCCGGCGAGCGCGACGAGTGGGTCCTCTTCTGCGCCCACCTGGACACCGTTCCCCACGAGGGCCCGATCGAGGTGGTCGAGGACGGCGGCGTCTTCCGCAGCCGGGGCGACACGATCCTTGGCGCCGACAACAAGGCCGCGGTGACCGTGCTCGTCGAGATGGCCGCGCGGGCGGCCGGGCGGCGCCCGCCGGTTGGCCTCGAGCTGGTCTTCACGGTCGCCGAGGAGGAGGGGCTGCGGGGCGCCAAGGCGCTCGACCTCGACGCGCTGCGCTCGCCGTTGGGCTTCGTCCTCGACCACGCGAGCCCGATCGGAGAGATCATCACGGCCGCGGCGACCAACAAGCGCATCGAGGCCGAGTTCGCGGGCGTGGAGGCCCACGCCGGGATCCGGCCCGAGGACGGGCGCAGCGCGATCGAGGCCGCGGTGGCCGCGGTGGCCGCCATGCGACTGGGGCGCCTCGACCCCGAGACGACGGCGAACATCGGCCTCATCGAGGGCGGCACGGCGGCGAACGTCGTTCCCGGGCGCTGCCGCCTGGAGGGCGAGGCGCGAAGCCTCGACGACTCGACGGTCAACCAGGTGATCGGGGAGATGGTGGACGCCTGCACGCACGCGGCGAGCGAGCGGGACTGCGACGTCGAGGTGAACGTCCGCGAGATGTTCAGGGGCTACCGTCTGCCCGCCTCGTCGCGGCCCGTCAGCCTCGCCCGGCAGGCGCTGGCCGACTGCGGCTTCACCCCGGCCGAGGTCGCCACCGGCGGCGGCAGCGATGCGAACGCGCTCGCCGCGCGCGGCTTCGAGTGCGTGCTGCTGGCCAACGGCACCGAGGCGAACCACACGCCGGAGGAGAGCGTCGCCGGCGAGCGGATCGTCCAGATGCTCGCCGTCTGCGAGCGCATCGCCGCCCTGGCGGCCGGGGGCGGCGGGCGGTGAAGCGCGTCGCCTCGCGGGTCGTCTACGAGGGGCGGATCGCGCGCGTGCGCGTCGACGAGTTCCGCCACCCGGACGGCTCGCTCGCGACCCGGGAGGTCGTCGGGCATCCGGGCGCGGTCGCGATCGTCGCCCACGACGGAGAGCGGCTCCACCTCGTGCGCCAGCCGCGGGAGGCGGTGGGCGCCGACTCGCTGCTCGAGCTCCCGGCCGGGAAGCTCGACGTGGAGGGCGAGTCGCGGCTCGCCTGCGCGAAGCGCGAGCTCGCCGAGGAGTGCGGGGTCGAGGCGAGCGAGTGGCGCGAGCTCAAGCGCTTCTGGACCAGCCCCGGGTTCGCCGAGGAGGAGGTGACGCTCTTCTTGGCGACCGGCCTCGCGCCGGTGGACGCCCAGCCGGACGGGGAGGAGCGCCTGGAGCGGGTGCGCTGGCCGCTCGCGGACCTCGCCGGGGCGATCGCCGAGTGCCGCGACGCCAAGTCGCTGGTCGGGCTGCTCTTGCTCGAGCGGCTGCTTCGCGACGGCGGCGCATAGCCGCTTGCAGGCGGGAGGTCGGCGCCGGGGCGGGCCGAATCTGGCGGCATGGCAGTCGCCGTGCCGCGAAGCGCGGAGTCCGAGCGCGCGCCCGACGAGCGCTTCGAGGCGCTCGTGCTCGACTTCCTGGCCTACATGGAGTTCGAGCGCGGGCTCTCGCGCAACACGCTCGACGCCTACCGCACCGACCTGCTCCAGTACGGCGCGTTCCTGGCCGGCCGCGGGCGCGGCGCGACCGACGCCGACTGCGGCGACGTGGCCGACTTCCTGGCCGGCCTGGCGACGGGAGGCGGAGGGCGGCCGCCGGCGTCCGCCGCGACGATCAACCGCAAGGCCGCCTGCCTGCGCTCCTTCTACCGCCACCTGCGCCGCCAGGAGCTGGTCGGCGACGACCCGACGGCGCGCCTCGCGCCGCCGGCCAAGAGCCGGCGCCTGCCGCGCGTCCTGAGCTACGCCGAGGTCAAGCGCCTGCTCGAGAGCGTGCGCGGCGCGGATCCGATCGCGCTCCGCGACCGGGCGCTCCTGGAGGTGATGTACGGGTGCGGCCTGCGCGCGTCCGAAGCCGTCGGCCTCGAGGTCGGCGACGTGGACCTGCGGCGTGGCTTCGTGCGACCCCACGGCAAGGGCGGCAAGGACCGGGTCGTGCCGCTGGGCCGGGAGGCGGCGGCGGCCGTGACCCGCTACCTGCGCAGCGGGCGCCCGGAGCTCGTCGGGGCGCGGCCGGAGCCGAGCCTCTTCGTCAACTTCAGGGGCGGGCCGCTGACGCGGCAGGGGCTCTACAAGGTGATCCGCCGCCACGCGGCGGCCGTCGGGCTCGAGGGCAGGATGAGCCCGCACACGCTCCGGCACTCGTTCGCGACCCATCTCCTCGCGGGCGGATGCGACCTGCGCTCCGTCCAGGAGATGCTCGGCCACGCCGACGTCTCCACGACCCAGCTATACACCCACCTATCGCCCGAGCGGATCCGGGACGTTTATTTCAAGGCCCACCCGCGGGCGACGGCATGATAGGAGCAGACATGAGACCCAGCTACTGGCTCTGCACGATGGACGAGTTCGGCTTCATGGCCGCCCGGCCCGTCCGTGCCATCGCGCTCGACGACACGGTCGTGTTCGCGAGCGACGGCGAGATCGACCCCGACCCGGGCTGGGTGGGGGCGCCGCCGGCGATGGTCGTGCGGATCGCCGAGGACGAGCCGTTCGCCTGCTTCGAGGGCGTGGCCGAGCGGGTGACCGACGGCGCCACGCTGCGCCGCTTCGCCGCCCAGTGCGAGGCCAGGTACGGCTACGAGGTCGAGCTCGACGAGCCCGATGCCCCCATCTACGCGATGCGCTCGGCGATCCCGAGGCGCCCGGCGGAGCTCGCCAACGCGTGGGTGAGCATGCTCGACGAGCCGCAGCTCTCCGAGGCCGCGTAGCGCCCGCCTCCCGGCGGCGCCGGGAGGTAGTAGAACCCGGGCATGCCCGAGCTGCCCGAGGTCGAGACGATCCGCCGCCAGCTCGAGCCGGTGTGCGTGGGGAGGCGGATCGAGTCCCTGCGGGTGCTCGACCCGCGCTGGACGGCACCCGTCAACCCGCGCGCGGTCGAGGCCGCAGTGGCGGGCAGGCTCGTGGAGGCGCTGGAGCGCCGCGGCAAGTACCTGATCTTCCGCCTCGACGGGCATCGCTCGCTCGTCATGCACCTCCGGATGACCGGCAACCTGACCGTGACGGCGCTGCCGGAGGAGCCGCTCGCCGACGAGCGCCTCGCGCCGGCCGCGGGCCGCGAGCCCTACCTGCGCGCCGAGCTTCTGCTCGAGGGCGGGGTCAGGCTCGCCTTCACGGACGCGCGCCGCTTCGGCCACGCGGTCGTGCTCGACGGCTACGCGCTCGAGGGCTACCTGAACGCGCGCGTCGGGATCGAGCCGCTCTCGGAGGAGCTCACCGCCGCGGCGATCTGCCGGCTCGCGGCCGGGCGCCGGGCGCCGCTCAAGTCGTTCCTGCTCGACCAGTCGGCGATCGCCGGGATCGGCAACATCTACGCCGACGAGGCCCTCTTCCGGGCCGGGCTCCACCCGCTGTCGCCCGCCGGCTCGCTGCGGCCCGAGCACTGCGAGCGGCTGCGGGAGGCGATCGTGGCCACGCTCGAGGCGGGGCTCAGCGCGGGCGGCGCCTCGATCGACGACTACCGCGACGCGCGCGGCGAGCGCGGCGCCGCCCAGGACGAGTTCCTCGTCCACGCGCGCGAGGGCGAGCCGTGCCCCCGCTGCTCGGAGGCGATCCGGCGCATCGTCGTCTCCGGCCGCTCCACCTACTTCTGCCCACGCTGCCAGCGGCGCCTGCGGGCGCGGCCGCGGCGCGGAGCCCGGGCGCCCGCGCGGGGATGAGCGAGCCGCTGCCGCCGCCGGCCGGGTTCGCGGTCGGGCACTGGACCGACGCGGAGGGCGTGACCGGGTGCACGGTCGTGATCGCGCCGCCCGGAAGCCAGGGCGGCGTGGACGTCCGCGGCGGCGGCCCCGGCACGCGCGAGACCGACGTCATCGGGCCGCTCGCCGGGACCGCGGAGGTGACGGCCGTCGTGCTGGCCGGCGGCAGCGCTCACGGCCTGGCCGCGGCCGACGGCGCGATGCGCTGGCTCGAGGAGCGCGGCCGCGGCTACGAGACCCCGGCCGGCCTGGTGCCGATCGTGCCGGCGGCGATCATCTACGACCTGGCCGTGGGCGACCCGCGGGCGCGGCCGGGCCCCGACGCCGGCTACGCGGCCTGCGAGGCGGCCGCCGAGGGGGTTCCGCCGCGCGGCCGGGTCGGCGCGGGGACGGGCGCCGCGGCGGGCAAGGCGCTCGGGCGCGAGCGCTCGGTCCGCACCGGCGTCGGCTATGCCGCCGCGCGGACCGGGCGCGGCGAGACGGTGGCCGCGCTCGCCGTCGTCAACCCGTTCGGCGACGTGATCGGCGCCGACGGCCACGTGCTCGCGGGCCCGAGCGGCGACGGCGGCGAGCCGCTCTCGACCGCCGAGCTCGTCGCCGCGATGGCGGAGCCGCTCGACTGGACGCGGCTCGAGGAGCGCAACACGACGCTCGTCTGCGTGATGACCGACGCGGCGCTCGACAAGGCGGCCTGCACCCGCGTCGCGCGGATGGCCAGCGGCGGCGTGGCGCGGGCCGTCGAGCCGACCTTCTCGGACGTGGACGGCGACGTCGTCTTCTGCCTCGCGGCGGGCGGCGGCGGCGGGGACCGCTTCACGCCGATCGGCGTGGGCACGGTCGCGGCCACGGTCACCGCGGCGGCGATCCGCGACTCGGTGGCCGCCGGCGCCGCGCCGCGAGGGCCCGGGTAGCCCGGGCGGTGCGCGCGGGCGCGGCTTGCCGTCCGGCCGGGCGGTCAGATTTCGCGGCCCATGCCCGGCGCCTTCAAGACCGAGGCCGTCGTCCTTCGCAGCATCCGCTACGGCGAGGCCGACCGCATCCTCCACCTCTACAGCCCGAGCCGCGGGCGCCTCGGCGCGATCGCGAAGGGGTCGCGCCGCCCGCGCTCGCGCTTCGGCGGGCGCCTCGAGCCCTTCTTCCGCCTGGACATGGTGCTCCACCAGGGCCGCGGCGAGCTGGCGACGGTGACGTCGGCGCACACGATCGCCGCCCACGCCAACCTGCGCGCCAGCGGGGCCGCGCTCGGGGCCGCGGCGCGGGCCTGCGACGCGGTCCTGCGCCTGCTGGACGCTGAGCAGGCGAATCCCGCCGCCTACAACCTGCTCTGCCGCTACCTGGCGCTCCTGGACGGGCAGGAGTCGCCGGCTGGCGACGGCGCCGGCGACGGCGCCACCGGGCTCGGGCCGGCGCTCGCGTTCCGCCTCAAGCTGGCCCTGGCCGCGGGCTTCGCTCCCGAGCTCGGGTCGTGCGCGCGCTGCGGCGAGGCCGATGGCATCCGCGGCTTCTCGGGCGCCGCCGGCGGGGTCGTCTGCGGCGCCTGCGAGCGCGGCAGCTTCGAGCTCTCGCCCGAGGCCCACCGGTTCCTGGTCGAGGCCCTCGGCCGCCCGCTGGCCGACGCCCCGGGCGCCTCCGAGCTCGCCTTCCGCCAGGCCGAGCGGGCGATCTCGGAGACGCTCGAGCACCACGCCCACGTCCGCCTCAGGGCGGCGGCCTGAGCCTCCGCCGC
>Ga0070741_10021235_pt1 | contig 10126 bp, 7 predicted proteins | sample Coa_R1_4_FD_66440 | JGI IMG/M metagenome (GOLD analysis project Ga0070741, IMG submission 66440) | Surface soil microbial communities from Centralia Pennsylvania, which are recovering from an underground coalmine fire - Coalmine... | ecosystem: Environmental > Terrestrial > Soil > Unclassified ...
CTCAATCAGGCCAAATCGAAAACCGGCGGCGATCGCGATGACCGCCGCCGGCTTCGTTCAAGTCAGATCACTGCGGAAGCGATCACCACTGCGCCGGATCGGCATCGGCAAACACGGTGCCTTTGCCGACCTTGCTGAACCACGCCATGTGGGTGGTCGAGCCCGTGCAGAAGCCCTGGTCGTGCCAGCTGTTGGCGTAGATGCCGACATCCATGACGTATTGCGTGGGCCGGTTGACCGTCACCGCCTGGTTGAGCAACTCGAGCACCTTCGTGCCGTCGAACCAGACCTTGTAGTAACCGGTCGAGTCGTTCGTCCAGTGCGCCTGCGTCACGATGCGATGCCACACGCCGGCGGAAACGGTCGCGAGGCCGGTGTACGACTGCGTGGTGCGATGGCACTCGTCGCTGCCGTAGTTGCGCCGCGACGCGAGCTGGTTGCCCGACACCCAGATCATCGCGCTCGGCTGCCAGTCCTCGCCGCAGGTGTTCTGGCTGTCGCCGCCGTAATTCGCGATCATCTGGAACAGCTGGTACTGCTGGGAGCCGCTGAAGTCCCACACGCTCTGGAGATAGAACGCGAAGCCGTAGAACCCGGTGTCGCCGTAGACATAACCGCTGTTGTGCCGCTTCATCGCATGGTAGCGGCCGGTGTAGCCGGTGCCCTGGTAATTGACCTGGCTCTTGATCGAGCTGCTCGTGCCGGGGTACAGCACGCTCGTCGACTGCGTGATGCTGTCGGGCGAATCGAGGTTGGAACTGTCCCAGTTGGAGAATCCACCGCCATCGGCGATCGTGCCGGTGTTGTGGAAGCTGGGCGTGGCATTCGCTAGCAATGCGGCGGCGCAGAATGAGGCGGCCGCGGCAACGCAGTTGAGGGTACGCGATTTCATAGGTGGGGATCTTCCCCGGAGGGACGCCGCTCGGTCGTGTCACCGCAACACGGTTGCCGGGCGGCATGGGGTCTCTTGGGGCGACGTTCACCTTATCGCATCGCGCTCGCGCGAACATCCCTCTTTGGAGGGGAGAATATCGCCCCGGAATTATGCCGATGCGGCATCGGAGAATCCCCGGGGTGTCCGGGGCGCCGATTGCGAATTCAACTCGGCCAGGCCGGCCACTCTCCCTCGAAAGAGTGATGGCCCGCGCGGCGCAGGCTGCTATCTTGGTCGCACCCCTCGCCGCGGAATTCCGCCGGCGACCCGCCACCCATGCCCCCGCTCGTTCCCCTTTCGCGCCGCCGGACGCCGCGCCTGATCGCCGTCCTGGCCGGGCTGCTGCTGACGGCCGGCGTGATCGAATGGGCGGTGCGCGGCAGTGGCCGGTCGCCGGACTCGCTCGCTCGTCCGCGATCCATCGCGAAACCCGTCCCGCCGCCGAGCGCGCCGCGTGCGCCGGGCGCACTCGCCGTCGCGTCGCCGCGCGAGTCCCTCGTGGCCAACGCGCATCTCACGCGCGCGGAAGCCGCCGAGGAGCTGCGGCAGATTTATCGCCAGGAGGAGCTGACCCGCGAACTCGAGTTCGAGCAACGCCGCTACGGCGCGAACTACTGGTCGGCTGAGGCCGATGGCGCGCAGCTCGCCGCCCTGCGGCGCGAGCGCGACGCGATGATCGCCCGGCTCAATTCGGAAGCGAACGCCGTCCTCGCGCTGATGTTTCCGCCCGAAACGGGCGAGCCCATCGCGCTCGCCGCCATATTCGGCGATGATCATCCGGGCCCGAACCTCAGCGGTGTTTCTCCCGCCGGCCGCCAAAAGCTCGAGGTCGAGATCCTCGCGGCCGCCGAGGTCGACCCGGCGAACCTCCTCGCCGTCGCGAGCCAGATTCTACCGGCCGCCGATCTGGCCTCGTACCGGCAATGGAATGCGCCCGCCGTCATCGCGCTGCGGCATGAACTCGTCGGCTTTGCGCCCAGCGAGCGCGAGTTCCTCGCCATCCTCCGCGCCGCGCCCGGCGAGGAGGATGGGCGCGACGCAGCCGTGACAAACGTCGAACTCGCCGCCGAACTGGGCGGCGAGCGCGAAGCCGAATTTCGGCGGACCATCGATCCCGCTTACCAGACCGCGGTCCAGGCGCTGCAACGCCTCGGGCGGCCGCTCGCGGACGCGAGCTGGCTCGCGGCCACGCGCGCCCGCGCCACGAGCGAGATTCAGCAGGTGAGGCAGGACCCGGCGCTGGGGGACGCGGCGAAAACCGAACGCGTGGCCGCCGTGGAACGCGCCTACGGCCAGGCGATCACCGCCCGCCTCGCGTTGCCCGTCGGTTCGCTGGACGACTTTGGCCCCGCTCCCTGACATGCGCTTCCCCCGCCTCTGCCTGACCGCCGTCGTCGCCCTCGCCCTTCCCTGCGCGCATGCGCTCGAATGGGAAAAGACGCTCCTCGACCTCAAGCCGCAGCCCGGCGCCGACGTCGTGCTCGCAACCTATAATTTCAAGAACCCGCGGCCGGCGAGCGTCCACATCCTGGGCATCACCACGAGCTGCGGCTGCACCGAGGCCCAGCCGAGCGCGAGCGAGATTCGGGGCGGGCAATCCGGCTCGATCCAGGTGGTGTTCACCATCGGCCAGCGCAGCGGACGGCAGGAGAAGGAAATCCTCGTGCAGACCGACGAAGCGAAGGAGCCGGTCAAGCTCGTGCTGCGGGTCGACTTGCCGCCCGCCCGCCAGGGAAGCGCCACGCCGTAGGCCAGCCCGCGGGGGCAGCGCGGTTGGGGCACGCGCCGGCGCGCCGACGTCCGTCGCTCTGTCGCTCTGTCGCCCGGATGTGACAATTAATCGGTTGCGCGGGGTTGGTCCGGGGATGGAATAATGCCGACGTTCCGTCCGATGAACCCCGCCGTCACCCGCCGTCACTTCCTGAAATCCGCCGCGACGGCCGCCGCCGGCGCCGCCCTCGCGCCACCGTGGCTGCGGGCGGCCGGCGACCCGCCGGGCTTCTCGTTCGTTTTTCTCGGTGACCTGCACTACGACAAGCTGGAGCACCACGATATCGCGTGGCTGGCGAAGAATCACCCGGCGGACCGGAGCCAGATCGAGAACTACACGCGGATCACGCGCGACATCATGCCCCAGTTGTTCGCGACCGTGCGCGCGACGATCGCGGAGCACAACCAGTCGGCGGCGGCGCCGATCGCGTTCGTGCTGCACGCGGGCGACGTGGTCGAAGGCCTGTGCGGCAGCGAGGAACTCTCGGTGCGGCAGAATGCCGAGGCGCTGGCCTTCGTGCGCGACGCGAAGCTGGGCGTGCCGTTCATCTTCACCAAGGGAAACCATGACGTCACGGGCGACGGCGCGGTCGCGGCCTTCCAGCGCGTCTTCCATCCGTTCCTCGCCGAACAGGCGCGCGCCATTTCCCCGGCGGCCACCGATATCGGCGGCGCGCGTTTCACGATCGACTCCGGCAACGCCCAGTTCGCCTTCTTCGATGCCTACGATGCCGCGCCCAGCCTCGAGTGGCTCGAGGCGGTCGCGACCAGGCGGACGGCCGAGCACTTCTTCGCGGTCATCCATCCGCCGGTCGTGCCCTACGGCGCGCGCTCGAACTGGACCGTGTTCGCCTCCGACCGGGAAAAGGCCAAGCGCGAGAAGCTGCTCGACCTGCTCGCGCAGCAGCACGCGCTCGTGCTCGGCGGGCACATCCACAAATTCAATTCGCTCGCGCGCGTGACCGCCCGGGGGCGTTTCGCGCAGTTTGCCATCAGCAGCGTGATCAACACGCCGGATGCCCAGCCGAAGATGGAGTTGTCGGGACTGAAAGACTACACGCCGGACCAGATCCGCGTGGAGCCGCAATTCTCGCCTGACACGGCCGCCGTCCGGCGCGCGATTTACGAGGCCGAGCGGCCGTTCGTGAAGGCGTTCGCATACGCCGACCTGCCGGGCTACGCGATCGTGACGGTGCGCGGCGCGAGCGTGACGGCGAAAATGTACTCCGGCGTCACCCGCAAACTCTGGCGAACGGTGGACCTCACCGGCCTGCTGACTTCGTAGGCCGGCCCGCTGACGGGCACGGGTTGGGCGCGCGCAAAGAGCGCGCCGGCCGACGAAAACGGCGCGGCCGACCTGGATGAGGCCGGCCGCACGAAACCGGGATCAACGACCCCCGGCGATAAGACTCAATTCACCGTGCCGGTGAAGCTCCACACCTGGACATTGGACGGGATGACGCGCAGGCGCAGGCCGGACTGCGGCCCGCCGTCGTTCACATGCAGGATGGTCGTGCCGGCGCTGTTCTTCAGGTAAATGTCCGGGCCGATCAACTGCAGCGTGTAGGTGCCGGCGCCGCCGCCGGTCGCGGTGTAGGTGGTCCCGGCGGTCGAACCGTTATAGCGCTGGATCGTGGCCGGGTTGCCGATTTTCAACCGATAGTAGCTATTGGTGAAGAACACGGTGTTGCTGGAAGCGCCGGGATCGCGGAAATCGAAGGTCCCGTTGCCGGTGCCGGTCACCGTGATCGAATACGTGTAGTTCGTGCCCGACGGCAGCCCGAAGGTCGAATTCCCCGTGATGTCGTTCACGTCGCCGCTCGCCGGCGTCGGGTCGTCGAAGGTGGACTCCGTCCCGACCTGCGGGTGGTTGCGCGCATCCTGGGCCAGGTCGGCGATGTCGTGCGGCGCGCCGTTGCCGCCGTTCAGCGGAAACCCGTGGACGAAATCCCATTTCCCGAACCAGCCGAAGATCGTGTAATAGCTCGCGCTCACGCCCGTTCCGCGTCGGGAACATCACGATTGCGCAAACGCCGGCCGGGGCGCCGGCCTCAAAACGCGAGCGAAGTGCTGGCGACGAACTGCCGCTCGTTCGGCCGCAGCCGCTCCTCGACGGTCGCGTGGCCGGTGCCGTCGTCGTCCGCGATCCAGGGCTGCAGCGTGCGGTCGTCGAGGACGTTCTGCACGCGCACCTGGCTCGTCCAGCGCAGCTTCCGGCCGAAGGCGGCGACGGCGCGGCTGTATTCGACGAACGCGTCGAGATTCGTCGAGACCGAGCCGTGGAACGGCCGGGTCGGGTCGAGCACCGTGCCGGAGCGCGCGAACCCGATCACCGGCGCATCGCGCCAGCGGAAGGCGCTGCCCACCGCGAAGCCCTTCCCCGGCGAATCGGCGGCAAACTGGTAGCGGCCGACCACGTTGGCCTGCCAGCGGAAGTAACGCACCTGCTCGATGCCGATGATCCACTGGTCGTCGCTCGCCTCCTGCTGGATGCGGGTGACGAGGTCGCCGACGGTCTTGCCGTCGCTGCTGACGACCGCCCGGTTTGCCTGCGCCAGCCAGACCGGATACTGCTGCGCGAGGTAGCGGAAGGTGAAGTCGCCCTGGTCCTCGAGCGTGCTGAGGTTGCGGCTGACGTTCGCCATCAGGCGGAGATTCCGCGTCGGGTTGGCGACGAGCTGGAACTCGATGCCGTGGGTTTTCTGCGCCTTCACGTCGGCCGCGCTGGTGTCGACGCGCTGGCTCGGATCGATCGCGTCCCAGATTTGGTTGATCCACGTCGCCTTCGAACCGCGCGTCACCGCCGTGTCCTTGATGTTGACCTGCTCGGTGACGAAGTAGCCGAACGAGCCCGACACGCGTTCGTGCCAGAGGTCGAATTTCACGCCGGTGTCGAGCCCGCGGCCGCGGACGGGGGGCAGGATTTCATTCGCGAAGGTCCGCACGCCCTGGCTGATCGGCTGGTAGTTGATCGCGCGATTGAAGAACCCGCTGAGGTTCGGCAGCGCGTTGACCACCACGCCGTACAAATAAGGCCGGCCGACCCCCGTCACGTCGGGCAGCGGCGAGCCGCCCTGCGGGCCCGGGTACACGCCGCGGCTGTCCTTCACGTACTGGGTCTGGGTGATCAGCGATTCGTCGCGGCGCAGGCCGGCGGTCAGCGCCACGAAGTCATCGAGCAGATTCGCCTGGCCGGCGAGCGAGTACGATTGCGTGCGGGTGAAATCGTTGTGCGGCCCCGGCGCGCGCACGGACTCCCAGCCGGACTTGATGCCGTTTTCGTTGATCGGCGCGTAATTCGAAACGAAGTAGTCGGGATTGCCCGCGCCAAAATATGTGCGCCGGTGGATGCTGTTGCGGTTGTCGCTCAGGTCAGGCGTCGAGATCGGCAGGGGCGTCTCGTTCACTTCCTTCAGCACCTCGCCGTAACCGTGCTTCGCCTCGTTGTTGTAGAGCGCGGCGAGCGTGAAGCGGCCGAGCCCGCGCTGGAATATTTTTACCTGCCGCAGGTCCTTTTCGTACGAGAGCGTGGCGCGGAGCTGGTTGTCGTCGTTGCGGCCCCGTTCCCACTTCGGGTTCTGGTCGGTGTAGAAGCGGCCGACGTTCGGGTTCGGCGCGCCGTTCGGCAGCTGGGCGTTGGTGTCGACCTCCACGGCGAAGCCGTTGCCGTCGCCGTCGAGGTTCTCGCGGTAGTTGTGGTCGTGGCTCGCGCCCAGCTCGAGGTACAGGCCGTCGGCCAGCCGGTGCTGGACGATCACGGCGTAATTCTCGTCGTCAAAATCGACGCGATCGGAGTCGCCCGCGACATAGTCCGTCAGAGCCACCGGCCGATTCGGCGTCCCGACGCCATAGCTGAAGGCGCTCACGCGCGCCCCGCGCACCAGCGGCCGCGCGCCGTGGCCCATCTTCGACCAGTCCATCGCCCCGATGCCGGGGATGTAATCCGGATAGCCGTTGCTGGCGAGGAACTCGACGCCGTTGACCGCGCTGTTCTTCTGCGCCGTGGCGATGACCGGCTTGCCCGCGCCGAGCCACGTGCTCGTCCAGTCGAACGTCTCGTACGGCCGCGGGATCTGCTGCCGCAGGTGCGTCGACTCCAGGTTGGCGTAAATGGTGGTCTGGGGCAGCGGCTGGTACGTCGTGGTGAGAAAGATCGAATCGCGCCGGTCCTTCGCCGGCGCGCTGACATTGCCGCGGTCGTCGTGCAGCAGGTCGAGCCGCAGCCCGGCGTGCGACGCGGGCAGCGGGACGTTGGCATCGAGCGACGCGCGCCGCCCGCCGATCGAATCCGCGCGCAGGTCGATCGACGCCAGGCTGCGCTTCAAGTCGGCCTTGTTCGTCGTGACGTCGATCGCCCCGCCGGGATTGCCGATGCTGAACAGGATCGAGTTCGGGCCGCGCGTGAACGTAAGGCGCGAGGTGTTGTAAAGATCCGGCTTGGTGAACGACGTGAAGAAATTGGTGGAAATCGAATCGGAGCGATAGCCGCGCACGGTCATCGGCGTGCCGGTTCGCGGGCCGTTGGAATTCGCATCGTCGGGCGTGCTGGTGTAGACGGACGTGCTCGGCATGAAGTTCAACACGTCGTTGTAGTTCAGCGCGCCGAGGTCCTTCATCAGGTCGGGCGTGACGATCGTCATGGCCGCGGCGACGTCCTTCGCCTGCGAACGGAGCCGCGTGCCGGACAACGTCTCGTTCGGCGCGTACCCGGTGTCCTGGTCCTCCCGCAGGATGAACGGCGAGAGTTCGACCGTTTCGTCCTGGTCCGGCGGCGCGGCGGGGAGGCGGACAGGAAGCTGGAGCAACAGGGCAGCGGCGATCGCCGAAGCGATCCGGGATGGTTTCATCGGCAGCGCCAAGGCTGGCTCCGCCGGGCCACGATCGTGTGTCGGGGGTGTCAACACGAGGTAACGATTGAATCGGCAGGCTGACCGTCGCGCGCGATCCAGGCCAGCCCGATCGGAGCTGGCCTGGCGGTCATGCGTGGGGATCGCCGATCCCGGTCCGGCCTCAACCAGGCCGGCTAGATTGTGATGTCACTTCCGCGCGCCCGAGCCCCGCTCAGTGATCGACCGAGAACGTCAAGAACACGCTCGCGCCGTCGCCGACGTTGCGGCTGTTGATGACGAGGTAGCGCCGGTCGAGCGCGTTCTTGACCGAGAGCTGCAGCGTATGGGTGACCCCATGCATCCGCCAGCGGTAGGCGGCGAAACCGCCGAGCAGGGCGTAGGCGGGCGAATAGAGTTCGCGCTGGCCGTTGTCCGTGGTGATCGTGCCGGCGGTCACGATGCCGCCGGCGGTCGGCGCCGCGATGTGGGCTGATCCGAGGTAGCGCAGGCTGGCGCCGAAGCTCAACGCGTCGTTGGCCTGCCAGCGGACGACCTGGCTGAGGCTGTGCCGCGCGATGCCCTGCGCGGCCATGCCGACGGCGAGCTTGTCCCGCCCCGCGTTGAGCACGCGATTGTCGGTGTAGGCGTAGCTCGTGCGCGTCTGCCAGCCGGCGCCGAACAGGTAGTCGGCGTTGAACTCGAAGCCGTTGGTCTTCGAGTTGCCGATGAACGACGTGGTGGTCGCGCTGTTGGGATTGGTCGGATCGATCGGCACGGTGACGGACTCGTTCTTCCGCTCGACGTGATAGTCGTCGAAGCTGACGGTCAGCCTGTGGTTGAGCAGGTCGGCTTTCACGCCGCCCTCGACGTCGGTGCTCGTCTGGTTCGGCGCCACCGTGCCGGCGTTGATCGTGGTCGACGGCGGCACGAAGCCGCCGTAGCGGCCGCCGAAGAGCGAGATGCCGTCGGTGACCTTGTAGGTGACGCCGAGCTGGTAGGTGTTGGCGTCGCTGTGGAACTTGGTCTCGACGTTCGGGTTTCCGCCGTTGACCTGGCCGATGATGTTGCGCTGGTCGGAGTACGAGTAGTCGTGGCGGACGCTGCCGCCGAGGATGAGGCGGCCGAGGGTGAACATCTGCGCGAACTGGCCGCCGGTGGTCTCGACGATGTTGCTGTCGTTCCGCGTCTCGCTCCAGACCCGGGGCGCCGCCGCGTTGCCCACGCTGTCCCAGCTCCACGGCACGTAGGCCGCGTAGACCGGATTGTTCGGGTCGAACGTCGCGGCGATCGGCCGGGCGACCGTGCTCCAGCTCGGGTCCTTGCGCATGTTCGCGTAGTCGTCGACGGTGACGAGGGTGAGCGCCTTGACCGGGCCGAGGTCGTAGTGCACCGGCACCTCGGCGATGTAACTCCGGCCGTCGCCGAGGATGAGCCCGTTGCTGATGGTGGCGCTGCGCCCGACGATCGTGCCGGTCCCGGGGTTGTAGTTGCCGCCGCCGAAGCTGTTGTAGGTCCAGCGCGGGCTGCGGTAGATGTTGCCGCCGATCTTGAACGACACGTGGTCGTTGAAGCGGTGCTCGATCGTGAGGTCGTAGCTGAAGACCGTCCGGTCCGCGTGGTCCACCGGCGAGGCGAAGGACTTGTCCACGATCGGCCAGGCGAAGCCGATGAACTGCGCGGTATTGGCCGGATTCACCGCGAACGGCAGGGCGGTGTTGGCGTTGTTGTGGATGAGGTTGTAGTTGGCATCGGCGACGATGTCGGTGCGGTCATCCGGCTTGATGATGAGCGAGGCGTACACGCCCTTGGTGAAGGTCGATTCGTCCTCGGGCGCGCGGTACTTGCGGTGATAGTAGTTGCCGGTGACGATGAAGAACACCTTCGGCTCGCCCGACCGGTCGGGAATCGGGCCGCCGACCTTGAAGCGCGTCTGCGTCGTGTCGTAGCTGCCGATCGTCTGGGTGAGGTTCTCGCGATAATTCCGCGGCGGCCGGACGGTGGTGACGTAGATCAACCCGCCGGGGTTGGTCTGCCCGTAGACCGCGGCGGCGGCGCCCATGATCGTCTCGATCCGGTCGAGACTGGAGATGTCCATCACGCCGAGGCTGGAGAAGCCGTTGCGGAGGTTGATGTTGCCGGAATAGCCGCGGAGATTGAAATTGCCGGCGTCGTCGGCCCCGGTGAGCGACGAGTTGAACTGCAGCTCGTCGTTGAGGGTGAAGACCGAGAAGTCCTTGAGAAAATCGGCCGTCAACACGTTGACGTTGTACGGCAGATCCTTGTACGCGGTGGCGATGCGCGAGCCGGCGGTCGAGCCTTCCGGCGTGTAGCTGCCGTTGCTGGCCGAGGTGACGTTGAACTCCGGCAGGGTGACGACCTCGTCCGAGACCGGGCTGGCGGGCGTGGCCGGCGGCGGCACGGTCTGGGCCGACGCGAAGGCGGTGAGGAGGCCGCAACAGAATGCCGCCCGGGTGGCGCGGCGCGGCGATGAGTGCATCTTCATTGGTTTCCTGGTTTGGTTCGGCCGAACAACCGGCCGGGGTGGCAGTGCAGGCGGCCGCAACTCTAGAACCCCGCGCGCCGGCCGTGAAAT
>Ga0070741_10021236_pt1 | contig 10126 bp, 8 predicted proteins | sample Coa_R1_4_FD_66440 | JGI IMG/M metagenome (GOLD analysis project Ga0070741, IMG submission 66440) | Surface soil microbial communities from Centralia Pennsylvania, which are recovering from an underground coalmine fire - Coalmine... | ecosystem: Environmental > Terrestrial > Soil > Unclassified ...
ATCTTCCCTTTTGATACCCGCCTCAAGGGTGTGGATGATTCGAAAAAGTTGAGCGCAGAAAAAAGGGACCGGCTTTTTGACCAGATCCATGAGACGGCGGTTTCGGTCGGGGTGGGTCAGGCCAGTGTGGCCGAGATCGACGAATTCAATATTTACCGCGCCGCTCAATCGGCAATGGAACGGGCGATCGCAGCGCTCGATCCAAAACCGGATTTTCTTTTGACCGATGCAATGCCCTTGCCGAAGCTTTCCGCTATTCCTCAAAAGCCCCTGGTCCACGGGGATGCGCTCTCCGCGACGATCGCAGCGGCCTCCATCGTCGCTAAAGTCACCCGGGACCGCTTAATGCAAGAGCTCCACCGGCGGTTCCCGATGTATGGTTTTGAAAACCACAAAGGTTATGGAACAGTCGAGCATCTCCAGGGGCTGGAATCCTACGGACCCTGTCCGGAACACCGATTGACTTTCGCTCCCGTTATGGAAACTTTGGCCCGAAAGTCACCTGAAGGGCCTTTTGGTTATTGGAAAGACAAACTCATGAACTCCAAAGATCGGATGGAATTACAACAAGTGGGACTCCAGATCAAAAGAGCGGCTTTGGCCCATCTCAACCAAGGACAAGCGGAGGCCCTTCGAGGTCTATTCCGCGATAAGAGGAACGAATGGGAAAGACCGCTAAAATAAATAGCCACCAAAAAGGGAAGAAGGCCGAGCAAAGAGCCGCCCTTTTTCTGCGGCTTAAAGGGTACCGGATTTTAAAGCGGAATTTCCGGGTTCCCCAAGGAGAGATCGACCTGATCGCTTTTAAGAAAGAGACATTAGTTTTCGTGGAAGTGAAGAGCCGCAAGACCCTGACCCAAGGAGCCCCATTGGAAGCCGTTTCTCCCCATAAAGTCAGGCGATTATCGGCTGCGGCGGCGGTCTACCTCGCCGGGACCCCCGCACCCTTCACGGCCTGTCGTTTCGACGTGGTGACGCTGGGGCCCGAAGCAAATTGGTTGGGTTTGGCAAAAATACGTCATTTTGAGAATGCTTTTTCAGTGGAGGAGTATTTTAATGTTTGAGAACCCGGACCCTAAGAACTAGAGCCGCCGGTGAAGTCCAATGGGCGGCGGTTAAGCATACACAAAAGGAATGACATGAAAATCCCTAGATTCAATATTCCCGCCAAGACGGTCGGACTCCTAAAGAAGATCGGACAACTAGCCGATGAAAGAGGAGAAGCCGCCTACGCGGTGGGTGGTTTTGTTCGGGACCTAATCCTGAAACATCCCGGCGTAGATATCGACATCACGGTCGAAGGGGACGGGGTGACCTTCGCCGAGAAGCTCGCCAAAATGACGGGTTCGGAAGTGGAAGCCTTCACCCGATTTGGGACCTCCATTGTTATTATTCCTGGTTTTGGAAAAGTGGATGTGGCCACGGCCCGGACCGAAAGCTATGACCATCCTGGCGCCTTGCCCTCGGTGAAAAAGGGAGGGATCATTCAGGACCTTTACCGCCGGGATTTCACCCTTAATTCCATGGCTTTGAGCCTATCCCCCGGTTATTTCCTCAAACTGTTGGATCCCTTTGAGGGGCTGGAAGACCTCGGAAAGGGAAGGATCCGCGCGCTGCACGAGAAAAGCTTCATCGACGATCCCACCCGTATATTCCGTGCGGTACGATTCGAACAGCGTTTCAAGAAAAAGATCGAGGTCAAAACCCAAAAATGGCTTTTGGACGCGGTGAAGGGGGACTATATCCAGCGAGTCTCAGGGGAGCGGCTTCGCAATGAGCTTAGGTTGATCTTCCAGGAGGCCCATCCGGAAAGGGCGGTCTGGCGTTTGGATGAGCTGGGGGTCTTGCCCCATATCCATCCGGCGCTGGGTGTTCCAACGAGGATAAAAAAGATCCTTCCGTGGATATCTTCCGCCATCGTTTTTTTTGAGAAAAATAAATTGAGTCTCGAAGACGAGAAGATGGTCTGGTTCCAAGCTCTTTTGTCATCGCCGGATGAAAAGGAAGCGGCGGCCATTACCAAACGATTGATGCTTTCCCGCTCGGAGCAAAAGATCGTCTCCCAATCGGCCAAGTCTTTTCCATCCCTGTTGAAAGTCCTGGATAAAAGGGAAATGACGGTCAGCCGCATGTACAAACTCCTTTGTCCCTTGAAGCCCGAAGTCCAATGTTTCCTCCTGGCGGCAGCCTCGGGAGGGCTTAAAAAGAAATTCATGCACTATTTTCTCCGGATCCAAAAATCGGTTCCCTGGGTTCGCGGCCGGGATCTCCAGACTATGGGTATCCCACCCGGGTTTCGATATAGCTTCATCCTTTTGGAAGCTTTGAACGGACAATTGGACGACAAATTCAAGAACCGCAAGGAAGCCCTGGATTGGGTGAAAAAATCCTTCGTTTCATAATAGTTAGTTGAAGTCGGCCCCTACCTTGGCTAAAGTTGTCCGGCTTTACGCTTCCAGCAGTGAGCAATGACTTTAAAAACTGAGGGTTTTCTTGTCACAAGAATCGACCAAAAAATCAACCCGTTATTTGTCGGGCGTCCAATCGAATGGAAAACTTCATTTAGGAAACTATTTCGGCGCCATCCGTAACCACATTCAACTTCAGGAAAAGGGGGAATGTTTTTACTTCATCGCCAATTATCATTCCATCACGACCCTTCAAAACGCCGAGGAGTTGAGGAAATACACCTTTATGGCCGCAGCGGATTATTTGGCCCTGGGCTTGGATCCGCAAAAGGCCATCCTTTTCCGACAAAGCGATGTGCCTGAAGTTGCCGAGCTGGCTTGGCTGCTCAGTACGGTGACCGGTATGGGGCTCATGGAACGGGCTCATTCCTATAAGGATAAGGTCGCCCGAGGGATATCCCCCAGCTTGGGACTTTTCTTTTATCCCGCCCTTATGGCCGCCGATATCCTTATGTATCAAAGCGACAAGGTGCCCGTGGGCCAGGACCAGATCCAACACATTGAAATGTGCCGGGATATGGCGGGTTATTTTAATAATGCCTTTAAAAAAGAAGTCTTCAAACTGCCGGAGGGTTTGCTCAGTGAGGCGCCGAAAGTGATCGGTTTGACCGGCGGTAAAATGAGCAAATCCGATGAGGCTAGCGTGATCCCTATTTTCGGAGAGTCGGCGGATATCAAAAAGAAGGTGATGAGTATCGTTACCGACTCGAAAGGGGTGAGCGAACCCAAAGATCCGGATCAAAATGTCATTTATCTTTTATATAAATTAATGGCCAAGTCCGATGAAACGGCTCAAATGGAAAAAGGCTTCCGCCAAGGCGGCATGGGTTATGGGGACGCCAAAAAACTTTTGATCGCTAAATTGGAAGAGGTTTTTGGGGGAGCGGTCCGGGACAAGAGGAAAAAGCTGGAGGAAAACCCCGATCAGGTGGAAGATATCCTTATTGAGGGCGCCCGCAGAGCCCGCCAAACGGCCGCCCGAACGATGGAGATGGTCTACGCCGCCGCCGGGATCCCGATCTCTAAAATCAAGAAGGCGCTTTTAAATACCGGCCTCGATCGGTCATCGAATGAGTGACATACATCAAGAGAACAATGAAATGGCCGAACCGGTCGTGGTTTCCCTTTCGTCCTCCACCATTAGCGTTATCATCAAGGAAATTATCGGCCAAGAGGATCAAAGGCCTACCTATCAAATCACTCTTCCGGCTTTTGACGGCCCGATGGACCTTTTGCTCCATCTCATCAAGGAACATGAACTTGATATTTATGACATTCCGATTTCCAGGATCACGAAGGAATACCTAGCCTATCTTGAGATCATGCGGACGCTGAACCTGGAAATCGCCGGGGATTTTTTGGTCATGGCCGCCACCCTCATGCAAATCAAAAGCCGAATGCTCCTTCCGGTCGATCCGACCCCCGATCAACCCGAGGAAGACCCCCGTCTCGAGTTGATGCGCCGCTTGGTCGAGTATAAAAAATTCAAGGATGCGGCCGACCAACTGTTGGACCTCGAGAAAAACAAGAACCATCTTTTGCCACGCAACGTACCCTTGGGAATGAAGGAAGTGGGGGAGGAAGAGCATCTGGAAGAGGTGACGCTTTTCGGACTTTTGGCGGCTTTCAAGGATGTTCTCATCCATACTCAAGAGGATGTGACAGCCGAGTTATCCCGGCCGGAGATAACGGTCAGTCAAAAAATCAATGACCTCATGGACTTGTTGCAAAACGAACAAAAGATCGTCTTCCGCCCTTTCTTGACGGCCTGCCGAACCAAGATCGAGAAGATCGTCGCGCTTCTAGCCCTTTTGGAATTGGTGCGATTGAAACTGGTGCGGGTATTCCAAAACAAGGTTTTTGGGGAGATCGAAGTTCATTTGACGCAAAATCAAGTTCCGGAAAATTCAGGGCCCACCCAATAGTCCCCGGGCCCTTACTTGAATCGATGATGTTTTGTATCGACACTTATCTGTGTTAATCTGTGGGGAATTTCCTTCCCCTGCTCGTTGGAATTATCCTTAGGGAGTTTTTGCATCCATGGAACAAGATAAATTGAAGAAGATACTAGAAAGCCTGCTCTTTGTGAGCGAGATTCCCTTGACCCCTAAAAAGCTGGCTTCTTTCATCAAAGACACGAATATGGAAGAGGTTCAAGCCGGGTTGGCCGCCCTTCAAGAGGAACTCAACGCTTTGGATAGAAGCTTCCAGGTCATCCAGATCGCCGAGGGTTTCCAACTGGTGACCCGTCCCGAATACCACAAATGGGCGAAAGAGCTTTATAAAATCATTTCCAAGACCCGTCTTTCCAAGGCGGCCTTGGAGGCCTTGGCGATCATCGCCTATAAACAGCCCGTCACAAGGGCCGAGGTGGAAGCTATCCGCGGAGTGGAGGTCAGCAACCTGATCCAATCCCTTCTGGAAAAGAAAATGGTCCGGATCTTGGGTCGAGCCGAAACGCCGGGTCGTCCTCTTCTTTACGCCACCACCCACGAGTTCTTGATCCATTTTGGGTTGAAGGACCTGTCCGATCTTCCAAAAGTTTCGGAAATCCAAGAATTGGCTGGGGACCGACCTTCTCCGGAGTTCCTCAAAGAAATGGAAGGAGAATTGCGGCGTCGTGAAACCAAGTTGGGCTTGGGTCCTGCGCCTGAAAGCGACCTCTCGTCCCAACAGGCCGAACCCCCGGCTGCAGCCGATTCGGTCCCCGAGTCCACACCCTAGGGTTATCTTAAAAGCAAATTATCGCTTCCCTCTGTCTATAAAAGCACTCGTTCCCGGAATCGGTCCAACTTTCTTCGAAATCGGTTCAAGACTTTCGGCCTTTTTTCGATAAATTTGACAGCCCCAAAGCGCTTGTTTATAGTAAACTTTGTCGATTTCATTTTTCGTTTTTTTTTAAACATTCTTACGGGAGCCTTTTTTGAGCACCGCCGCCAACCCAGCCGCACCCGCATCCATCAAAAAACAGGTTCGAAAACATCACCTTTTTTCCCTCCGGGTGAAGTTCATCATGGTCTTGGCTGGATTGATCTGCGTGGTCATGGGCTGTGTGACTTGGTTGGTCCTGGATCAGATGCGTCAAACACTCATTCAACAGGTGATCGACCGCGGGGAAGCACAAGCCCGAAGCCTGGCGCTCAATAGCGTGGATCCGCTCCTCAACGATCTGTCAAAAGCCACCTCCCAATCCGGGCTGGAAGACGTAGATCTTCAATTGATGCAGTTCGTGGGGGACGCCATGAAAGTGGAGTCCACATCCTCTAAAAGGGAAATTCCCACCGGCTTGACCCCCTTCCAGGAAAATCTCATGGCCTACACCAATACGCTCAACGAGATGGCCCGAAAATTCATATGGCCCGATGAGAACCTGATCAAAAATACCGGTGACATGGAATATGCCATGATCGTGGACAAGAACGGCAAGGTGACCGCCCATAACGACATTTCCAATGTTATGAAGCCCGCCGCCGACACCCTTCCCCAGGGACTCCATCCCTTAGTCGAACTGAAGGAGAACTCCACTTATACCCAAGCCTGCAAAAGCAAGGATGGCCGTGACATTTACGATATTGCGGCACCAATCCTCACCTCGACAGTTGATGCCACCGGACAAAAGATCAATTTAAAAGTGGGTGAGGTCCATATCGGGATGAACCAAAACACCATCACCAAGGCGGTGCGATACGTTGCGATGGCCATCATCCTTACGACCGTAGGCGTGCTCTTGCTTGGCATTCTTTTTATGACCATTTTCGTGACGGTCATGATCAAGCCAATCCGTTTATTGGTGAACGGTGTTTCGGCCATCGCCGCCGGGAACTTCGACCAAAAGATCAATATCAAGCGGGCGGATGAGTTGGGCGACCTGACCGACGCCTTCAACGAAATGGCCAAGTCCCTAAGGGAAAAAGAGGTCATCAAAGGAGCTTTTTCCAAGTACGTCACCAAAAGCGTCGTGGACCGGATCCTCGAACATAAGGATGGTTTGAAGCTCGGGGGAGAGAAAAAAGTGGTGACGGTTTTTTTCTCCGACATCCGCGGTTTTACTCCAATGTCGGAGGTCTTGAGCGCCGAGGAAGTAGTCCACCTTTTGAACGAGTATTTCACCGCCATGACCGCCATCATTTTTAAATATGAAGGAACCCTCGACAAATATATGGGAGATGCCATCATGGCCATTTACGGGGCCCCCATTGACATGACCGACCATGCCGAGCGCGCCGTTTTAGCGGCGGTTGAGATGGGTGAAAAAATGAAGGAACTTCAGGCCAAGTGGCGCATGGAAGGCAAAAGGGAAGTCAATATCGGCATCGGCATCAACACGGGCGAAGTCGTTGTGGGAAACATCGGTTCCAACGAGCGGATGGAATATACCGCTATCGGGGACAATGTCAACTTAACCCAACGTTTGGAATCGGTCGCGGAAAAAGGGCAGATCTTGATCTCTGCGGCGACTTACGAACGTGTTAAACATAAAGTGGAAGCGACCATGCTGGATCCCATCAAGGTCAAGGGCAAGGCCGAGAAGGTCATGGCCTACAGCGTCCAAGGGCTGAAAGCCTGAAGAATTCCAGACCGACCACCCCGTAGAAAAATTAAAATAAAAATTTTTTTGGAGAATTGAATCTTTATGGCCGAAGACAAAGCGATGATCGTAAAGATGGCCTTTCTCTATGTCCAAAGTTCCGAATGGTATAAGGCCATCGAGGAATACAAGAAACTATTGGCTATGGACCCTGAGGATGCTCATGTTTACAACATGATGGGCGATGCCTATGCCAAGAAAAAAGACGATGCGGACGCTTTTCAAACCTACTTAAAGTCTAAGGATATCTACGAAAAACAGGGGCAGATCAACAAGGTCGTCTCTATCGAAAAAAAGATCGCAAAACTGTCGCCCGACCGCATGGACATCAAGCAAAAACAATATTTCCAGTCCATCACCAAAACCCAGGAAGCGGACCGGTTGGCAGCCGAAGGGAAGTTGGAGGAGGCTGTCGCCTATTACAACCAATTGATCGCTGCCGAGCCCATCAATTTTTCTTATCGCGAGAAACTCGCCAACCTATTCCTTGAAAATGCAATGGTAACAGAGGCCGGAAGCCAGTTGAAAGCCGTCGCCGACATCCACTTGTCCGAGAGCCGCTTGGAAGAAGCCCAAAACTACGCTATGAAGCTTTCTTTAATCGATCCGGAAGGGATCGATACCTTGAGGTTGTTGGCCGTTCTCGCCAAGAAAAAAGGCGAAACGGAAAATGTTTCCAAGTACTACGGCAAGCTTTCACAGATGGCTTTCGACGCGGGTCAGTATGAGGAAGCCAAGGCCGCCATCGAAGCCGCAGCACAGGCGGGCAGGGGTGACCTGAAGCTTCTCTTGGCCAAGACTTTCGTGGCCTTGAAAAGACCCGCAGAGGCGAAACAGCAATTGGAAGCTGTCCTGAAGGAAAATCCAGAAGACGACGCCTTGAAGGAGCAACTCCTAGCTCTATCGGAAGAAGCGAAGGATTGGGTGACCGCTTATGCCCAGATCTCGACCCTCATTCAAAAGCGTCCCGAAGATTTGAAACTTCAATCCCGATTGGCGCGGATCCTTTTGCAGGTGGGAAAAAGGACCGAGGCCATGCAGATCTATCAGAATCTGGCCATGGGGGCCTTGAAGGAAAATAAAGTGGAATCCGCCTTCAGTTATTTTGATTCCATACTTGCCTTGGAGCCGGATAATATCGAGGTTCTCAAGAAAAAGGCCGAAATTTACCTGAAGCTGGGGAAAAAGCAAGAAGTCATCGATACCTACAAAAAACTTCAGGCGATATTTACCCAGAAAAAAATGATTGAAGAGGCCAAAAAAGCAGGATTGATCCTTACCAAACTATCTGGTCTAAAATAAAAGTCATGGCCGAACCCTCTGCCCGCCGGCATGCTCAAAATACCGATGTCGAATGTCTTCGATGCGGGGCGCGTAATATCCCCGATAATAAGATCTGCGGCCGCTGCGGGGCCAATTTGCCACTGGTTTATGATGAGGATGGACAGGTTTTCAACGTCCAGGACCGGCCCGGCGAACCGGCCCTGGGCCGAACGGTAAGCCCCGGCGGACGAATGTCCACAGGAAATATCCGATGGGTCATCCGATTTACGATCATCTTTTTCGCGCTTTTGGTCGCATTTTGGATCATGCATCACAAATAATCAGGTTTTTAAATGAATTTCCCTTTTCCAAAGAGGGAGCGATGGATAACCCGGAATATATCCTTAAGTCCTTCTTTAAGACTTTAACCTCATCGAGTAAAATCTAGCCCCTTTACACTGAATACCAGGGAACCATGGAAATTTTGAACGAAAACTTAAGAGAAAAAAAGGTCTTTTTCGAGACTTTTGGATGCCAGTCCAACGTCTTGGAATCGGATCATGTGACGGGACTTCTCCTGAAGAACGAATTTACCATCACGCAAGACATGCAAGACGCGGACGTCATCCTGTTCAACACCTGCTCGATCCGTGACCATGCGGAGCATAAGGTTTTTTCCCGTTTGGGCCAATTGGGAGAATGGAAAAGGGACCGAGAAGGCCGAGTCATTGGGGTCTTGGGTTGTATGGCTACCAGCTATAAAGATCAATTGATGGAAAGGGCACCCCACTTGGACCTAGTGGTCGGACCCGACCAATATTTGAAAGTTCCACAAGTCATTAGGGAAGCTTCGGGTACCGGCAAAAGTCAAGTGTTGGCCGATTTTGACCCCATATATTTTCCCCAGAACGATCCATTGAGGCTTTCCCAGCCCCACCGGGCTTTTATCGAGATCATGAAAGGCTGTGATAAATTCTGCACTTTTTGTGTGGTTCCCTTTACCCGCGGCCGGGAGGTTTCCCGTGATTCGGAAAGCATCTTGGGAGAAGTCACCGCCCTCGTAGAAGCGGGGGTCAAGGAAGTCATGCTTCTGGGGCAGAACGTGAATTCTTATGGTTTGGGTTTGAAATCCCGGGGCAAGGGAATGACTTTCCCGGAACTGTTGCGGGAAGTAGGCGAAATAAAGGGCATCGAACGGGTCCGGTTCATGACCTCCCACCCTTTGGACCTGTCCGACGAATTGGTCGAGGTCATGGCGTCCGTACCTGCGGTTTGCGAGTCCATTCATTTGCCGGTCCAATGTGGATCGGACAAAGTCCTCAAACGAATGAGCCGAAAATACAGCGTGGCCCATTACCTGGAAAGGGTCGAGGAACTCCGCTCTTCCATTAAAGACCTATTCATCACGACCGACCTGATCATCGGCTTTCCCGGCGAGACCGAAGAGGATTTCAAAGGGACCTTGGATCTTTTGGACCAAGTTCACTATGACGCGGTCTATAGCTTCAAATATTCCCCTCGAGTGGGTACCCCGGCGGCTCGGATGCTGGACCAGGTTCCCGAGGAGATGAAGGATGAAAGGCTTGCCCGATTGAATGAGAAGGCGTGGAAGCACGCTTGGGAGAGTTGCGAAGCCCGTTTGGGGAGGGTGGAGGAAGTTTTGGTGGAAGGCGCGGCGGATAAGACGCCGGACGCTTTTTACGGAAAAAGCCGCCAGAACCGGACGGTGGTCTTCCCTGGGTCGGGTTATAAAGCCGGGGACAAAGCGAGCGTACGTATTGACGGTCATAAAGTCGCGAATCTTTTC
>Ga0070741_10021237_pt1 | contig 10126 bp, 5 predicted proteins | sample Coa_R1_4_FD_66440 | JGI IMG/M metagenome (GOLD analysis project Ga0070741, IMG submission 66440) | Surface soil microbial communities from Centralia Pennsylvania, which are recovering from an underground coalmine fire - Coalmine... | ecosystem: Environmental > Terrestrial > Soil > Unclassified ...
CTGGATGTCAGTACATGACGTCGGTGATAGGGATCGCCCATGTTGCGGATGCTCAACCAAACGGTAATCTCCTTGTAGAGATCATCGCTGATCGAAACATACGCGTTCGAGCGGCTGGTCTTCGTTTCGCCGGCGCGATCGGCGCCGTTCTCTGTTTCCTTCAGGGCCTCATCGATCCTGAGCAAACAGCCTTTCGAGTCGCGTTTGACCAACGGGGCTCCTTCAGCGTTCGATATCTCTGGCAAACGTCGGTGAAGGTAGGATCGTCCGGCAGGCCTGTCGAAGCGACTGGCCGGACGACAACAGAGTTGACTCCTCGCTCTTTAAGGATGATCTTTCGGAGTTCATCCACGGCCTCGTTCTCCGTCCCACTGGCGCACGGGCTGAGGATACGCGATCGGCGGCGCCGTTTCTCAGTGCCGTCCGGCAGGCGGACGTACGCTGGACGCCGGGGGTTCGACAGGGCGCGGCGGAGCAAATCCGTTGTACTGGCTGCACGCATCTTACGAATTGCTCGCCAGATTCCGCCTGAGGACCACTACCTTCAGCGAACTTATCGAATCCACGCCCAAGCGCCCCTTGGTGGTGAAACGGGCTCGGCGCATCTTCGAGCTTATCTTCGATTCTTCGATCTGAGGGTCGAGGCCCGCACAACCAGTGTCGGCGTCAGCACAATCTGTTTCATGCGATTGGGCGGGTTCTCCAAAACGTTGAGAGCCAGTTTCGCCGCGCGTTTACCGATTTCCTCGCTTTTCTGGTCCACGCTCGTAAGCGGAATCCGGAGGAAATCAGCATAGGTTACGTTTCCGCAGCCGACGATTGCCACATCGTCCGGCACCCGCAGCCCCGCCTCGAGCACTGCCTTCATAGCGCCCATCGCGGTCGGATCGTTATAGCAGAAAATGCCGTCCGGACGCGGTTTGAGATCTAGCAGGCGCCGCATAGCCTGGTAGCCGCTGCGGTCACCGGCGTCATCTCCGTGCTCCCGCAGAATTTCCGTTCCCGGACGCTCCAGGATCTTCCGCTGGCGGAGAACCTCGCGGTATCCCTGCAGCCGCCCCGCCGCGGTACTTACGTCGGGTCCGCCAATGTGCGCTAACGACCGGCATCCTACCTCTAGTAGATGTTCCGTGGCAATCCTGCCTGCCGCCACGTCGTCGATTCCGACGAAGTGTGCGGCAATGGACCCGAATCTCCGGTCAATGAGCACCACCGGTGTTTTCTGCTCCTGGATGCGCTGAAAGATCCCCGCGTCTCTTTGCACGGATGCAACCACGAGCAAGTCGACCCGCCGGGCCAGCAGTTGTTCAATCTCCTGCTGTTCCAATCGTGGATCGTCATCAGAAGAAGACAAAACGAGGCTGTAGCCTTTATGCCGGAGAACGCTGGATAGCGACCTCGCTACTTCGCCGAAGAAGGGATGTACCAGATCGGGAACGATTAACCCGATCGCGTAGCTGCGTCCCGTGACCAGAGCGCGAGCGGCCAAATTCGGGCGATAGTTTACCTCCTTCATCCGTTGCAGCACTCGTTCGCGGGTTTCCGCCCCGATATCGGGATGGTCGCGAAGCACCTTTGAGATGGTTACAACCGAGAGATTGAGGTCCTGCGCGATGTCCTTCAGGCGGGGCGGCATTCTTTCCTCGACTCTAGCAGTTTGCTGAAAAACATGATGGGCCACCGCTCCCTGACGGTCATGGCTCCGTACGTTACTGAAGACCCACGCAACCGAATCTGAGCCGCGCGCGGCAGCAAGCGATTGTTCGCGTTTTCGAACAAGTTCCTAGCGCATCCCCGTCTGATTGCTCAGCCTCGGCCAGCAGAAACCATACGCAGCCACCAGAGCGAAGCAGAACATCGGCACCGCGAAGCCGCGGGACATGTCATACCGGTCCGCGACGTATCCCATGAGCTTTGGAAGCACGGCGCCGCCCACGATAGCCATAACGATGTAAGACGACGCCCGCTTGGCCTGTGCGCGCAATCCGAAGATGCCCAAAGCGAAGATCGTCGGAAACATGATGGACATAAAGAAATAGCTCAGGAACACACACGCCACGGAGATCCAGCCCAATTTGAGAAATACGAGCAGGGTGGCGGCCACGTTCGCAGCGGCGTAGATCCCCAGAGTCCGATGGGCCGCGATCTTCTTCAGAAGCATCGCTCCGGAAAACCGGCCCGCCAGGAAAAACAGGAAACCGACCGATGCCAAATTAGATGCACCTTTGTCGCTGATTCCCAGCGCCCCGGTCCTGCCCGCAACTAACCAGCCCTGCAGCCAATTGCTGAGTAAGCCGGCATGGGACGAAAGAGTGCCCATCGCCGACTCCCACGAACGCGGGATGGGAGGCGTTTCCGCGGTGATGTAATTGATGAAGAAACTGAAAATGCCGGCTTGCGCGGCTACATAAAAGAACTGCGCCATTACCGCGCCGGCAAAATGGGGCTGCGACCAGAACGAGCGCGACCCGGAAAAGCCCGAACTGCTGGTGTCGGACTCATTTTCCACTCGAATGTCAGGGACATCGGCGAAATAAAACACCACGGCCAGGATAAGGACTCCGGCAGCAATTCCGGCGTACGGGATATATAACGTCTGACTGCCAGTACGGTGTCCCGAGGCGTCCACCGAGTAGAAGAAAATGCTGCCTACCACCGGGCCGAAGATCCAGCCCAACCCGTTTAGAGACTGGGCGAGGTTGATACGGGTGGCCGCGTAGCGCCTGTCGCCCAGTACCGTCGTGTATGGGTTGGCCACAGTCTCCAAAAACGTCAATCCGGTAGCGATGATGCACACGCCTGCGAGGAATGCGACGAAAGCACCCTGGGCCGATATCGCGCCCGACGGCACCAGGTTATTGAGAGCCGTCGCGGGGATGAACCAGAGCCCTCCAACCGCGACAATCGAGAGTCCGGCGATGATCCCTCCTTTGTATCCGATTCGGCTTGCCAGCCATCCGGCGGGGATAGACATAAGGAAATAGCCAAGGTAATGCGCGAACTGGACCCAGGCCGATTGCGCCTTGCTCAAACTAAGCTCGTCCTGAAAGTGCTTGTCCATGACGTCGATCAGGCCGTTGCAGAAGCCCCACAACAGGAACAGCGAACTGACTAGCGCGAAAGTAAGGACCAGGTTTCGGCCGTCGGCAGTCAGGAACATGCCGCGTCGTGTGGGCGTAACCATCGGGCTAGCCATAGAGACGTCCGCCGCTACGGGAATTCCGCTTTGCCATCATGCGATCATTTACTGTATCGTTAACTGTATCGCTTGAGCAAGGAGCACTGTGTCCCTTCCTACCGTTCCCACTCACCGTTTATACACCGGAGCCAGTATTCCAATGATCGGCCTCGGCACGTTCGGCTCCGATCACGCGGATCCGATCCAGGTGGCTTGCGCGGTGCGCGGTGCTTATGAAATCGGATATCGCCACTTTGACTGCGCCGCCGTATACGGTAACGAACCGGAGATTGGGAATGTATTCCGCCAGCTCTTCAGCGCCGGTGTCCCGCGTCAAGAACTGTGGGTGACGTCGAAGCTCTGGAATGATAGCCACGGTCACGTCGAAGAGGCGTGCCGGCAGTCGCTCGCCGAGTTGCAACTGCCATACCTTGATCTCTATCTCGTTCACTGGCCGTTCCCCAACGCGCATCCGCCGGGGTGCACTATAGATGCACGAGGTGCCGACGCGCGCCCCTATATTCACGGTGAATTCATTAAGACCTGGCGGCAGATGGAGCGCCTGGTAGAACTCGGGCTGACCCGGCACATCGGGACATCCAACATGACCATCCCGAAGCTCCGCCTGCTGTTGCACGATGCTCATATTAAACCCGCGGTGAACGAGATGGAGGTCCATCCGCATTTCCAGCAGACGGAACTGGTGAAATACTTGCAGGCAAACGGTGTCCTTCCGGTCGGATATTGTCCGCTCGGTTCTCCTGATCGTCCCGGCCGGGACCGGTCGCCCGCGGATAGCCTCGATATGGAGGACCCAGTCATCCTCGAGATAGCGAGCAGGCACGGGCTCCATCCGGCCGGCGTTTGTCTGAAGTGGGCTGTACAGCGCGGGGTCGTGCCCATTCCGATGTCCACCAAGCGGGAGAACTACCGGGCCAACCTCGAAGCGATTTGCGGAGACCCGCTCGATAGCGACGACATGTGCCGGATCGCTGGCATCGATCGCAATTGCCGCTTAGTAAAAGGCCAGGTCTTCCTCTGGAAGCCGGGACAAAGATGGGAAGACCTGTGGGATCCGGACGGAGAAATCACTCCCCTCTGAGGATGAGAACACGGATGGCAAACATCATGAGTGCCGTATATCTGCCCGGCAACAGCACGGTCGATCTGCGCCAAGCCCCAATCCCCGAGGTCGGTTACGGCGAAGTTCTGCTGCGGATGAAGGCATCCACCATTTGCGGTTCCGACATACGCTGCATTTATCATGAGCACCTGGGGAAAGGTCCCGAGGGCTATCAGGGGTATATCGCGGGTCACGAGCCCGCGGGCCAGATTATGAGGGCTGGACCTGGCTGCCGGCGCTTTCGCGAAGGCGACCGCGTCGTTGTCTACCACATCTCCGGGTGCGGCCTTTGCAATGATTGCCGCCGCGGCTACATGATCTCATGTACCAGCGCGAAATACCGGCGGGCTTATGGATGGCAGCGGGACGGCGGAATGGCGGAGTATCTGTTGGCCGAAGAAAAAGACCTGATCGCTCTTCCAAATTCGTTGTCATACGCCGACGGCGCCCAGGTCGCGTGCGGGTTCGGAACCGCCTACGAAGGAATCGAGAAGATCGGCGTTTCAGGGGACCACGACGTGCTGATCACGGGTCTGGGTCCCCTCGGGCTTGCCGCGGCCATGCTCTGCCGCAAACTGGGCGCGCGCCGGATCATCGGCACGGACGTTGTTCCCGAAAGGCTGGCGATCGCAAGGCAGCTCGCCCTCTGTGACGTTGTCTTGCAGGGCGGAGCTGAAAACCTCACTCAGATTCTGGATCTGACCTCCGGACACGGCGTGGAGCGGGCGGTCGATTGTTCGGCAAACGACAAGGCGCGTGCGACCGCCGTTCGTGCTACGCGAAAGTGGGGACGCATTGTCTTTCTTGGAGAGGGCGGCCGGGTGGAGCTGAATCCATCGCCGGACATCATCCACGACCAGAAGACGATCTACGGTTCCTGGGTGACTTCCATATGGCTGATGGAAGAGCTGGTGGAACGGCTGGTGCGGTGGGATCTGCGGCCCTCCCAGCTGATCACACATCGCTTCCCACTCGAAAAAGCCGGATTCGCTTACGAGCTGATGAGCTCCGGGCGCTGCGGGAAAGTGGCGGTTTGTTTTGACGAAGAACTGTCGCAACCGTCCCCCACGACATAGGCAAGCTTCCTCGGCCTTCCTAACCGTCAGGTAATGTCCCAAAGGTTCCTTTAACGATTACTTAACGCTTGACTGCGGTTCATGCGGATGATAGCATTCCTCATAATTCGCAAGTTTTCTATAATCCGTCCAACGCTGATCGTCGATTTCGTTAGGTACGTTCTGTCAGAACCTGTGGGAGATCGATGCGCGCACCGGAAGATCCATTCTCGCAGCCTTCGCACATCCGAGAAGCTCCGCTCCTCAACGTTCGCGGCTCAAACGGAGCCACGAGCGTAGGTGAGTGGTCACTGGAGAGGGAGGTCCACCTATGAATCGTCCGTTCCTTCGTTGTAGCCTGATCTCGCTCTCACTGATGCTGCTGCAAGCGGTGGGCCTGCGCGCGCAGGCGGTTTCCATTGCATCGGTAACCGGCCATGTGGTCGATGAGCAAGGCGCGGTGGTGAGCGGCGCACAGATCCGAATGGTCGCCGTGGATACTGGCGTGGTATACAACGCCGTCTCGAATGCGGACGGCATCTTTGCCTTTCCCAACTTGTCGATCGGCGCGTACCGGCTCGAAGCCACTGTTTCTGGGTTCCAAACATACGTGCAGAATGGGATTCAGCTGAGAGTCAACGACCAGGTGCAGATCAATATCAGTATGAAACTCGGCTCGGTCTCTGAGAAGGTGGAGGTTGACGCGAACGCCGAACTGGTCCAGACGCAGCAAAACACGATTTCCCAGGTTGTGGATCAGCAGCGCATCGTCGATTTGCCCCTGAACGGCCGCGATCCGACACAACTGATTACCATCTCCGGTGCTTCGATCAATCACAACGATGGAACTAACACCGGCAGCAAGAGTTTCTTCAGCTCCCAATCGATCTCGATAGCCGGCAGCGCGGGAGACGCCACTAACTATCTGCTGGACGGCGGCGACAACAACGACAGCTTCACGAATGTGAATATGCCGTTTCCCTTCCCGGACGCGCTGGCGGAATTCAGTGTGGAAACCAGCACGCTGCCCGCGCGGAACGGACTGCACCCGGGCGGTGTTGTGAACGCCGTCACCAAATCCGGTTCCAATTCGTGGCACGGCGACCTTTTTGAGTTCCTTCGCAATGGCGATGCGAACGCGATCAACTATTTTGCGCCGAAACAGGACAGCCTCAAGCGAAATCAATTCGGAGGCACGTTTGGAGGAAGGATTATCCGGGACAAGCTGTTCTTCTTCGGCGGCTTTCAACAATCTTATATTCGCCAGGATCCGTCTGCGAGTACCGCATACGTCCCGACCGCGGCGGCGCTCGCCGGCGACTTCAGTGCCCTGGATGGCGCTGGCTGCCAAGCCAACCACCAGCCGCGAACGATTGTCGATCCCACCACCAACCTGCCCTTGACGAACGATCAGATCAATCCCACACGCTTCGACCCGGCGGCCGTTGCTCTCGCCAAGTACTTACCGCAGACGGCATCGCCCTGCGGAAAAGTCAGCTTCGGTATCCCGGTACAATCGAATGAATCCCAGTACGTGGGGCGCATCGACTGGGTTGTCAGTCCGAAGCATTCCGTCTACGGTCGATATTTTCTCGACGATTACACGCTCGCTGCATTCTTTAATCCGCACGACATTCTGGTCACCTCCATGTCGGGAAACCTGGAGCGCGCGCAAACCTTCGTGCTCGGTGAAACCTATACCATCAACCCGTCGAGCGTGAACTCGGCGCACTTCACCTTCGGCAGGCGGACCGACGATCGTGGACCCAATGCCAGCGGAATCAATGCTCCGGTTCTCGGAGTGCAGAACCTGTATCAGGGCACCAATGATTTTCTTCAGGTAGCCGTCGCCAATGGCGGATTCACCGTGGGGTGCGGCACCTGCGCCCTGGGGGTGTTCAACATCACCAGTTTTCAAGGAGCCGACGATGTCGATGTCTCGCGTGGCAAGCATCAGCTCGCATTTGGCGCGGACTTCCTTCGAACTCGCGATGTTCAGGAGAACCATTATCAGGATGATGGCGTGTTCAACTTTACCGGGCAGTACAGCAACGATCCTCTCCTGGATTTTCTGTTGGGCAAGATGAATTCGTTCAGCCAGAGCGGCCAGCAGCTCAATGATCTGCGCCAAAACGTGCTGGGCCTCTATGCGCAGGATACCTGGCACGCAACACGCAGGCTCGTGGTGAATGTGGGCCTCCGCTGGGAGCCCTTTCTGCCCGAATACGATCATTACAACCGCGGCAGCATTTTTTCTCCGGCCGCATTTTACGCGGGCCAGATCAGTCGGATCTACACCAATGCGCCCGCCGGCTCTCTGTTCGCGGGCGACGCCGGGGTACCCAATTCTTTCACTTCGAGGAGGCTGGCCAACTTTTCTCCGCGGCTCGGTCTGGTTTTTGACCCGACCGGCAAGGGCACAACCACCCTGCGGCTAGGTGCTGGGCTGCTTTACGACAACGTGGCAAGCTTTATCCCGTACCGCATGGTCGCCCAGAATCCGCCCTTTGGCCCTCAGATCACGGAGACGAGCGGGCCCTACCAGTTCAGCAATCCATGGGGCAGCGTGGCGGGCGGCAATCCGTTCCCGCTTCCGCCCCTGAGTAAGGATGTCGCCTTTCCGCTGGCGAACGCCGAGGCCTACCTTGAGCCGCATATGCACAGCCCGTCCGTCGCCCAATGGAACGCCAGCGTGCAGCACCGCTTCGCCGCCAACTGGATCTTTTCCGTTTCTTATCTCGGTAATAAGTCGTCACACCTGTGGATCGGAGTCGATACAAATCCCGCGGTTTACATTCCCGGTAACTCGACAACGAAGAACACCCAGGCACGCCGGGTTTTGTCGCTCGCGAATTCAGCTGTCGGCCAGTATTACTCCCAAATGACCATCGCCGATGACGGGATCGATGCGAACTACAACGCGCTGCTTGCCTCCGTCGAGCACCGGTTTGCCAAAAACTATACCTTTCTCGCCAATTACACCTGGTCGAAATGCCTGGGAATCGCTCCGATTACTTCTCTCGGCAACCCCGGGGTCGTTCAGGATCCCAATAATGTCCGTGGCGATTACGGCCCGTGCACCTATGACGTGCCCAAACTCTTCAATGTCAGCGTAGTCTACTTGAGCAAATTCACTGGCGGCCGGTTTCTCTCTCATCTGTTGAGCAACTGGAACGTGGCTCCCCTGGCTCGTTACCAGAGTGGCTTGCCGGTCAACCCGATTAGTGGGAAGGATAATTCACTCACTGGTGTCAATAATGACCGGCCGAACGTCAACCCCAACCAGAGTACATATACCGGCGCGCCTCACGGCCTGCTCTATCAGTATGTAAATCCGAATCTTTACACGCCCAACGCAACGGGCACATACGGAAACGCCGGCCACAATAGTCTGCGCGGCCCCGGATATTTCGACATAGACGTGGCGCTCACGCGCGAGTTTCACCTGAGGGAAAAACTGACGCTGCAGTCACGCGGGGAGGCGTTCAATGTCCTGAACCACCCGAATTTCCAGCTGCCGAGTGGCAATATCTCATCCGGTGCTTTCGGGCAGATCACGACCGCATTCGATCCCCGAATCCTTCAGGGGTCGCTGAAGTTGGTGTTTTAGCAACAAGGAATCACCATGAAATCCATACCGCGCCGCCGTTTTCTGAAGCAAGCCGGCCAGGCGACCGCATTCGGCTACCTGGGAGCGAATCTCCGTGCCGCATCCGTGCGGATTGCAGTTATCGCCGATCCCTCTGACAAATTGATCGCGATGCAGCCTGTCCAATGGGCTGTTGGCGAGTTGCGCCAGGCGGTGGAGGCGAAGGGCGCAACGTGCGTTACGGCCGCTACTCCATCCGGCGCCGGCGATTATAGCTTGGGTATTGTCATTTCCGCTGAGACTCCCGCCTTGCCGAAGGAGGGATTCCGCTTGACCCCGCAAGCGATCGCGACGAAACCGGGTCTGCGCGTTTCCGCTTCCGATCCACGCGGTTGCGTCTACGCGCTGACGGAATTGGCCGACCGCGTGCGCCATGGAGGCGATGTAGTGGCGGCGCTCACGCTCGCAACTCCGTATTCTGTCAAACCGGCCAATCCTGTGCGAAGCATCGCCCGCGCTTTCGTCAGCGAGGTGGAAGACAAACCCTGGTATTATGACAAGCCGTTCTGGCGCGATTATCTCACCACCCTGGTTGCGAACCGCTTCAATCGGTTCAGCCTCACGTTGGGATTGGGCTATGACTTTCCCCGCGGCGTCACCGGAGACTACCTGCACTTCGCTTACCCCTACTTGCTTGATGTTCCGGGCTACAAAGTCCACGCCGTACCGCTTGATGATGCGGAGCGCGATCGGAATCTCGAAATGTTGCGCTTCATCGGGGAAGAGACCGCGCGGCGCGGTCTCGAGTTCCAGCTCGGCCTGTGGACCCACGCCTACGAGTGGACCGACAGCCCGCATTCCGATCACCATATTCAGGGGCTCACGCCGCAAACCCATGGCCCGTACTGCCGCGACGCTTTGGCGCTGCTGCTGAAAACCTGTCCGGCGATTCAAGGCGTCACCTTCCGCGTGCACGGCGAAAGCGGGATTCCCGAAGGCAGCTACGATTTCTGGCGCACTGTTTTCGAAGGCGTGCAGCGCGCCGGGCGCCCCATCGAGATCGATATGCACGCCAAGGGCATCGACGACAAGATGATGGACGTCGCGGCCGCCACCGGCATGCCGGTCAAGATTTCTCCCAAATACTGGGCCGAGCACATGGGCCTCGGCTATCACCAGGC
>Ga0070741_10021238_pt1 | contig 10126 bp, 11 predicted proteins | sample Coa_R1_4_FD_66440 | JGI IMG/M metagenome (GOLD analysis project Ga0070741, IMG submission 66440) | Surface soil microbial communities from Centralia Pennsylvania, which are recovering from an underground coalmine fire - Coalmine... | ecosystem: Environmental > Terrestrial > Soil > Unclassified ...
CACATCCAGGAGCACGACGTCCAGTCGATCGGCCGTCGCGTACGCGTCCCGCTGAACCTCGAGATGGCGGTGACCGATGCGATGGTCGGCTTCGCGCTCGCCGTGCGCCCGCCGCACGCCTGCTTCGTTCCGGAAAAGCGCGAGGAGCTCACGACCGAGGGCGGGCTCGACGTCGCGAATCACGCGGCGCGCGTCACCGACGCGGTGAAGCGCCTCGCGGGCGCGGGCGTCCGCGTGAGCCTCTTCATCGATCCCGACTCACATCAGCTCGCCGCCGCGCGCGACGCGGGGGCACAGGCGGTCGAGCTCCACACCGGCGACTACGCCAACGCGACCGACGACTCCGCGCGACAGCGCGAGCTCGACCGCCTCCGCCGTGCCGCCACCGAGGCGGCCCGTCTCGGGCTCGAGGTCCACGGCGGGCACGGGCTCACGGTCGCGAACGTGAAGCCCGTGGTCGCGCTGGCGGAGATCGTCGAGCTGAACATCGGCCACAGCATCGTCGCGCGCGCCGTGCTCGTCGGGCTGACGGCGGCCGTCCGGGAGATGAAGGCCGCGCTCGCCGAGGGCCGCGGGGCGTGATCGCGGTCACCGCCGCCGAGATGCGCGCGCTCGACCGGTGGACGATCGACCACGGGACGCCGGGACACGTCCTCATGGAACGCGCCGGCGCCGGCGCGGCGCGGGTCCTCCGCGAGCGGCTCCGGCGACCGCGGGGCCCGGTCGTCGTCGTCTGTGGACGCGGCAACAACGGCGGCGACGGCTTCGTCATCGCACGCCACCTGCGGCGCGCGCGTGTTCCGGTCGACGTCTGGCTCGCCGCGCGCCCGGACGAGGTCCGCGGCGACGCCGCGCGCATGCTCGCGGCGTGGCGTCGCGTGCGCGGGACGATCCACGACCTCACCACGACCGACGCCGTCGACGCGCTCTGCCGGCGGCTCCGCGGTGCCGCGACGGTCGTCGACGCGCTCTTCGGGACGGGACTGAACGCGCCCGTCACGGGCATCGCCGCCGCCGCGATCGAGGTAATGAACTCGTGCGGCGCACCGGTATTCGCCGTCGACATCGCGTCGGGCCTCTCGGCCGACACGGGCACGGCGCTCGCCGTCGCCGTGCGCGCGACGGTCACCGCGACCTTCGGCTTCCCGAAGGTCGGCCAGCTGTTCTATCCGGGCGTCGACCACACCGGGCTCCTCGCCGTCGTCGACATCGGCATCCCGCCCGAAGCCGTCGCCGCGATCGGACCGCGCGTCTCGCTGCTCGAGAGCGAGGAGGTCGGGCGCTTGCTCGCACCACGACCGCGGGACGCGCACAAGGGGACGTTCGGGCACGTCCTCGTGATCGCCGGCTCGCGCGGGAAGACGGGCGCCGCGCTCCTCGCGAGCGCCGCCGCGACGCGGAGCGGGGCAGGGCTCACGACGCTCGCCATCGCCACAACGCTGCAACCGATCCTCGAGGGCCACGTCCGCGAGGCGATGACCGCGGCGCTGCCAGACACGGGGGACGGCAGCGCCGCACTCGGAGACGGCGCGACGCTCGACGAGCTGCTCGCAGGCCGGACGGCGGTCGTCTGCGGGCCCGGGCTCGGCCTCGCGGACCCGACGCGCGCGCTCGTGGCCGAGGTCGTCCGACGCGCGACCGTGCCGCTCGTCCTCGATGCCGACGGCCTCAACGCGGTCGCGGGCACCGACCTTCTCCGCGAGCGCGCGGGTCCGACGGTCGTGACGCCGCATCCCGGCGAGATGGCCCGTCTCCTCGGCACGGACACGGCACACGTCCAGGCGGATCGTCTCGGCGCGGCGCGGACGCTCGCCGCCCGCGACCGGGTGATCGTCGTCCTGAAGGGCGCGCGTACGATCGTCGCGAGCCCCGACAGCGGCACGGCGATTTCTCCGACGGGCAATCCCGGCATGGCGAGCGGGGGCATGGGCGACGTCCTGGCCGGGGTCGTCGGCGCCCTCCTCGCGCAGGGTCTCGATCCGTTCGACGCCGCCGTGCTCGGCGTGTTCGCGCACGGCGCCGCCGGAGACGCCGTCGCGGGACGACGCGGCGAGGTCGGGCTTCTCGCGAGCGATCTCGTGGACGAGCTGCCGCCGACCCTTGCGGCTCTGCAGACGGCGGCCCGTCCGGAATCGCCGCGGCAGCGGGGCTATCGTGCCGGTGCGTGACGTCGAGACGTGGACGCCGGAAGAGACCGAGGCGGTCGGCGAAACGCTCGGCCGCGCCGCCTCCGGCGGCGAGCTGATCGGGCTCGTCGGCGAGCTCGGCGCCGGGAAGACGTGCTTCGTCCGCGGCCTCGCGCGCGGGCTCGGCATCGACCCCGAGCGTGTGCACAGTCCGTCGTTCACGATCGCGACGGAGTACCCGGGCGGGCGGCTCCCCCTCGTGCACGTCGACCTCTATCGGCTGGAGGCACCGACCGACGACGGCTTTCTCCGCGACGTGCTGTACGGTCCGGGCGTCGTCGCGGTCGAGTGGTTCGACCGGCTCGCGGACGATGCCGGCGATGTGGTCCGGATCACGCTCACGTACCGCGGCGACGGGAGGATGATTCGGGTCGCAGCGGACGGGGACCGAGCGCGGCGCTTGCTCGAGCGCGCCGCACTCTAGTCGCGCGCAACCGACGCCCCGGGTGGACGTCGCGGGTCCGGTCACATATGCGTCACGGGCAGGAGGACCCACACGATGCGGATCGCCGTCCAGCACGCGCTCGTCGCCACGCTCGCATTCCTCGCCTTCGCCTGCGCGCCCTGTCACCGCCACCCCGGGCCGGGACACGGCGGCATGATGATGGGCTGCGGGCCCGGCACCTGTCGCTACGCGAGCAAGTGCTTCTCGGAAGGCGCGGCACGCTCGAACGACGGCGTCTGCCAGTCGTGCACCGGCGGGAAGTGGGTGCCCGCGACCGGGTGCCGCGAGGTCGCGGCCCACGACTGCTGCGGGATGGGCAAGTCGGCGCCGTGCGAGCACGAGCGCCCGCATCGACCCCGCAAGCACTAGGAACGCGATCGCTACGGTGGGGGCGGCGGTCCCCCGGGGCCACCCGGCGGCCCGTGTGGACGCGCCGCCTCGATGGCGCGGAGCTTCGCCTGCTGGTCGGGGTCGAGGACGTTCTTGATCCGCACGAGCAGCGTGAAGTTCGCCTTCTTCACGTCCTGCTCGATCGCCGTCACCGTATCGAGCTTCGCGAGCACCGCGGCCTCGTCGACGTGATCGGCGGAGAGGAGGTTCGCGAGCGCCTCCGACTCCGCGTCGAGCCGCCACTGGAGGTCGACGAGCCGCTGCTGCGTCTCGTTCATCGCCTTCTTGATGGCTTCGGCCTGCGCGGGCCGAAGGCCGATCTCGTGCTGATGCTCCATCACGAGCTTCGGCGGGAACACCTTGGACAGGAACGCCGGCGGACCCGGCGGCGGTCCACCGCCGCCGATGCCCGGACCGGCCATGTCGGCGTGCGCGTGCACGACCGAGACGAGCAGGACGGCGATCAGCGCCGCACGCGCGGCGTGCGTCATGCGCGCGCGCGGCCGGACGCTCGCCGCTCCGAGTAGGGCTCGGCCGTCGGTACGTCCGGGCAGCCGAGGACGGAATCTGCGCATCCGATCGATGGCACCGTAGCGTACACGTCGGGCCCGTAGGGCTCCAGGAGCACGTCGGTCGGGCTCGTGTATTCGCCAAGGGCGAGCGACGTCGGCGCCGTGGGCACGGGCTCGCGCGTGGTCAGCCACAGCGCCACGGCCGCCGCGGCGGCGAGCGGTACCGCGGCCGCGAGCGTCCGTCGCCACACGCGCGCGACCCGACGCGTCGGCGCTGCCGCGAGCACGCGCCGCGCGAGCGCCGCGGACGGAGGGTCGGACGGAACCGCGTCGAGCAGCCGATCGAGCTCCGCGGCCTCGTCCCGAAGCGCGCGCGCGGCGGCCGAGCGCTCGAGAAGACGCAGCGCCGCATCCCGCTCCGCGGTCGGCCATCGCGCCGGCGTCGCGCCGTACGCCGCGAGCAGGTGCTCCAGCCGCGCGAGCGCATCCGTCTGCCCGTAGTCCGCCATCAGCCGTTCCCGAGGAGCGCGCCGGCGACCGGACGGAGCCGGGCGCGGATCGCGCGTCGGCCGCGCGCGAGCAGCGATTCGAGCGCCTCGACGCTGACGCCCATGACGTCCGCCGCCTCGACGTTGCGGAGCCCCTGGTAGTGACACAGCGTCACGGCGATCCGCTGGGCGTCGGGCAGCGCCGCGACGGCCGCGGTCACGTGACGCGCCACCTCCGAGGCATGCACCGCGACGCTCGGCTCGGGACCATCGTCGATCGGCTCCGGGACATCGGTGTCCGGCAGCTCCCGTTTCTTCGCCAGGCGATCGAGGCAGACGTTCATGGCGACGCGATAGAGCCACGTGCTGAAGCGCGCGGAGCCGACCTTCCAGCGCGGCGCGCTCGCCCACAGGCGGAGGAAGACGTCCTGGGCCACGTCCTCCGCGTCACTGCGACTCCCGAGTGTCCGGTGCGCGAACCCGACGATCCGCCCGAGGTGTCGCTGCACGAGAAGCTGGCACGCGCTGCGATCGCCGATACCGGCGCGGACCATCAGGGCTTCGTCGGAGTCGTCCACGGAGCTCCGCGCGACCGAGAGGAGTCATTGTCCACGTCGCTGCGTAGCACGCTGCGTCGCCCGTCACGACCGATCCGTCCGCCGTCAGAACGGCGGCGGCTGCCCGCATCCAACCGGGCGCGCGGCGCGGACCTCGTCGAGCGTGAGGAATCCGTCGCCGTCGGCGTCGATGCGCGCGAAGTGGATCGCATCGAGCCTCCGACGGAGGGCATCGGGGAAGTTTGCGAACTCCGCGGGGGCGAGCTTCCCGTCACCGTCGGCGTCCGCCTCCGCGAAGGCGGCGGCTTCGGCCGCGGCCGGGTCGCTTGCGGACGCGGCCACCGCGACGGTCGGGAGCGTGAGCGCCGCGAGCGCGGCGGCGAGCATGGCGCGAACGAGCATGGGACTCTCCTTTCCTCGCCCGGGGCATCGTCCGACCGGGCTGCCTGGTTGAACGGCCGGCAGGGGAAAGTCCGTCGGCGGCCGTGACGGCTGCGACCGCGCGGGCGAACCGGCGCGCCAGATCGGCGAGCTCGTGCTCGCGGACCCGGGCCGGTGACCGGCCCGGCGGCGGGGTCGGCGCCGCGATGAACCGGTAGCCGCGACGGTGAGCCGTCTCGACGATGCGCGCGCCCCGGGCCGCGTCCCCGAGCGCGCGCCGGAGCTCCCAGATGCAGCCCGCGAGCACCGACGGCGTGACGTGGGTCGCCGGCCACACCGCGTCCAGCAGCTCGTCCTTCGACACGAGACGTCCGGGGCGGATCGCCAGATACTCGAGGACGGCGAACGTCTTCCGGCGGAGCGGCACGTTGGTCGTGCCGCGGAGCAGACGGCCGCTCGCCCGGTCGAGCCGGAACGGGCCGAATGCGACCTCGGGCTCGTCGTCCGGCCGCCGCTCGCCCGGCGATGTCGGTTCCACGCTCACGTCGCACCGAAATTCTACGAATCCCTCATTGGCATCTCATGACTCGTGGCGGTCGCCGCCGTACACGGCCGGTCGACCGAGGTCTTCGAGGAGGTTCGACCATGCGATCAGCGCGCGCCGCGACATGGCTCCTGCCGACGGCCCTCGTCTTCGCTCCCGCAGCGGGGGCAGAGCTCGGCGATCCGATCCGCGGCCTGTCCGCCGAGGAGCTCCAGCGGTTCCGCGACGGACGCACCGCGTTCGAGACCGTCGAGGACGTCGCGGACGGGCTCGGCCCGGTCTTCAACGGGACGTCGTGCGCGGGCTGCCACAACGTCGGCGCGACCGGCGGCGGCAGCGACACGATCGAGACGCGCTTCGGCCGCATCGTGGACGGCGTCTTCGATCCGCTCGCGAGCCGCGGAGGATCGCTCATCCAGACGAGCGGCATCGGCGCGGCCGGCGCCTGTATCTTCGTCGGCGAGCAGGTGCCGCCGGAGGCGACGATCGTCGCCGGCCGGCGGACCACGTCGCTCTTCGGGCTCGGGCTGGTCGACGCCGTCCCGGACGCCGACGTGATTGCGCTCGCCGCACACGAAGCCCAGATGCAGCCCGACACCGCCGGGCGCCCGAACATGGTCCTCGACATCGTGACCGGCGCCGCCGCGGTCGGAAAGTTCGGCTGGAAGAGCCAGGTGCCGAACCTCCTCCAGTTCTCCGGCGACGCGTACCTGAACGAGATGGGCATCACGACACCGCTCTTCCCGGACGAGAACTGCCCGCAGGGCGCCTGCGACCTGCTCGCGTGCGATCCCGTCCCGGGAGTCGACGACGATCTCGACGACGTCGATGCCTTCCGCGACTTCATGACGTTCCTCGCACCTCCATCGACCGGATTGGACGTCCGAGCCGCGCTGCATGTTCGGCACCCGCGCCGCAGCGCCGCGCGCGAAGCGACTTCCGACGGAATCCGCCTCTTCGCCGCGCTCGGCTGCGCGAGCTGCCACGTGCCGTCGCTGACGACGGGGCCGAGCCCGACGCCGGCACTCGACCACGTCCGGTTCAGCCCGTACTCGGACTTCCTGCTCCACGACATGGGAAGCCTCGGCGACGGGATCGAGCAGGGACAGGCACGCGGGGCGGAGATGCGGACGGCGCCGCTCTGGGGCGTCCGCCTCCTCACCACCTTCCTCCACGATGGACGCGCGACGACGATCGAGGACGCGATCCTGGCGCACGACGGGCAGGCCGCGCCGGCGCGCACGCGGTTCGCGGGTCTCCGGGCCGCGGAGCGCGTGATGCTGGTCGCGTTCCTCCGCACGCTCTGAGACCGAGGGCCATGGGCCTACAACAGCGTGCGCATCCCGCCGCCCGCCCGATCGATCGCGTCGAGCGCCACGCCGAGCGTCCCCTTCCGGTCCGCCGCGCGCGCGACCGCCAGAAGCTTCCGGAGCGCGGCGCTCGCGCGCCGATAGAACCGGCCCTGCTCGCGAGCCGTCTCCGCCGACCCGGCGCGATCGAGCGCGCGGTTCAGTCGGGTGTCGAGACGCGCGAGCCGCCGGGCGACCCGCCGGCTCTTCGCGTTCGCGGCCGCGTCGGGGTTCGGGAGCGCGGCGGCGAGCGCCGTGGAGCAGGTCGTGAGGAACTCGCACGTCGCACCGCCCGAGCTCGTCGTCGCAGGGAGGCCGCCCACGCCGACGTCGAAACTTCCGACGTAGCCGCCGTTCCCGTCGCTCGTGAGCGCGACGACCAGCGCCGTCGTGCCGCTGAAGATCGCATCGGTCGCGTTCGTCGTGTCGCGCGCGCCGCGCGCGGCGTAGGGCGCCTCGGCCATCACGGAATCGCTCAGCGCGTCGTCGAAATAGAGCTGGGACGTGAACTCGAACGTCGTCGTCGATCCCGAGAACGTGCGGAGCTTGAAGTGGACGTGGATCGTGCGCCCCGGATACCAGCCCGGATAGATCGTCGTGAACGCGACGGCGCCGAGCTCGTCCGTGAGCTGGTAGCCGCGGAGGAACCGCCGCCCGGCGGTGCCGACCGACGCTTCGTCGGAGTAGCTGCCGTCGGCGTCGGCATGCCAGACGTCGACCTGCACGCCTTCGGCCGACGCGCAGTCCGCGTCGGTGCGGAGGACGCGGATCGCGAGCCGCAGCGGCACGCCGGCCGACACGGAGCCGTCCGTCGGATCGACGGTGATGTCGGCGCGCTGGAGACGCTCGTCGACGAAGTAAGGTCCTTCGGTCTCTGCGGGTGTGGCGACGCAGGGGGCAGCCCACGCGCGCGCCCCGCGCCGGAGGTCGAGGAACGAGATCGCCCCGGCGGCACCGAGCACGCCGAGCGTCTGCCGGCGTGTCAGTCCGTTGCCACGATTGTCGTCGATCATCGTCGGACTCCTCCGCTCGTTCTGTATCACGGCGCTCGCGGCCGAATCCGTCGCCCGACGGCGCCGCGACGGATTTCCGCGACTCGTGCGTTCAAGCGGAAAACCACACGGGCGTCGCGACCGCGGTCGTGCGCCGGAAGGAGTACTACCATGAGGCAGCGCATCGTTTCGTTGACGATCGTCGGCGTCGCGCTCGGCGCGAGCGCCGTCGCCTGGGGACACGGCTTCGGTCCGGGCGGCTTTCGCGGACGGGGCGGCCGTCCCGGCGACCGCGGCGGTGTGCACGGGGGCGCCGTGCTCCAGCGGCTTCTCTTTCCCTGCCGGACGGGCTGCTTCGACGCGGCGGACACGTGCGTCGAAGCGGCCGAGTCGGCCGCGGAGAGCTGTGCCGGCGAGAGCTGCGCGTCGCAGATCACCGCGGCGCGGACCGCGTGTCAGGCGGACCGCACGTCGGACGACTGTGACAGCGCGATCTCCGCGCTCCGGACCTGCGCCGAGACCTGTCTCGACACCGAGGCGACAGCGCTGGCATCGTGCCGCACGACGCTCTCGAGCTGCCTCGACGGCTGCGGCGCTTCATGACGTCGACGGCCGGCGGCTCCACGACCGTGCGCGCGGAGCCGCCGGCCGCGGACCCGACCTTGAGGGCCCGCTCCGCGATGCGCTATCCTTCGCGCGCGTGTTCGCGCCGCCCGCCTAAACCCCGATGGTCGTCGTCCAGAAGTACGGCGGGACGTCGGTTGCCGACGTCGACCGGATCCGCAACGTCACGAACCGGATCGCGCGCACGCGCGCCGCGGGGCACGACGTCGTGGTCGTGGTCTCCGCGATGGCGGGCGAGACGAACCGGCTCCTGGCGCTCGTGCGCGCGATCGCCAAGGACCCCGACCAGCGCGAGAGCGACGCGCTGGTCGCGACCGGGGAGCAGGTCACGGCGGCGCTGACGGCGCTGGCGCTCCAGGAGGCCGGCGTCCCGGCGCGCTCGTTCCTCGGCCATCAGGTGCGGGTCGAGACCGACAGCGCCTACGGCCGCGCGCGTATCGTCCGCATCGACGTCGACCGCCTGCGCGCCGCGCTCGCTGACGGCGTGGTCGCGGTCGTCGCGGGCTTCCAGGGCGTCGACGGCGGGGGCAGCATCACGACCCTCGGCCGCGGCGGGTCCGACACGAGCGCGGTCGCGCTCGCCGCCGCGCTCGGCGCCGACGCGTGCGAGATCTACACCGACGTCGACGGCGTCTACACGAGCGATCCGCGCATCGTCCCGCAGGCGCGGAAGCTGCCGCGCATCGCGTACGACGAGATGCTCGAGCTCGCGAGCCTCGGCGCGAAGGTCCTGCAGATCCGCTCGGTCGAGTTCGCGAAGCGCTATCGCGTCCCGGTCCACGTCCGCTCCTCCTTCAACGAGGCGGAGGGGACGTGGGTCGTGGAGGAGGAACTCACGATGGAGAACGTCACCGTCGCCGGCGTCGCCTACGACCGCGACGAGGCCAAGCTGACCGTGCTGCGCGTCCCGGACCGACCCGGCGTCGCCGCCAAGGTCTTCGGCGCGATCGCGAAGGCGAACATCGTCGTCGACATGATCATCCAGAACGCCAGCGCCGACGGGACGACGGACCTGACCTTCACCGTCCCGCGCGGCGACTTCGCGAAGGCGAAGGGGCTCGTCGAGGCGACCGCGCGCGACATCGGCGCGCAGGGCGTCACCGGACAGACCGACGTCGCGAAGGTGTCGATCGTCGGCGTCGGCATGCGGACGCACGCCGGCATCGCGGCGCGCATGTTCGAGGTCCTCTCGGGCGAGGGGATCAACATCCAGATGATCTCGACGTCCGAGATCAAGGTCTCGGTCGTGATCGACGAGAAGTACACGGAGCTCGCCGTCCGCACGCTCCACGATGCGCTCGTCGGCACCTCGCCCGAGCCGCGCGCATGAAGAGCGTCCAGCTCTACGACACGACGCTCCGCGACGGCACGCAGGCCGAGGACATCTCGTTCACGCTCGAGGACAAGCTCCGCATCGCGGAGCGCCTCGACGACCTCGGCGTCCACTACATCGAGGGCGGCTGGCCCGGGTCCAACCCGCGCGACGAGGAGTTCTTCCGCGCGGTGAAGCGCGTCGGCATGCGGCACGCGAAGGTCGCCGCCTTCGGCTCGACCCGCCGCGCCGGCGTCGCCGCCGCCGACGATCGGAACCTGGCGCTCTGCCTCCGCGCCGGGACGCCGGTCGTGACCATCGTCGGGAAGACCTGGGACCTCCACGT
>Ga0070741_10021239_pt1 | contig 10125 bp, 7 predicted proteins | sample Coa_R1_4_FD_66440 | JGI IMG/M metagenome (GOLD analysis project Ga0070741, IMG submission 66440) | Surface soil microbial communities from Centralia Pennsylvania, which are recovering from an underground coalmine fire - Coalmine... | ecosystem: Environmental > Terrestrial > Soil > Unclassified ...
GCAACCGTGGTGATTACCGGAGCGGCAATGTTGGTCTTGGCCGAGGCTCGTCCCGGCTACGTGAGCGACATGAAATACCTGGGAGCGATTTTGCTGCTTCAGGTGATCGTGGCCGCGATCTGGCATTTTGAAAGCAGCTTTTTTCTGTTTACCGCAATGGCCTTTCTGTTAGCGGGGACAAACACGTCGGGCTACACGGTCGGCATTGTGGTTCGCTGGCTTTTCCTGGGAGCGGGTGCTTTTGCTGGTTTTGTCAAATGGATGAAGACCAGCCGTGAACACTTTGGAGCCATACACCTGGCGGCCTTATTTTGTGTGCTGGCGGCCCTGGTTTCCGCAATGGTATCGGCAATGCCGGAAATGGCTTTGCTCAAAGTGCTGAGCCTTTTTTTGTTGTTCCTGTACGGAGCTTCGGGCGTGCGCCTAGCGGTGTGGGGGCGCGAAGCAAGCTTTGTGAATGGATTGGTGCTGGGTTGTGAGATCGCAGCCTACGCTTCCGGCTTTTTCTATTTTGTTCTGCATTACGCGATCTTCGGCAATCCCAACTCGCTGGGCGCAGTGATGGGCGTGGTCATCGTGCCCGTGCTGTTGTGGAGTGTCCTGGTGGCAGACTCTCGAAAAGTGAAGCATCGACGAGCGTGCGCGCTTCTCTTGTGTGGCGCGCTCCTGTACATCTCAATGTGCCGCGCAGGAATCACCGCGGCTTGTTGCACCACGATCATTCTGTGCGTCGCCCTGCGGCGGCAAAGATTGTTATTGCAGGGCGCGTTTTTTCTCGTGCTGTTCCTAGGTGTCGCGTCGGTGCTGCAACCGGAGCAGTCGAGCGAATTTGTGGATTCTCTTACCACATCTGTTCTCTACAAAGGCAAACAGGAGCAAGGGATTCTGGGATCACGGCGAACACCTTGGGAGCAGACGCTCTCCGTCATCCAGGAGCACCCATGGTTCGGCAGCGGCTTTGGGACGAGCCAACTGGGACAAGAAGCGTCGGGCACGGAGTTCTCTCGTGTGAATACGCGAGAGGAAACCGGCCGCGAACACGGAAGCAGCTACCTGGCACTCCTGGAGTGGGTTGGTTTGTTAGGCATCGTGCCCTTCATCACGTTGTTCCTGTTCGTTAGTTTAAATATTGTCCGGGTCCTCGCGTGGATGCGCCGCACCGGAAGTCCTTTTCACTACGCGATTCCGTTAGCCATGGTGCTGATCGGGAGCTTCGTCCACGCCGGTTTTGAGGATTGGATGTTTGCCGTGGGTTATTACATTACGCTGCTTTTCTGGTGCTTCGCCTTCATCCTGGCGGACCTAGCGCCGGCTCATGAGCGGTTCAGGGTACCAGTGCCGAATCCGTGGCGCACGCCGGCCGACAGCCAACTCGGGACGCCAATAGCACACACACGATGATTCATTTATTCATTAACGCGTTGGCGGCGAGCGCCGGCGGCGGGCTGACTTATGTTCGCAACGTGGTGCCCGAACTAGCGCGTCGAACAGATCTCAGGGCCACGATTCTCATTCGAACTGATCTGCGCGAGGAGTTTGGCAGTTTCCCGAATCTCGATTTTGTGCAAGCGCGGATTTCGGGAATGTTCTCCCGAATGTGGTTCGAGCAAAGGCAGGTGGCTGAACTGGTTTTGCGCAGTGGGGCAGACGTCCTCATTTCGACGGGGAACTTCGCGCTCCAAAAGTCCCCCGTGCCTCAAGTTCTTCTAAGCCGGAATGCGCTCTACACTTCGGATGATTTCTTTCGGGATTTGCTGAATCGTAGAGACTACGCGATGTACCTGGACACTGCCATCAAGAGAGCGGCGGCGCGCCGATCAATCCGGACAGCGGATTGTAGGTTGGCACCGAGCACAGCTTTTGCGGCCCAGCTTCAGCAATGGTGCGGAGTGTCGGTCAAGGCAGTTCACCATGGGTTTGACCCTAAACGCTTTGTAAGCGAGGCCGTCCCGCTCGCGAGCGACATTCAGGCCGAGATTGAAGAAGCGGACGGTGATTTGAAGCTGCTATTCGTCAGCCACTACAACTATTACCGCAACTTCGAGACACTCATCCGCGCGCTTCCCCGCTTGCGCGAGCGGTTAGCTCCGCGGCGGTTCAAGCTGCTGTTGACCTGCAAAGTCCGGGGTGAACATCAGGCGGGTGGATATCGTACGAAGAAAGTGTCGAACCTGATTAACCAGCTGGGGGTGGGATGCTCGATCCTCGAACTCGGGGCTGTGCCTTACCGCTCGCTCCGGCATTTGTATGCTCAGTGCGATGTCTACGTGACTCCGGCGTATGCCGAATCGTTTGCACACCCGCTGGTCGAGGCGATGGCTTGCGGTCTCCCCATTGTGGCGTCAGATATACCCGTGCACCGCGAAATCTGTGGAGAGGCCGCGCTTTATTTTGACCGCTTTTCGGCGGGGCAATTAGCGGAACGGGTGATGGAATTGGCCAGCTCGCCCGAGACGACCAAGCAAAAACGCGGATTAGGGCTGAAAAGATCGCGCCAGTTCAGCTGGAAGAATCACGTGGACCAACTGGTTTTTTATGCCGCGGGTCTGTTAAACGGCATCTTCGAACAAGACGCAAACCACGTCTCAGATTACATTTCGCAAGATTTCAGCCATGTTGCGAATGCCGATTGCGGAAGCAGCTGCTAGCAGCGAACACAAGATGCCTGTCACCCAAACCAGGCGTTTGTCTCTGGGCAACCAATCCTCTAAAGCCCAAAAAATGAAAGGCAGCACTGGGATGGCGAAGCGCACAAAATCGGCTCGGGCCCATTCGGAGTTGTACGTGAAGAGGAATAGTGTATAGAGCGCTACAAAGATGGCCTCGACCGGGTAGAGCTGGATGAGTTTTTTCCAGCATCGGTTGCGAATGCCGAGGACAACGCCGGCGCTCACAAGGAGAATCCAGCCCGAGATCAGCAGCCTATTGGTCCAAGGCTGACGGCTGGTGATGAGGTCGCGAACGATTCGGATGAGAGGAAGGGTGAGCAGCGATCCACCCGTCCAATCACGCTGCTGGTACGCCTGCACATTGGCGAGGGGAGTGCCGAAATATAAAAACAGAGGGAGCGCGTAGAGAGCGCCGACGATGCCTCCGATCATGACCGACCAGACGAGAGCCGCGTAGCGTTTGCGGTAGAGCAATACAACAGCAAGGCCAACAAACGCGAAGATACCCAGCGGGCGAACGGTGGTTGCGAACGAGAAAAGGAGTGCTGCAACTGTCCAGCGATGGCGTCGGGCAGCAAGAAAGCCACCCAGCAGCAATGCCATGAAGAGCGGTTCTGCGCCACCCAGAAGCGAACGCTGCAGCCATTCAAAGTTCGTGAGAGCGAAAAAGCTCGCCACCCACCCGTCCCACAGACGATAAGCGAGAAGAACAGCCGCAAGTGACGAAATGATGGACACCAAGAGCAGCGCGATGCGCCCGGAAACGTGGCCGACAAATGAGACAAGCGCGATGACGTATGGCAGCCCCCAGAACTGCTTGACGACTACGGCGTGGAAGTCCCATTTGCCAATAGCCTCAGCAACGTCGATATAGGCGGAGCTGTCCCCAGCATTGTTCACCAAGGCGAGAAAGTTGGTCACCGAAGCGATCACCGCAAAAAAGATCAAGAACGTGAAGCAGGCCAGCAGCAGCAGCTCGCGCCACGAAGGTTCGGTCGCCCAATCGAAGCGCGCGCCCCGTCCGCGTTCAGCAGGAAGCGGCGCGGTGGCAAGGGCTTGCGGTAGATCCCTGGTTGCCATGAAGTTTTCTCCGGAAGGCGCGATCGTAGCACAGGGCTAGGTCGAACTCGCGCCGGCGAATCCATAACGGCAACACCCCATTCGCAAATCCGCGATACGATGAAGCCGCAGGTTCTCCCATCTATCGTGTGCGGAATCGTGGGCATACTGGCGCGCGGATGCTCGGTTTCAGCGGACATGCTGCAACGGGCTACGCAGTCGCTTGCTCATCGCGGCCCCGATGACGCGGGCACCACGATCATCCTCGCTGCAGAAAATTTAGAAGTTGGTCTAGGCAGTCGACGCCTGGCCGTGCTTGATCTTTCCTCCTCCGGCCATCAACCCATGAGCGATCCGCAAACGGATAACTGGATCGTCTACAACGGAGAGGTTTACAACTTTCGTGAAATCCGCTCTGAGCTGGAAAAGCGTGGTGTGCATTTCCAAAGTGGATCGGATACGGAAGTTGTACTCAAGGCGTATGGCGAGTGGGGCACGGACTTCCTCCCCAAATTGCGCGGCATGTTTGCGTTCGCCATTTGGGACGGGCGCCAACGGCGCCTGCTGGTTGCGCGTGATCCCATGGGGATCAAGCCGCTGTACTACTCCTGCTCGGAGACGCACTTAATCTTTGCCTCAGAGATACGCGCCCTCTTATCGACCGGGCTCGTGCGGCGAGCTATCGATCATGCGGGGATTTTTAACTACTTGACGTTTGGCTCGGTGTACGAGCCGAACACAATGGTGCGCGGGATTTCTGCCCTTCAAGGGGGATATTTTCTGACGTGGGAACAAGGCAATATCCAGCAGCAGCAGATGTACTGCGACCTGGTGGACAGGGATGCGCAGGGAGTCGCGAGCACATCGTGGGACTTGCGCGAGGAGTTATTTTCGACGGTGCGATCGCACCTGGTCAGTGATGTGCCGGTCGGAATTTTTCTATCGGGGGGAATGGATTCGAGCGCGTTAGCTGCAATCCTCAACGCGAGTTCTATTCCAACGCGAACTATCTCGCTGGCGTTTGGTGAGGCTGAATTCGACGAAGCCAGCTATGCGCGAGAGATCGCGAAACAGTTCCGCACCGATCACCACGAAATCGTGATTACGGAAAACGAGGCGCTCGACACAGTTCCCGACATTGTTCAGGCGATGGATCAGCCTAGCGTTGACGGGGTGAACACCTACCTCGTGTCGCGAAGCGCGCGTAAAGCCGGTATCAAAGTGGCGCTATCGGGATTGGGCGGCGACGAATTATTTGGCGGCTACTCGAGTTTCAAAACCGTTCCGCGCATGGAGCGCTTTCATCGAGTTTGGCATCACTTGCCGGATCGCGCCCGGCGATCGGCAAGCGGCTTTTACGAATCGCTGGCTCGTCCAGGAGACCAGGGCAGAAAAATCTCTGCCCTGATCGCGGAAAACGGACGGTTGATTCATCCCTATTTTCTGTCGCGCATGCTGTTCACGCCGAAATATCGCAAACAATTGTTTCCCTTCGCGGCGGAAAATGATGAGCAAAGGGCGAACGCGCCACTGCGGCAGAGTGTTCAGAATGCCGGATCTCTCCATCCAGTCAACCGCGTTTCCTATCTCGAGGCGCGGTGCTACATGCTGAACACGCTGCTCCGCGATTCCGACGTGATGAGCATGGCACACGGTCTGGAGTTGAGAGTCCCGTTTGCAGACTTTGCACTTGCGAAGAAGATATTGAACCTTTCTGGCGACACGAAATTGGGGAACGGCGTTCCCAAGCCCTTGCTGGTGCACGCCCTGCAAAACGCGCTACCGGACAGCATCGTGCAGCGTCCGAAGCATGGTTTCACGCTGCCATTCGAGCGTTGGCTGAAGGGCAAATGGGAGGGAACTGTCGAGGCGACATTGGAGCAGATCCCGGACGGCCCGCTTCGAGAAATTCTGGACGTAGGGGCCGTCAAAAATGTCTGGAGAGATTTTGTCCAGGGCGAGATTTCGTGGTCGCGTCCCTGGTCGCTGTTCGTGCTGCAGCGATGGTGTGAACTGAATCTCTAATTGTAATGGCGATGATCGAACTACAAGACGAGCGGCAGAACGAGAGTGCGGTCGCAGTTGGCAGCGTGCCGGTGAGCGTAATCATCGCGGCACGCAATGAAGGCCGAAACCTGCCGCGCTGCCTGGCCGCACTACGCGATTTTGGCGAGGTGTATGTCATCGACTCTCAGAGCACGGATGGCACAGCGCAGATTGCCCGCGATCGAGGCGCTCACATCATTCAGTTTCATTACCAGGGTGGCTGGCCTAAGAAAAGACAGTGGGCCATGGATACGCTTCCGCTCGTATACGAATGGATCCTGCTGCTCGACGCCGATGAAATCATGACGGCTGATCTACAACAAGAGATTTGTGAAGCGATTTGCGATGCGGCGGTAAACGGATACTACATATGTCTGGAGATGCGCTTCATGGGCCGGGTTTTGCGGCATGGCGATGCAGGATTCTGGAAGATGGCGCTGATTCGCCGCGGGCGCGGCCATTTTGAGTGCCGGCTGCGGGATCAGAATGCGTCCATGGCTGATATGGAAGTTCACGAGCATGTTGTGGTAGACGGACGAACTGCGCGGCTGAAGCAGCGCCTCACTCATCACAATGAAGAGCCGCTGTCGCGCTACATTGCCAAGCATAATGAGTATTCGAACTGGGAGTCGCGCGTGCTTCTCAATGGTGACGGGAAGGATGGCGAGCTGCCGGCGGCGCTCCTCGGAACACAAGCGCAGCAACGGCGATGGTTCAAGAAGAAGCTGTATCGAATTCCAGGATCCCCGGTTCTGCTTTTTCTCTATCGGTACATCGCGCAATTAGGTTTTCTGGACGGCACCCCGGGGCTGATTTATTGCGCGATGCAGGGAATCCAGATGTTCCACACAAAAGCAAAAATCTGGGAAATGCAGCGCCAGCCAGACAAATGCTGATTCTTGGACTCAACATGTTTCATGCGGACGCGTCCGCCGCGCTGGTGCAAGACGGGGAAATCGTCTTCGCGATAGCCGAGGAGCGGCTGAACCGGCGAAAACACTATGGCGGGTTTCCCGCGTTGGCGATCCAAGCTTGCCTGAATGCGGCGGGAGTGAAGATCAGCGAAGTGGATCACATTGCGGTTGGGCAGGACAGCGACGCGAATCTCATGAAGAAGGTGCAATACGCGCTCGCCAACCCGGCGAAGCTCTTGAACCTGATCCAAATGCGGCAGCGCAAAGGTGCGATGCGCGATCTCCGCATGCTGATCTCGAAAGCGCTGGAAGTCGATCCGGGGGAGCTGAAATTTCAGGAGCATCACCTGGAGCACCACATTGCGCACATCGCCAGCGCGTACTACTGCTCGCCGTGGGAAAAGGCCGCCGGGTTCAGCTATGACGGGTCCGGGGATTTCGTCTCCACCATGCTGGCATGTTGCGAAGGGAATGATATCGAAGTGCTGGAGCGCGTGTTTCTGCCGCATTCACTAGGCAGCTTCTACACCATGATTTGTGAATTCATCGGATACAAAAAGTACGGAGATGAAGGCAAGGTCATGGGACTGGCTCCTTATGGCAGTGACCGATATTGCCGGCAGGTGGCGGAAATTGTTGGCCTGCGCAACGGGAGCTTTCAACTCGACCTGAACTACTTCAAGCCCATTGGCAGTAATCAGGGCATGCAGATCGAAACCGACGGCACGGTGCTGCTGGCGCCTCACTTCTCGGAGCAGATGAAACGTGTATTCGGGGACCCACGCCAGCCGCACAGCGAAATAACACAGCGCGAGATGGATCTGGCCTACGCGATGCAGCACTGCTTCGAGCAAGTGTTTTTTCATTTGCTCAATCAACTGCACAAGCGGGTGCCGCTCGATTACCTGGTCATGGCGGGCGGGTGCGCGTTGAATAGCGTGGCCAATGGAAAACTTTTCACCAAAACCCCGTTTCGTCATACGTGGATTCAGCCAGCGGCAGGAGACGAGGGACTGGCGGTGGGCGCGGCGCTGCACACGTATCACTCCGTGCTTAAGCAACCACGGCGCAAGGGATTGAAGAGTTCTTATCTGGGGCCGGCATATTCTGAGACGAGGATCGAAGCAGACCTGAAGAATGCTGGGTTACGTTACACGAAATTGCAACGCGAGCCGTTACTCGACGCAGTAGCCGATCAGATTGTCGCCGGAAACGTGGTCGGCTGGTTTCAAGGAAGAATGGAGTGGGGACCCCGCGCCTTGGGCAATCGATCCATTGTCGCCCATCCCGGGCTGCCCGATATGAAAGATGTCCTGAATGCGAGGATTAAGCATCGCGAGTGGTTTCGGCCGTTCGCACCTTCAATCCTGGCGGAATATCAGGATGACTATTTTGAGCACGGCCATCCATCGCCATTCATGATGCACGTCTACAAAATTCGGGCAGAGAGAAGGAAAGAGCTCTCTGCCGTGAATCACGTGGACGACACTGGCCGATTACAGACCGTTGCCCGGGATGAGAACGCCCTTTACTACGACTTGATCAAAGCTTTTCATGGAAAAACCGGTATCCCGGTGATTTTGAATACCAGCTTCAACGAAAATGAACCGATTGTCTGCGCGCCCGGAGAGGCAATCGATTGCTTCAAGCGCACTCGCATGGACGCACTGGCAATTGGCCCGTTTCTCGCGCTGAAATCAGAGAACTGAATGAGCTCAGCTGCAGTCCAACTTTCCAATCATTCACTCGGTGTCTCAGGATTGAGGCTTACTCCGCTTGGCAAATACCGCGGCCTGCGCGCGCTTGCCTGGGACGGAAACGACCTGTACCTTTCGCGTGGGTACGAGCTGGTGAAGGCGCGTTTTGGCGAGTCGGGCATGATGTGGGAACGGCAGGCAAGATTTTGCCCTTCGTGGTGGCGCGACCTGAGCGTCCGCTTTCGTCTGCCCTGCCGCTTGGCACGCGACGGATTTCATGCGCTCGCAGTACTTCCCTCAGGAGATCTCATCGCGGCTCTTCCAGGCGCCATTGCGAGGCTCGCCCCGGGAGAGAACGAGTTCAGTGTGCGTCATCGCATCCTGCGCGGCACCCGACCACTGCATATCGTCTCGACGCCGAGCGGGATGGTGTTTTGGGGAGAATATTTCGACAATGGGAGTCGAGATGAGGTGCACATTTACGGGTCAATGGACCGCGGAGCGAATTGGGAGCCGGTGTACACCTTTCCCGAGAGGCAGGTGCGTCATGTACACAATCTCGTCTACGACCAATGGGATGACTGTATATGGATTCTTACCGGCGACGACGGCGAGGAGTGCCGAATTCTCCGCGCTTCCTGCGATTTCAAGAATGTGGATGTGCTCTTGCGTGGAAATCAGCAGGCGCGTGCAGTGGCGTTGCTGGTGACGAAAAATGCACTCTACTTCTCATCCGATACTCCGCTTGAGCGAAACCATATTTATCGGTTCGACCGAAGGGGCGGTCTCACCGTAGTTGGTGACCTGAGCAGTTCTTCGATTTCCGGCTGCAAAGTTGGCCAGTCCACCTGGTTTTCCGGCATGGCGGAACCGAGTGAGGTGAACGAGGAAAACTGCGTCACGCTTTATGGCAGTGCCAATGGGGCGCAATGGAACCCGTGTGCTCAGTGGAAAAAGGACTTCTGGCCCATGCGCCTGTTTCAGTATGGCAATGCGTTCCTGCCGGATGGCGAGAATGCTACCGACGTCTTGGCAGTCACCACATTAGGCGTGAACCATGACGATCTGACGACGACGTGCTGGCGTGTGAGCGTGGATGAATGGCGGTTCCGAAACGCAGACGTGTGTTTAGATTGAGAGAAGAGCTTCGTGTCTATGCAGTTCCTCAGCCACGACAGTGAAAAAGTTGAAGGTGGTACCGGGGCTGGCACTTGTTTAAGGCCATGCTTTTGGCCATCTTCAATGTGAATGTCCTTGGGCAGCCGAGTTGACTATTATCAACGCATTTTCAGCGCCTACCTGTTTCCTGGCCGCAGCCACCTGAGCTTCTGGCACGACACCCCGCAACTCGATCCGTGCGCGAGCAGCCATGAGCTCGGCCCTTATTACATGCTGTTTTGCGAAAAGGCCAACTACACCGGCCCTTTCGATTCATCAGGTATCCCGCTACTTGATTACCGGGGAAAAATCGGGGAGCAATACAATCCGATTGCGATTGCCCACTGGGGGCTGGGCAATTACAACCTTTTTCTGAATACAGGAGCACCACGGCGCCGGGAAAATTTTCTGCGCGCGAGCCATTGGATGCTGGAGCACCTTGAGCAGAATGCCTGGGGTGTGCCGGTATGGCATCACAATTTTGATTGGGAATATCGCACGCGGCTGAAGGCGCCTTGGTATTCAGCGCTCGCACAGGGCCAGGGGATATCACTGCTGCTGCGGGCACATCGAGAGAAGGCA
>Ga0070741_10021240_pt1 | contig 10125 bp, 7 predicted proteins | sample Coa_R1_4_FD_66440 | JGI IMG/M metagenome (GOLD analysis project Ga0070741, IMG submission 66440) | Surface soil microbial communities from Centralia Pennsylvania, which are recovering from an underground coalmine fire - Coalmine... | ecosystem: Environmental > Terrestrial > Soil > Unclassified ...
GCCGCGCTCGCCGCCAGCCAGCTTCGTCCGGCGAGCGGCGACCTCGTGCTCCGTGCGGCGGTCGGCGGCTACGAGGTCGCGGCGCGGCTCGCGATGGCGCTCGGTCCCGCCGCGCACTACCGGCGCGGCTTCCATCCGACCGCGACCTGCGGGGCGTTCGGCGGCGCCGCCGCCGCTGGCCTCGTCCTCGGGCTCGACGCGCCGGCGCTCGCCGGCGCGCTCGGGATCGCGGGTAGCCAGGCGGCCGGCTCGATGGAGTTCCTCGCCGACGGCGCGTGGACCAAGCGCTTCCATCCCGGATGGGCCGCCTGCGCGGGGCTCCACGCCGCCGCGCTCGCGGGCGCCGGCTTCCGCGCGCCGGCGACCATCCTCGAAGGGCGCTTCGGCTTCCTCCACGCGTACTCGGATTCGGCGGACGCGCGCGCGCTGCTCGTCCAGGACGGCTTCGAGATCATGCGGACGAGCGTGAAGCCGCACGCGTGCTGCCGCTACATGCAAGGGCCGATCGACGCGACGCTCGCGCTCCGCGCCGCGCACGGGATCGCGCCCGGCGACGTGGCCCGCGTCGAGGTCGGGATGCTGGCGGCCGGCCTGCCGATCGTCTGCGAGCCGGCGGACGCGAAGCGCCGCCCCGTCTCCGTCGTCGACGCGCAGTTCAGCCTGCCGTTCGGGATCGCCGTCGCGCTCGCGCGCGGGGTCGCGTCGCCGGCGGAGTTCGCGCCGCCGACGCAGACCGATCCCGCGATCGTCCGCTTGATGGAGCGCGTCGTCGCCGTCCCCGACGCGACGCTCGACGCCGTCTTCCCGCGCGCGTGGCCGTGCTGGGTGCGGATCACGCTCGGAGGCGGACGGACGGTCGAGTCGCGCGTAGACCATCCGCGCGGCGATGCGGAGAATTTTCCGACGTCGTCGGAGCTCGACGAGAAGTTCCGGACGCTCGCGGCCCGCGCGCTCTCGGCGGCCGCGGTCGCGCGGCTCGCGGGGACGATCGCCGACTTCCCCGCCGCCCCGAGTGCGGCCACGCTCCTGGCGGCCTGTGTTCCGACCGTCAGGTAATTGGCGCTCCGACCCATTCCCGCGCGTCGAGTGACACCTGGCATCCGCCAGGTCCGACCCAAAGCGTCGGAACCTGGAGGGTTCGCGATCGCGGCGTGCACTGGCACTCGGGTTGCACGAAGGCACGGCTCTCGCGCACCGCGGCCGGGAACGGATCGTGCCCAACCGAACAACGCTCGCCGTCGTCTTCGCGCTCGTCCTCGGCGTGCGCGCGGCCGGCGCCACGACCTTCGTCGGGATGAGCGAGCGGAACCTCGCGCGCGCGGCGGACGCGATCGTCGTCGCGACCGTCGAGGATCTGGAGACGGTCGCCACGCGCGACGGCGAGATCGCGACGCTCGTCACGCTCGACGTCGAGCGCGAGGTGAAGGGGGACGTCGGTCGGCACGTGACGTTGAAGCAGCCCGGCGGGCGGCTCGGCGGTCGGACGCTGTGGATCGCCGGATCGCCGCGCTTCGCGCTCGGCGAGCGGCAGCTTCTCTTTCTGACGGCGCACCCCGGCGACGGTACCGCGCGCACGACCGCGTTCGGCCTCGGGCAGTTCGTGCTGACCGCGCATCCCGGGACGGGCGTGACGTTCGCCGAGCGGCGACTCGAGGGCCTCGTCATCGGCGGACGTCCGATCCGCCGCGTGCGCCTCGACCGTCTCCTCCGGACCGTCGAGCGCGCCGTCGCCGCCGACACGGCGGTTCCCGCGCCCCTCGTCACCGTCCCGAGCGAGCTCATGGACCCGACGCTCGACCGCGCGCCGGTCGCGGCGTTCACCTTCATGGACAGCCCGTCGGGCCGCTGGGCCGAGGCGGATCGTGGCGAGACGGTCGTCTACGACGTCGCGGGCGCCGACCCGACGCTCGGTCAGGATGCGTCATTCTCCGCGATCGACGGCGCGCTCGCGGCGTGGACGAACGTCTCGGGCGCGACGATCACGCTCGCGCGCGGCGGGAGCACCCCGGCCGCCCCGCTCCGCTGCGACGGCCTCTCGCAGCTCGTCTTCGGCGACCCGTTCCACGAGATGCCGAACCCGGTCGCGTGCAGCGGCGTGCTCGCGCTCGGCGGCTACTGCACGTCGTCCGACACGGACGTCATCGACGGGCGGACGTTCTTCCACATCGTCGAGGGGAACATCACGTTCAACCAGGGGTTCGGTGGCTGCAGCTTCTGGAACGTGACGAACCTCGCCGAGGTCGCGACGCACGAGGTCGGCCACACGATCGGCATCGGCCACAGCTCGGAGGACGACAATGCGCCGCCCGAGCTGAAGGACGCGACGATGTACTATCGCGCGCACTTCGACGGCCGCGGCGCCTCGGTCCATGCCGACGACATCGCCGCCGTTCGCGCCCTCTATCCGGGGCCGGGCGGCGGCGACCCGACGGTGGACGACAGCGACGGCGACGGCTTCGCGGACGCCGAGGACGATTGTCCGAGCATCGCCAACGCCGCGCAGATCGACACCGACGGTGACGGCGTCGGCGACCTCTGCGACCCGTGTCCGCTGGCCCCCGGCGGCGAAGGGGCGTGCCAGCCGATCTACGTGAGCAAGGTGCGCGCGCGGGTCGCCGGATCGCGGAGCCGGCTCGTGTGGCAGGGCTCGCTCGCCCTTCCGGACGGCGTGCGTCCCGGCGCGGCGCGCGTGCTGCTCGTGAACGGGACCGGGATCGTGGTCGACACCTCGATGCGGGGGGCCATCACCCTCGCCGGGGCCCGCGCCCGGCGTTCGGTCCACTACCGGAGCGGGCAGGCGCTCATCACGCTGCGTCCGCGGCGGGGTGGCAGCTACCGCGTGCGTGTCTCGGTGCGCGGCATCGACCTCGGCAGCGGCGACATGCCGGTCCTGAGCGGCAGCCTGCAGGTCGGCACCGCGAGCTTCGCGGACTCGCTCAGCTGCAGCCACCGGCGCGGCCGGCGGCTCGTATGTCGCGGCTGAGCCCGGACGCCGCGCGCGTTGCGGGTCCCGACCGCGGTCAGTAGAAGAGGGGCCATGGCGGCGCCGGCGGTCCCCGTCCTCGGACTCCGGCACTTGGCACTCCGCGTCCGCGACGTGCGCGCGGCGGCGCGCTTCTACACGGACGTCTTCGGGATGCGCGTCGTCTGGGAGCCCGACCCGCAGAACGTCTATCTGAGCTCGGGCACGGACAACCTCGCGCTCCACGAGGACGCCGATGCCGCGGCCGGCGGCGCGCTCGATCATCTCGGGTTCCTGGTCGCGAGCGCGGACGCGGTTCATGCGGCGGCCGCCGCGCTCGAGGAGCGCGGCGTCCCGATCGCGCGCCCGCCGCGCGTCCATCGCGACGGCTCGGTGTCGTGCTACTGCCGCGATCCCGACGGCAATCTGATCCAGGTCCTGTACCTCCCCGGGACGGACGAGTGAGCGCGCGCCCCGCGGGGCCGCTCCGCACGCTCGCGGCCTGGGGGGTCCATCTGCTCACGGCGTCGAGCGCGCCGGCGGGGGTGCTCGCGGTCCTCGCCTCCGAGCGCGGCGACGCCGCCACCGCCATGGGGTGGATGGCATACACCGTCGGCATCGACGCGATCGACGGCACGCTCGCGCGCGCGGTCGGCGTCAAGTCGGTGCTCCCGTTCTTCGACGGAACGCGTCTCGACGACGTCGTCGACTACTTCACCTGGGTCATCGTGCCGGCGTTCTTTCTCCTGCACTTCCACCTGCTGCCCGACGGCGCCGCCGTCCCGGTCGCGCTCTGCCCGGTGATCGCGAGCGCATACGGGTTCTGCCGGACCGACGCCAAGACGGCGGACCATTTCTTCACGGGCTTCCCGTCGTACTGGAACATCGTCGCGTTCTACCTGTACACGCTCGGCTGGCCGCGGAGCGCGAACGCCGCGCTCGTCGTGCTGTTCTCGGTCGGCGTGTTCGTCCCGATCCGCTACGTCTACCCGTCGCGGACGACGACGCTCCGCGGGCTCACGGTCGCGCTCGGCGTGGCGTGGGGAGTCGCGGTGCTCTACGCGATCGCGCACGTGACGACGGTGCCCCGGACCCTGGTCGTCGCGTCGCTCGCGTTCCCCGTGTACTACCTGGGGCTCTCGCTCGCGCTCCAGGCCCGACGGCGGTCATGATCCCCCTCGAACGACTCGCGTCCGCGGAGCTCCGGCTTCCCGCGGACGCGCCCGAGCCCATGGTGTTCGCCGCCGACGAGCTCTGCCGCTACCTCGAGCGCATGTTCGGCCGCGCGCCGGCGCGCCGCGCGTCGCCGGAGCCGGGCGCGTGGCTGGCACTCGTCGACGACGCGGGGTCGGTGACCGCGCCTCCACTCGACGATGGCGTCGAGTACGCCGTCCGGGCGGCGGGCCCGGCGGGGATGACGGTCCGCGGCGCGAGCCCGCGCGCGGTGCTGGCGGCCGTCTACGCGCTCCTCGAAGCGGCGGGCTGTCGCTGGTCGCCGCATGGGGTTGCCGACGAGCGCGTTCCGGAGCGCGGACACGCCCGATCGGTCGTGCCGCCAATGGACGGCCGTCCGGCCTTCGCCCGGCGGGCGTACGCCGCCGATCTGGCGACGTGGCACTACACGGTGCCGGAGCGACTCGCGTCGCGGCTCCCCGGCGACGTCGCCTTCGTCGACTGGATGGCGAAGAGCGGCGGCACCGGCTTCCTCTTCATCCGGCATGCAAACGACACGCAGTGGCTCGTCCCCGAGCTCGTCCCCGAGCTCCGGCGGCGCGGTCTCGACGTCGAGGGCGGCGGTCACGCGCTCGTCGAGCTCCTCCCACGCGCGCTGTTCGCATCGCATCCGGAGTACTTCCCGGTGGGCGCGGACGGTCGCCGGTCCGATTTCGGAAACGTGTGCGGCTCGAGCGACGAGGCGCTCGCCCTCGTCGGTACCCGCGCACGGACGGCGCGTACGGAAATCGCCGACACGCGCGACCTGCACCTCTGGGGCCTCGATCTCTTCGGCGGCGGCTGGTGCGCGTGTCCGGGATGCGCGCGCTTGTCGGCGAGCGACCAGCTGCTGCGCGTCTGCAACGCAGCGGCACGCGCCGCGGAGGACGGGACCCGCGTCTTCCACCTCGCGTATCACGACACGATCCGGCCGCCTCGGACGATGCGGCCCGATCCCCGCGTCTGGGCGGAGTTCGCGCCGCGCGAGCGCTGCTACGCCCACACGCTCGACGACCCCGACTGCGCGACGAACCGCCCGTATCGCGCGGCGCTCGAGGAGCATCTGGCGCTCTTCGACGGGCGGGTCGACGTGTTCGAGTACTACGGCGACGCGATCCTCTTCGGCGGCTGCGCCGTGCCGCTCCCGACGGTCGTCGGCCGCGACCTCGAGTACTACGCGCGCGCGGGCGTCCGTGGCGTGTCCTGCCTGATCTTCGGCCAGTACAGCCTGTGGGCGTACGGCGTGAACGTCGAGGCGTTCGCGCGCGGGACGTGGTGCCCGTCCACTGCCGGCGCGGCCGTGCATGAGCGAGCCGCCCGGCGATTCGCGCCAGGAACCGAACTCATCGCCGAGTACCTATCTGCGCTGGAGCGCACGATGGCTTGCGTCGTGACGTACGGTGACGTGCTGCTGCCGCCGACGTCAGCCGATCGGGCCGGCTCCGTGCGTGCGGCGCTCGCGAGCGCCCGCGACCGGGCTCCCGCACTCCGCCGCCTGCTCGCGGATGCCGCGGCTGCGGGCGCGCCGCACGTCGATGCCGAGGAGTACATCCTCGAGTACACGCTCGCGGTCCTCGGGGGCGTCGAGCGCTGGCTCGACGCCGGCGCCCACCCGGACGCCGCCGAGCGTGCGCTCGCGTCGCTGATGGACGCCGTCCGCCACGTACACGCGGCTCCGGCCGACGTGACGGGGACGTGGGGCGCGCACGACCTCGAGATCACCCACCACTTCTTCGCCGGCGGGCTTCGCGCCCGCCACGCCTCGGAACGCGGCACCGCCCCCGGCTGAGCTCTCCGCACCGACGGCCCGGCGGCGGCGAGGCGCCGCGGTGATGTCCTAGGAACCCGAGATTCGGTTCTCCGCGCGCGCCGCGCACGGCCGAGCGTCAGCGAGCGGGGAGTGGAGCCCGCCGGGCTTTGCCCGGCGGGCGGCGAGGGGCGGGACGCCCCTCGCTCTACTCAATATCTCGTTGGCGAGCGCGTCGGCGAGCTTCGCGTTTCCTTCCGCACGCAGATGGACCCAGTTCGCGAGCAGGTTCCGGTCCTGGTCCAGCACGTGGATCCCGTCGACGAACTCGACGTCGGGGTGTTGAGGGGCCCATCCGCGGAGCGCGTTCATGATGTGTGCGTGAATCAGCATCATCCGTGGGGCGTTCAGGACCGCGAGGATGCCCTGCCACGGATTCAGCAGCGACCACGGAAGCGGATGGCTCGGTCCGATCTCGCCACGCGCGACCATGTCGCGGACCATCTGCACCTCTTCGTCGTAGGTGACGCCCTTCGGCCGCACCCGCTGCGATTTCATCTGCTGCGTCGAGACCAGCATCCGGATGCCGCGCTTGCGGCACTCCTCGTGGAGGAGGTCGAGATTCGCGAGGAACGCCTTCGCCCGCCGTTCGGCCAATTCCTCACCCCACATGTAGGCCTCGTTCGTGACGCCGATCCGGAGCGTGTAGTTGAGAAACTCCGCGGTCAGGGACACCTGACGCAGCCCGTCCCAGACCCGGCGCGGCAGCGTCGGCACGCCGACGTCGACGACGCCCGCATCGTTGGCGCCCTCGTAGAACGTCACGAGATCGGGGTGCAGGGGCACGCCCTCGGCGAGGAAGAGCGCGAGGATGTTCTGGCTGGTCGCGTGCGGGATCCCGAAGTTGATGACTTCGAAGTGTCGGCCGTGCGAGCGCTCGTTCAGGAATTTCTCGAGATAGTACGGGTACGTCTCGTCGTCCCGGTCGTGGTAGCCGAAGGTCGACGAGGCGCCGAGCGTCAAGATGCGAAAGGTTCCGGGCGCCTTCTCGGTGGCGAAGTCCGCGCCGCGGAAGCCCTGGTTGTTGATGCGCACGCGGTACGTGCCCTTTCGATCGGGACTCTCCGTGTACTTCACCTCGTTCGGGAAGTACTTGCTGTAGCCCGTCGACGCGGCGTCGTACGCGGAGTAGCCGCCGAACTCGTTCATGTGGACGCCCGCGCTCGGCGTGTTGTGCATGGCCTCTTCGGTATTCGAACGCCATCGGGTGCCGTAGAGGAGCAATCGTGGTCCGACCTTCGTCGCGAAGTACCCGCGGACCGCTACCTCCATCAGAAAGAGCGTCAAGCAGATGGAGAAGAGCCACGCGAAAATCAGCCGCGGTCTGACGCGCGCCACGGCGAACGACAATACGGTCGAAGTCGAGGAGGCCGCAACCGTCCGACGGCGGAGCGACGCTGAGCGGATCCTCGCGCGACGCGCGAGCTACCGTTTCGAGCGCCGGCCCGTCAGCCGACGAGCCACTCGAGGAGCGAGCGGATCTCCTTGTCGCCGATCGGCGCGCCCGCGTCGCCTTCCGCGGTCTTCCGCACCCAGCTCCCGTCCTCGCGCAGCGAGAGGTCGTACCAGTCCGCGCCGGCGGGATCGGCCGGGTCGTACTGGATGATCGACGCGCTCGCGAGCGCGCCCACCGGAACCGGACGTCCGCCGAGGTTCACGAGCGGGCTCACGACGACCTCGAGCCGGCGATCGAGGAACTTGAGGACGAGGCGCGCATTGTCCGGCACCTCGATGCCGCCGAGGTTCTTCGGGTTGAGCGCCTTCTCGACGACGAGGAGCGAGGTGCCGGCTTCCTTGTTGACCGCGGCGGCGAGCACCTCGAGCGTCCGGAAGAGCGTCTTCACGTGCTGGCCGCGGAGGGCGAAGCGCTCCTTCTCGCGGTTTCCCCGTCGGCCGGGCGTCGGCGAGGCGCGCGCGCGGTCGAGCGCACGCTCGGCCATCTCCTTCGTCCACTCGCGGAGCGGTGACGAGCGTGCCGGCTCGGCGCGGGCCGTCTCGCTACGCGGCGCCTCGTTCACCGAAGCAACCTACGAGACCCCGCCGCGACGTGTCAAGGCAAGTACCTCCTCCGACGGGGCTCGACCAAGCCTCGCTCGCGCTTCGCCCGAGTGGCGCTAATTCAATTGGTAGGTCAGCCGGAGCTGGACCATGTCGTGGTCGCGGAACGTCGCGATGCCCGACTCGCGGGAGCCATTGATCGCGAGATAGGTCACGCTGCCGAGGAGGTAGTCGGTGAAACGATAGGTCGCGGTCGGCGCGAACGCGAAGATCCCGCTCACGTCCGCGATGACCGTGATCCGCGGCTCGAGCTTCCCGTGCATGTAATCCGTGGTGATCGCGGTCTGAAAGAAGCCCTCGAACTTGTAGGCGTCCTCGAAGTTCTTGGCGGGCGTGACGACGCACAGCTGCTGGAGGTTCGGCGGCAGCCTCCGCGCGCAGAAGGCCTCGAGCCCCGGAGGCGACCCGAGCTGCGCCTGCGGCAACCCCGGCTTCGAGTTCGGCGTCCGGAAGTCCATCCCACGCCGCTCGCTCATGTTGATCGAGCCGACGAAGGCGTTGACCCAGGTGAAGCTGTTCGTCGGGTTCAGGAACCGCATGAAGAAGAACTTGTCGTAGCCGAGCTGGAAGCGGAGGTAGTTCGCCTTCGGTATCGAGTTCTGGACGGGCTGCTGGCCGAGGGACTTGAGGATCGCGGACGGGACCTCGGCCCGGGCGTTCAGGTTCTGGTCCGGGATGAAGGCAAGCTCCTTCATGAAGTACTCGGCCTCGGCCCGGATGATCCCGTTCAAACGCTCGCTGTACCAGGTGGTCGCGCCACCGAACACGTTCTCGAGGCGACGGTCGAGGACGCTCACGATCGGCAGCGCCCGGGCGCAGGGACGGCCGGAGGGCGTCCGCCCGATGGCGCTCGTCTTGCCCACACCGATGCAGGTCGGGACGCGGAACCCGCGATCGTCGATGAGCGTCGGGTTGAGCTTCCGCTCCATCGCCAGCTCGACCGCCGCCGGGCTCGAGAGGACCGGCACGGGCGCCTGATTGAAGGTGCGGAAGAACCATCCCTGGACCGTGTAGTCCCGCGCGACGACGCCCGTCAGGCGGACGCCCCAGCGCGTGTTGTTCCACTTGTTCGCCGGCAACTTGTCGACGACCGAGACGTGCAGCAACGAGGTCCCTTTGGGCGTCGGCGTCGACTGATCGTCCGCGGTGAACGGCTTGCCGTCGGCACCGATCAGCATGCGCTGGGGATCCATGACGTCGGGGTTGAAGGGCGACACCCCCGCGGTGATCGGGTTGATCGGCACCGTCGTGTCGATCGGTCCCGGTACCATGTACATGTCGGCGAACAGGCTCGAGAGCCACTCCCAGTTGTCGACCAGCTTGACGGTGGAGCGGAGCGTCCAGAGCGGGATGCGGGCCTCGTCGACGTCCTGGAAGAAGCCGGGGGCGCCGAGGGTCAGGTCGAAGGGATTGGAGACGTCGAGGAGAGCGATCGTGTCGGCCTCACCCCAGGAGATCGCCTGCCGGCCGACGCGGAAGAAGAACCGGTCCTTCGTGTAGTCCACGTACATCTCGTTGATGCGGTTCCGGCTCCCGTAGATGTGCCGCGGGTTCTTCCCCTCGTCGTTGAAGCGGAAGCTCTCGGCGGTCGGACGGTCGCTGTTCGAGAAGCGGGTGAGCATCGCCCGGCGGTGATCGTTCCACTCCGGGTCGAGGTAGTCGTAGAGGCCGTCGTAGAAGCCCCACCACGCGAAGCGGAACTTGAAGTCGTCAGGCGCGAGCAGCGACAGCCCGGGCGTGGTCGACATCCAGCCGGTGTAGTCGAGCAGCTTCGCGTCGAACTCCGGGTTGTAGAAGTTCCGGTGCTGCGCGAGGTCGCCGGCGTGGTACTTCGGCCCCTCGTCCGAGCTCGACTCGGTCAAGATCCCGAGCTGGGAGTAGACGCGGGCCCGGACGTCGAAGTTGCGTCCCTTATCGAGAAAGTAAGCCCACGATCTCGATTCGGCCCCGAGGACAACGGCGAGGCCGAGCGCTAGCCAACCTGCCCAGGTCCGCATGGTCGCGGCGTATTAAAGTTTCCAAAGCCGTTGTCAAGCTTTGGAATGTAGCGCGCAGCCAGCGCCTAACGCCGCAGCGTGTCGACCAG